>JADMIO012784739.1_pt1 | contig 110220 bp, 92 predicted proteins | sample 8958161 | NCBI WGS metagenome assembly JADMIO01 (sample SAMN16585339, study PRJNA669376) | soil metagenome | isolation source: Crop rotation soil | place: USA: Cullars Rotation, Alabama | collected 2011 | reverse complement strand
CCGCGACTTCAAGTCACGTGAATTCCAAGCTTCGGATCCCACTGTGCTGGAAAGCCACGCGCGCGTTGATTGCGCTGATGGACCTTCACGCTGTCAACGGCGGTGCTGCTTCTCACTGGGGCGGGCCGGCAGCTTACGCAGAAATGATGGCAGCCATTCACGCGATCATGTTCGGTGTGAAAGATCGGCCCTGGAATGATGCTTTCAATTTCGTCAACGACGCAGGCCACGCTGAGAACGGCATTTACGCGCTGCGCGCGAACTACGGGTTCGACAATCTGACGTTCGAAAACTTGAAAGGTTTTCGTAGCATCAAGAGCAAACTCACGGGCCACGGTGAAGCGCACTTGAATCCAGAAGGCGTTCTTCTCAGCAATGGCCCGCTCGGTTCCGCGCTGCCGCAAGCGCAGGGCCTCGCCATCGCTGACAAAGTGGCCAAGCGCGATCGCGTGACGATTTGTGTCGTGAGCGATGGCGCGTCGATGGAGGGCGAAGCCAAGGAAGCGTTCGCCGCCATTCCCGGACTCGCGGCCAAAGACCGCGTGAATCCTTTCGTGATGCTCATCTCCGACAACGACACGAAACTTTCCGGGCGCATCACGAAAGATTCGTTCTCGATGCAGCGCACTTTCCAATCGCTCGGCTCGCTCGGCTGGAATGTGATTTCCGTTCCGAACGGCCACGACTTGCAGGCGGTTTATCTCGCGATCGAAAAAGGAATCGAGCAGGCGCAGAAAAATCCAAATTTCCCCGTGTGCCTTTGGGTGAAGACAATCAAAGGCTACGGCGTAAAGGCCACGATGGAAAATCCTGCGGGCGGCCACGGCTTCCCGCTCAGCAATGGCGAAAAGATCATCGACTTCGTGAACGAAATTTACGGCGGCCAAACGCCGGAGGAATTCGCGAACTGGGCGAAAGCGTTGCGCGAGGATTGGGAAAAGAAAGAAGAGGAAAAAAAAGCCAAGGCCGCTGCTGCTCCGGCGCCTGCCGCGCCCGCAATGAAGAAAGATAAGATTCAGTCAGGGCTGGCCAAAGCTGCGATCAAAGCCGCCGCGGAAGGATTGCCCGTCTATTCGATTTCGTCCGACGTGCAAGGTTCGACTGGCATCAGCGCGTTCCAAAAAACTTTTCCCGATCGCTACGTCGAAGTCGGCATCGCGGAGGCAAACATGATCAGCACCGGCGCAGGATTCTCGAAGGCGGGCTTCATTCCGATCGTGGACACCTTCGGGCAATTTGGCGTCACGAAGGGAAATCTTCCGCTCACCATGGCGGCACTTTCACAAGCGCCCGTCATTGCGATGTTCTCGCATGTTGGTTTTCAAGATGCGGCTGACGGTGCTTCGCACGAAGCCACGACTTACTTTGCGGCGACGAGTGCGATTCCACACACGGTCGTGATTGCGCCAAGCTGCGCGGATGAAGCGGAGTCCCTGATGTATCAAGCGATCAAGCGCAGCGCGGCAGATCGCAGCTCAGGAAAAGATGGCGACACTTATATCTTTTTCGTGGGCCGCGAAAATTATCCGTTGAGCTGGGTCGCGAACGCGCAGTATCCGTGGGGCAAAGCTCAGGTGCTTTCACAAGGCACCGACGTGGTGCTCATCGGCTGCGGACCGTTGCTCGACAAAGCCATCAACGCTGGCAAGAAGCTGGCCGAGAAAGGTGTGAAGGCGACCGTCATCAACAATCCATTCATCAATCGCGTGGACCTCGAAACAATCGGCACCGCGGTGAAGTCGGCTGGTGGCCGCGTGGTCACGATTGAAGATCACCAAATCGTCTGCGGCATGGGCGCGCAAATCTCGCACGCATTATCGCAAGCGGGCATCGCACATCGCATCGAAAGCCTTGGCATCAAAGGAGAGTTCGGGCAATCGGCTTACGTCGCCGAGCATCTTTATCAGCATCACGGCCTGACTGCTGACAAAATGGCAGAAGCCGCGCTCGAACTGATGAAATAAACATCACGCGGTTGCAACCGCGCTCTCCCCGTCAACACGGCTCCGGCCTGAAGCGGCTCGCGCTTTTTGCCGATTAGCCAGTCATGATTCGCATCTATGTTGTGTTGTTGGCTGCGTTGCTTTCGGCCTTGCCCGCCTTCAGTGCTGATCTTTGCGCGGCGTGCGGCAAACGTCTTGGGGGGACCTTTTACCGGATGCCGCTGCGCGGCCAGACGCAGCGAGTGCTCGTGTGCGACTCCTGCATGAAACTGGAACTGCGCTGTTTCATCTGCGGGTTGCCAGTCACGGACAAGTCGCACCAGCTCATCGATGGCCGCTCGCTCTGCGAAACTCACAACAAGCAGGCGGTGCTCACGCAGGAGGAAGCGACCGACATTTTCAACGACGTGAAACGCGATGTGCAATCACTGCTCGCGCAAATGGGGCCACTTCCGCACCAGAACATCACTTTAAAACTTGAGGCGAAGGCGCGACTCGACACCTCGGGCGGCGATATTATTTCTGGGCACGGCGATTCTTTGCTCATGGGCCTCACGCGCTCGCGCCGCAAATCGGAAGGCGAGTTCGTGCATGAAATTTTTCTGCTCTACGGCCTCACGCGCGCGCGAATGATCAGCGTGTCCGCGCACGAGTACGGCCACGCCTGGGTCCACGAAAACGTGAAGCGCACGTTGAACAAAGATACCCATGAAGGTTTCTGCGACTTCCTCGCCTACAAAATCATTTCGCAAAAGAACGAACCGGAGGAGACGAAGATTTTGCTCGAGAGCAATTACAGCCACGGGCAGTTGCAGGCCTTCATCGCAGCGGAAAAAGAGTACGGCTTTTATCCCATCATTCAGTGGATGAAGAAAGGCGTGGACACCGAAGTGGACTTGAACCACCTCGAAAATATCCACGTGCTGCGCGATGGAAAGGCGTTTGCTGGGCCTTCGAGTTCTGACTCGGCGTCCATCTTCGGCGCGATCCCCGTCGCGGCGCGTGTGAATCCAACGACGCTTGTGCTCAAAGGACTTTCCGGTTCCGCGTCGCGCCGCTTTGCGATGATTAACGACGGGACATTCATGCCTAATGAACAAGGCAAAGTTCGACTGGGCGACAGCAACGTGGTCGTGCGTTGCCTGGAGATCAGAAATGATTCTGTAGTGATCCAGGTCGCGGGCGAAGCCGAGCCGCGGACGCTGGCATTGAAGCAGCAGTAACCCAAGCGCTCACAAGTCATTCTCATTCGCGATCGGCCAGTGACATCACTGATTACTGTTTCACTGAACACGGATTCGCTGATTGACTCGCGCCGTTGAACGAAGCAGTCGCACATTGGATTGAAAGCTTCGGCGCATTCGCGCCTTGGCTTTGCCTTATTCTTTTTCTCGCCGCCTCATTCCTCACCGTGTGGCGGCTCGAATCCATCAGCGCCAGCGGCATGGAAGGCACCGTCCTGGGCACGCTCGTGATGCCTTACTGTTCCGGCCTGGGCAATTTGATCTTCGCCTACGTGCTCGGGCGAAGCGGCGGCAACAGTCGCGAGGTCATGACCAATTGCCTCGTGAACAACGTGACGAATATGACGCTCCTCATCGGACTACCCGCCGTCCTGTGGGGACTGTCGCTCGTGCCGAAAAAATCCGCGAAACCTAAAAAATCAAAAGCGGGCGGCGAAGAAAAACAGCGCGTGAACCGCCTCTCGCTGCTGCTCACAATGATTGCGGTGCTGTTCTTCACCGGAGCGACGTGGGCGCTGGGACGCGATGGACGAATTGAATTCACTGACGGCCTTGTGCTCGTCGGGATTTTTTTGTTCTGGCAAACGTTCCACGTTTTCGAAGTTCTGAAGACAAACGTGCGGCAGAAGCGTTCTTTCGGCTTCATGTTGATCTTCGATTGCGCGCTGCTGCTCATCGGCGCGTATGCCGTTTTTATCAGCACCGATTGGCTCGTGAAATGGGTGCAATCTTCCAGCGGCAATGGATTTATCAGTGCGAAACATCTCGGCTGGCTGAGCGGCTGGCTGATGGTTTTGCCCAACGCCGTGCTCGCGCTTTACTACGGAATGAAACGGCGCGCGGAAGTCGTTTATACCTCGCAAATCGGCGACGGCCACATTTGCATCCCGCTTTGCATCGGAGTGCTTGCGCTGTTCCGTCCGATTCCCACTCCGGATTTTTTCCAGCTCGGCGTGTGGATTCTGCTCGCGTCCGTGGCCGTGCACTTCTTCTTCATCGCTGCTTTTGGAAAACTTCCGCGCTGGGTTGGCGCGCTGCTCGTGGCGGGCTACGGCGCGTTTCTTTGGAAGGGGTTCGGCAAGTGAGTGCGAATGATGATCAGGCGGAGACGAACGGCCGCAATTTTGTCACCAACGATTCCGGCAATCGCTTCAGTTTGTCGTCGGCCGAAGAGCACGCGTGCACGGTGCTCGCTTCCACCAGCAGTTGACCGGCGGCGTTGAGAATTCGATAGGCGAAACTCAAGCGCACTCTTTCGAGTTCCGTCAGCCAAACTTCAATCTGCAGCACGTCGTCGTAACGGGCCGCGCTTTTGTAGCGCAGGCGCGCCTCAATCACGGGAAAGATCGTGTCGTCGGCGTGCAGTTGTTGAAACGTCATTCCGTTCGCCCGGAAAAATTCACCGCGCGCCGCTTCGATCAAGTCGAGATAACGCGCGTAATAGACATGATTGCCGAGAGTGCATTCGGCATAAGTGACGCGGTGCGTGTGCGTGAACGTCTGGTGCGACATGGCACGAGTGAAACAACAATCTGCAAATCGGTGAACCGGTAATCCGCTCATTCGCTGGTTGCGCTCGCCCGCATCGCAGTTACATTCGTCGCAATGGACTGGCAGCAACTTGTCGCCCTGCTGATTGTCGCCACTGCCGCCGCGCTCCTGCTTTGGGGCCGCGTGCGGAAACGCAAATTTCAATTCGGGCGCGACACGCATTGCGGCTGCAGTTCGCCGTCGGCGAACGCCTCGCGATCGTCCCTGGTTTTTCATGCGCGCAAAGGCGAAACGCCGCGCGTGCTCGTGAAGATGAAATGAGTGCAAACTTGCGTGTGTGGAAGGCGTGAGATAGTTTCAGGCCGCAACCGCACCAGATGTACAAAGTGAATTCCTCGCTCTATAATTGGCGGCCCGGCAGGACCGGGGCCAAATCGCTCGAATCTCATTGGGTCCCCAATACTGACGTTTACGTCACCGAGGACTCTTTGGTCATCAAGGTCGAACTGGCCGGAATGCGGAAAGAAGATCTCGAACTCACCGTGGAAGGCAATCACCTGACCATCACTGGGCACCGCCCGGATGGCTGCCGCGCGCCGAAGTGCAAATTTCTGGTGATGGAAATCGACTACGGTTCTTTCCAGAGCGTGATCGAACTTCCGCCCGGATACGATCTCAACCAGGCCAAGGCGGCTTATCAAAATGGTTTTCTCCGCATCGACATTCCCCAATCCGCGGCTGGCGGCAAAAAACACGTCACCATTCTTTCACACGACGGAAAGTAGCGCTTCATTTCGGGTTCAAGGGGGCGGCATCACATGTCAAACGACGAAACGATGACCAGTCCTGACACCGAGTTGATCAACATCCTCGGCACTGGGACAAGCGGGTCTTCAGACACGGCGATCACTCGCGCCGCGAGCAAACTGCCCGACACCCTTCCCATTCTGGGTCTGTCGGACGTTGTCATTTTTCCCGGCATGGTCGTGCCGCTGCTCGTCGAGAGCGACGAAAGCACGAAGCTCATCGATGATGTCGTGGAAGGCGATCGCCTGCTTGGACTTGTCCTTCAACGCAAGGCCGACGTGCAGAATCCCACGCCCGATGATTTGTTCGATCACGGCTGCGGTGCGCGCGTGTTGAAGATGCTGAAGTTTCCCGATAACACCGTTCGTATTCTGGCTGAGGGACTTTGGCGCGTGCGCCTGACTGACTTCACGAGTCACAAGCCATATTTGCGCGCGAAGTTTCAAGTGCTGAAGGACGTCGTCGCCGAGAGCGCAGAAGTCACCGCGCTGGCGCGCAATGCCGCGCAACGTTTTCGCGAAATCATCAAGCTTACACCCGCGATGCCGGACCAGGTGAAGGTCGCGGCATTGAACACGGAATCGCCAGCGGCGTTGAGCGATTTGATCGCCGCGAACCTGAACCTCGGACTGGAAGATCGCCAACAACTGCTGGAGACACCGAACGTGCTCGAACGGCTCCAGCGCCTGCGCCCGATGCTCGAACGCGAGCTGGAGGTCGTTCAGATCGGTTCCAAAATTCAAAACGATGTCACCAATGCGATGGCGAAAACGCAGCGGGATTTTTTCCTGCGCGAACAGATGCGCGCCATCCAACGCGAATTAGGCGAAGGCGATCCGAGCGCGACGGAAATTGCGTCGCTGCGCAAACAACTCGAAGAGAATCCTCTGCCGGATGAAGCGCAGAAGGTTGCGCTGAAAGAGCTCGACCGTCTTCAGCAAATGTCTCCGGCGGTCGCCGAGTACACGATCAGCCGCAACTATCTCGATTGGCTGTTGAATCTTCCATGGAACAAGCTGACCGAAGACAAGCTTGACTTGCGCGCCGCGGAAAAAATCCTGAACGAGCAGCACTACGGACTGGAGAAAGTCAAAGACCGGCTGCTCGAATATCTCGCGGTCATCAAGCTCAAGCACAACTTGAAAGGCCCAATCCTGTGCCTCGTGGGGCCGCCCGGTGTCGGCAAAACGTCGCTCGGCAAGAGTGTGGCGGACGCGCTGGGCCGAAAATTCGTCCGCATCGCGCTCGGCGGTTTGCGCGATGAAGCGGAGATTCGCGGACATCGACGCACTTATGTCGGCGCCATGCCGGGCCGAATTATCCAGGCGCTGCGCCGCATCGAGACGCGCAATCCAGTGATGTTGCTCGACGAGTTGGACAAGGTCGGCTCCGACTTTCGCGGCGATCCGGCGGCAGCGTTGCTCGAAGTGCTCGATCCGCAGCAGAACAATACTTTCACCGATCATTATCTCGATTTGCCTTTCGACTTGTCGCAGGTGCTGTTCATCACCACCGCGAATTGGCTCGATCCGATCCACCCGGCATTGCGTGATCGGCTGGAGACAATTCGCATTCCGAGTTACACGGCCGCCGAAAAAATCGAAATTGCCAGGCGCCATCTCGTTCCGCGACAGCTCGATGAGCACGGCCTCAAGCGACGCAATGTAAAGTTTCCGGACGTCACGTTGAAGAGATTGATCCAGGACTACACGCACGAGGCTGGAGTGCGGCAACTCGAGCGCGAGATCGGTTCGCTCACGCGCAAAGTAGCGCGCAAAATTGTGGGCGCCCGACATCGCAACGGGACGCTGACAATCGCTCCCGATGAATTACAGAAATATCTTGGGCACGCGGAATTCGTTTCTGAAGCAGCCGAGAAAATTACCGAAGTTGGAATCGCCATGGGCCTGGCGTGGACGCCAGTGGGCGGCGAAATTCTGTTCATCGAAGCCACGCGCATGCCCGGCAAAGGTGCGCTGATTCTCACTGGCTCGCTCGGCGATGTGATGAAAGAGAGCGCGCAAACGGCGCTCAGTTATATTCGCAGTCAGAGCAAGCTGCTCAACATTGATCTCAAGGACTTCGACAAGTTCGACATTCATGTTCACGTGCCGGCGGGCGCTACGCCGAAGGACGGACCAAGCGCCGGTTCCACGATCGCGGTGGCACTGGTGTCGTTGCTTTCGCGCAAACTCGTGCGCTCGGACTTTGCCATGACCGGCGAGATCAGTCTGCGCGGCCGCGTGCTGCGGGTCGGAGGTATCAAGGAAAAGGTGCTCGCCGCCGCGCGCGCCGGACTCAAGAGCGTTGCCCTGCCCGATTCAAATCGCGGCGATTGGATGGATGTGCCCGCGGACGTGCGCAAAAATCTCAAAGTACATTTCGTGAAAGACATTGCGCAGCTCGTTTCCATTGCGCTGACCAAATGAACGCGCGTTTGCTCTCCTCGCTTTGCTTCGCGTGCGTGCTGCTTCTCGGCGCGACACTACGCGCTGTGCCTCCAGTGCGTGTGGATGATCCTGCGGAAGGCCAGAAGCTCGCGAAAGAATTGCGCAGCGTATTTCCCACGGAAGAAATCAAATTCAGCGGCATCCTGCGACTCACTGCTTCTGGAAAAGAACCGCGCGAAGTCCCGATCGAGAGTCGCGTTGTCATCTCGGGCGATAGTTGGCGCTCCATCTACAAAGCCAAGACCGCAAATGGGGTGACGGAAATTCTTAGCATCCGTCATTTCGCGGACCGGCCCAGCGAGTACGAGTGGCAGCGCGGTGATGCCACTGTGAAACTCAGCGGCGCTATGGCGACAAACAGTTTTGCCGGCTCGGACTTCGCACTGCTCGATCTCGGTTTGGAATTTTATCATTGGCCGACGCAGATTCTCGCGATGCGCGAGATGCGCAAGGGCCGCGGCTGCGATGTTTTGGAAAGCCGTCCCACAAAAACAAATCTCTATTCCCGCGTGCTCTCGTGGATCGATCAGGAAAGCCGCGCGCAAGGCCAGCCGGGATTGTTGATGGCCGAAGCATATGGCGCCGACGGCCGGTTGCTGAAGGAGTTCGAGATCAAAGGCTTCAAGAAAGTCGCTGGTCGCTGGCAGGTCCGCGAGATGGAAATTCGCAACGTGCGGGACAAAACCAGCACTCGACTTCAGTTCGAGTTCGACGAAAAGTGAGTTCATGCCGCAACCGCTACGCATTGCGCTCCTGCTCTTTGTGGCGCTGGGGACCATCGGCATCCTCAGCGCTCTTTTCTGGCGCGCGCTGCGCCGTTCCAACGAACCCGCGTGGCTGATTTTCAAGTGGGTCCTCACCGTCATCGTCGTGGGTTGGGTTGCATATGAAGCATACCGGGAACGAGGCGCGGGCGCAGAGGGCAAACTTGTCGTATTATTTTTCGCCGCGCTTCCGGCGGCGGTCGTGATGACCATTGTTTGGGGCCGTTCAATCGGCGAAGCGGTGGCCGCGCCATTCTCCAACATGTTCACCGGCGGCACCGAGGAACCTGATCCAGTGCCACTTTACTCCATTGCCGAAGCGCTGCGCCGGCGCGGCAAATACCAGGAATCCCTTTACGCCATTCAAGAGCAGTTGGAAAAATTTCCGACGGACTTCACCGGCCAGATGATGCTCGCCGAAATCCAAGCGGAGTCGCTGAAAGATTTGCAGGCGGCTGAAGTCACGATTCACCGTCTATGCGAACAAAAGCAGTCGCCGGCCAATCGGGCCTTCGCGCTGAATTCACTCGCGGACTGGCATTTGAAAATCACGCAAGACGCGGACGCTGCGAAGCGCGCGCTCGAAAAAATATCCGAGTTGCTTCCGGCAACGGAGTTCGAACGAACGGCGGCCAACCGCATCGCGCATCTCGCTGACTCCGCCACACTGGTCAAGCTGCACGAACCGGAAGTGGTGGCGATGAAACCGGGCGTCGAATATCTCGGTCTGCTCAAGGACCAGTCACATCTTCTGCCGAAGGAAAAATCGGCCGCGGACGAAGCGGCGGAACTGGTGGCGCATCTCGAAATTCATCCGTTGGACCATGAGGCACGCGAAAGACTTGCTGTTCTTTACGCAGAAAGTTATGGCCGGCTCGATCTCGCGACCGAACAGCTTGAGCAATTGATGGGTTTGCCGGGTGAATCGCCCAAACACGTCGTGCGCTGGCTGAACCTTTTGGCGAATTTGCAGATTCAAACGACAGGCACAACGGAGCTTGCGGAACAAACGCTGCGGCGAATCATCGATCTGTTTCCCAACCACTCATTCGCGCAAATGGCCGAGGAACGCATCGCCACGCTGCGGCTCGAATTAAAGCGATATGAAAAAAGCCGAGTCGTAAAACTCGGCTCCAAAGAAGAAAGCGCTTGAGCGCCCTGCCCTGCGTTACTACTTCACCGGCGCGGGCGCGCTCGTCGGCAGTTGGCCAGTCGCCAGCCGCAGTGCGATTTGTTTGTCGATCTCGCCGGCCAGATCCAGGTCTGAATTGCCGAGCTTCGTGCGTACCTGCGTCGTGACGCGCGTCATCTTCTGATCCACCGCTTCGGTTTTCACACGCACCGTGCGAGTATCGACACGCGCGGAAACCGTGGACTGCATTACATCTTCGTTGATGATCGTACCGTTCGCCGCAAGGACGTCTTTGGCCGCCGCCCAACATTGAACAACGGGCCGTTCGTAAACGCGGACGATTTTGTCTTTGACCAGCGGATTGCCGTACTCACGGCGATTATCCACCGTGCCGACACAGCCGGCGCCAAAAAGTACGAGCATTGAAATGGCAAACAGGACTGAAGCATTCGTTCTCATCGCGGCGATGCAATCAAAACGGCGCGGTGCGTCAAGACACTTCAACGAAGATTTGCGATTCGCGACGCGGCATTCGGCCACAGCGCGCAAAAATCACTTTCCCAACTTCAGGAAGTTTTTGAGAATCGTGCGGCCCTCTTCGGTGAGAATGCTTTCAGGATGAAACTGCACGCCCCAAATCGGCAAGGTTTTGTGCCGCACGCCCATGATCTCTTTTTCGTCCGTTTCAGCCGTGACTTCGAGGCAATCGGGTAGCGTGTCGCGCTTGATGACGAGCGAGTGATAACGCGTGGCCGCAAATGGATTCGGCATCCCTTCGAAAAGTTCCCGGCCATTGTGATGAATCGGCGACGTCTTGCCGTGCATCATCCGGTAGTTCACCACCACGTCCGCGCCGAAAGTGTGACCGATGCACTGATGCCCGAGACACACGCCCAAAGTTGGCACGCGCCCGGCAAAATTTTGGATCACCTCATTCGACAGTCCCGATTCACGCGGCGAGCACGGGCCGGGCGAGATGAGGATGCGTTCGGGCTTGAGCTGCTCGATCTGATCCAGCGTGAGCTGGTCGTTGCGGTGCACTTGCAAGTCCACGCCCATCTCGCCGAGGTACTGCACGAGATTGTAAGTGAACGAGTCGTAATTATCGATGACCAGCAACATAACCGGGGCGCGAAAGTAATCGTTGCCCCGCGTTTCCGCCAATTGATTTGTGGCGCCGCGACTTAACGGAACGTTAATTCAATCGATTGTAAAACCTTGCAGTGGCGGGCGAATTTTCCATCGACGGTGGCGTCGAACCCCGTTACAAGCTGTGGCCCTGTGTTTCCCAGATTGATATGACCGCAAAAAATTCTCCGGCGTATTTCTCCCGCGGGTGGCGATTGCTGGCGCTGTGCTGCGTTGCCGCAGTTCGCGTGAACGAAAGTCGCGCGCAGAACTTTGCGGAATTTTCTCCCGGCGCCGCTTACGCCAACCAGGTGATCGCGAGTGAACCTTGGTCCATTCACATCGTGCGAATCGATCGGTCCCGGAGCGATTTTGAAATTCAGTCCACGCACGCGAGGAACGCTGCCGTCGGGATGGGCACGTTGACCGAGCAGATCAGTTCGGCGAAGCCGGAATGGGGCAAAGCGATCGCGGCCATCAACGGCGACTTTTACGAGCGCGGTCGCGCGTATGCCGGGGACCCGCGCGGTTTGCAAATCGTGGCCGGCGAAGTTTTCAGCGCACCCGCGCCGGGCGCGACATTCTGGATCGATGCCGCCGGCACGATGCACGTGGGAAAAGTTGAGTCGCGATTCACGGTCACATGGCCGGATGGTTCGAACACACCGCTTCGACTGAACGAAGATCGCGGCACCAACAACGGCCCGGTGCTCTACACACCGGCAATGGGCGCGTCCACATTGACTTCACCTGCGAGCGTGGAATTGGTTCTCGAACGCAGCGGCAACAGTGCCTGGCTTCCGCTCAAGGTGGGTGAAACCTTTACGGCCAAGGTGCGCGAAGTGCGGGAGATGGGCCGGACGCCAATTCCCTCGGACGCGATGGTTATTTCGCTGAAGCCGGATTACGCCAGATCGTTGGCCAAGCTCGAAGCAGGAGCGTTGTTGAAAATCTCGACTGCGACAGTGCCCGATTTGCGCGGCGCGCGGACAGCTCTCAGCGCTGGCCCTCATCTCGTGCATGAGGGAAAGAAACAGGACTGGAGCAATGCAACTCCGGCGCCGGGGCGCATGGCGCAATTCAGTATTCGCTCGATGAGTGAACGACATCCGCGCAGTGCTGTCGGATGGAGCGATCGTTATTTCTTTTTCGCGGAAGTGGACGGCCGGCAACCGGAATCTGCCGGCATGACTCTGGATGAGTTGGCGACTTACATGATGAAGCTGGGCAGCACAGAAGTGATGAATCTCGATGGCGGCGGCTCCGCCATGCTGTGGGTGAATGGCCACATCGCGAACAGCCCATCAGATCCCGGACATCGCGAGCGTCCGATTGCGAATGGATTGGTGATTTTCCGCAAACCCGCCACCAAGACGACCAGCGAGCAAGCATCGAAACACTAGATTGGGGAAAACGTGGCGGTAAATTCATCAATGGAGTCGGGGAACAGTAATACCGTGCCGCGCACATCAACTTCGCTTTGGAAATTTTTTCCAGCGTGGCTGTTATTCGCGTGCGTTCCGGCTTTGGCCAGCGGTTCCACGAACCAGGCAGCAACGGTCCATCCTCACGATCGCGGCCCGGGCATCACTTACATGCGCGACATCGTGGAAGAAGTCCCGTGGTCGATTCACGTCGTGAAGGTAGATCGTTCCCGCGCTGATCTTCGTTTCGAAACCACGCTCGGCTCCGGCAAACAAATCGGGATGGGTGTCGTGTCCGATCAAATCAAGACTTTGCCGGCCGGTATCGGTCGCGCAGTGGCGGCCATCAATGGAGACTTTTTTGAAAATAAATCCGGCCACAAATATCCGGGCGATCCGAATGGCATCCAAATCATTCAGGGCGAAGTGGTGAGTTCCCCAATTACGTCGCATTCCTGTTTCTGGATCGACAGCAACGGGCAGCCGCACATCGGGATCGTGCAATCGAATTTCACCGTCACGCTGCCCAATGGCCAGACGGCGCCCTTCGGCCTGAACCAGGAACGGGAGAAGGACGGAGTCGTTTTGTACACGGCAGCGATTGGCGCCTCGACGCGAACGAGTGGCGGCACGGAAATAATTTTGGGGCGCGGCACGAACGACCATTGGCTGCCATTGCGCGTCGGTGAAACTTACTCGGCGGTGGTGAAGGAAATTCGCACCACGGGCGACGCGCCGATCGATTCCGACACCATAGTGCTGTCGGTCGGACCAAAAATTTCATCGCAAGTCGCGGGATTGAAAACTGGCGACACGATTGCGCTGTCCACAGCGACCACGCCAAATCTCGCTGGAAGCCAGGTCGCGATCGGTGGCGGACCGGCGCTCGTGCATGGCCACGTTCCCAACGCGAAGTTCGGTGGCCTCCAAACGCGCCAGCCCAGAACAGCGCTCGGATGGAACAAGGATTATTTTTTCCTGGTCGAAGCAGATGGACGTCAAAAAATCTCTGCCGGCATGACATTCAGCGAACTCGCGGCTTACATGGTCACGAAACTCGGCTGTGACGAAGCGATTAATCTCGACGGCGGCGGCTCCGCAACGCTGTGGGTGTTCGGACAAGTGATGAACAACCCATCGGAAGGTCACGAGCGCCCGGCTGCGAACGCGCTCGTCGTGGTTCGCAAGCCTCGCCCGGATTAAAATTTCTGTCCGCGCTCCGACTCGCTCGATAGATTGTTGGTTTCCCCGAAACATTTTGCATTACAGTCCTGCCGTATGAGTTGCCGCGTTCCAATGGTGGAAGTGCTTTGCGCGCTCGTCATGATGATGACAGGCACTGCGGCAGCGGACACGGACGACGCTCTTTTCACAAACGGCGTCGTTCGTCGAATCCAAATCACCATTCCACCTGAGAGTCTGGCCGATTTGCGCGCCAATCCGCGCGAGCACATTCGCGCCACCGTGCGCGAAGGATCGAACACCTGGGCTGCGGGAGTTCACGTGAAAGGCTCGGTGGGCAGCTTCCGCAGTATTGATGGCAAACCATCGCTGACGCTGAGTTTCGATCGACTCGGTGCCACGCAACGTTTCCACGGCTTGCGGAAAATTCATCTCAACAATTCAGTCGAAGATCCAAGCTACATGAACGAGTTGCTTGGCAACGATCTGTTTCGCGAGGCCGGCGTGCCTGCGCCGCGCGTCACACACGCCATAGTGGAATTGAATGAACGGCGGCTTGGCCTGTATGTGTTGAAGGAAGGTTTCACCGAAGAATTCCTCGCGCGCTACTTCCGACATCCTGACGGCAATCTCTACGACATCGCGAAGGACGGTCACGACGTGAACGAGCCACTGGTGAAAGCGTTCGGCAAAGGGCCAGACGATCGCCAGGACCTCGATGTGCTCGCAGCGGCGGCGCAGCAGCCAGACCTTGCACTGCGCTGGAAACAGCTTCAGGCAACGCTGGATGTCGAACACTTCCTGTCGTTCATGGCGATGGAGATATTGCTCGGTCATCGCGACGGATACTGCCTCGCGCGAAATAATTTTCGTGTCTATCGGGACGTGGACTCGAATCGAATTCTCTTTTTTCCGCAAGGCATGGATGTGTTGTTCGGCAATCCACGCGCTCCATTGCAGCCGGTAATGAACGGATTAGTAGCGCGCGCGCTCATGGAAACACCGGAAGGGCGAAAAGCTTATCGAGCGCGATGCAGTTTTCTCGCAACAAATGTCTTAACGCCGAAACGTATTGGTTCGATCATCGAGCGAACACTCCCGCCTTTGCGGACGACATTGAATGCAGAGGAGTTAGCGGCATTGGATAAGGAAGTCACATCACTCAAACAGCGCGTTGCGGATCGGCTGGCCGACATTGAGCGACAACTTCAGCAAACACCGATGCAGCCGCTGCACTTCGAGAACGATGCCGCTCTCGTAACTGGATGGCAGGCAGTTGATGTGCCCGAAGGCGGCAACCTCACCCAAATCAGGATCGATGGAAAACCAGCGCTCGCCGTGGTCGCCGGGCCAGTGACTTCTGCATCATGGCGCGCAAAAGTTTTGCTGCCGCGCGGGCGCTATCGTTTCGAGGGCAGCGCCAAAACGAGTGCGGTCGCAGCGCTTCCCTTTGGCAAACATCATGGTGCGATGTTGCGCGTCCCAGGACTTTCCGGCTCTCGCTCGCAAGCGCTGCTGGGCGACAATCCATGGACTCGCTTGGCCGTCAGTTTTGAAGTAAGAGACCGCGATCAAGAGGTGGAACTGATTTGTGAATTGCGCGCGCACGCCGGCAGCGCGTGGTTTGATCCCGCTTCCTTGCAGATAATTCGGCTCAAGTGACGGAACTGTCACAAGCTGAGAGTTGACAAAAGTTCAAAATGGGAGCCTTTTAAAGGGGCCAAATCCCATGACGATGACAGGAGCGAATAGAGGCAGAGGCTTTACGATCGTGGAGTTGCTGATCGTAATAGCGATCATTTCTTTCATCGCCGCGCTGTTGCTTCCTGCATTGTCCGGCGTGAAAAACCGGGGCAAAGGCGCCGACTGCATCAGCCGCTTGAAACAAATCGGTGTCGGCCTGCGCCTCTGGGCCAATGACAATGAAGATGCATTTCCTTGGGCTATAGACATGGCGCGCGGTGGCAGTATGGGAACAATCGATTGGACCGACAATTTCCGCGCTGCGTCCAACGAGTTGAATACCCCGAAAATTCTGGCCTGCCCCAGTGACAATCAGAAAACCATGCACGACACGTGGAACACGCTCGACGGCGATCGTCACATCAGCTTTTTCCTTGGCCTGGATGCGTCGGAAGCAAAGTCGCAAACCATTCTCGCGGGCGATCGAAATATTTTCGGCGGTGGCGGTGGCATCGATTTGAACTGGAACACTGCCGTGGGATCATCCATCGACGCGACATGGGATGATTCGATGCACACTCGACGCGGCTATCTTGTTCTCGCCGATGGCAGCGTTCATCACACCTCGACACCTCGTTTGCGGGAACAAATCAGTGCTGCACTTTCCAGCGGCGGCACCACCAACGTCATCTTCTCACTGCCGCGCGGCGTGTTCTAAAAGTTCAATTCCGCAGGCGGTAAAAGACCGACCCTGCCGGATTGGTTATGCAATAAGGACTGGAGCGCACCGGCCCAGGAACATCACTCCAGGCGCCTGAATTCCCCGGAGCATTGGCCTTCTGGAGCGTCAGGAATTCACCATCCCACTCGATGCAAACAGTATTGGCGTTGCGAGTGACACGCAGTTTCGTTTCATCGGCGCGAGCGCGCACGAATCCGAATGACGCCCCGAATACAATATCAGAACTGTTCGCTGCATGCTGATGCACTTCCGCAGCGATGATGTTGTCTCCGCCGAAAACGAGGTTGCTCATGACACTGCCGCTCAATCGAAAAACATCCGGCACATCCACCGTGGCCTCGCAACTGTTAATGGGACAAGCGCTCGAGAGAGTTGTATAAAAAATTGGTCCCGGTGACATCCGGACGCGTTGGATTTCGACTCCGTTGAGATAAAAGGCTGCGCCATCATCGATGTAATTCGTGAACATGAGAGCCAGCCCCGCCGTTGGATTTGTCACTGTGAAGTGCGAGCGGAAATAATATGTTGGATACGGAAAGCCGTTGTTCGCCAGTGGCACCGGTGTATTGCGGGGCGTCACGGCCACGTTGTCTTCAGCGTACAAAAGCGCTGGTCCCTGCCCGATCCATCCGCTGTCGTCGTAGTCCGGTGTCATCCATTTCACCAAATCGAGTTTGTTCGTCGTGAACCGCCAGATGTTGCTAAACGTGACCAGCGGAAGAAAGAATTCCGTCGTTCGAAACGTGCCGTCGTAAGTGAATTCATTGGTGTCGAAAGTGGCGACGAGCCGAAAATAATAAGTCGTCGCAGGCTCGAACCCATTCAACACCACGGCATGATCGGTGACCAGATTCGTGTCCAGTTCACTGCTCGAACCCAGCACAGGCGTCGGCCCCCAAAAAATCTGCGTCGTCGAATTCGACGCTGTGTTCCATGTCAGCACCCCGTTGGTCTCGCCGGGCAGCACCACGATGTTTGTGAAAAAAGGCGGCAGCTCGGGCGGAGGCGGCAATGTGTAGAGCAGCGCAGTCTCGAATGTAATGTCGTGGCTCTGCGCGTTGGCGTTGTGAACCTCGACCGCGAGCACATTTGTGCCGGCGACCAGATTGGTCAACGCATTGCCCAGCACGTTGAAAACGATAGGGCACGTTGCGTTGCCGCCGCAGAGAAATCCGGACGCAAATGTGCCGTTGCTGATCGGAGCAGGCGCCGCCGGCATATTCGTGCGATAAATCTCGGCGCCATTCAGATAAAAAACTGCGCCATCGTCGATGTAGTTGGAAAACACCAGCGTGGGATTCGACAGCCCCGCCGGAAAATTAAAACGGCTGCGAAAATAGTAAGTCGTGAACGGATACGTCGTAGCCGCGTTGATCGGCATTCGCGTTCTGAGATTCGGCACGCCGCTGGTGGAAGTGTTGATGCCCGTTCCGTCGTGCGCCCACAGCGCTGCGGCTCCGCCGGGCCACGTGCCGTCATTGTAAACGGGCACTCGCCAATTCACGGAATCAAGGTTGCCTGTGAAATACTTCCAACTTTGAGTGATGGCAAAGATTTGGCCGCCGGCAAAATTTGTTGTGGTGAACGGCGCGCCAAGACATGAGTAAAAGAAAACGTTGGTTCCATCGATCGAGAGCGTCCGAAAATAATAACGCGTCAGCGGCGACAAGCCACTGATGGTCACAGAGTGATTTGTGACGAGCGTCGAATCGAGAGGCGTGAGTCCACCGTAATTCGTTGTCGTGCCGAATTCCACCTGACTGCTCGCGGGTGAGAGCGTTTGCCACGTCACCACTGCGCTGATACTGCCGGGAATTGCGCTCACGTTGTTGATGAACGCCGGCAACGGTGGCGCGTAAACGCCAATGTGCGATCCCGTGTAGCGCTCGCGCCCCCACGCGGCGATGTAACTTGAATGTCCAAGCGGCAATGGATTTCCCGCGCAATCGCCCATGTACATTGCCGTCGAGCCGCCACCGTCCATGTCGATGCCATCCCAGCCGCCGAATTGCAGCAGCCATAAACCGCTGTCGCCATCAAGCGCGCCGTCGCTGTAACCGGATTGACGGCCGTCGATGATGAGCATGTAAAAGTAACGACGATCCTGGGAAAGCCCGAACACGGTGCGCGGGTTCACATCGTGAATGGTTTCGTCGGGATAAAGCGTGCGCAGCACTTCGCCGAGGACGACGCCATTCGTGAGCACCGGATAATAACCGCTCACCGCCGTGTAAATTCCCGCCGTGTTCGTCCCGGGCGGGCCGTTGGACAAGATCAGCGACGGGATTTTATTTGTGGTGAACAGTATCGAAGCGTAGCGATTGTTGCTGTCCGGGCCGAAATCGGGGACGGAGACCACCTGCCCTGTGCACATTGAAAGCCCGTACACCTCGCACGCCACGCCTGCGGCGTTCGGATCGTAACCTTGCGCGCTGTTGTAGAAATTCGCCGTGCATGCCACTTGCAGACCGTAACGTTGCAGAAAATTGCTGACGGTCAGCGACGTGGTTTCGCGCGACTCAGCGACGTAATTGGTGGCGCGCGGCGTGGTGAAAAACTGAACATCTGGATCGGTGAGATCGACGCGCACGCAGTTCGCTACTTGCAGCCGGGGAATCATGCTGTCGGGATAGTTCGTTCCCACTGCTCGATCGACGCCCTTGAAGATCGGCTTCCACGGCATGACGACAATGTTCGCTCGCGAAACAAAGAGCGAGGCCAGGAGCAAAGCCAGACTGAGACAGCGCTTCGTCATGCGCTCAATCGCCGCTGTATTTGTAAGCGTAACCGGGAATTGGATCGCGCGTGTAAGCGGCGTTAACACCGTCGTAATAAATCGGGATGAAGTCCACACGACCGTCCACAAATGCCACCATGCTCTCGGCGTCGTTGTAGAAGGGCCGATTTTTGCGACCCGTGCGGCTGTTGTGCCATGAGAGCGGCGCGTGCGCGGTCCATTCCATCACGAGCAAAGTGCGTCCAGGATCGCGGATCGAATTCACGGCTCGGCCGGCAATGTTCGGGAAGCCAGGCAGGTTGAAGCCGTTGTAAACATAACTGCCATAATCAAACTTGGCGCTCAACCGAAACGGTTTGCCGTCTTCGTATCCACGATCAGAAGGACAGGCGAAAACTTTGTCGGCGGGCGATGATGGATTTCTCAAACCGAGATAGCCTTTCACAGGCTCTTTGTACCACCACCAGAGTGCTTTCTCGAGTCCGGGACCTTTCGTGGCCGAATCGTTTTCCAGAAACTTTCCGCCATTGTCTTCAGCATACGAAAGTAATGCGTGCGAGACCTGCTGGAGATTCGCACCGCATTGCGCCTGTCGATCGCGCCGGCGGGTATTGGACCAAATCGGCAAAACAATCGCCGTCGCAACGGAGAGCACCGCGAGAACTGCTAAAAAATCCGGAAAAGTGAAACCGCTATTCCGTTTTGAGAACAAGTGAGCGCGAGGGGTGAACATAGAACTTTTCAAGGCATTGCCGCCCGTGCTGACGATGGAAGATCAGCAACGTTCCTGGCTGTCACAACCTGGTAGAGATATTCGAACCATTTCTGCGGATCGTCGCTGAGGGGCCCATTCAATGAGGGAGACGCACGACTCACGACAGCAGCGTGAAGGAGATTTTCTTCGAACAGATTTTGCAGATTGATCTGCTTCGGCATGTCACCCGCACAAAGCGCAACGATGCGAGCGTGTTTCTGTCCGAGCTTGGCTTTCTGGTCTGGGTTGAGAGTGGGCGGTCCCATCAATGACACCACGACATCCGAATCGGATTGCTTGCGCAGCAGTTCCATGAAATCACCGGGCGGCACTCGGAGCGGACGATCGGGATCGAGCTTCACCCAATTTGTCGCTGCGATGGTCAGTCCCGCTTTGCGCAGCGAACTGTGAAACGCCTCCAATTGAACCTCCGAACCGGGATAACGAAAAACCGAAGTGTCGGGCGCCACGAGCACGATCCGTCCGCCGGTGCCCGCAAGTTTCGCTGCTTGCTCCGCCAGCACCTGGCCGATTCCGATGTGCGGGCGCGCGTCGATTTTTGGCGGAAGCCCGACATAACGAACGATGAGAAAGCTCGCGGACGCCACGATGATGACGAGGGACACGAGCGCTTTGACCTTTTGCATCTGCATGAAACGGGTTCGCCAGACTCTACACTGTCCACGGCGTTTAGGAAACATCTTCGCCGGCTGCGACAAGAGCGAAACGCATTCGCCGCTCGCGATAGTTTCCCTGAATCGGATGCAGAGGCGATTAAGCCGGATGCCAAATGTCTTGGACGGCCAAACCGAAAAAATGGTGGACGCTGCAGGTTTCGAACCTGCGACCCCTACCGTGTGAAGGTAATGCTCTACCACTGAGCTAAGCGTCCACGAACGAAGCGGCGCACAAGTTAATCACGACCGATTGGATTTCAAGGAATTCCTTCGCAACCCGCCGATCTGTGTCGCTAATTCTTCGATTGCTTTAGCGCCTGGCGAATTTGCCCAAGCATGTCGCGAGCAATATTGTCTTGCGGATTCAACTCCAGCGCCGCCTGGAACTGCTTCGCGGCAGCGGCCAACTCTCCCTGTTGCACGAGCACGAGGCCGAGATTTCCTCGCGCCCGCGCGTGTCTTGGATTCAAGCGCAGCGCTGTTTCCAATTCCTGGCGTGATGAATCAAATTGCTTCCCGGCGCGATATGCCACGCCCGCAAAGTAATGCGCTTCGTCGTAGTTCGGATCGATTTGCAGCGCAACGCGGAGCCGTTCAATCGCCTCCGCATTTCGACCAAGCATCAGCAGCGCAGCGCCAATGTCGGTGTGCGCCTTCGCGTCGCGCGGATTTTTGCGAAGAAGCATTTCACTCGTGATGATTTGATCGTTCAGGAATCTCGGTTGCAAGGCCCGCTGCAAACTCGCGAAGTCGCTCTGGCTTCTCATGACAATCTGTAGCCACAGCTCAGCCATCTCATCCGTCGTGCTCATCCCGTAGCGGACCACCTGCGGCGGATTGTTTGGGTTCCGCACATTGTTCGTCGAATTATCGTAGGCATATTCCATCACGAGCTTCGTGCCTTTGGGCAGTTGCAGTGGCGTCGCGAATTGATAATCGCCCTGCCAGTTGAAGTCCCAGTTGCGGATCATCATCAGCCACTGCCGACTGCCGTCCGGCAGTTCCGCGTAACCTCTCATTTCGCGGCAGAGATAATGCGCGTGTGGCAGCACTCCGCGCACTTCGACATCGATCGGCAACACGAATGAATCCGTCGCGACATAGTTCGTCGCGCCTGCTGGAATTTCGATCGTGTAGGAATTCAGCGGCAGCTTGAAGGCAATCGCGGTGCCGGGCTTTTCGTTGAAATAAAATGCGATCTCGGGAGCGATGTTTTCCACCTTGCCAATCGGCTGCATGTGAACCTGGAGAACAAGATCAGTGTTGGTCTCAATCGGCCACGCCAGATCGTCCGCAAAAAAACGCGGCACCTTGCCCGGCTGCCAGCTCGCGAACGTGATTGGACTCTCCGCCGTCTGAGGCGTGTGCAAGCCGTAAAAACCAGGCTGTCCGTCCTTGCCGTCCAGCGCGCGGGTCCCGCGTGTTTTATCGAAACGAAAAAAGGCGTGATGCACAGCGCGGCTGTTGGCGCGGAATTCAATGCCGTGAACATAACGTCGCGCGTTCAGCGGCAGTGGAATGACAAGATTGCGATAAACGTCGTGTCCGTCAGCAGCGAGCGAGAACGGCGCCGACGGCTTGACGACCAAATCCGGTTCGCCGAGTTGCCAGCGATCATTCCACTTCGGCAACGACGGCAAATCTTTCGCGGCCCCTTGCACCGCGCCTTCCTCCACCCATTGCTTGATCAAGCCAAGCTGCTCCGCACTCAATCGCCGCTCGCCGACAAAGTGAACGACTGCCGAATCCGGCAACCACGGCGGCATGTAGCGGCGCTCCGTTACATCGGCGATTTGTTTCGCGTGCTTTCGCACATCCGCATAAGTGAGCAGGTCAAACGGCGCTGACTCGCCCGGCCGATGACAGCCGGAGCAGTTGTTGAAGACAATCGACGCAACATCTTTGTTGAAGGTGATGGTGCCTTTGGCGCGCCGTTCGTAAATCTCGACGCTGCCTTGCTTTCGCTGACAAGCAGAAAACACACATGCGGTCAGCAAGGCGAAACCGATTTGTGCGACGCAGTTTTTCAGAGCGCGCACATTAAACGCTTCGAACGGCCGGCGCAACGCACGTTGCACAACGGAGCCGCGTCAGATACAAGCAACGTATGGCCAAACTCTGGATACTCATCGCTGTTTTTCCATTGGCCGCCTCTGCTCAAATTTTCACCAATGCTCCAGCGCCTTCACGCGTCATCGAAATTCACGTCGCGGCGAACATCGCGGCGAATGCCGAAGCGGCCCGCGTCGGATTTCTCGGCGTGACGAAACTTAAAGCCGCTGTGGCGCTGCCCGCAGGATTCGATCTGCGCCGCGCCTGGCCCGTGCTTCTCGTCACAGCGCCGAGCGGCGTTTCCGCCATGCAATCTTTGAATGCTTACACAAATGTGGCGCTCGCCGCCGGTTGGATTGTCGTGGCCATCGACGGTCCACCGGTGAAAGCGCTCGATGACAATCACATTTTTGCGCGGGCGATGATTTCAAGTTTGCTCGATCAACTCCGCACCTCGTGGCCGCAATCCAAACAGTGGCCGTTTGCGTGCGCGGGATTTTCCGGCGGCGCCAAGCGCGCGGCAATGACGGCGGCGCAAATGATGCGGCAAAGCGATGTCGTGATTGGTGTGTTCATGGGTGGATGCAACGAAGACCGCGTCACTCTCGGTTACCAGATCTCACGGCCCGGAGCAAAGTTCCTCGACGTGCCGATGTTCCTCAGCAATGGCCGGCGTGATCCGATCGCCGGTCCGCAGCCGGCGCAGTTCGTCAAGGCATCAATGGAGCAAACCGGTTTTCGGAAGGTGCGACTCGAAACGTACGATGGCGAACATCGGCTCGACACCAATCACGTGCGGCAAGCATTGGAATGGTTCAGGCCGAGGCCACCTGCCGCCGTCCAGCGGCCACGCTAGCGCATTCTCGGAAGTTCAGTTCTCGCGCAGGGCGGCTTTGAGGTGGTTCATCTCGGCCTCGACTTGCGCGGGATCGGCGACAGTTTCCTTGATGACCTGGAGAAGGAATTCGCGGAAGCGCCGGCGCATGCGGCTGACGACGGAGCGCAGCGCAACTTCACTGCGATTGAGGCGCGTGGCGAGTTCGGCGTAAGCGAGGCCACGGTCGTTGTTCAAAAAACTTTTCAGTTCGGCGAATTCGTGCGCGGCGCCAGCTTCGCTAAATTCTTTTTCGAGGCGTTGACCGGCTTCATCAAGCACAGCCAAGGCCCAGCGGCGATCGAAAAGTTTTTCGGGTGAATGAGTGTCCACCGGCTCGTGCGCGTAACGGCCTTCGGCGAGTTCTTCATCGAGGGAAACAAGATGGGTATCACCGCCGCGCTTGAGGGCACGTTGGCGGCCTTCTTCATTGCTGACAAAATTTTTGAGCGCGCCGAGGAGGAAAGAACGGAAGCGGCCCTTCTCCGGGTCGGCAGCTTGCACCACATTTTTGCGGACGAGGTAGTAGAAGAATCCCTGCGTCAAATCTTTCGCTTCGTGGCGATCGAATCCGCGCCGGCGCAAGTAGGCGTAAATGGGATACCAATAGACGCGGCACAATCTTTCAAGTGCGCGGGCCGAATCAGGACGCTCGGTTTGCCCCGCCGCGAGCACTTCGCTCCAGAGAGTTTGCTCGAAGCGAGCCACGCCCGCGGGACTGGGTGTGTCCTGAGTATGCGCGTCCATTGGTCTGTCGTTTGTGTCTTCACGAAGAGTGGACAGAAAAAAGCGGAGTCGCAAGCGACGTATTCGACCATGATGATTTTTGCGCTCATGAAAACGCGCGGCGATCAGTTCTCCAACAGGCGATAGTAGCGGCGAGGACGCCCGATGGCGTTGGTGTCCGTGAGGGACACTTCATCCGTGGTGTTCGTGAAGCGAAAGAGATTGGTCCACTGGAGCAGGTTCGTGGAGGCCTGGAATTGATAGCTTCGCCCGATGATTCCTTTTAGACCCACAATCGCGCCCACGCTCGGCGAGTACCGCGGCGGCGTCAGTTCTGTGAACGAGCGTCCGGATTGCAGGACGGTGCCGCGATTGCCCATCGTGATAAACCTGCCGGCGAGGTAGCCCACGCCGTGGAGGTTTTCAAATGTGCGCGTGGGCCGCCGTGTCCACGTAAGAAAATCCGGCGAGGTCAGGATCCATCCGCTATTTCCCACCACAGTCCAAAACCCTTCGGCGAAACAGACTGCGCGCAGATTTACGAAGTAAGACGAGAAGTACGGAGCCCAACCCACTCCATTCGTTGACGTAAAAATGTAGCCGTCATTCGCCGCCGTAACAAACATGCCGTTTGTAAACGTGATGCCGCGCAGGTTTTTGCTGAACGGATAATTCAGCCACGTCCAACCGCCATTCGTCGTGGAAACAAAACAGGAGCCGCCCTGGTTGTGCGAACCATCGCCCGCGATGACGAAGACTCCTTTCCCATAAGTCACGTCGTTGAGATCGAAGTTCGGCGAAGTCGTGGCCGACGACCAATTCACGCCATCAGACGAAGTGATGACGGCGCCTTGCGTGCCGACGACCACCCACTTGCCCGCACCGTAGCCCGCGCTCTTGAGCGAGTTCGTATTGCCTGATTCGCGTCGTGTCCATTGCACGGCGTTGGGCGAAGTAAGAATGATCCCCGGCTCGCCGACAACGACCCAAAGTCCGCTGCCCCACCCGACGCCGTGCAGATCATTCGTCAGTCCAGCATTTTGTTCCGTGTAGTGTGCTCCGTCGGTCGAGGTCAGGATCGTCCCGGCTTTGCCAACGATGACGGCGGTGCCGTTGGCCAGCGCCATCCCATCGAGGTCGCGCGTCGGTCCGGAGTTTTGTTTACCCCAGCCGCTGCCAGTCGGAGAAGTGATGATGGTGCCGTTTTCGCCCGCGGCGATGAAGAGACCGTTCCCGAACATGACCGTCTCCAATCGATCTGGTGTGCCCGAGACCACAGCGCTCCAAGTGAGAGCGTCGGAAGAAGTGATGATCATGCCGCGAACGCCCACCGCGATAAATTTGCCGGCGCTGTAGGTTACCCCGAGGAGTCGTCGCGTCACGCCACTGTTGCGAGTGGTCCACGACATTCCATCAGCGGAGCCGAGCATCAAGCCGTTATCGCCCACAGCGATGAATTGATTTTGTGCGAACGTGATTCCTTCGATTTCACTCGATAGCCCGCTGCGCGTCACAATCCAATCCAAGCCGTTGGTTGAAATCATGATGTTGCCAGAACCCGCGGCGACGAAGATGCCATTGCCGAAAGCGACGGCGCGGTTCGCATAAATTCCAGGCACCGTTGTCCGGTCCCAATCCGCGCCGTTTGTGGAAACGAGTGCGAACGTCTGCCCCGGTCCATCTCCTACTGCGACGAAACGTCCGTTCGCGTAAGTCACCGCTCGTAGTGTCGCCGCCGGCGCCGTGTAGCGATAAGTCCAGTTCGTTCCATTCCCCGATGAGAGAATTGTTCCGAGATCGCCGACTGCGACAAAGGCGCCTGTCCCAAAGGCGATACCCTGCAATTGCAAATCCACGCGTCGTGCTTGCAGGAACCAATTCGTTCCATTCGTCGAAGTCAGGATTGTTCCGCGTTCTCCCGCCGCCACGTAGAGTCCGCTGCCATAAGCAATGCCGTAGAGCGGTTGAGATTCCGGCAAAGGATTGCGCTGCGTCCACCGATCCAGCGGCCCGGCCGGATCGACAGTGAGGTTCGCGACAATGCTGGTAGCCATGCCGAAGGCGTTGCTGGCAATCACCTGATAGGATCCCGCGTCCGCCAACGAGACATCCAAAAGGGTAAACCCGCCACCGAAAGTGCCAAAATACGAAAACGGCACGGGCACGTTGACACCGTTATGTTGCAACGTGTGTGTGGCCGGTGGACCTGCTTCGGCGAACGCTCCCAGCGTCACCGTCGCGCCTTCCACGATCTCTTGGCTGTAAGGCTGTCCGACGAAAACGGGCGGTTGAGAACTCACCGTCAGACTCACCACCGCGCTGGTCACAACAGAGACGGGATTGCTGATCACGACACTGTAATTGCCCGCCTGGTTCGTGCCGATGGCCAGCATCGACAGACAACTGGCATTGGCACCAAGCAAATCAGTGTCATTGAAGCGCCATTGGTAACTGAACGGCGGGCTGCCACCGCCGTAAGCACACATTGTTACATCGTTTCCGAGCAGGGCTGAGGCGCTGCCCAAGGTGAACCCAATGGACGGGGCGACGAGCGGTCGGAAGTAAACCGTAAGCGCCAGCGGCGGGCTTGTGTAAACGCCCGAAATGTTGCTCGCCACCACGGCGTAAAGTCCCGCGCTGCTTGCGTCCGGCAGGCTGACGTATAAGCAGGAATTCGTTTGCCCGGTCAGATTTGTCCCATTCAGCGCCCACTGAAATGTTGGATACGGTGAAATGTTCGCCATTGCGCAGATATAAGCGTAAGAGCCGACAGCAAAGGGCGGGCTTTCGTAAGGATAATACGCATACACCGGTGGCGGCTCCTTGATTTCGAGGTTCACCACGGCGCTGGTGGCCACGCCCAGAACATTACTGGCCACGATTGTATAATCGCCGCTCTGGTTCGTTTGCACGCCGGACAAATACAAGCACTGGGCAGTCTGCCCCGGCAGATTCGTCCCATCTTTCCTCCATTGCAGCGATGGGAACGGCCACCCATCCACATTTGCGCACAAAGTAACGTCATTCCCCACATAGGCCGGAGAACCTCCCATGGTAAAATAGGACGTAACCAGAGGGGGGCGATAAATAACCGACAGATTGGCGATACTGCTCGTGATCGATCCTGAAAGATTCGTGACCACCACGCGATACTCCCCCGCGTCATTCGAAGACACATTGAACAACGTGAGCGCCGGCCCGTTGGCGCCCGGGACATTCGTGGCATTAAATGTCCATTGATAACTCACGACGGAAGTCCCGCACGCCTGCGCATTGAAGGTGACCTGTGAACCCGCCGACACCGCTTGGCTTTGGGGCTGGTTTACGAATTCCAGTGGATTACTTCCAGCGAAGTTAATCACCAGTTCCACATTGGTGCCGTTGCCCCCGTTGGAATAGCCGAAAAGATATTCATCATTATACGGCGTTCCATCCAGGCTTATGACCTCTCCGCCCATAGCGAACACCCCGCCCTGCGGGCGCAATGCCGAAAGGAACGTCGCGTTCAGCGGAACATCGATATATCGTTGCGCCTCATTCGTGGAGAACACCCGGCTCCCATAGACCGGCCCGTCCCCCAAATCGGTATAAATGTCCGTGCGATTCGTCCACCCGGCCCGCAATTGCGAGGGCGACGTATTCACCTCGCGCAATTGCCACGTTTCCGTGCCCGTGGTGCTGGCGATGTTAAACGTATAGACCCGCAGCGACGCCGACACCACCGCTTGTGTGAACGTGGGAATGCTGAAGACAAACCAATTCCGCACCGGCACGGCGCGGCTGCCCACATTACTGCCGTCTCCCACGAAATAATTCAGGTTGTTCAGCTCGTGATAGCCACTGGCATCATACCAGCCCAAATCAAACGCGGGTACCAGGGCCTGGCCGCACTCCGCGCCGCGCCCCGCCGGGCTGCTCCCCAGCACGAGCGCGCCGGCCAGCAAGATACTAAAAATCTTCATGTCTCAACGAGGATTGGAGTTTGGAGTAGGGAGCGCTGAACCGCAACGCTCCACCTCTCCATTACTGCCTCTCCCTATTTTACTTAGGCAAACCGACTCGAATGTGGCGCGCTTTCGCCTGCGGCTCCTCTCATTTCTCACCTCTCATTTCTCACCTCCCTGCCGCGCTGGCCCCAATTCCGACAAGTACCGCACCAAATCCCGGAACTCCTGGCGGCTCGAGGAATCCGCGAGACCATCGGGCATCACCGATCCATGAGGCCGCTGCTCCTGAATATGGGCGCGGGGCAATGCACCTGGCGATTGAGCGACACCTCGCGTAAGACCAATTGCTCCTTCGGTTCCCGCACGGCGTAGCCGTGATATTGCTCTCCATTGCGCATCGTTACGGAAATGGACGTGTAACTCTCTTGGATTTGAATTTGCGGATCGAGATCGCCCCGATGATGAACCGCACGGCCCAGCGCGCTGAGATTGTGGCAATACTGCTCGTGGCGCTCAGGGTGCAAGGTTTCAGCACACACGGACGAGCAAGGCGGCGACAACGAATCCAATGTGAAAATGGCGAGTGTCGAATGGGGAATGTTTGCCTGAAACAATGGAAATTTGAAATTCATTCTGGCAGCGCGGCTTTGACTTCGCGGCGCGGATTCGTTAACCGGAAACGATGCACAGCCTGTTTATCGGAAGATTTTTTCTTCGGTTCGTTATCGCCGTCACGGTGTTCACGGCGTGGCCGACGTTTGCGGAGGAGCCGTTGCCGCAACTGGAACGGCTCAAGACGAGTCCGGTGTTGCGGCATTTGCAAGCCAATCCAACTTCCGGGGCGCCGCCAGTCTCCTCCCAAGCTGCGGCCGGGCCTGACGCTAGCCGCGCTCAAGCCGCAGGCAAAAGCGGGAAAAGTGACGCGCAAAAAACTACTGCGCAGATGTTTGTGCCGGAGGGGTTCAGGGTGGAAGTGATCGCCAGTGAGCCGGAGGTGCAGCAGCCGGTGGCGTTTGCGTGGGATGAGCGGGGGCGGCTTTGGGTGGTGGAGGCGTATAGTTACCCGCAAAAGCGTCCGGCGGGAGAGGGTCTCGATCAAATCGTGGTTCTTTCAGATGAGGACGGTGATGGCCGTTTTGAGACGCGAAAGGTGTTTGCCCAAGGGTTGAATCTGGTGAGCGGGATCGAGGTGGGTTATGGCGGCGTGTTCGTAGGGGCCGCGCCAGAGTTGTTGTTCATCCCGGATCGGAACCACGACGACAAAGCGGATGGGCCGCCGGTGGTGTTGTTGGATGGGTTTGGTTTTCAGGATACGCACGAGGTGTTGAATAGTTTTTTGTGGGGGCCGGACGGTTGGTTGTATGGGAACCAAGGTGTGTTCAACACGGCGCGGATTGGCCGGCCGGGGGTGCCGGCGAGTGAGCGGCCAGAGTTGCGCGCGGGGGTGTGGCGGTACCATCCGGTGCGACATGTGTTCGAGGTTTTTGCGCACGGGGGGAGTAATCCGTGGGGGCTGGATTACGATGAGCACGGGCAGTTGTTCATGACGCATTGCCGGAGTTATTGGGGCAAGGGGCCGACGACGCACGTGATCGAGGGTGGGCATTTTTGGAACCAGGTGAATGCGAATTACGCGCCGTTCATCGTGGCGAATCCGCCGAGGGATTTTCCGGAGTTCAGGAATTATTTGTTGTCGTCGGCGCGCTACGATCACGGGGCGGGCGGCGCGGGCGCGCGCGGCAGTGATGCGATTTACGGCGGGCATTCGCACGTGGGCACGATGATTTATCTGGGCGACAATTGGCCGGATGAATTTCGCGGCCACCTCTTCACGCACAATCTCGGCGGGCACCAAATCAACCATGAGATTAACCGTCCGCTCGGCTCGGGTTACAATACAGTTAGCGCGGGCCACGACATGTTGTTCTGCACCGATCCGAAATACGTCGCGGTCGATCTTCAATACGGTCCCGACGGCGCGGTGTATTTCATCGACTGGTACGATCAGCAGCATTGTCATAATCCCAACGCCGAGCGCTGGGATCGGAGCAATGGGCGCGTGTATCGCATGGAATGGCAGGCAACCTATAAGCCGGTGAAGGTGGATCTCAGCACGAAGAGTGATCTCGAATTGGTCGAACTGCAGTCGCACAAGAACCAGTGGTTTGCTCGCACCGCGCGGCGGCTGTTGCAGGAACGTTACGTGGAGGCAACGGCGGGCAACGGCCAACCGCGCGATTCCAAAGCGAGAGAACGCCTCGTTGAAATTTTGAAAACCGAGGCAGCGCCGACGCTGCGTTTGAATGCGTTGTGGGCGGCAAGTTCGATTGGTCTGCTGGATGGCCCACTGGCCGTGCGCGCCTTGCGCGATCGCGATGAGTTCGTGCGCGCGTGGGCGATTCAACTCGGCACGGAACTTCACGTCACGGAGTCGTTGGTGGTGCGCGAATTTTTACAGATGGCCAAGGAAGATCCTTCTCCCGTCGTGCGCCGCTACCTCGCATCCGCAGCGCAGCGGTTGCCGGAGAACCTCGCGTGGCGCCTCATCGGATCGCTCGCGCAACACGGCGAAGACAAAGACGATCGCAATATTCCCGACCTGCTCTGGCAAAGCACGGCGATGCGGTGGTCCAATGAATTACTTCCTCTCCCCCCGTCAAAGCTGCCTCCCTCACTTCAGCACCCTGCGGGTGAGGGGGGTGCCGGGGCGAGAGGGACCATAGGCACGAATTCAGAACGAGCGTTTGTTCTCGCACGCGAAACCAAACTCCCGCAGCTCACCGAATGGATTTATTGGTTTGCCGCGACTCAGGAAGGCGCGACGCTGAACCGCGCCGTTTCTTCGCTCGATGAACTCCTTAATGTCCCTCTCCCCCCGTCAGAGTTGCCCCCCTCACTTCAGCACCCTGCGGGTGAGGGGGGTGCCGGGGCGAGAGGGAGTAACTGGAATGGCGCAGCCCTGCATCGCCGGCTGGCCGGCCTTTGGCTGGCGATGGAGCCGCGCGCGAACGTCCCCATGCCCGCGGCCTGGAATTCCATTGCGCCGCGCCTCTACGCATCGAAGCAGCCGGAGATTCAGCGGCTGGCCGAGCAACTGGCGGCCGCGTTTGGCGATGCCACCGCCTTCCCGCGCTTGCGCGAAACACTGGCCAATGCGCGCGCCGAAATCGCTGCGCGGCAACACGCCTTCGCAGTATTGAGCCGCGCACAGGACCGCGAGTCGCTGCCTGTGTTCGTGCGTTTGCTCGACGACAAATCATTTCGCACGCCCGCCATCAATCTCCTCCCGCGCTTCGATAGCGCGGAAGTTTCTGCCGCACTGTTGGCGCGGTTCATGAATTTTTCCTCCAGCGATCGCGCCGCCGCTCTCGCTGGGCTGACGAGCCGTGCGAGTTTCGCGCTCGCCTTGCTCGATGCGGTGGCGGCGGGACAAATACCGCGCGAACAACTGACCGCGTATCACGTCACGCGATTGACGAATTTGAAAAACCCGGACGTAAACAAGCGCGTGGCCGCGGCGTGGGGCCGCATCCAAAAGACCTCGACGGAAAAGCAGGCGCAGATGGCGAAGCTGGAAAAGATTTTCAACGAAGCGCCGCTGTGGGCCTACAACGCGGGCGCGGGGCGGCAGCACTTTCAAAAACTTTGCGCGTCGTGCCACCGAATCGGCAATGAAGGCGCGCGGCTCGGGCCGGAATTGACCGGTGCGGGCCAGCACGGCATCCGCTACTTCCTGGAGAACATCATCGACCCTGATGCCGTCATCGGCGCCGACTTTCAGGCCACGCGCGTGGAAACAAAAGATGGCGACGTGCTTTCGGGACTGCTCGCCGGCGAAACAGCCAGCGCCGTAACACTGCGCACGACGGCGGGCGACACCGTGGTTCCGAAATCGAGCATCAAAGAAAAAACTCTCAGCGAGAAATCGCTCATGCCCGAAGCGCTGCTCGATTCAATGAGCGAGCGCGAACAAATCGAGTTGCTCAAATTCCTGACTACGAATTGATAAGGCGGACGTGCCGATCCACTCCAGTGAATCGTCGCGTCGCGATGGTTTGTTGTCCAGCAGCGCGGTTCCAGGAGTGCGGCAATTTGCTGAAAATTGCCTAACGCTTTAGCCACTGGGTTGAGTTGAACGTCGGAGCGAAGTCCCGCAAGGGACGCTGGCTTCGTGGCCTTCGCGAGACACCTTAAAGACCCGGAAAACTATTGCGGAACGTTTTGCAAAGCGCAGTGTCCAACTCCGCATGAAGCCTCAAGGAATACTGATCGTGGGAGCGGTTTTGCTCGGATTGGCGGTCGGTTACGGTGTGGGAAAATTCTCTGGCGCGGCCAAGACACCGTTAGCGGTGAGCAACACGACAGGCACCGCACCACACGCGCGCGCGGGCTTCGCATTCGGCAAAACTGCGGGCAGCAATACGGCGGCAGCAGCGCACACGGAATTGGCGACGCTGGAAAGTGAGTTGCGCAGAATTAGCAGCGGCCCATCGCGCAAACGTTGGGAAGCCTTGCAGACTTTGGCGCGTTCCATCTCCGCGGCGGATGCACCAAAGGCTTTGCAGATCGCGGATAAAGTTCTAGGCCGCAACGAATATTGGAATTTTCGCTATTACCTCCTGCAACACTGGGCCGAGCAGGACCCGATGGCGGTGCTCGCATACGGCGAGTCGTTGAAGAACCGGCAGGAGCGCACCCAGGCCATTACGCAAGCATTGTCGGAATGGGCGCGCAAAGATCCGAACGCCGCGTTGGCTTACGTGGAGAAAACCGTCATGGGATCGGAGCGGCAGCAGTTCTATGCCGCGGCGCTGCGTGGAGTCGCCGAGTCCGATCCGCAAAAGGCCCTCGAACTTTTGAACCAGATTCCGCCTTACCAACGGCGCTTCGTGCGCGGCGAAGTGATCAACGCACTCGCGGAATCCGATCCGAAAGCCGCCGCCGAGATCTCATTGAAGCAATTCAGTTCGGATCGTTACGGCAACGATGATGGCCGACTCGGAGTGGTGTTGCAGAAATGGATGCGCAGCGATCCCGATGCCGCTGTGGCGTGGCTGGCTTCGCAGCCAGAGAATGTGCGCCGCCGTCAGAGCACCATCCGTGGCATCGAACAAATGAGTTGGGACCAGCCGGATGCGGCGGTGCGTCTCGTGGATTTAATTCCAACCGGACAAGCGCGAGAGAATACGTTGCGAAATCTCCTGAGTAATTGGGCGCAGAAAGATCTCGATGCCGTGCAGTCGTGGTCAACCAGCGCAGCGATCCTCAGGAACGGCTCATGGGCCAGCTCGCTTACGCGCAAGGACTCTCTTACACCGATCCGGCCAAAGCCGCCGCGAGTCTCCAGGGACTGAAGGTGAACGAACGCAGTTCCTATGCGTTCACGCAGGTCTTCAACGAATACGCGCAGCGCGATCCTCAAGCGGCGCTAACCATGGCGCAAGGCATGACTGATTCCGTCGCGCGCCGGACAGCATTGAACGGCGTGGTGCAAGGCTGGGCGCAGATTGATCCGCAGGCGGCGGCGAGTTACGCGCTTTCATTGCCAGGCGGTCCGTCACGAAACAACGCTGTGGCCACGGCTGCAGCAGCGTGGACCGATCGCGATCCGCAGGCGGCACTCGCGTGGATCAAAACGCTGCCAAATCCTTCATTGCAACGTGACACCATTCAGCGCGTGATGAACCAGCTTTCAGAAAGCGATCCCAAGCTGGCTGCGGAATATGTTTCCATTCTCCCGCCCGGCCAGAGCCAAGTGAACATGATTGCGCAAGTGGCGAACACGTGGGCCCAGGGACGTTTCGATGAAGCGCTGGATTGGGTGAAAGCCTTGCCGGAAGGCCAGGCGAAGATGGATGCCTACCAGCGGATTTCCGATCAGTGGGTGAACTACGATTTGAAAGGCGCGGCGACCTTCGCCAAGGACCTGCCCTCCGGCCAACTGCGCGATCAGATGTTCAGCCGGCTGGCGAATGATTGGTCGTGGCGCGATCCGAAGGAAGCGCTTCAGTTCGCCAACGACCTTCCCGCTGATGCGTCCCGGCAACGGTTCATGGAAAACATTTTTCGCAGTTGGTCTTATCGCGAGCCGAACGACGCCGCGCAAGCCGCTGCGGCACTCCCCGAAGGACAAGGCCGCAACGAACTTTGGCGGCAGATCGCGAGCACTTGGGGCAACAGCGATCCAGCCACAGCACTGAATTGGGCCACGCAACTGCCGGCCGGAGATGGACGCGCCGCCGCGTTAAGCGGAGCACTGGGATCGTGGGCATCGGCTTCGCCGCAGGAGGCAGCGGAATACGTCGTGAAACTTTCCGGCGACGAATTGGAGCGTGGAGTGAAAGCCGTCATTGGCAGCATGGTCGGCGCGGACGCGGCTTACACCGCGAAGTGGGTGCAACAATTTCCCGAAAGCAAAATGCGCGAAGACGCGAGCGAGACGTTGATGAAATCCTGGGCGAGGCAGGACCCGATTGCCGCCGCTTCGTGGATGCAAAGCTTGCCTGAGGGCGCGAGCCGCGACAAAGCCGCCGAGAATTTTGTGAACTCCGCCGCCGCGCATGAACCACAACTCGCATGGCAATGGGCACTGACGTTGAGCAATCCGACGCGGCAGCAAGACGCACTCGAGACAACGGCGAAGCAGTGGATGCGCATCAACGATCAGCAAGCACGCCAGACGATTCTTAACAGCGGATTGCCCGACACGATGGTGAAGAATCTTTTGCGCGCAGCGCCGTGAATGATGGCGCTGAAAGGAACAGACAGAATTAACAGAATTCTTCGCCGGCCAATCCTGCGACTTCTGTTAATCCTGTCCATCTTCAGAATTGTGGACCAATGAACCAGGGCGCGAATTCTTCGTCGCCAATGCCCGCCAGTTCGCTTTTGGTTTTCTCGCCGCTCGCGACAGAAATAATTTTTTCGAAGATGCGTTGCCCAACCTGTTCGACGGTTTCACTGCCGTCGAGAATTGTGCCGGCGTTGAGGTCGATGTCGTCCTGCATCCAGTTGTAGAGCGTCGTGTTCGTCGAGATTTTGATGCACGGCGCGGGCTTGCATCCATAAACGCTGCCGCGCCCGGTCGTAAACACGCCGATGTTGCAGCCGCCTGCCACGAGGCCCGTCATGCTCACCGGATCGTAGCCGGGGGTGTTCATGAAACCAAAACCGGGCGTGGTGATTTCCTCCGCGTAGTCGTAAACAGCGGCCAGCGGTGCCTGTCCGCCTTTCGCGACAGCGCCAAGACTCTTTTCGTAAATCGTCGTGAGGCCGCCTTCTTTGTTTCCGTAGCTGGGGTTGTTGTCGATGCTGGCGTTGAACATCCGCGCGTAGTTTTCCCACCAGTGAATCTGGCGGATGAGTTTGTCCGCGACGGCCTGCGACACCGCGCGATGAATCAACAAATGTTCCGCGCCGTAGATTTCGGGCGTCTCGGCGAGCACGGAAGTTGCGCCGTGACTGACGAGCAAATCGCTGGCGACGCCAAGGGCGGGGTTCGCAGTAATGCCGCTGTTGCCATCGGAGCCGCCGCAATTTTCAGCGAGGACGAGTTTGCTGATCGGTTGTGAAGTGCGGATGGCGTCATTGATTTTGGGAAGAAGTTTTGCCACCGCCGCGACGCCGGCTTCAACACTCTTGCGCACACCACCGGTACCTTGAATGGTCATGAACGTGGGCGGGTTCTCGCCGGGCTTCAGTTTCGCAAGCTCGTAGTTTTCGCGCAGTAAACCGACCTGGTTCATCTCGCAGCCGAGGCCAATCATCGCGTAGCCGGAAATGTTTGGATGGCGCGCCATGCCCACGGTGACGCGCTCAAGGAGCTTCAAACTTTCCGCGGCCGGAATGCCGCAGCCAACTTTGTGCGTGAGCGCGATCACGCCATCAACATTCGGGAAATCGCGCCGCAGTTCCTCTTCGCGAAAGCGTTCCTTGATGTAGCGTGACACGGACGCGGAACAGTTCACGGTGGAAATAATTGCGATGTAGTTGCGCGTGCCGACCTTGCCACCGGGACGCGCGAAGCCGTTGAAGGTTTTGGTTTCGCGCGCTGGTGGAATGGGGCGGACGGCCGTGCCGGCTGTGTAGTCGCGCGTGAATTCCTTGCACACGAGATTGTGTGTATGCACGTGTTCGCCCGGCGCGATTGCACCTTGGGCAAAGCCGATGATTTGTCCGTAGCGCCGCACCGGTGTGCCCTCGGCAATCGGGACCAAAGCAATCTTGTGCCCGGCCGGAATGTTTTTGCTCGCTGAGACGCGGACCGTGCCGTTGAGCAACTCAGTGCCGGCTTTAACAGTTCGCTTCAGCACTGCGACTTCATCGCTGGGATGTAATCGGATCGCAAAGTCATCGAACTTCTCGGGCATGGCGAAAAGATAAAGGCCGGAAGCCGAACGCGAAAGAAACTAACGAGGAGAACGAAGAAGCGAGGACTATTCCGGAACGACTTTGATCACGCCGGTCTTCGAATCGTAATCGTATTTCATTCCGTGCGGCGGGGGCGGCACCTGGTTGATGGTGCCTTTGGAAACCAGTTCATCCAGGTCTTTGGGATAGCGGCCTTCGGTGGCGGCAAAACTTTTGACCGCCTGATCGAGTCCGACGGTGCTCAGAGTTTTCTGCATCGATCTCTGCGCCTGGCCGACTGCGCCCACGTAGTCCGCCGGGGCGGTCAGTGGATTGCCGGAATTATAATTGGTTGTGGACGCGGAGGATTTCTTTTTGTCACCGCAACCGATGAAAAAGCACAAACAGGCCGCCGCGAACAAAAGCGGAATTACTTTCTTCATTCGGAGGCCTGTTTGCATGTTGGGTTTGAGCACTCCAGCCGCCCAATGCGACTGGAGGCAATCCGTTTTACTTCGCCGCGGGAGCGTTCGTGCTAGTCGCTGACTTGCTGGCGTCAGCGCCTTCCTTATTGCAGCCGGCCACGAACGCCACGATCGCGATCAGAACCAAGCTAAACAGTTTTTTCATAAGTGTTGTCGTGAGTTTGTTCTCTCAGTCCGTGTTGCCCTTTCTGCACCCGCAGGGAGCAGTCCTTGACCTCCTCGATTCAGGCGAGCGGGTTCTCAACCCATGCCCTCGTCGATACCCTTCGGGGTAAGAGAACTCTCTCATTGGGCGAAATCTACTAAAGGTTCCCCTGTTGCCAAGCGTGAAAATTGCAGAGCGCAAGGAGCGCGCAAGCGATGTCTCGCGAAGACCGCGAAGCCGCGAAGGAAGCACGCGGCCCAAAGTTGCGAATCCTTGGTCCCCTTCGCGAACGGGGAAGCGAACGATTAGTCCTCCGCTTTCGTATCGCGGCCCAACAAATCCATGACGGCCTGGCGTGAGTCCTTGCCTTCGTAAAGCATGGCGTAAACTTCATCGATGATCGGGGTCTCCACGTTCAGCTTGCGCGCGAGTTGAAAAGCGGCACGCGCCGTCGGAACTCCTTCGGCCAGCTTCGCGCCGGAACGAGTCAACGTTTCCACCTTCTCGCCGCGCCCGGCCCTTTCGCCCAAATCGCGATTGCGGCTCTGGCGCGAAAAACATGTGACCATCAGATCACCGAGTCCGCTTAAGCCAGCGAAAGTTTCCGGCTGCGCACCACAGGCAACTCCGAGTCGGCGCACTTCGGCGACGCCGCGCGTGATCAAGGCCGCCTTGGAATTATCGCCGAAGCCCAGCCCATCGCAGACGCCCGCGGAAATCGCGATGATGTTTTTCAGCGCGCCGCCCAGTTCAACACCGAGCAGGTCAGCGCTCCGGTAAACGCGAAAGCGCGGTTGATGAAACATCTCCTGCACCGTGCGCCGCGTCGCTTGATCTTCGCTCGCAGCCACGATCGCCGTCGGCATTCCGCGCGCGACTTCCGAAGCAAAAGTCGGCCCTGACAGCGCGGCCACCTGCGACGCCGGCGAACACTCCTTCAACACGCCGCACATCGTGTTGCCGGTGTCGAACTCGATGCCTTTGGTCACACTCACTAAAATCGTTTGCCCGCCGCTGAGTTGCGAAGCGACATCTCGAAAGCCTTTGGAGGCAATCGCAAGAATCAGGGCGTCCTTGCTCAACACAGCTTTGCGCAAGTTGGGTTCGAACTGCGCGCCGGCTGGCAATTCGACTCCCGGCAAGTAACGTTCGTTGCGTCCGCTGCGCTGAATTGCCGCCAGAGCCGCCGGGTCACGCGTCCACAGTGTGACGCTGTGGCCATTCTCGATCAGCACTTTGGTCAGCGCCGTGCCCCACGCGCCCGCGCCGAGGACCGCAATGTTCACGGCGCAACCTCCCGTTTTTTGCCAATGCGATTTTCTGTTCCGTCGAGCAGGCGCCGGATGTTGCTGCGATGTTTGAAAATCGCCAACGCGCCAATCACGGCAGCCACTACGATGAGACGGGTGCTGCTGTGCGCCGGCCACCACGCGGCAAACGGCAGGACGAACGCGCCAGAGATTGAGGCCACAGACACGTAGCGCGTCGCCGAAAGCATTAGCAGCCAGACAACGAGCGCCACCGCCAGTGCGAGAGGCAACAGCGCGAGCACGGCACCGGCGGAGGTGGCGATGCCTTTGCCGCCTTTGAACTTCAGCCAGCAGGTGTAGTTGTGGCCGAGGATGGCGAGAAACGCGCCGGTGATTTTCAAATACTCAAGTGTCGCGGCGTCCGGCAGTGTACCGACGAGTATTCGAAAAACCATCGGCCCGACGAAGTAGCAGGAAACGAATCCCTTCAGCGCATCGACGAAGAGCACAAGGATTCCCGCGGGTTTGCCGAGCGTGCGAAGGACATTCGTTGCGCCAATATTTCCGCTGCCAACTTTTCGGATGTCGATACCGCGGCTCTTCCCAACCAAGTAGCCCGTCGGGATCGAGCCGAGTAGAAACGCCACGCACGCAGTGACGATGTAGCAAGCCACTTCCACGGGCGCAGAAATACAGGCGAGGGTGCAAACTTCAAAGGGCAAAAGTTTTCCTGGGTCGAAATACAACGCGCGTCTTTTCGTGTTTGGTGTTTCCTCTTTCGTTGGCAAACTCGCGCCGTGTCAGGAAAAGCACAGAAGCCGATTCGTGTCGCTGTCATCGGCACCGGCTCGCTCGGCCAGCATCACGCGCGCATTTACGCGGAGATGGCTGCCGCCGGTGAAGTTCAGTTCGCCGGCGTCTTCGATGTGGATGCACAGGCCGCGCGCTCTTATGCCGAGAAATATAAAACGCGCGTGTTCACTTCCATCGCCGACGCCGCAGAGTCCAGCGATGCGCTAAACATCGTGACGCCCACGACAACGCACTTTGCCGTCGCGCGGGAATTGCTCGAACGCGGAAAGCACCTGCTCATCGAAAAGCCGATGACGAATGACATGGCGGAAGCGGCGGAACTCGTTGGGCTGGCGCATCGGCGACAGGCGCTGCTCCAGGTCGGACATATCGAACGCTTCAACCCCGTGCTGAAATATCTCGAGAGCGTCGCGACGGAACCGCGCTTCATCGAGTCGCATCGGCTTTCACCGCATCCGGGCCGCAGCGCGGACATCGGGGTGGTGCTCGATCTGATGATTCACGATCTCGACATCGTGCTTGCGTTCGTGAACTCGCCCGTCGTGAGCGTGGATGCGGTGGGCATTGCTGTATTGAGCAAGTCCGAAGACATCGCCAACGCGCGGCTGAAATTCGCGAATGGCTGCATCGCAAATCTCACCGTCAGCCGCATTAGCGCCGAGCGCATGAGGAAAATTCGTGTGTTCAGCGGCGGTACGCAGCCCAGCTACATCTCGCTCGATTACCGCGAACAGAAAGGATTCATCTACCGCCTCGCGCACGACAATGAACCTGAAAGCTCGTTGCTGAAAAAACTGCTCCACGCTGACGACGGCGCGATCGTCAGCCAGTTCGCCGGAAAAAAAATTGTGCGCGAGCCGGTCCCGATCACCAGGGACGAGCCGTTGAAGCTCGAACTGAAACACTTCGTGGACTGCGTGCGCGAACAGCAGCAACCGCTGATCAACGGCGAGGCTGCGATGCGCGCACTCGATCTCGCGTTTGAAATCACACGGCAAGTGGAAAGCCGCAGCGCGACGGAATCAGTCGTGCCTCGTCCAGCGTGAAGCCGTTGTTGTTCATGCTCATCGCGGGCGAAGCCAGCGGCGATACGCTGGGCGCTGAGTTGATCGACGGATTGAAACAGGAAGCCGGCGTTCGCAAGACGACGTTCTTCGGAGTGGGCGGCGCGAAAATGCAGTCTGCCGGGATGGAATTGATTTTCGATTTCACGCGCAATGCCGTGTTTGGCGCGGAAGCGTTCAAGCGCATCTTCGAATTCCGAAAGCGATTCAAAGAACTCCTCCGCATCGCCATTGCGCGACAGCCGGACGTCATCGTTTGCGTGGACTTTGCGGGCTTCAATCGACGCTTCGCCCGCGCTGCGAAGCAATTCGTGCGCGGCAGAGGCGGCGCGCAGTGGCAGCCGAAGATTGTTCAGTACGTGTCGCCGCAAGTCTGGGCGTCGCGTCCGCGCCGCGCCGAACTGATGGCGCGCGACTTCGATTTGTTGCTCACGATTTTTCCATTCGAGAAAGCGTGGTACGCCAAACGCACGCCGAACCTGCATGTGGAATTCGTCGGTCATCCGATGGTGAATCGCTACGCCGGACAAGTGTCGCAACAAGCGACGGCAAACGTCGAGCCGATCATTGTCTTTCTGCCCGGCAGCCGGCCTTCTGAACTTAAGCGTCATCTGCCGATCATGAGCGAAGTCCTGCGACGCATTCGCGCGGCTGTTCCCGCTGCTCGCGCCACGATGGTGCTGCCGGATTCGCTTGCCAAAGCAGCGCGACAGATTGGATTGCCTCCCGAATTTGAAGTGCGGCCCAATCTCGCCGAGGAACTCGCCCGCGCGGATCTTGCCATCGCCAAGAGCGGCACGATCACTCTCGAATGTGCGTTCTTCCGCGTGCCCACCGTGGCGCTCTACAAAACATCGTGGCTGACGTACGAAGTGGCGCGGCGCATCGTGCAGGTGAAATGGATTGCCATGCCGAATATTCTCGCCAACGAGGAAGTTTTCCCCGAGTTCGTCCAAACGGCCGCGACGGCCGAGAACATTGCCGGTACCGCGCTTGAATTACTGCGCGACAGCGCGCGTCGCAATACAGTCAAGGCGAAGCTCGGCGTGATCGCGGCATCGCTCGGCGAACCGGGCGCGGCGCGGCGAGCGGCCGGGCAAATCCTCAGGTTGTTGGAGCCGCAATCTGCGGCATCTTGAGCGAGGCAAACAACGAACGTGAATCGAATCGTCACAACTATTTTGATCGCGGCGAGCGCAGCGAGTGCGTTGCGCGCCGCGGATGACGCGGCAGGCATCGAGTTCTTCGAGAAAAAGATTCGGCCCGTGCTCGCGGACAATTGCTACAAGTGCCACAGCAGCACGTCCGAAAAAGTAAAGGGCGGCTTGTTGCTCGACACGCGCGATGCACTGCTCAAAGGCGGCGATACCGGGCCGGCGATTGTTCCTGGCAATCCCGAGAAGAGCCTGCTCATCAAGGCCGTTCGTTACACGGACGAGAACCTCCAAATGCCGCCGAAGGACAAAAAACTTTCGAGCGCGCAGATCGCGGACTTCGAAGCGTGGGTGAAAATGGGAGCGCCCGACTCGCGGACCAACTCTGCGAAAGCAACGAGCGTCGTCTCCGAAAGCGCCAGGAAGCATTGGGCTTATCAGCCCGTGCGCTCCCCTGCCCTGCCGACGGTGAAAAATTCGCAATGGGTTCAATCATCACTCGACAATTTCGTGCTGGCGAAACTCGAAGCCAAAGCGCTCACGCCATCACGACGTGCCGACAAACGCACGCTCATTCGCCGCGCGACGTACGATTTGATTGGGCTGCCGCCAACGCCCGAAGAGGTCGATGCTTTTGTCGCGGACAATTCGCCGGATGCGTTTGCCAAACTTGTGGATCGCTTGCTCGCTTCGCCGCACTACGGCGAGCGCTGGGGACGATACTGGCTCGACATCGCGCGCTACGCCGACACGAAGGGCTACGTGTTCGAGGAAGAGCGGCGCTACGCGTTTGCCTACACGTATCGCGATTACGTGATTCGCTCGCTCAACGAGGATTTGCCGTACGATCAATTCATCATTCAGCAATTGGCGGCTGATTTGTTGCCGCTCGGAAACGACAAGCGTCCTTTGGCGGCGCTGGGATTCCTGACGCTTGGCCGCCGATTTCTCAACAATCAAGCGGACATTATTGATGACCGCATCGACGTAGTGTCGCGTGGCCTGATGGGCATGACGCTCGCCTGTGCGCGTTGTCACGATCACAAGTTCGATCCGATTCCGACGAAGGACTACTACTCAATCTATGGCGTGTTCGCGAGCAGCGATGAACCTGCGGACAAGCCGTTGCTCGGCGAAAAGGCACTGCCGAAAGAGTATCCCGAATATCTCGCTGAGAAAAAGAAGCGCGAAGAGGAATCGAAAAAATTTCGCGCGGAGAAGGAAGCGGAGTTGCTCACGAAGCTGCGTTCGCAAGTTGGCGAGTATTTGCTGGCTGCGGCCAATAGCAAGGGACTCGACCGGGACAAAAAAGAAGCCTTGGCGCGCGAACGAAAGCTGACACCGCGTCTCGTGAGCCGCTGGAGTGATAGGCTGACGAAGGAATCTGATCCCATTTTTGCGCCGTGGCTTGCCTTCGCGGCGCTGCCGAAAACTAATTTCGCGGAGGTGGCCTCACCGTTGGCGGCGAACTTTGCCGCGAATGAAAACCCGACGAACCGATTAAATCCTTTCGTTGCCGCACTCTTCACCAATGCGCCGAAGTCTCTGAAGGAAGTGGCAGATCGCTACGACAAATTGTTCGCGGAGACAGACGAGCAATGGCGCGAACTGGCCAAGAAAACCAATGCGCCCGCTGCATTCGCTGAAACGAACCGCGAAGCTTTGCGGCAGGTCCTTTACGCGGACAGTTCGCCGTTCAAGATGGATCCGGACGAGATGTATCGGCTTTTCGATACTCCAGCACAGCAAAAGGTGCGCGCGTTGAAGCGCAAGATTGATGAACTCGACGCGACGCATCCAGGTGCGCCGCCGCGAGCGATGGTCCTGAACGATCGCAGCACGCCAGTCGAGCCGGTCGTGTTCGTCCGAGGCAATCCAGGAAATCATGGGCCAAAGGTGCCGCGGCAATTCCTCGAAGTCCTTTCCGACGGCAAACGTGAGCCGTTCAAGCATGGCAGTGGCCGGCTGGAATTCGCGCGCGACATCGCCAGCACCAACAATCCGCTCACAGCGCGCGTGATGGTGAATCGTGTGTGGATGTATCACTTCGGCGCGCCGCTGGTGCGCACGACGAGCGACTTCGGTCTGCGTTCCGAGCCGCCGACGAATCCAGAGCTGCTCGATTATCTCGCGTCGCAATTCATGGCGAATGGCTGGTCACTCAAAAAATTGCACCGGATCATAATGCTCTCATCCGCGTATCAGCAAATCAGCGATGATAATCCGGCGAACGCCAAGATCGATCCGGCGAATGATTTCTTCTGGCGCATGAACCGGCACCGGCTCGATTTCGAAGCGATGCGCGACACGCTCCTCGCCGTTTCCGGTAAACTCGACACGAACATGTACGGACATGCGGTGGACATCACGGTCGAACCATTCCCGGCGCGGCGCACTGTGTACTCGTTCATCGAACGGCAAAATCTTCCCGGCATTTTCCGCACGTTCGATTTCGCCAGCCCTGACACGACAAGTCCGCACCGGTTCTACACGACTGTGCCGCAACAGGCGCTGTTCCTGATGAACAGCCCGTTCGCTGTGCAGCAAGCGCAAGCCATCTTGAATCGGTCGGAAATCAAAACAGCACGCACGGACGAAGAACGAATCAAGCGTTTGTACGAAATGGCTTTTCAGCGCGTGCCCGAGCCGGACGAAATCACGCTCGCCAAACAATTCCTTGCCACGCAAAACACAAACAGCATCGAGCCGGTCGCAAAATCAATTTGGCAATACGGTTTCGGTGAATTCGATTCCAAAACTTCGCGCGTGAAGACCTTTGCGAAATTGCCTCACTTCACTGGCACCGCTTACCAGGGCAGCGGTAAACTGCCCGATGAAAAACTTGGCTGGGTCACCTTGAATGCGGACGGCGGCCACGTGGGAAATGATCCTCAACACGCCGCAATTCGCCGCTGGCGCGCGCCGCATGATGGCGTGGTGAGAGTTTCGGGCGCGTTGAAGCATGACAGCGACAAAGGCGACGGCGTGCGCGGTCGCGTCGTGAGCAGTGTTGGCGGCAAACTCGGCGAATGGATCGTCCATAACACGAAAGCCACCACCAACGTCGAGCGCGTTGAAGTAAAGCGCGGCGACATCATTGATTTCGTGACGGACCTTCGTGGCAATGTGGACTCCGATTCGTTCACGTGGGCGCCGCGCGTGCGTTACGTCGATCCCGCCGGTGGCAAAGGCGAGTTGTTCAATGCCAAGACGGACTTTGCCGCACCGCCACAGGAGCGCAAACCGCTCACAGCTTGGGAGCGTTACGCGCAAGCGCTGCTCCTCTCGAATGAATTGATGTTCGTGGATTGATCTTCGAGTCCGAGCTTCAGCATGGGTTGGACATCACGCAGCGCTTGCAGTAATTCTCCCGCGCTTTGAAAAGGCCGAATCGCCCCGAGATACCCCGCAAGACGATCTATCGTCTCTCCGTTTACTTGCGCTGCCTGCAACGCTTGAAGGCGAACGACATCAGCACCGTTTCGAGCGAAGCGCTGGCGCAGGTCGCGGGCGTGAAGCCGACCCAACTGCGCAAGGACCTGACGTACTTCGGCCAGTTCGGCACGCGCGGGTTGGGCTACAACGTGCAACAGCTCGCGAAGATGATCACGGACTTGCTCGGCACCAGCAGCCTGCAGCCCGTCATCCTCGTCGGCGTCGGCAATCTCGGCACCGCGCTGCTTTCGTATCGCGGCTTTCAAGAGGAAGGTTTCGAGGTCATCGCCGCATTCGATGTCGATGCACGCCGCTTTCGCGACAAAAAATTGCCCGTGCCGGTTTACAGCATGGAAAAGCTTGCCGATGTCATTCGGGAGCAACACGTGAAAATGTCCATCATCACCGTCCCGGCAATCGCCGCGCAGGAAGTCGCCAACACACTTGTGCAGGCCGGCATCATCGGAATTTTGAACTTCGCGCCCATCGTGCTCGTCGTGCCGGAAGAGGTGATGGTGAGCAATGTGAACCTCGCCATCGAATTGGAAAACCTCAGCTATTTTATTCAGAGCTAGCGTGAACGGACGATTCGCTACAGTTGCACTTGGGTCACTGGCGGGCGCATTACTCGCGGGATGCGCTTCCAAACCTTACTCGCCGCTCAGCGCACCGACCGTCGCGAACAACGTGACGGCTGCCACAAACGATCTCTCTATGCCGGAAACGCCGCCGTCGCAGGAACGAGCGCCGGAGATTGTCGTCCTCCCGCACGAAGCTGCTCCCGTCATCGGCCTCGACAATGTCGATGCCAATATCGCGCCGCCGCCAGCCACTGTAACGAACGCGCCATTTGTTGCGGCCCCAACGGTGACGTTTGGCCGTGGATGGATTCCTTTGCGTGAGTGGACCGAACGCTGCGCTCTCGGCGCGCCGGAGCGAAGAGTGTCCGGTGGCATCACAACGTTTCGCATCGCCACGCGAAATGGGCTGTGCAAGCTGACGATTGGGAGCCGATTGGCCCAGTGGGACGGAACTACGGTGTGGCTGGGGTTCGCGCCGCAGTTCATTCACGGCGAGCCGCGCATCCATGGTCTCGACGCGGAGAAAATTTTGCTCCCGCTGACGCGCACGGTAGCGAGTCGGCAGGGGCCCGCGCGCGTGGTCGTCATCGACGCCGGCCACGGTGGCAGCGACAGCGGAACACTGGGCGCACATCATGAACTTGAAAAAAATTTCACGCTGGACTGGGCGTTGCGCACGGAACGGTTGCTCACCAATAATGGATGGAAAGTTTTCCTGACGCGCCGCTCGGATGTGGAAGTGCCGTTGACTGAACGCGTGGCGTTTGCGGATCGCGTTCACGCCGATCTGTTCATCAGCCTGCACTTCAATTCCACGTTTCCGCAAACGCAACCTTCCGGCATTGAAACCTACTGCCTGACTCCTGCGGGAATGCCTTCAACGCTGGCGCGCGGTTACAGCGATGATGAGCGTGCGCTCTTTCCCAACAACAGTTTCGATCAACCCAACGCTGAATGGGCGTTCAAGATTCACCGCTCGCTGCTTGCGCACACGCACGCGCATGATGACGGAATCAAGCGCGCGCGTTTCATGGGAGTGCTGCGTTACCAGAACCGGCCCGCGATTTTGGTAGAAGGTGGCTTTCTCTCGAACCAACATGACGCGGCAAATGTTTCCTCCGCCGCCTATCGCGAAACCTTGGCCAGCGCCGTTGCCGATGCGCTGAAATAAAAAAGCGCGGCCCGAAGACCGCGCTCGTTGAAATAAATTTGGAATTAGTGGGGACTCAAGTAATGGCTGTTTCCGTCTTTCTCTTGACCGTGAGCCGCAAATTCCCGAAAGCCCGCTGAAGTCGTTTGATGCACGCTTCCGTCCATCGTAGCGACTTGTCCCGCATCTCTTCCGTGAACCGAATTCGTCCAGCTATACACTGAATAGCTGCTCGGAACATTTTCAGTTCCACTCACAGTTTTCGCGTTTTGAAAACCTGCGGAACAGCCTCCGGTGCCACTGTAGCTGATGTTGTGGTCGATAAAAAGGATGTGCTCTTGCGCTTGATCCAAAGGCAGGATGCCGCCACCGCTGTATGCTCCAGCATCTCCATTGATGGCGTAACTAGTGGAATCACCTCGGAAACCTGTCGAAACGTATTGCCCCCAGTCCGCCGCAATCACAACAGGCTTGGGATCTTTATCGCTGGGACAAGCGAGGATCTTCGGGTCAACGAGTTCGTTCGTAATCCATGCAAACTCGGTCCAGGAATTGGCCGCCTTGGCGCCACCGGTATAATCACCTCCGTCCGCCACGGCTACACGCCAATGGACTGCGCTCTTTTCATTGTCGTTGATCCACAAGAGTTCTGCCAACGACACCTGCTTAAGGTTACTGGTGCAATTGATCCGTTGCGCCCTTGCTTTCGCTCTCGCCAGTGCCGGCAAAAGAAGGGCCGCCAGAATTGCGATGATCGCAATGACGACAAGCAATTCGATCAGCGTGAAAGCATGTGTTCTTTTCAGATGTTTGATCATACCAGGTCTTGTTGGGTTTCGCGGTGAATATGGATGTTGAGTGGCGTGATTGTCAACGACACTGCGGAAAAAAATCTGCACTGATGATGAAAAATTCGGGAATAAAATTTCAGTGAAAGCACCACTCGCCACAAGCGCGACACGCTTCCATAAATAAAAAAAGGCACCCGACCGGGTGCCTTTCTGTTAAATCAATTGTAATTCTTAAGGATAGATCAAGCGGCAACGACCAGCTCCATCAACGCAATTATCGACCGCTTTTTGCAAACCTTTGTCCGTGACCTGCTGCACACTGCCGTCGCCCAAACCAATGTTGCCGGCATGCACGTGAATTCCAGAACCAGCCGCTGGTGCTCCGGTTGCCGGGGCTGTTCCCCATTGGTCAGTGCTGCCGAGCGTGTTGCGATCCACCGGGAGGCCAACCACGTTGCGATCACCTGAAAGAATTGTCTGAGGCTTGCTTTCGTCCGCTGTCACTCCCACAAAGTAGCTCAAAGCGTCCGAATTCTCGGCACCCTGACCAAAGCTGTTAACCGATGACGTATTCAAAAAGTCGGTGGCCTTCGATTTGGTGCCGTCACTATTGCAAACGAGCACCTTGGGCGTCACCAGTTCATTTGACAGGCACTTGTAGATTTTCACCGCCGAACCGCTTTTCGTGGGATCATTGAGGTCAGCAACCGCCACTACGGAGCCGCCTTCTGCTTCGATCGTGTTAAATGGAAACTTGTCGCCATGGTCGTTTGAAAACAGCCGGAACGAAAGACCCACCTGCTTGAGATTACTCGTGCAACTGATGCGTTGCGCGCGCGCTTTGGCACGGGCCAACGCCGGCAAAAGCAAGCTGGCCAAAATTGCGATAATGGCAATGACGACGAGCAGCTCAATGAGCGTAAAGCCCGGCGACTTCGATTTACGGATGTGTGTCATAATTTTTCTGTGATTGTTGGGTAACAGCCCGCGCACTTTATTTACTTCGCTGTTGGTGTCAACAGCATTCACCTTTGTTTAGCAGTGTCGGTACCAACGACGAGGTCACGGCTTTTCTGCGGCAAATCTCGCGCGCGCCAAGCTGGACTGAGTGGAATTCACGCGCGATGGGCGACCATCACGCAAGGTGCGTTTCGGTTGCGGGAGTCCATCTACGCCGCACGCTGTCCAGCGCTTGAAAACGAAAGAGACCGAAGCTCTCGCCCCGGTCTCTTTCTCGATTGATGAATTTAGCTTATGGCACCTTCAAGCGGAAGAAGGCGTTCGGACCCGTAAATGAGTTCGTCACCGTCGCCGAACCGAAAACGTTCGTATAAACATTTGTCCACAACGTCTGCCCCGCCGCGCTAATCGCAATGGCTCGCTGGAGAACCACCGTGGCATTGCTGTGGCAATCGTTCGTTTCAGGATTGGTCCACTTCAACACGATCGTGTTGGTGTTTCCGTTGTGGCTCACGGCCAGGCTATTGGTAATCAGTCTCAGGTTATTGGTCCAAACAACTGGATTACAAATGATCGAGCCGCCGTTGGTGACAGTGAGCAGCGCGCTGCCGCTCAAGGCACTGCTGAACGAGTTCGTGGCGCGCGCGGAATACAAAGCCCCATCGCCGGGCTGCACGTTGGGGATTGTGAGCAAGGCATTCGTCGCGTTGGGAATCACCACGCCGCCTTTCAACCACTGGTAATAAATCGGCTGGCCACCGCCGGTCGCCGCGACGCGGAAGAATGCTGTCGAGGACACTCCATTGGTGCGGCTGCGCGGTTGCTCCGTGATCTGAATCCCCGCCGGAGGAGTGACGCCTGTGGACGGAATACTTCCGGACAATTCAATGCCGAAGACAACGTCGGAACTTGCGGTGCCCTCCTGATGGACTTCCGCCGCCAGAATGTTAGTGCCAGCCAACAGATTTACGGTCACGGGAATCGGGCCTTGCAGCGATGCATCACCAATCGCAGGAGCGAGCGCTTGGGTCGCGGCAGTAACAGTTCCTCCCGGCATGTTGAAGCGGTAAATCTCGACACCGTTCAGATAAAGGACCATGCCGTCATCGATGATGTGCCGGAGTTGCAAGGTCAGATTGGTGATCGCGACAGGCGACACGAGATTGCCCCGGAAGTAGAATGTGTTAATGCGATCGCCGGAAGCATCAGTCAGTGACAGGGGAGTATTTTTCGGTGCGGGCAAGGCTGCGCCTTCCACATAGAGAAGTCCATTGCTGGGCCCGCGCCAGGCGGAGTCGTCATACGAAGGAGCGGCGAAAGAGGTTTCGATCTCTTCGTTGGTGGTGGTGAGCAGATACTTCCACGGACTGGTGAAGGAGAGGAAGTAGTCGGCGCCCACAGTGACGGCACTGTTGGGAGCAATGGGATTGCCGCGGGTCGAGGCGTCTTTGACGTTGTTTACCACCACGACGTAGCGGCCGGAGAGCGGCGCGGAAAAGGTGAGCAGGACGTTGGTGCCATTGTTCAGGGTCGCGCCCGAAATGGCGGCCGTCGCGCCCACGGTGTTGGTGACGTGGTAGTTGCCGGCCGTGGTGGCGGAGGCGGCGTTGAGCGTTTCGCTGAAGCTAACGAGAATCGAATTGGCGCTCTGGTAAAAGGCCGACACGAGTGTGGGCGGATTGGTGTCACTGATCACGTGAAGCGTGGCGTTGCTGCTCAGAGCGCTGGACGACACGCCGTTCACGGTCACGTGGAATTGCGCTCCGTCCATATTGGTGTTGACGCTGGCAATGTTGTAGCTGGCGTTGGTGGCACCGGCGATGTTCACGTTGTTGGATTGCCACTGGAAGGTGGTGCCCCCCGCTTGCGCGACATGAAAGGTCGCGGGTTGGCCTTCGATGACGGTCTGATCTGTCGGGCCCGAAGCGATGATGACCGGGCCAACGGCATACGATTCGACTTTGGCATCGAGTTGCAGACCGAAAATCTTGAACGCATCGTCTATTTGAGTTTGATGTAATTCGACGGCGATTAAATTGCCGCCGGACCGGAAGGAAGGCGCGGTGATGGAAACAGGACCGATACGGCTGACGTTTCCAACTATTGATGCCGCGAGAGTCTGGTAATTGATGGCTCCCGCGGGCATGTTGAAACGAAGAATCTCGGCCCCGTTGAGGTAGAAAACAGCTCCATCATCCACCACATGCGTCAGGAAAAATTGGAGATCGCCCGGACTGGCTTGAAGATTAAAGGGTGTACGGAAATAAGTAGTGATGGCGTCTGATACCGAGAGGGAACTCCCAATTGGCCCAGGCACCGTGGTTGGATCAATGCCAGATGCTACAAAAATGCCGCTGCCATCACCCCATGCATTGGTTTCGGTGTAGGTAAACTCCTTCCACGTCGTGCCAAGGTCGGGAGCATCGAACGGCGGAAACGGATCGTAAAACCGCCAGCCCCCGTTTAAGGCGATCAGCGGCACCAGCGAACTGATTGGAATCCGGCTGTTAGGCGCGATGACATTGGCGCGCAGCGATGTATCCTGCACGTTGTTCACGATCAGAAGGTAATTGTTGTTGGCCAGGCGTGGCGCCGAGGTGGTCAGCAAAACGTTGCTGCCATTGGTTTGCACGGCCTTGGTGATCGTGAGTGTTCCGCCGAGCGTGTTGGTTATTTTATAGTTGGCGAGGTTCGTCGCCGTCGTCGGCAGGATCAGATCCGAAAAACTCACCAGCACCAACTGGTTGGAAATCGTCCCGTCCGCTTCGACGAGTGTGGGGCCATTGGTGTCCGCCAGAATCGAGAGCGTCACCACGCTGCTCGTCACGCTGTTCACCGAATTGGTGGCGACCGCAAAATAAGAACCCGCATCGTTGGTCGAGGTGGAGGCGATGGTGAAGGGATTGCGCGTCGCGTTGGAAATCGCCACTCCGTCCTTGTACCACTGGAAGTAAGCCGGCTGCCCTTGCAGCCCCAGGGTGAACGTCGCCGCGCGCGTCTCTTCCACCACCAGGTTCTGCGGCTGGTTCGTGATCGCCAACAACGTCTGCGGCAGGAAACTCACCCGCACTTCCATGCCCATCACCGAGTCGCTGCTACCCGCACTGTTCTGATGTAATTCGACGGCCAGAGTATTGGTCCCCGTCACCAGCAGATTGGGCGGCAGATTGGAAACGACAAAAATACCTTCGCCCGCCGGGTTCGCCGCCGTTGCCAGCGTCGCGTGCGTCACCGGTCCCGCCTGCATGTCGTAGCGGAATGCTTCCACCCCGTTCAGATAAACGATGACACCGTCATCAAAGAGATTGCTCGAAAGCAAACTGACCTGCGACGGATCGTTCGTCAGCACAAACGTCGTCCGAAAATAACGCGTGATGATGTCATTGGGCGTCAAATGATTGAGCGTCGTATTGATGAAAGGTGTGACCGCCGCATTGTCCTCAAAGGCCAGCACACTGCGGCCCGAAAGCCAGGCACTGTCGTTGTAACCCGGATTTTGCCACCCATCACCACTCCCGCTATGTGCCGTGTCCGACTGATCATATTTCCAGTTCTGAGTCGTAAGACCAACCAACACGTAAGGCTGCGCCGAAACAGACACCACCGCGCTCGCGGTCGAAGGAAGCTGCGCGCAATTATCAATCGTTACCGAATACAAACCCGAATCGCCCGGCTGTGCGTTGAACTTCGTATAGGTCGCGTTCGTCGCGTTCGCCAGCGGCGTGCCGTTCTTATACCACTGAAAAGTAACCGGTGCCGTCCCGTTCACTGCTGCGCTCAAACTGATTGCCCCTCCCGGATTGAGCGATTGGTCCTGCGGCACTGCGGTGAAACCCGCCGGCGCACTGCAACTGACCGTCAGAAAAGCATTGCTGCTCACCACCCGCCCAAACGCGTTGCTCACTACCACCGAATAAAAAGCCTGATCGCTCGACTGCGCGTTAATGACCGTATAGTTCGAACTCGTCGCTCCCGCGATGACGTTACTGTTCTTGAGCCACTGATACGTCAAAGGCTGCGCCCCCACCGCAGTCACCGTGAAGGTGACGTTCTGACCGGGGGAAACAGACTGATCTTGCGGTTGCGTGAAAATTCCCGGAAACGGCAACGCCACCGAAAAATTGTCGATCTCCACGGCGGTGTCCGGCGTTCCACTGCCATTATCATCCGTCCACAGAAGATACATCGTACCGTTCACCGGCCAGTTGCCCAGAGGCAGAGATGTGCTCAGCAAACCGGAGGTACCAACACCTGAGAACGCGGCAATTTTCTGCCAAGTGCCTGCGGTGCCTGACAAACTGTAGTAAACGCTGTGACCAAGGATTTGCTCGGTGACGGGATTTTGCGTCGTGAGATTGTACGAAACTGTGACCGATGGAAGATTGGAGCCACTGTTGTTTCGCAACGTAGCCATCAGGAGTGTGAAGCGGTTGCCAGTAACGCGTGTCACAATGTAATGCCCGTCTGAAGCCCACAACGCGCTCGTCGCCGCATTGGGTGGCGACCCGACAGCAGAGACCAGCGTCCCGTTGATCGTGGAAGCCGAGAAGGTCTGCACCTGTGCGTCCATCTGCGCGGTGGTCGTGATATCACCAGCGCCGCCCGCTTGACTTAGAAACGACCACTGGGAAACAGGCGGTAAAGTATCGAACGTTTGGGGTGGCAAACCTGACGGCCCAACGGACAATTGCGCGGTCGCGCGGTTAGTGGCGACGAACAAAGCTGCACTCAGGCAGCACAGTGTACAAAATTTTTGTAAAAGTTGGGTTTGCATAACAGGAAACACGCTCAACTTTCCACGCAATGTTGCAATCGATCAACTTAAAAAAGTTGCAGCTCGTCATCGTCGGAGAAAACATCACGAAAACGGGTCTGCAAAATGATCACAAATTACAATTCTGGTTCTCCAGAAAAACTGAAATGCACGTCTCGCGTTGTTGTTTTTTGCCCGTGACTTCTGCGAGTAAAAAGAACTGAAGCATCGCTGAACAAGAAATCGACAATCGCGTGGACATTGAAATTGACAAACCAATTCCCGCCCCTAAAGTCGCCGCTAAACACTTTACCTGGCACGGCCAAACGAAGTTATGAAGTTGAGTCCCGGATTGTCTTTCAAAGCGATGGCTCTCTTTGCTGTCGCGGCACTTTTCACGCTCTCCGCTTCTGCCCAGAGTCGATCGCGCGAGGCCATGGTCACAGCGCTGGCTGGTGACGCGCGCTACTCCGCCGGCGGGACGGGAAATTTCACGCCCGTCGCGATCGGCACCAAGCTGCATGAAGGCGACGTGATTAAAACGGGGCCGGCGTCGCACGTGGATTTGGAGCTTGGCGACAATGTCGGCATCGTGCAGGTCACGCCGCACACCACATTTGTCCTGCGCACGTTGAAGGCCAATGAGACGTCGGCTGACTTGGTCACCGAAACAGAATTGGACGTGAGGGAGGGCGCGATCTTTTTCAAAGTAAACAAGCTGGCCAAGGCCTCGCGCTTTGAGATGACGACGCCGAAAGGCATCGCCGGAATTCGAGGCACCAGCGGTTATTTGAATGCCGACGGCACGATGGCGATTTCAGAAGGCATCGGCGCCATTTCTTATCCGAATGGCAACGGCCCAGAGACATTCGTCCTGCATGATGGCGAGATGGTCAGTCCGACTGACAAGCCGCCGCATCCAGCTCCCGGCCAGGTGCTGCGGGACATCGTTGAGGCGTTGCGTGACGCGGCCACGCACGGCATTGGTCACGACATTCAACCATTTGTGCCACCGATCGATTTCTTCATCTCGCCGACGTTGCCGGGCAAATAAGGCGCATTCACTTTTAGAAAACCAGAGCGACCTGAGTTGCTCTGGGTTTTTTATTTTGTTCAAGGGCTTTCAGCGTATCGAGTTTTGGATAGGCAAACCGCCGCGCGTAGTTAAATCTCATCGCGTGCGTACGGGAATTTATCCGGGCAGTTTCGATCCGATGACCAACGGCCACATCGACATCGTGCACCGCGCGGCGCGATTGTTCGATACCGTGATTGTGGCGATCGCGAACAACGAAGAAAAGAAGCCGCTGTTCACGCTTAAGGAGCGCATTCACCTCGTGGAGGAATCGATTCGAGATTTGCCGAATGTGCGTGTGGATTCGTTCAATGGATTGCTCGTGGATTACGTGGACAAAGCCGGCGGGCGGGCCGTCATTCGCGGTTTGCGCGCCATTTCGGACTTCGAGTTTGAATTTCAACTGGCGCTGATGAACCGTAAGCTCAACGAGCGCGTGGAAACGATTTTCATGATGCCGAAAGAAACTTACACGTTCCTCAGTTCGCGCATTATCAAAGAAATCGCGCGGCTGGGCGGAGACGTGAAAGCATTTGTCCCGGCGCATGTGGAAGCGGCGCTGAAGAAGAAATTCAGTAAACAGTGAAACAGTAATCAGTGAATCAATTCGAACGCGCATTACTGAATCGCTGACTGACTACTGACTCACTGGCTGGTTTTTAGAAACGCGAGGTGCTTATGTCCCTGACATTCAACATTCGCCATCTGGAAAAAAAGGACCTCCATCTCAAAGGCGAACTGCCGACTGAGGAACTCGACTTGGATTTGCACGATGAGGTGATTCGGCCCGCCGACACTGTCGATTACGATCTCGAAGTCGAGCGGCTGGAAGGCGCAGCGCTGGTGCAAGGCGAGATCAGTGTTTGCGTCGAATATAACTGCGTGCGCTGCCTCAAGAAGTTCCAGCGCGAACTGGAATTGCATGATTGGACCGTGCATTTGCCGCTCACGGGCGAAGATGCGGTGGAAGTCTCGAACGATTTGGTAAACTTGACGCCGTATCTGCGCGAAGATATTTTGCTCGCCCTTCCGCAGCATCCGCTGTGTGAAGCCGAGTGCAGCGGGCTGAAAATTCCCGCAGGCATGAAGGATCCCGGCAGGACAAAAGATGCATCAGCTTGGGATGAACTCGATAAACTGAAATTGAAAGACTAAACTATGGGCGTTCCCAAGCGAAAACCTTCGAAGAGCCGCCAGCGCATGCGCCGGGCTTACAACAGCGTCCTCACGCTGCCACAACTTAGCTCCTGTCCGCAGTGCGCGGCCCCGTACCGTCCCCATCGCGTGTGTCCGGCCTGCGGCTATTACAAGGGCCGCCAGATTGTCACCGTGAAGGTCGGTGCGTAATTTCCCTTTGCCACAAGAGCGCGGATGAGTATTTCTCTCTGCGCTCTTGCTGTTTTTATGCGAATGGCTGTTGACGTCATGGGCGGCGACCACGGTTGCGCGGTCGTCGTATCTGGTGTCAAAGCAGCGCTGCAATCTCCCGCCCACGAGCAGATTCAGAAACTCTTTTTAGTTGGCGACGCACCTTCCGTTCAATCAGCGCTGGAGCAAAACAATTGCGCCGACCCGCGCGTTGAAGTCGTTCACGCCACGCAAGTGTTGACGATGGAGGACAACCCGCTCACGGCCATTCGCCGAAAGAAAGATGCAAGTGTGGTGCGCGCTGTGGCGCTCGTGCGCGAAGGCAAAGCCGATGCAGTTCTCTCCCTCGGCAATACCGGTGGACTCGTTGCCGCCGCCACATTTGGAGTCGGGAGACTGGAAGGAGTGAAACGTCCCGCGATTACGACAGTGATGCCGACGGTGAACGGCTTTTTTGTGCTGCTCGATGCTGGCGCAAATCCTGAATGCGAGCCGCTCCATCTGTTTCAGTTCGCGATCATGGGCGCGACTTACGCCCACGAAATTCTCGGCATCAAAAATCCGCGCGTCGGAATTCTCAGCAACGGCAGTGAGGAATTCAAAGGCACCGACCTGACTCAGCAAGCCGCTGAACTGTGCAAAAATTCCGAACTGAACTTTCTCGGTTACGTCGAGGGCACAGAAATTTTTTCGGACCGCGTCGATGTTGTCGTAGCGGATGGTTTCGTCGGCAACATCGTGTTGAAGACGTGCGAGGGACTTGGGAAAACTATTCTCCAAATTTTGAAACGCGAACTGACGGCCACACCCATCCGCAAACTCGGCGCGATGATGGCGAAAAGTGGATTCAAAACGCTGAAGAAAAAAATGGATCCTGAAGCCTACGGCGGCGCACGCATTATCGGGTTGAACGGCGCGGTAATGAAAGTCCACGGCTCCGCCGGTGAACGCGTCGTGGCGAATGCCATCGGCCAGATGGCAGATGTTGCCAGCCAACATTTGAACGAACGCATCGCCGCAGCCATCGCTCGGGCGAACGAACGCACTGCTGTTCCGGCATGAACACACCAAAGCCAAAAAAATTCCGCAACCCGCGCGCGAAAAATAATTTCCAGAGTCGAAGCTGCTCAGTCGCCGCGGTCGGCTCGTACGTGCCCGAACGAGTGCTGACGAACGCCGATCTGGAAAAGATGGTGGACACGTCGGACGAATGGATCGTTTCGCGTACTGGTATTCGCGAGCGGCGCATCGCGGCACAGGACGAGTTCACTTCCGACATGGCCAGCAAGGCCGCCCTGCTGGCCCTCAAGCGTGGCAACATCGATCCGCAACAGATCGATTTAATTATCGTAGCCACGATCACGCCTGACATGCCCTTCCCCGCCACGGCGTGCCTGGTCCAACAGAAGATTGGCGCGCGTCGCTGCGCTGCTTTCGATATGGAGGCGGCGTGTTCGGGTTTCATTTACGCGCTGGAAATCGGACAGCAGTTCGTGATGTCGCACACTTACGAAACGGTGCTCGTTATTGGCGCGGAAAAACTTTCCTCGATCATCAACTGGCGCGATCGCAACACCTGCGTGCTCTTCGGCGACGGCGCGGGCGCGGCCATTTTGCAGAACCGCCCGAACACCCATGGATTGCTCACAGCGTGCATGGGCGCGGATGGCGGCAAAGCAGATTTGTTGTCGTTGCCCGGCGGCGGCAGTCGTGTTCCGCCCACGCCGCAATCACTCGCGGATGGTCTGCATTATTTGCGCATGGACGGCAAAGAAACTTTCAAGAATGCCGTCAACGCGATGTACACGGCGGCGGAAGAAGCACTGCGGCGATGCGAAGTCACGATCGACCAAATCCACTGCGTCATTCCGCATCAGGCCAACCAGCGAATTATCGACGCTGTCGGCGAACGGCTCGGCGCAACGCCAGAGCAAGTCTTCGTTAATCTTCACAAGTACGGCAACACGTCGGCTGCATCAGTCGCGATCGCCCTGGATGAAGCGGTGACCTCCGGTCGCGTGCAGCGCGGTGATTTGATTCTCCTCCTCGTGTTCGGTGCTGGTCTCACCTGGGGCGCGGCGGTTATCGAGTGGTAGAATCGAGAACCAGTCGAACACCTGTGCCCGCAGTCGGAGTTTCACCGGCGCGGTGATAAAAAATTCCCCGTGTGGTCGCATTGACGGCGCACCTAACAATGCTAAGTTCGACGGCATGAGCGCCAGTAAAACGAAATCTGACCTGTTCCAGCCGATAACTGTTCAATCCTCCGGCACCCTTCACCACCTTTCTCCGACTTCCTTTCGCATTCGCAAGAATGGAATCGAATTCAAGTCGGACAAAGAAGTTGCGATGTGGACGGAGATGACGGTCGAATTGCAATTGCCCGGAACGAAATCATTCACGTGCGGCGGTGTTGTCGTGGCCTGCAATGGCAACCGCCATCTCGGCTACAACGTCTCGCTCGTTTTCACCAGTCTCACCAAGCAGGCGCAAGAGCGGCTCAACGATTTTTCTTCTATCGCGGCGATTTCTGTGCGCGTTTAATCGGCGCGCATGGAAATTTTCAATCGTATTCTCAAGGCGGCCGTCGAGGCGCACGCCTCGGACATTCACATTAAAGTTGGCGGCCCGATTATTCTTCGCATCAGCCGGCAACTCATTGCCATCGAAGCGCCGATCCCCACCGCAGAATGGATGGACAAGGTGGTCAACAACATCGTGCCCCATCACATGAAGAAACATTTTGATGAGGCGCGCGAAGCAGATTTTTCCTATCTCGTGCCGGGCGTCGGACGTTTCCGCACAAATGTTTTTCAACAGCGCGCGGAGTTGGCCATCTCCATGCGCTACGTGAAGGCGCAGGTGCCGGATTTCGAGAACCTCGGGTTGCCGCCGATCCTGCGGCAATTGGCGGAATCACCGCGCGGCATCGTGCTCCTTTCCGGCACGACGGGTTCCGGCAAATCAACCTCGCTCGCCGCGATGATCGAGCACATCAACAGCAATTTCCGCAAACACATCGTTACGCTGGAAGATCCCATCGAATACGTTTTCGAAGACAACCAGTCGATCATCGAGCAGCGCGAGATCGGTCTCGACACCGAGAATTTCTATACCGGACTGCGCGCGGCGCTGCGCCAGGACCCTGACGTGGTCATGATCGGTGAAATGCGCGACTCGATCACTTTTGCTTCCGCGATGAACTCCGCCGACACCGGTCAAATGGTGCTCTCGACGGTCCACACCACCAATGCATCGCAATCCATCACGCGCATTCTGGATTACTTCAAAGCCGACGAACGCGAGCAGGTGCGCCGGCAGCTTTCCGTCACGTTAAAAGCGGTCATCTGCCAACGCATGATACCCACGCTCGATGGCAAGATGACTCCAGCCTGCGAAGTCATGCTCAACACCCCCATCGTGCGAAAGCTGATCGAGGAGAACCGCCTCGACAAACTTTCCGTCGCGGTCGAGACCGGCTACGACGATGGAATGCAGGATTTCAACAAAGCCGTCCTTGATCTCTACAACGCGGGACGCATTTCGAAAGAAGAAGCGATGCTCAAGGCGAGCAATCCGGCAGCGCTGGAAATGAACCTCAAGGGAATCTTCCTCACGCAGGGCAGCCGAATCCTTGGTTGATCGTTCGTGCGAATTACGGATTCGCTGCAAGCCAGAAGCGGATGGCCGATGCTTGTGGATTGCGCGGGTCGAGTTCGATCACTTTCAAATAGTGCGCCTTCGCCTTCGCGGGATCGTTCAACTGCTGTGCGTAAAGATTTGCCAAAGTCAGATGTGCGCGCACTTCGCTCGGTTTCGCTTCCAGAATTCGATCCAATTCCGCCGCTGCATCATTGGCGTAGTTGGCCTGCTTGAGCGCCAGCGCGAAATTGTAGCGCGCGTTGATTGAATCCGGCTCAATCACCAGCGCCATTTCGCTCGCCGTCAATGCGCGCCGAAAATCTCCCGCACGCAATGCCAGCAGCGCTTCGTTGTAATGCGCGTCGAAGTAACTCGGGTCCGCGGTCACTGCGAGTTGGTAATCAAGCAGCGCCTCGTTCGTGTTGTGCGCGCGCTCGGCCTTGACCGCTTGCGCGGTGACGCGCTCGGCATCAGCACGATTCCCGGACCGCGGCGCCGCGGGTGACAGATAAGTGTAGCGGGGAAAAACTGGTTTCGAGGGCGGAGTCGGCGCGCTCGTCGGCGTCGCGAGGACTACCACGCGCGGCACATCGTTCGTCTCAGGCGGCTTCGGCTTGTTCCGAAATGGATTCAGCCGCGTAAAAAATCCCGGCTTCCTTTCTTCGGCGGGTGGCTCCGCGACCGCGGGAGAAAAATCCGGCGTGATCGGCGCAACGGCAGTTGTCGTAGGTGGCGCGACGGGCGTGTTCGTAATCGTAAACGGAGCCACCGGCTCAGCGACAGCAATTCTCGGTGGCGGCGCGTTGGTCACGCTCACGACCACCACCGGCGGATTGCTTGGCGCGGGTGGAAGATTTGTCGCAACCACAATTGGGTTCGTCTTTGCAGTTGGCGGCACATTTGTTTTTACCGCAACCAGCGGCGGCTTATTTGTGGCGACGGCCACGCGCGGCAGCGCATTCGTCGTCGGCGGCGGATGGTCCGTGTGCGCCGCGGCCACCAGCGCATTGCTCTTGAGCGCGGCTGTGACCAGCGCATTCGATGAAGCCATTTGCGCCGCGAACTCGCCTTCGATTTGCCGCACCAACGTCCTGACCGATTCCACGTACGGCGACTGCGGCGCAACTGCGAGGTAATCTTTAAAACGCTGGAGAGCCACGCTGCGCGTCGCCAAATTCTGTTGTGCCAACAATGCGGCATTCAACATCGCGGGCGCATACTTCGGGTTCCATTGCAACGCCGCGTTGAAATATTGCGCGGCATCGCGCTGATTTTTCGCGGCGTGAATCACACCAACGCCGTTCAGCGCTTCGGCATTCTTCGGTTCGAGGCGCAGCGCTGCGCCAAAAGTCGGCTCCGCGAGATCGGGCCGGCGCAGCCGCCATTGCGCCGTGGCCAACTTAATTAATCCGATCGCGCTGTTCGTCGTGAGCGTGTAACTGCGAAAATGCTCCGCGGCCGCTGCGGGATTATTTTGTTCCAGCAACAAGCATCCGAAATTGTAATGCGCAATCGCCACATGATTGCTGCGGTCCCTGGCGAGCGCCTGCTGATAAGCCTGCGCCGCGAGCTTCGGCTGGTCCGCGTGATGATAAGCCAGGCCCAGCAGGTTCCACGCACGCGGCTCGTTCGGCAAAAGTTCCGTCGCGCGCTTGAGCTTGTCGATGGCTTGCGCGGGTTTGCCGGCGCGCAAAAGCTCATCGCCGTTGAGCAACGCGCGTGGCCCGGACGGCGCGCAGCCGGGAAGAATCACCAACGCCGCTACCGCGAGCGCCGCGAAGATTTTGCACCGGGAATTTTCGGTAGCCAGCATGTTGGCTCGTGGTAACATTCGCTGACTGAACGTGTCAAGGAACGCCCGGTTTCACAGCACAATTCGAGCACTGTTGTTTTCGCTTGCGTGCATTTTGCCGATGCTCGCGAGTGGCGAGCCGCCTTTGGAACGACCGTCTGCTTCACCGCCGCCAGCGCGCGCGCGCATCGTTGTGGTGCGCGACGATGCGGCAACTGAAGCATTCAAGGCGCAGCCCAGCGTGGTGAGCGGCATGGTTCGAAGCGGCCTTCTCAAGTTCACCGGCAAATCGACAATCGCGCAGGCGTGGCGAGCGATTGTTTCCACGCAAGACGTCGTCGGCATCAAAGTCTTTTCGTTGCCGGGCCCGCAAGTTGGCACACGATCCGAAGTGGTCGCCGGAGTAGTGGAGGGATTGCTCGCGGCGGGACTTTCCACGAATCGAATTATCATTTGGGACCGGGAGCTTTCCGATTTGCGCCGCGCTGGCTTCGCTGAATTGGCGCAGCGTTTCGGCATTCGCCTCGCCGGAGCGATGGAAGCCGGTTGGGACGAAACCGTTTTCTATGACTCCGCCCTGCTCGGCCAACTCGTTTACGGCGATTTCGAATTTCAGAAAAAGGGAGATGGCGTTGGACGAAAATCTTTTGTCAGCAAACTGCTCACGAAGGAAGTGACTAAAATTATTTCCGTCTCTCCCATGCTCAATCACAATTCAGTCGGCGTCTGCGGCAATCTTTACAGCGTTGCACTGGGCAGCGTGGACAACACACTGCGGTTCGAAGGGGACACCGCCAAGCTGGCCCGCGCCGTGCCCGAGTTGTACGCCTTGCCGGTGCTCGGCGATCACGTCGTGTTGAACATCGTGGATGCGCTCGTCTGCCAGTACGAAGGCGAGCAAATCGGCCGGCTGCACAATTCCGTCGCGCTGAACCAGCTTCGTTTCAGCACCGACCCGGTCGCGCTCGACGTGCTCTCGGTGCAGGAAATAATTTCACAGCGGCAGCGCGCCAACCTGAGTTGGTTCTCCCACACGAATCACCTTGAGCTGTACCGCAATGCTGCGTTGCTCGAACTCGGCATTGACGATCCGAGAAAGATGGATCTCGAATCAGTCAAAACCTCGCCGTAGTAGTTTCCCTGACCCGCTCTTGCGTAAGCGCGCACATTGCGCACAATTTGGCCGCGGCTTATTTATGGCGGGGACGGTAAGCGAAACGTTTATGAAAAACCCGATGACGTTCATACGACGCATGATGGCTTCGAAGAAAACGTCGCCTGCTTCCACTGGCCAGCGCGCGCTCTTAAAGCTCACCGTCCTCGTGGTGATGTCGTTTGCGAGCTATCTCTTTTTCAGCCGCCTCGTAGTGACGGCTGTGGAAGTGAAAGGCGCAAGCATGGCGCCGACTTTGGTGGCCGGAGATCGCCTTCTCCTCAATCGCTTCGCTTATTTGCACCGCGAGCCACAGCGCGGCGAACTCGTCGTGCTCAAAGACCCGGAGACTGGTGAGTTGATCGTGAAACGCATCGTCGGCCTTCCGTGCGAAACAGTCATCATGCGCAACGATGCCGCGTACGTGAACGGCCATCGCTTGCATGAACCTTACGCGGCGAATTCCGCCCGCCCGGACCAATCGCCGCTTGGAAAACCGACGGTCATCCCGCGCGATCATTATTTCGTGCTTGGCGACAATCGCAGCCGCAGCCTGGACAGCCGGGCATTTGGAGCTGTGCCGCGCGAGAACATCCTCGGCGTGATTACGCTCTAAGCCCGCCGCTTCCCATTGCGCATAGGCGCTTCATCGTTGGACAAAACTGCGCGTGCGCTGATACACTGCGCCCCGGCTCCCACATGCGTACGTGCGACTGACACTCGGATTCTTTATGGCTAAACTTTTCAAACTGGTGTGCTATTCGTGTCTCCTCATCGCGGGCATCGCGTCTTCGCCGGCACAGTTCGTTAACTTCGAAGGCAAGCAGACTGCGCCCATTCGTTTGTCGCCGGATGGATCGCGCCTCTTCGTCGTGAACACGCCGGACAATCGACTGTCGGTTTTCGATGTCGCAAATCCTTTGAACCCGATCCTCATCGCTGAAATTCCCGTGGGGCTGGAACCCGTCTCTGTAAATCCGCGCGACAACGATGAGGCATGGGTCGTGAACGAGGTCTCCGACAGTGTGAGCGTTGTGTCTGTCGCGCGGCACGCCGTGACGGACACGCTCTACGTGAAAGACGAACCGGCTGACGTGGTGTTCGCGAATGGTCGGGCCTTCGTGACGTGTGCGCGAAACAATCAAATCGCCGTGTTCGATGTCACCAGTCACGCCAGCATCACGAACATCCCCGTTTTCGGCGAAAATCCTCGGTCACTGTGTGTCAATTCGAACGGAACAAAAATCTACGCTGCCTTCGCGCTGTCGGGAAATCGCACGACAATCATTCCCTTCAACCAGGCACCACCGCAGCCGCCGCCGAACAATGCAGCGTTGCCGCCCCCGCCGCAGGTCAGCTTGATCGTCGATGCCGCGGACCAGAACTGGACCAACGTGATCAAGTATTCAATGCCGGACAACGACATCGTTGAGATTGATACGGCTACGCTGGGCATCACGCGCTACTTCTCGCGCATCGCCACGGTGAACTTCGCGATCGCGGCGCGGCCAGGCAGCGGCGATCTTTACGTCGCCGCTACCGACGCGCGCAACACGACGCGGTTCGAGCCAGTCGTTCGGGGCGGCTTTGTCACCAACCAAGTCAGTCGAATTAACATTACGAATGGCGCGATCACCCGATTCGATCTGAACACAAATTTCGCTTATACGAATTTCCCGAACCTCGCGAACCAGTCGAATGCGTTGGCGCAGCCGACAGCTATTGCCTTCGGACCAAGTGGCGCGAATTTTTTCATCACGGCGTTTGGCTCAGACCGCGTCGCGCTTATCGATGCGAACAATGGGAATGTGATTGGACGCATCGACATCAATCCCGACGCGCCAGGCTCTATGGCCAATCCGCGCACGAAACGCGGGCCACGCGGACTCGCACTCAAACCCGGCTCAGCCCTCTACGTCGCCAATCGCATTTCGGACACGTTGACGGTGATCGATCCAGCCGCGCGCACCGTCATCCGCGAACTGCCCATCGGCAGTTACGATCCAACGCCCGACACCATTCGCCAGGGACGCGGTTTTCTTTACGATGCGAAACTCTCCGGCGCAGGACTCGTCTCGTGCGCTTCGTGTCACATCGATGCGGAGATGGATTTGCTCGCGTGGGACCTGGGCGATCCGAATGGAAAATTGGAGACGAACCAGATGTCGCTGGCGGGATCCAAGGCGCTCTTTGGCGGCAATGGAATCGTCTCGAACGTCGTGTCCCATCCGATGAAGGGTCCGATGACGACGCAAACTTTGCGCGGCTTGAATGGACTCGACCCGCTGCACTGGCGGGGTGATCGAACGAACTTCACGCACTTCAATGGCGCGTTCGATTCTCTGCTCGGCGGCAGCGTTCTTTCGGCTGCGGACATGCAGGCGTATCGCGCGTTCGTCAACACGATCTTCTTTGAGCCGAACCCGAACCAGAAGTTGGATCGCACATTGCCGGCGACATTCGGGGGCGGCGATCCAATGGCAGGACGCAATGCTTTTTTGAACACGAACTACGGCAATCTCGGCGTCATCAGCTTGCGCTGCAACACGTGTCATCTCGTGCCGAACGGGACGGACCGCGGCTTCACGCCGGCGCAGGCATTGCAAGAGCCGCAGGATTTCAAGGTTCCGCACCTCCGCGCGATTTATCAGAAGACGCACTTCACCAACGCGCCGGGCGCGCAGAGCCTGCTCGGCTTCGGCATCGTTCACGATGGCACTGACCCGAGCCTCATTTCTTTTTTATCGCGCCCCGTCTTCGGCCCATTCTCAACCGATCCAATCGTGAAGCAAAACCTCAGCGCGTTCGTGCAGTGCTTCGATACGGGCACCGCGCCAGCAGTCGGCTACTCGCGCACCATTACTTCCAACAACGTGACGAGCGCGAGCATCAGCAACGATTGGTCGATGCTCGAGGCTCAGGCGACCGTGCTCACGAACATCAATCTTGTTGTGAAAGGCATTGTGGATGGAGAACGCCGCGGCTTCGTGTATCAGCCGGCTTCGCAAAATTATCGGACAGACAAGCAAACACTCCCGCCACTTACGCGCTCCAACTTGATCGCAAAAATTTTCAGTGGCGCAACGATAACTGTGATGGGAGTGCCGCCAGGACTTGGCGTGCGGATGGGCCTCGACCGCAATCTCGACGGTGTGCTGGACGGAGATACGCCGGCGCCATCGTTGCGGATCGCGGCGGCGGCAACGAACGCCGTTGTTGCATGGCCGACCAACGCGAGCGGGTTCGTGCTGGAGGCAAACACTTCGTTGCCCGCGACAAATTGGACGGCGGAAACGAGCGTGCGCGGGATCATTGGAAGCGAGTTCAACGTCACGAACAAACCTGTTCAGAGCAGCCGGTTCTTTCGGTTGCGCGAGCTTTAGCCGCGCGCGTTTCTGAATCGCGCGCGTCAGATCTTCGCCAAACCCTGGGCGATGCGCCGCTGGGTTTCGCGGTAGCCGTGCAGGAACAAGTCGTTGTCCGCGACAGCTTTTTGGATGAACTGGATCAGCAAGAGCATCTCAGATCGGTTCACGACGAGATTCACGCCGAGTTGAAACGCCTGCATCGGATTGAAGCTCGTATAAGAGTCACCGACCAGAATGATCGTCGAGTGCCGGCGTAAATTCATCTGCGCATTCTGCAAAAAATTCAGACTGCGATTTTCCGGCGCGGTGTCAGCGGCGAAACATTCCTCGATGATCACGACCTGATACGGCACTTGCGTGAAGTTGGTGATGAAGTCGCCGTGCGTCGCGGCGGTGTGAACTTTGTAGCCCAGTTCCGTGAGGGCGGCGCGCGCCAACTCCTGCCATTCCGGCGTGCTAAGCGCGATGAGCGCCGGCTTGTCCGTCGTCGTGAGAAAATCAAAATCGCTGGCCATAGCTCAATGCAGCTTGAGGGTTTGCAAGGCGGGCGGTGCTCCCACTTTCGGCGCGGCTTCGAATTTTTCCGCCATCTTTAACACGAAGTCATTGGTCGCCTCGCCACGCTTCTTCTTGATGTTATCAATGCCGCGCTGCACCGGTCCGCGCTTGCTGCAATATAGGACCGCGGTTTCTTCCGAGATGATTCCCAACTCGTAAGCCTCGAGGCATGACTGATCGAAACTTCTCCAGCCGAACGTGTAGCTGGCCTCGATGATTTCGTTGAAGCTCTTCCCCTCGCTCTCGCCGAACACAATACTTTCTTTGACGCGCAGGTTCGATCCCATGATTTCCAGGAGCGCTTGCCGGCCACCGGAAAGTTTCGGCGCGAGACGTTGGCCGACAATCCAGCGCAGCGTATCGGCGAGGCGATGACGGACCTGCTCCTGTTCCTCGGGTTCGAACATGCCGAGAATACGATTGATGGTCTGGCCGGCGTCGATCGTGTGCAGCGTGCTCATCACGAGATGGCCCGTTTCTGCGGCGCTCAACGCGATCTCAACCGTGGCGCGATCGCGCATCTCACCGACAAGGATGATCTTCGGCGCCTGGCGCAGCGCGGCGCGCAACCCACTCGCGAAGTTGTCGAAGTCCGATCCCATCTCGCGCTGATTGATGGTCGCTTTTTTCTGCGCGTAAACGAACTCAACGGGGTCTTCGAGCGTCACGATGTGCACCGCCTTGGTCTCGTTGATTTCATCGAGCAACGCCGCCAGCGTCGTGGACTTGCCGGAACCGGTCGCGCCCGTCACCAGCACAAGTCCCGTTTTTTCCTTCGCGGGTTGGTGCAAAATTTCGGGGAGGTCCAACTCCTTGAGCGTGGCGATTTTCGTATTCAGTTTGCGCAACACGATCGAATAGCTGCCGCGCTGCGAAAAAATATTTACGCGGAAGCGCGCTTTGTCGATCAACGTGTAGGAAGTGTCGCAGGAGCCGGTGCGCAAAAGATCATCGAGTAAGCGTGGATTGCCGCCAATCAAGTTAAGCGCCAACATTTCACTCTGGAACGGCGTCAGCTTTTCCAAAGGCGGATCGAACGGCACCGGCACGAGGACGCCTTCGGCCTCCACCTGCGGGGGCTTGTCCACGGTGAAGATCAGATCGGAGACGCTCGCGCGAAAATCGAGCATCGTCCCAAGAATGAAATCAAGTTCGTTGCGGCGCATGATCAGGTCGTCGCTACTTCGTCATCGAGCGGCGGCGTGGTGAGAAAAGGACGAAATTTTTTCTTGTCGAGACACTTGTCGTAAGCCTCTTCGGGAGAGATGCGCTTCATGCGCAGGTGATCCATGATCGCGTCATCGAGCGGCACGTTGCCGATCTTTTTGCCGACCTGAATCATACCAGGCAACTGGTGTGTCTTGCCTTCGCGGACAAGGTTCGCGATGGCCGTGGTGAAAACGAGAATCTCCAGCGCCGCGACGCGGCCTTTCTTGTCCACGCGCTTGAAAAGATTTTGCGCCACGACCCCCTTCAACGCTTCCGACAGTGTTGCGCGCACTTTGTTTTGCTGGTCGGCGGGGAAGACGTCGATGATACGATCGACGGTCTTCGCCGCGCTTTGCGTGTGCAGTGTGCCAAAGACAAGATGGCCCGTGCTCGCCGCGGTAATCGCCAGTTCGATCGTCTCGAGATCGCGCATTTCGCCGACGAGAACGATGTCCGGGTCTTCGCGCAACGCGCCTCGCAGCGCTGCCGAGAACGAGCGCGTGTGAACGCCCACTTCGCGGTGGTTCACCAGACAGCCTTTGCTCTCGTGAACGAATTCGATCGGGTCTTCGATCGTGAGAATGTGATCGCGGCGATTTTTGTTCGCGTAATCGACCATCGCCGCGAGCGTCGTCGATTTGCCGGAGCCGGTCGGGCCAGTGACGAGCACGAGGCCTTTGTGCAGCATGCAAAATTTCTTCAGCACTGGTGGCAGCGGCGCTTCGATTTTTTCGAAATCTTCGAACGACCAAACCTTCGACGGAATTTGCCGAAACACGGCCGCGATGCCGCTCTTCTGGTTGAAATAATTCGCGCGGAACCGCGACACGCCAGGAATTTCGTAGCCAAAGTCCACGTCACCCGTTTCCTCGAACTGCTTGATCTTGTACTCAGGCGTGATCTCATAGAGCATCGCCTTGAGCGTGTCGTTTTCGAGCGGAGGAAATTCGACCCGCTGCAATTCGCCGTTAATGCGGAGAATGGGCGGGTTGCCGGAAGCGAGATGAACGTCCGAAGCTTTCTGCTCGAACATCAAATTGAAGAACGCATCAATCTTCGCCATACACGCCTTACAGCGGCACGATGAAACGGGAACTTAAGATAACGCGCGACAACAGACCGCCACGACCGGTTTGGTGCAATGGCGTCTCCTTCAATGTGCGCCCGAGAGCGCCAGCCACGTTTCGATGAACGCTTTGGCTGAACAACTTTCTCGTGAAATCCGCGAGCACGGACCGATGCCGTTCGCGGAATTCATGCAGCGTGCGCTCTACGATCCGCAACGTGGTTACTACAGCAGTCCTCATTCGCAAATCGGCCGGCGCGGAGATTTTTTTACCAGCGTCAGCGTCGGTCCATTCTTCGGCGAATTGCTCGCGTTCCAATTCGCACGTTGGCTCGAGGCATTGCGCAACACCGCCCTTCCTTTGCAGTTCATCGAAGCCGGTGCGCATGACGGCCAACTCGCGCTTGATATTCTCAGTGCTACGCAACAGTCCGAGCCAAAGCTGTTCGCCTCGCTTGAGTACTGGATTGTAGAACCCTCTGCAGCGCGGCGCGAAATTCAGCAAAGAAAATTGGCGTGCTTCGCAAATGCCCGTTGGTTCGAATCGCTGAAAGAAATTCGCGGGCGAGCCAATGGCGTGTTTTTCTCCAACGAATTGCTCGATGCGTTTCCCGTGCATGTTTTTCGTTGGGATGCGACAACGCATCGCTGGGATGAAATGGGTGTGGCGTTTGCCGGCGAGCGTTTCCAATGGACACGATTGAATTCACCGACCATTCCATCGCCGCAGTTGCCGGAAGAACTACTCGCGGTTCTGCCGGACGGATACACAGTCGAGCACGGGCCCGCGGCGTTGCAATGGTGGAACGATGCCGCGGCTGCGCTCGTCGGCGGCAAACTGATCACCATCGATTACGGCGGGACGTTCGAGGAATTGCTTTCGCCCAGCCGAAGCTCGGGCACTCTGCGCGCCTACGCACGTCACCGCATCGGGCAGGACATTCTCGCTGATCCCGGCGAGCAGGACATCACCGCGCATGTCAACTTCTCCGAAGTTCGGCGCGTCGGCGAAATAGCGGGGCTTAAAACGGAAACGTTCATCAGCCAGAGTCAATTTCTCACTGGCATCGCGCGCGACTTCTGGATGCAGCGCGGCTCGTGGCCACAGCAACAGGTTCGGCAATTCCAAACACTCACGCATCCGGAGCATTTGGGCCGCCCATTTCGGGTGTTGGTGCAAGCACGGTGAGTGTGGCCGTTTGCGTTCTTCACTCCCGAGTCGCCCGCGCAAATCGTGGTGTGCCCGCGCGCGATCCCGCGAAGAGTTCCACCACGCCGCGAATGACGTAGAGTCGAAATGAAATCCAACACACTTCGGCGCACATCTTCAGGCGTTGCGCAAGGCCGAGCCAAAAGCCGCGCTTCTTTTCTTTGATCACTTGCGAGAGGCCGGGCATCACACCAAAACCCATCTTGCGTCCGGATTTCTTCGTGTAGTAATTGAGCGCGATCTCGATCTGAAATCCTTTGCGGTAAATGCGCGGCACGAGACGCCAGATGTCTTTGGTGAGCGCGCGCTCGCCGCCCAGCACGGGAATGAAATAGAGAAGGCGATTGAGCCAGTAGCTGCGCCGCGCGCGAATGGCCACGAACATTCCGCATTGCTCTTTCAGCACCGGCATCACCGTCAGGGTAATGATCTCGTGAGTCAGTCCAAGGATGTCCGCATCGAGGAACAGAATCGTGTCGTGGCGCGCGGCGCGCACGCCTTCGCTCATCGCGCCGGCCTTCCCTTGGTTTTGTTCAAGCGTGATGACACGGGCTGACGTTTCGCGCGCGCGTGCGGATGTATCGTCAGCGGAGCCGTCGTCCACGACGATGATCTCGCCCACGAGTGGATGACCTTCAACGGCACGCACCACGTTCGCGATCGTGTCTTGCTCGTTGTAAGCGGCAATGACGGCGGACACTTTGGGTGAGCGCTGTTCCTGAGATTCGACCTGCACTTGTTCGAGAAGAACGGATTTGAGTTCGAAGCGATTGGCTTCGGCGCCGACTTCACGCACTTCAATTTCGGTAATGGTCGTCTGTGTTTCTTCGACCTTCATCATGCCTCCAATGGGCGAACGATAGCACAATTCACGGAAAATCATGGGTGAAGAAACCAAACTCATTTTCTCGCCTCCGTGGTTTTCCCTTTCGACTTCACGCCGCGTGTTCCATCGTGAGCGCATGGCAGGGTTAATCGCCATTGTGGGAAGGCCAAACGTCGGCAAGTCCGCGCTGTTCAATCGCATCGCGGGCCGGCGCATCGCCATTGTGCACGATCAACCGGGCGTTACGCGCGACCGCGTGACGGCGGAAGTGGAGTGGGGCGGAATGTCGTTCACGCTCGTGGACACCGGCGGCATCGGATTGCTGCGGCGCGAGAAAGTCGAGGACGTAATCACCAAGGCTACGGTCGAGCAAGTGCAACTCGCGATCGAAGCGGCGGCGGCAATTATTTTCGTCGTCAACGTGCAGGAAGGCATTACACCGCTCGACCAGGAAGTCGCCCAGCGCTTGCGCGTCGCGCGCAAGCCTGTGCTGCTGGCTGTGAACAAAGTGGACACCGAGCGAGTCGCGCCGGAAGCGGAAGTCTTTCGACGGCTTGGCTTCGAAAAACTTTTTTCTGTCACGGCAATCCACGGCGAAGGCGTGAATGTGTTGATGACCGAAGCCACGAAATATCTGCCCAAGATCGAAAGCCCAAACCCGACTGCGGAACCAGCGGACGATGCCGCTTCTGATGTTGAACCTTCGACGCTCGATGAGTCACTCAAGCTCGCCATCGTGGGCCGTCCGAATGTCGGCAAGTCATCCATCATCAACTCGCTCACTCGATCCGAACGCGTGATCGTGAGTCCGATTCCCGGCACGACGCGTGATGCCATCGATGTGCCGTTCGAAGTGGAAACGGATGGCGTTCGCCAGAAATATATTCTCATCGACACGGCCGGGATGCGCAAACGCGGGCGCATCGACGACTCGATCGAATTCTTCAGCGTGAAACGCAGCGAGGACTCCATCGAGCGCGCGGACATCTGCGTTCTCGTGCTCGACGCCGAATCGGGAATCCTGGAGCAGGACAAAAAAATCGCGGCGAAGATCACCGAGGCGCGAAAAGCGTGCATCATTGTGATCAACAAATGGGACCTCGTCGCCGACGCGGTGCGCAAGGCGCGCGAGCACGAAATCCAAAAGCGGAAAAAGAAAGATCCGAATCGCGGCGAGCAGATGACGACGCTCGCGGAGTTCGGCGAGTGGGTGCAGGAGCTTTTGTTTTTTCTCGATTACGCGCCGGTCATCTTCACTTCCGCGAAATCAGGCTTTCACCTCGAACGTTTGCTCGAAGCTGTGCGTTACGTCGCCGCGGAATTGAAGAAGCAAATTCCCACCTCCCTTCTCAATCGTACGTTGCATGACGCGGTCGAGCGGCGGCAACCCATCAGCGCTACCGGACATCGATTGAAATTTTATTACGCCACCCAAGTGAGGCAGTCGCCGCCCACGTTCCTGCTGTTCGTGAACCGCGACGAACTTTTTTCCGACGCTTACAAAAAGTATCTCGCGGGCGAAATGCGGAAGGCGTTTGGCTACGAAGGTTGTCCGGTCGTTCTTGCAGCCAAACCGCGGCCCAAAACGATTGAGCCGGTGCGGAAGTTCAAGGAGCGCTCGCAACAGACGAAGCGCCACGAAAAGCTTGGCCCGCGCGGACGTGCTGCGCGCCGACATGCGTGAACTGAGCGCTCAAACGCGCCGCGCGATTGCCAGGAGAATTCGCAACACGTACCAGAACAGCAGCGCCACAGCCGCGAAGAGCGACAACGCCGCGGCCACGTGCTGGTTGGTGTTGTATTTGTGGATGATCTTCGACGTGGTGTAGAGGATGGCCGCGCCGGCGAAAATGATCATCGCGCCCGAGAAGATCAGCCCGAGACTGAAACCGTAGAGAAGGCTGCACACGATCAAGCCGAGCGCCACGCATCCGGCCACTTTCAAGATGCCGCCGAGAAATGAAAAATCCTTGCGTGTCGTGAATGCTGTCACTGTTAGCCCGAGAAAAAGTAATCCAGTGATGATCACCGCTGTTGGCAAGACGCTCGCACTTCCAAACAGCACCGCCACGGCGAGCAGCGGCACGAAAATGATCGCCTCCGCCACGACGTAAACAGCGAGGCCGATGTATTGCAGCGTCACGGACGTGGTCGAATTGGCCCACCATTCCGCGAGCCACGACACCGCCATGAAGCAGCCCAGCACGATCAGCCACGAATATTTCGTGGCCAGGAGTGTGCCCATGATTGGCAGTACCACGCCGGTCTCGAACAGAATCACTTCGATGCTCGCGAATGCGAGAATGGCCATCGCGAGGTGCAGGTAAGTGCGGCGGATGAACCCGGCGCGTTCTTCGGCGGGCGCTTCGGACACAAGCAGCGGCGTAGCGAGTGCGTCAGACATAGTTACCGCCAATTAGCGGCACCGGACGACGACCTCTTGAGCGCGCAACGAGTCTGCGAGAGCGTTTTCGTAATGTCGTGGCCGCGAGATCACGCGTGTGTGGAACTTGTCGCGCTGCGACAAGTAGCGCCGCGTCCAGCGGCGCTTCGAAGAGGCCAGCCTCTCACCAGTTCCCATCGCCCGCTGAACGCGGGCTTGTTTTGTCGCAGGCGCGACAAAACCCACCTCCTTATGGCCACAGATTTTTTGAAATGCTCTAAGAGATCAATGCCCGCGCCTATGACCGGCGCGCCCGCCGAACGCGATGTAAATCTGCTCGGGCCGCGGCTGGGCCGTGCGGCTCCATTCAAACGCGCGGTCCACAACCGTGTGCATTTGATCGAACCACCAGCGTGCGCCCGGCGCGCGGCGCGTCCGCACGATGCGGCAGGGAGTGGTGCTGTTTTCAAAACCAAGTTCCATTTGTGTTTTCATGGCCGCAAACCTAGCGCGAGGGGTTGGACAAATACGGGGGACGGAAAAGAATTTCAAAGCCCGCAACGAACCACGATCGAAGACTTCTTTCAGGCGAATCTCAGGCCGAAAGAAATCCGGTCTTCTTTGAATCGCCTCCACGACGTTGCAACAACATGACGGTCGTCGTCGCCAGGACTGATACCAGCACCAGTAACGTGGAAAGAGCATTGATGTCCGGCGTCACGCCACGCTTCACGGAAGAATAAATCAGAATCGGCAGCGTCGTCGCGCCGGGGCCAGTGGTGAAAAAACTGATCACGAAATCATCGAGGCTCAGCGTGAACGCGAGCAACGCACCGGCGAGAATGCCCGGCGCGATCAACGGCAACGTGACCCGCCGGAATGTTTGCCAATTGTTCGCGCCCAAATCGCGCGCCGCTTCCGCTAATGCGGGATCCAGTCCTGCGAGGCGCGCACGCACGACGAGCGTGACGAATGGAATTTGAAACGTGATATGGGCGAGGATCATCGTCAGCAAGCCCGGTTCGAGGAAATTCAGTCTTGTTCGAAGAACCGCGTAGAACATCAGCATCGCGATGGCCATTACGATGTCCGGCACAACGATGACGCTTTGCAGCGTCCATTCGGCGGCGCGCTTGCCAAAAAATTTTCCACGGCTCAGCCCGAGTGCGAGAAGTGTCCCGAGCGCGGTTGACAGAACAGTGCTCGCGCTCGCCAAAACGAGAGTAATGCCTGTGGCGTGCAGCGTCGCGTCGTCGCTCACCAGTGCGCGATACCAATTCACGGTGAACCCGCGCCACTCCGCGCCGTGTCGCGCCGCGTTGAACGATTGCACGACGACCACAACGATCGGCGCATAGAGAAAAGCGAACAGCGCGATGCTGGTCAAAAGCAACCAGAGGCGCAGTCTTTGGGTCAAATCCAGTCTCCTTTCCGCTTCGCGACGAGCGCATTGAGTCCCAAGGCAAACAACACAATCAGCATTGCGACGCCGGCGACTGCAGAGCCGAAGGGCCAATCGCGACTCGCGCCGAACTGTTGTTGAATCACATTGCCGAGCAATACAGTTTTTGAACCGCCGAGCAGATCGGGAATGACGAACTGGCCCGTGGCGGGAACGAACACGAGAATGATTCCCGCGCTCATTCCTGGAATGATTTGCGGCCACACTGCGTGACGGAAAACGTTCCATCCCGACGCGCCGAGATCGCGGGCCGCTTCCGCGAGCGTCCAGTCGATCTTTTCAACGGAGGCAAACAGCGGCAGCACGAGGAACGGAAGGTAGTCGCAAACGAGTCCGGCATAGACCGCGAACGTGCTTGGATAAAGCGCATCACCTGCGTGCGCCGACCCAAGTGCGACGGCGACCTTCGCCATGAACGCTTGCGGTGCGAGGAGCAGTTGCCATGCGTAAGTGCGAATGAGCAGGTTCGTCCACAAAGGAATCACCACGAGCGTGAGCGCAAATGTCTTCCGCCGTGCCGACAGCGATGAGAGCCAAAACGCGAGCGGCAGTCCGAGCACGAGACAGAGCGCCATCGTGAGCGCCGCGAGAATGAGGCTGCGCGCGATGATGATGGGGAAAAGCGGCTCCCAACCGAAGCTGCCGAAACCGGCAAAGCGCTTGTAACTTTCCAGCGTGAGCGGCCGCCCAGGTTCTCCGTAGGTGCCATTCGTGAAAAAACTAATTGCCACGATGAACGTCAGCGGGACGACAAAGAAGACGACGAGCCAAAGCATCGCTGGCGCACTGAGCAGCGCGGCGCGCATCGCTTTCGTTCTCTCTGCGGCAGTGCGCATCAATCCTCCAACACGACCAGCGCTTCAGCGGGCAAAACAAGTTGGACCGAATCGCCCGGCATTGGACATGGCCGACCACCGGCATTCACGGAGACGACACGAAGCACTTCATTTTGCACGCGGATCATGCTGTGCGTTTCGGCGCCGGTGTACACAACTTCCGTGATGACTCCGGGAAACTGATTTTCTCCCTGGTCATGCAGTAAAATTTTTTCCGGCCGAATTGCGACATGAAATTCACGGCGCGGATCGGCACTGGCCAATTTCAATTCGCCGAGAGGCGTTTGGACACGAACATGGCTTTCACTTCGTTGACCGGCCTTGGCCAACAGCACGTTGCAGCCGCCAAGGAACTGCGCGACGAAACGAGTGCGCGGTTTCTCGTACAAATCCGCGGGCGCGCCAACTTGCAAAATTCTCCCGCGATCCATAATCGCGATCCGATCGCTCATGCTGAGCGCCTCGTCCTGATCGTGGGTGACGTAGATGAAGGTGATTGCGGTGCGGCGTTGGAGCGCGCGCAATTCCCGCTGCAATTCTTTGCGCAGTTTGAGGTCAAGCGCGCCAAGAGGTTCGTCGAGCAGCAATACTTCCGGCTCGTTCACCAGCGCGCGAGCAAGGGCGACGCGCTGCTTTTCTCCGCCAGAAATTTGCGCCGGCTTGCGGGCCGCCAATTCACCGACGCGCACCATCTCCATGATGTCGTTCACGCGCCGATCGATTTCCGGGCGCGGCACTTTTTTCATGCGCAAGCCAAACGCGACATTCTCGCGCACATTCAAGTGCGGAAAGAGCGCGTAGCTTTGAAAGACCGTGTTCACGGGCCGCCGATGCGCCGGAATCGCGAGCAGATTCTTTCCACCGAGATGCAGCGATCCCGCATCGGGAAAATCCAGTCCTGCGATGATCCGCAGCAGCGTTGTCTTTCCACAACCGGATGGTCCGAGCAGTGAAAAGAATTCACCGCGTTCGACGGTCAGCGAAATTTCGCGCAACGCTTCGACATCGCCGAAGCGGCGGCTGATCCCGGTGAACTCCATCGCTGAAGTGGATTGCATCCGCGGCAGGTGGTAGCAGAGGAATGTGAAACGTGAAAGCGATTCACGCCGCCAAGCCACTGTATCGGTGCGGCCCCGTTTGACCCAGCGGCAGCACTGGTGAATGTTCACGTGTCAAATGTCACTGCGCATTTTGTCATTGGAGGATGTCGCGTACGACGTGGAGCTGATGGAGCGGGAACTGCGCAAAGCATCCATCGAGTACGAACTCAAACGAGTCGAAACGAGAGAGCAGTTTCTCGCGGCTCTGACTGAATTCCAGCCGGACATCATCCTTGCAGATTATTCGTTGCCGCAGTTCAGCGCGCTGGAAGCCTTGAAGCTGTTGCACGGTGAAAGAAACACCACGCCCGTGATTCTCGTGACCGGATCGCACTCCGAGGAAGCGGCGGTCGAGTGCATGAAGGAAGGCGCCGAGGATTACATCCTCAAGGCGAGTCTCACACGTCTCCCGAGTGCGCTGCAAAACGCGCTGCGCAAAAAACGTGCGGAGCGAAACAAAGAAGCGGCCGAGGACGCGCTCAAGCAGAGCGAGGCGCAGTACCGGCTCATTACTGAAAACACGCGTGATCTGATTTGCCTGCTGGATGCGCAGAATAGATTTCTTTACGCCAGTCCGTCGTTCGAATCAGTGCTGGGCTACACTCCCGCGGATTTGCTCGGGATCGATTACTTTCAACTCATTCATGCTGACGACACTGTCTCGGCGCGGAATGCGTTGGAGCAGGCGCGCCGTCAACATCGCCAGCGCACGGTCGAGTTGCGGCACAAACGCTGCGATGGGCACTGGGTCTTGTTCGAGTCGGCCGCGAGCCTGCCGGCTGAAATTGAAGGCAAGCCGCGTCGCGTCGTTTTGGTTTCGCGCGACATCAGTGATCGCAAACGCGCCGAGCGCGAGATCGAACACCTCGCGACATTTCCGCGTTTCAACCCCAATCCAGTGCTGGAGTTCGGCGCCACCGGCGCGCTGATGTATTTCAACGACGCGGCGCAACTGATGGCGCAAGCCTTCGGCCACGAGCATCCGGAAGCGATTCTCCCGGCGAACAGCGCGCAGTTGATCGAGCGCTGCCTGAACACCGGCCAGCGGCAATTGGCCGAAACGCAACTCTCCGGTCGCACCATTGCCTGGACATTTTATCCGATTCAGCCGACGCACTCGGTGCATTGCTACGCAGAAGACATTACCGAGCGGCTGAACCTCGAAGCGCAATTACGCCGCTCGCAAAAAATGGAATCAATCGGGCAACTCGCCGCCGGGATCGCGCACGACTTCAACAATATTCTGACGATCATCCAGGGCCATTCCTCGTTGCTGGCGCAAAACGAATCGTTCGGCGGGCGCACGCAGGATTCGTTGCGGCACATTTCCGTGGCGGCAGAACGCGCCGCGAACCTGACGCGACAACTGCTGCTGTTCAGCCGCAAACAACTGGCGCAACCACGGCCCATCGACTTGAACACGATCATCGAGAACGTCGCCGAGATGTTGCGAGTGCTGATGGGTGAATCGATTACGGTGGATGTGCAGCTCGCGAAAAATTTGCCGGCTGTCGAAGCGGACGAAGGCATGATGGAGCAAGTGTTGATGAACCTCGCTGTGAACTCGCGCGATGCGATGCCGCGCGGCGGTCGGCTGACAATTACCACGATGGAACGGCAGGTGGACGAGCGTTATGCCCGCCGCATCCGTGAAGCGCGCGCCGGCGACTTCGTTGTGTTTCGTGTGAACGACACCGGCACCGGGATGACGCGCGACACTCTCGCGCGCATCTTCGAACCATTTTTCACGACCAAGGATGTTGGCAAGGGCACTGGCCTGGGACTCGCCACGGTCTATGGAATTGTGAAACAGCACCAGGGTTGGATCGAAGTGGAGAGCAAGGAAGACGCGGGCACAACGTTCACCATTCTCCTGCCGGCAAGCGGGAAGACCGCGGAGAAAACGCAGAAGCCTCGCGCCGCGCTCGATGAATTGGCGCGCGGCAGCGAGACGGTGCTCGTCGTGGAGGATGAAGATCCGCTGCGAAATCTTGTCACCGAAGTTTTGCGGCACGCCGGCTACACGGTGTTCGATGCCGCGACGGGCGCGGAAGCATTTGAAACCTGGAAGCGTCACCGCCGCGAAATCGATTTGCTGCTGACGGACGTCATGATGCCGGAAGGAATGTCCGGTCGCGAACTTGCCGAAAAAATTCTGACTGAGGAACCGCAACTGCGGGTCATGTTCACGAGCGGCTATCCGATGGAAGCTATTGGCGGCGACTTGGCAAAGGGCGGGCATTGGTTTTTGCAAAAACCTTACAGCCCTGGATCGCTTGCGCAGGCTGTGCGCGAATGCCTCGATGCCGATCCTCATCGCGCCAACCATGCGCGCAACGAAACAATCCATGCGCGGTGAGAACAGCGCGTCACTACAATTGAACTTGCAGGGGCGGCGAGTTGTGCCATGGATTCTCCCGCGTAACTTGGAGGCAGATCGGAACGCGCGCTCATGAATAATCACTTTGTCCTTCTCTTGCTGGAGGATTCCGAGGAAGACATTTTCCTCTTTCAACGCGCTGTCGCGAAAGCGGGCCGCACGGTGATGTTGCAGTGCGTACGCAATACTGGCGAGGCGCAGCAGTATTTGCGCGGCGAAGGACGCTTCGCAGATCGTTCCAGGTTCCCTCTGCCCTCGGTGATCTTCTCCGATCTCCAGTTGCCCGGCATGGGCGGAATGCAATTTCTTGAATGGCTTCGACAAGAGCCTTCATTGCGCGCCATGCCGTGCGTGATTTATTCCGGCTCTGCCAATCCCGCCGATGTACAAGCCGCGTACGAACTCGGCGTCACCTCGTTCATAGTGAAGCCAATCGATTTCGGCGATTGGGTCACGCGCCTCGAAGTCGTTTTGAAATTCTGGATGGACATCGCGCAGCGGCCAGTCATGGACTGAGCGCACTCGGGGAAAATTTTTTGAATCACGCCGCTGACGCCGCTCGTCAGAAAACCTCGTGGAGCGGTTGCGACGCGCCTTCATCCCGATTCTGTTTGGTTTCTCGTCCGCGGTTTTTCCGTCGGCGAGCGCCGCCGATTTCACACACGATGTGCAGCCGATTCTTTCGGCGCACTGCGTGAAGTGCCACGGACCGGAAAAGCAGAAGAGCGGCTATCGTCTCGACGACAAAGTTGTGGCGTTTCGTGGCGGCGATTCAGGAAAGCCCGCGATCGTGATCAGCAACAGTTTCGCAAGCGGATTGATTCAACGCATCACGACGACCAACGAAGACGAGATGATGCCGCCGAAAGGCGAGCGGCTTTCATCCAATGATGTCGCGGCGATTCGCACGTGGATCGATTCCGGCGCGGTGTGGTCAAACCAACTCTCAACTCTCAACTCACAATTCTCAAACGCCTCAAAGCATTGGAGCTTTCAGCCCGTGCATCGCCCGGAAATTCCCAAAGTGCGAGATGGCAAATGGGTTCGCAATCCGATCGATGCCTTCGTGCTCGCGCGACTGGATCACGAGCGGCTTAAGCCGTCACCCGAGGCTGATCGCGTCACGCTCATTCGCCGTTTGTATCTCGATTTGCTCGGCCTGCCGCCAACGCCGGAGCAAGTTGATGCGTTCGCGAAAGACAAACGCCGCGATGCTTACGAGCAACTCGTCGATTCATTGCTGACCTCACCGCACTTTGGCGAGCGCTGGGGACGGCACTGGCTGGATCTCGCGCGTTACGCGGACAGCGCGGGTTACCAGATCGATCGTGTGCGGCCGGGCGCTTATCTTTATCGCGACTGGGTCGTGGATTCTTTCAATCGCGATCAGCCCTTCGATCAATTCACCATCGAACAACTCGCGGGCGACTTGCTTCCCAACGCGACGATGGAGCAAAAAATTGCGACGGGCTTTCATCGCATGACGTTGTCGAATCTCGAAGACGGCGTGGACAAGGTGGAGTTCGAGTGCAAAGCGAAAGTGGACCGCGTCTCGACCACTGGTACGACGTGGCTCGGGCTGACCGTGGGCTGTGCGGAATGTCATTCGCACAAATACGATCCGATCAGCCAGCGCGAGTTCTACCAGCTCTACGCGTTCTTCGACGCTGCCGACGAATTGGACGTGCCGTCGCCGCATCCCGGTTCGAAAGAAAAATTCGAGAACGCGCGCAAGCAGTGGGAATTGGAGAAAGCGCGGCTGGAAGCTGAACGCGCCAAATATTCCGACACCGTCGCGCAAACAAATTTTCTCCAGTGGCAACGCGCAGTAAATCGCAAGTCATTGACGAACAGCATCGCTGAGATTCTTACGACTCCAGCGGCCAAGCGCAGCGCCGTACAGAAACGCGACTTGTGGAAGTACTACCGCGAGATCGATCCGGGGATGAAGGAGTTCGCCGCCAAACTCAAAGCCCACCAGCGACGCGCGCCGAAGTACCGTGAGGAACAAGCGCTGATGTTTGTCGCCAAGACCAATGCGCCGAAAACGTTTGTGCACGTGCGCGGAGATTTCCTCGCGCGCGGCGATGAGGTGCAGCCCGGCGTGCTGCAAGTGCTGAATCATTTTCAATCCCGCAAAGCCGCCACTGAAAAATCCGCTGACCGCCTTGATCTCGCGCGCTGGATTGTTGCTCCTGAAAACCCGCTCACCGCGCGCGTGGCGGCGAACCGGATTTGGCTGCATCTCTTCGGTCGCGGTATTGTGAACACGCCGGAAGATTTCGGCACGCGCGGCGAACCCCCGTCGCATCCCGAATTGCTCGACTGGCTCGCAAGCAAATTCCAGCGCTGTGGCTGGAGCCGGAAACAGATCATTCGCCTCATCGTTGATTCAGCGACCTATCGCCAATCGTCGCGCGTGCGCGCGGAATTGCTCCAGCGCGATCCGCAAAATATTTTGCTCGCGCGCCAAGGCCGCTTTCGCGTGGAGTCTGAAATCGTGCGCGACCTGTTTCTCGGCGCGAGCGATTTGCTCAATGACCAGATTGGCGGGCCAAGTATTTACCCGCCAATCCCCGCGGACGTGAAAGCCGCCGGTTACGGCGTGGGCGGCGAATGGATTGAAACGGACGGCGCGGAAAAATATCGGCGCGGACTTTACGTCGTGAATCGCCGCACGGTCCCCTACCCCGTCTCCATGACTTTCGATCAAGCGAACGCCAACGAATGCACGGCGCAGCGCGAGCGCTCGAACACGCCGCTGCAACCGCTCGCGCTTTTGAACAATCCGGTGTTTGCCGAGTGCAGCGATGCGTTCGCGAAACGGATGGAGACCGCTGCCGGTGATGTGCGCGATAAACTTAAATTCGGATTTCGCATTTGCGTTTCACGCGAGCCGACGCGCGCGGAGCTGAATCGGCTCGAACAACTCTGGCGGGATGAATGCAAGCAAGCGCGCGTCACGGATGCGCAATCGTGGCGCGCTGTCGCCGACGTGCTGCTGAACCTCGACGAATTTCTAACCCGCGAATGAGCATGGACACGAAAGATATTCTGGACCTGACCCGGCGCGATTTTCTGGTGAACGCCGCGCGCGGCATTGGCGGCGTGGCGTTCGCTTCGCTGCTCGCGAGCGATGGATTGCTCGCGGCGGATGCGAAGAAAAATCCGGCGGCGTTCAATCCTTTCACGCCCAAACCGCCGCTTTTCGCAGGCAAAGCCAAGCAGTGCATTTTCATTTACATGGAAGGCGGCGTAAGCCAGCTCGACCTTTTCGATCCGAAGCGAAAGCTCAACGAACTCAACGGCCAGAAGATGCCGGACTCGATGACTAAGAACGTGCGCTTCGCGTTTCTTCAGAAGGACACGGCAACGCTCCTCGGCAGTCCGTACGCGTTCAAGCGCTACGGGCAATGCGGCACTGAAATGTCCACGATGCTTCCGCACATTGGCGCGTGCGCGGACGACATTGCCCTCGTGCGTTCGTTGCACACTGAGGCGTTCAATCATCATCCTGGCGAGTTGCTGATGTACACCGGCTTCCAACGTTTCGGCCGGCCAAGCGTCGGGTCGTGGATCGCCTACGCGCTCGGCAGCGAGTCGCAGAATCTTCCCGGTTACGTCGTGCTCACGGCGGGACGCGCGCCGAGCGGCGGCAACACGATGTTCTCGAGCGGATTTCTCCCTTCCGTTTTTCAAGGTGTGCTCTTCCGCAACGAAGGCGAGCCAGTCATGGACTTGAACAATCCGTCCGGTGTCACACCGGAGATGCGCCATTACGGGTTGAATGCGTTGCGCGATTTGAATTCGATGCGGCAGAAGGCGGTCGGCGATCCAGAAATCGCCAGTCGCATTGCGAGCTACGAACTCGCGGCGAAGATGCAGCTCTCTGCGCCCGAACTGACCGACTTCACGCGCGAGAAACCTGAGACACTATCGGCTTATGGCATCGATCGCGAGCCGGGGAAATTTACGAAGACAGCGCGAGGCGGCGGTGTGGGCACATTCAAAACCTTCGCGCGCAACTGTCTGCTCGCCCGCCGGCTCGTCGAACGCGGCGTGCGCTTCGTGAGCATTCACCACGCGAGCTGGGACCATCACAACGATCTCGAGCAGGACTTGCCGTTCAACTGCGCCGTGGTCGATCAACCCATTGGCGCGCTCTTGCGCGATCTCAAAGAACGCGGACTGCTCGATAGCACGCTCATCGTGTGGGCGTCAGAATTTGGCCGCACGCCGCTCGGCGAAAATCGTCCCGGCTTTGCCAAGGTCAGCGGGCGCGACCATCATCCTTTTGCTTTCAGCGGTTGGATGGCTGGCGGCGGCGTGCGCGGCGGACAAGTCATTGGCGAAACGGATGAACTCGGCTGGGGCGTGGTGAAAGATCCGATTCACGTGAACGATTACCACGCGAGTCTCCTACATCTCTTTGGTTTGAACCACGAAAAGCTGACCTACCGCTACCAGGGCCGCGACTTCCGACTGACGGATGTTGCCGGCAAAGTGGTGAAGCCGCTCGTCACGTAGGACGCGCCAGGCCGCAGCTAAGACTGGCTCAACCGTTTTTTTGGCGCTTCGAAAAGCATGGCGTGCGCTTCGTCGAGAATCGCCGGAATGCGATCAGCGAATGGACTGCGGCGGAGAATTTTTTCCCAATCCACGCCCCGCGCGCGGACCGCGTTCTCGCCGGGAAACCAATGGTCGGCCTGGCCAAGGAGGTTGTAGCGCATCTTGCCCCACGCAACGAGATCGAGCGACTTCGCGTAAGTCCAGAGACGGAGAATTTCCAGCACGTTGATTTCGCCGGGCACATCAATGTATTCGGGAAGTCCTTCGAACCAACGTTCACACCAGTCTTTGCCGAGCGCGAATGTCATCTCGTCGTGCAACCGCTTCTCGATTGGTGCGATCGTCGCGGCAATGTTGTCGTAATACTTCAGCGCTTCAATGTGTTCGTCGAAATCACTCGGTCGCGCGGCGCCGCAGCTCAACGTGTGAACTTCCTTTCGTGCCAAACAGTAAAGATCGTTGAACTGCATCGGCGTGAGTGGCGCGCACAGTTTCGCGAGCTTTGGCGGCGGCTCGTAAAGTTTTCCGCCCTTGTCGTTCGGGCTGATGATGAACACGCCCATGTCGCGTGCGTGCGCGGCCTGAATGGCTGGCCAGTTCAAGTCGTTCACGAAATACCAGTGAACGTTCATGTAATCGAAGCCGCCGCTGTTCACGGCTTCGAGAATGATGTCCGTCGTGGCGTGCGTAGAGAAACCGATGTGACGCGCGCGGCCTTCGCTCTGGATTTTGCGCGCAGCTTCGAGGCAGCCGCCTTTGCGCAACGACCATTCGAGCAGTTGGCGGTTGTTGATGCCGTGCAATGAAAGCAATTCCACGTGGTCGAGTTGCAAATATTTCATCGACCGATCGAACGTGCGCCGGAATTCATCGGCGGTGGCAAAGGGTGCAATCTTCGTCTGCACGATCAATTTCTCGCGCGGAAAGGTCGGAAGCACATAGCCGAGTTGCATCTCGGATGAGCCGTAGCCGCGCGCTGTCTCGATGTGGTTGATGCCGAGTTCAATTGCGCGGCGAATGGTGGCTTCGAGGTTCGCTTGATTGTCGCGCGGCACATCGCATGGGTCCACGTCACTCCATTTGAATTGATAGCGCATCCCGCCGCAGGAGATGACAGGCATCTGCAATTCCGTTTTGCCGAACCGACGATATTTCACGCGCGCGAAAGTGAACGGTGAAATGGGAAACGGAAAGCTGGAAACTCCGCGCACCGACTGATTACTGTTTTACTGCCTCACTGATTGCTGCTTACTTCTGCGCCATGACTGATCCGCGTTTTGCGAAGCTGGCCAAATTGCTCGTCGAATATTCCTGCCGCCTGAAGCGCGGCGAGCGCATCCTTTTCGAAGTCATCGATGTGCCGGATGAATTCTCCGTCGAACTGATGCGCGCGGCACGCAAAGTCGGCGCCACGCCGCTCATGGAAGTGCGCCACAGCCGCGTCACGCGCGAGATCATTCGCGACACAGACGACAAACACGCCGGGTTGGTGCGCGACATCGAACTGGCGCGCATGAAAAAAGTGCAGGCGTACATCGCCATTCGTGGAGCGGCCAACGCGAGCGAAAACTCAGATGTGCCGAGCGATTGCATGGCGCTTTACTCAAAAATACTGCGGCCAGTGCTCAATTATCGCGTGAACAAAACCCGGTGGTGCGTGCTGCGCTGGCCCACGCCGAGCATGGCGCAGGCGGCCAGCATGAGCACCGAGGCGTTCGAAAACCTTTACTTTGATGTCTGCACGATGGATTACGCGAAGATGGCGCGCGCGATGTTGCCGCTGGAACGCCGGATGAAAAAAGCGGACCACGTCCATATTACCGCGCCTGGCACCGACCTGCGATTTAGCATCAAGGGCATCGGCGCGGTAAAGTGCGAAGGCTTGCGCAACATTCCCGATGGCGAAGTTTTCTCCTGTCCCGTGAAAGATTCTGTGCAAGGCCACATCACTTTCAACACACCCACGATTTACTCCGGCACGAAGTTCGAAAACGTGCGGCTGGAATTCAAAGACGGCAAAATCATCAACGCCACTTCCAACAACACGAAGCGACTGAATGAGATTCTCGATACGGACTCGGGCGCGCGCTACATCGGCGAGTTCTCGCTGGGATTCAATCCCTACATTTTGAATCCGATGTGCGACATCCTCTTCGACGAGAAAATTGCCGGCTCACTGCACTTCACGCCGGGCCAGGCTTACGAAGTGGCGGACAACGGGAACCGCAGCGCGGTACATTGGGACATGGTACTCATCCAGCGCAAGGAATGGGGCGGCGGCGAAGTGTCGTTCGATGGCGAACTGATTCGTAAGGACGGCTTCTTCGTGCCGAAGGATTTGAAGCCGCTGAATGTGGAGAATTTGAAGTAGAGCCGTTTTAAACGTTGTTGTTCCGCGGAACGAACTCCCAAACAAGCGCCTCCGCCCAACGCAGAGGTAAAAAAACGACGTAACCAATCGGCGCCCAAATTCCGATCCACCACGGCAACCAACCTGATGAGCCTGCAACAATGGAATGATGGCAGGTCTTACCGTCGAAGGAAACTTGATGCACAAGAAAATGCATGTAGCGAGTAAAACAGTAACTCAGCACGTACGAGATCAGAATACCGGCAAACCCTATCTAATTGCGTCTCAGGAAACGCTTCATGTGTCCGCCTTTCTCGCTCCGTCCTCACTCGGAGGCAAGCGCGCTTTCGGCAGCGATAGCTCGAATGTACGGCAGAAATTTTATTGCGGTTTCGCTGCGCATCCGTTGATGTTCGCCTCATCATGAAACGAGCCATTATTTGCCGCGTTGTCGTTGCATCACTCGCCTTCATTCTCAGTGCCCGCGCGCACGACGTTGATTTCAAACACATTCACGGCGCCACGAATGCCGCGACGCCGCTCAAGCTTGTGCCGGAATCGACCGGCCCCGCGAAAGTTAACGCGACTGCCGCCGGCGCGGCGACCAGCGGCCAGGGCTATTGGAAATTCGTCGCGATGAAGTCGCTCATGCCGACGCCAGAAGAAACGAAGTCGTTCCTCAAAGGCGCGCACGGCACCATCATCGTGGATGGCGAACGCGATCTTGTTTATTGGGGATTGGAGAAAGTCGGGTGGGTGGCTTTCAGCAACAAGCTCTCGCAATCCTGGGTGGTGAAGGGCGATCCGAAATTCAGCAGCGGCAATCTTCACGGCGCCGATATTCTTCCGCGGCACGGTTTCCTCGGCTTGAACAGCAAACTGCCGCTTGTCGTTTCGGCGGACAATCTTGAGGGCGAGGTTTACATCAGCGACACCAGTTTTCAGAAGGCGATCATTCTCGGCCGGCCAGCGGGTCCCTACAAAAACGCCAAGGCGCGTTTCATGCCCACGGACGCGGCATTCATCGATGCGAAGGAAATCTACGTGACCGATGGTTACGGCAGCCAGTGGTTCATGCGTGCAAAGAGTGATGGCACGAGCGCGAGCTACGATGGTACTTACATTGGAGGCAATGAGTTTTCCAAAACACCGCACGGCATCACGAAGAACGGCAACACGATGATCGTTTCTGCGCGCCCCGAAGCCACCCTCAAACAGTTTGAATTCAGAAAAGGAACGTGGGGCGAGTCGTTCGGCCTGCCGTCGGGCAGCACCGTTTGCGATGTGGATCTTTGGGGCGACTACGCGCTGGCGCCGTGTCTGGACGGTCCCAAAGGCGCCGACGGCAAAGCGACGCACGGTCCGATTTACATCGTGAACCTGAAGACCAAGACCATCGCGAGCATCATTCGCGTGAAAGATGATTTGGGCTACGAACTCGCTGACCACATTCACGACGCTGCATGGTACGTGCGCGGTAAGGGAAAGGACCGGGAAGTTTACATTCTCTTCACCAATTGGAATCCCGGCGGTGTCGGTGCGCTGAAACTCGTCAGTGCGGTCGATGCGAAGTAATTGAACTACGGCGCTGTCACGCGCACGCGCATGAAGTGATTCGTGTAGCCCGAGACAGTGTAAACGGTGCGCGCGGTGGCTGACTCCACACCGTCGCCCAGCGGCGTGACTTGAATTTCCACCGTCACTCCATTCGTGGCGCTGCTGATCCAATTCGTGAGATTCGTTGAGACCTGCACATCATATCCAAGATCGCTCGTGCCGACACGCCGACGATAATTGACGGCGTGATAATCCGCTTGAGTCAAAGGCCCCACTACGACAAGTCCCCGCGGCACCCCGTCGCGATCGGCGCGCAGCGGCGATAAATCAAACGCATATTCCACTGCGTTTGGAATTCCATCAGCGTCCGGGTCCGCATTCGGATTTGTCTGCTCTGACAAAGCGTCGCGACGGAAACAACGTTGCACCCACTCATTGTAATTCGTGCATCGCAGGTCGAGCTCCACGTCCCACGGCTCAGTGCCGGTCGCGAGAATTTCCAGCGGCGTGCTGCCGTCGAAATCGCCGCGACAGATCGATTGTCCGCCCACTCCATTGCCGGGATTCGTTCCCGTGTCCGCCCAATAAAGTTTCCGCGCGGGAATATCGATCGCGAGGCCGTGCGGCGTGTCGAGGTTGCTGTAAAGCGTCTGCACTGCAGGATTCGTCAGCGGAATCGTGCCGCCATCGAACGCGGAGAGGGGACAGCGATGAACCTTCTTATCATCGCGATTGATCCAGTAGAGCATCCGCTCGCGCGGATCGAGCCGCACGCCGCGGGTTTTGTTGTTGCCGGTGAGCAACGTCTCGCGTGCCGAGCCATCAAGGTTTGCGCGAAAAATTGAACCCACATCGAAATCGCCCCAATAAATTTTTCCCGCAGGCACATCGAGGTCCATGAAATACGGGCCGGTGGAAGCAGCGTTCGTAATGATGTCCGTGACTGACGCGCCATTCAGCGTTGAGCGTTGGATGCGATTGCGCAATTGATCGCACCAGTAAAAGAATTGGTTCCCAGGATCGAGCCGCACATCAGCCGGGAAAGAATTGCCGCCCGTGATTGTGTAAAGAATGGTGCTGCTCGTTCCGTCCGCATTCGCGCGCAACAACCTGTCCGCTCCGTTGTCCGCCCAGAAGATTCGATTGCTCACGCTGTCGAACGCGATGCCACGGATGTTGCTTCCCGGAGAAGTCACAGCCCCGCTGAGCGGAATCACGACGAGGTTCGAGCCATTGAAACTCATGCGCTTCAATTGGCTCGCGCCGCGGTCTGTCCAATAAACCCCGCCGGCGCGCGCCAACGAAAGCGAAACCAACAGGCTCAGGACAATCTTGCGGTGAAACATCAGTGACTTGTAGCAGGCGCGCGATTGAAGTCGAGAGCGGCTCGGCAAGGACCCGAGCTAGAAGCAAAACAAAAAGTCACTCCGTGCTCAACGAGCTCGGAGCGACCAAAGAATGAAAACGAATTTACTTCCCGACCAGCGATGCGAAGAAGCCTTTGTTCTCAAGTTGCTTCTGCCGGACTTTCATCTGGCCGAGAATGGATTGCCAATTGATGTAGAGCTTGTGCCATTGGTTCTCGATATTGCGCAGCACGCTCTCGTTACTCTCGGAAAGGAACCGCATCGAAGGAACGGAAGTCATCAGGTTGTGCACGTCATCGCGCGTGACGAGTTGGCCATCGGTGACGGCGAGGATGAGTTCGAGTTCCTGCGTGATGACGCTCTTGACCTCCATGAACTGGTTCTCGTCGTCGAGCGTGAATTTCTTGAACCGCGCGAGGCTCAAGTAGTGGTTAAATTGCTTCCAGCACTCCAGATAGTTTTCCATCCGGGTAATCATGTCTTGCAGACGTTTCGCACTCATAATCAGTTCTTGGGCAAGGATTGGGGCAGCAGGAAAATCAACGCACCGCCGCGCAAGTTGCGCGCCGTGACTCTCAAGCTCGGATAATAAACGTTCAATTCGTGCAGCGGCAGTTGCGCTTGCTGCGCGCCGCGAAAGAAAGCGAGCACGCGCTCGCCAATTTCACGCATTTGCGCGTCGGGAAAATTTTGTGGAAGCGTGGAGACAATGACCTTGCCGTTGCGATCCATGGCGAACGCGCCGGATGGAAGCCTCGTCAGCTTGCTGTTGAATTTGCGTTTGAACAAACGTTTCATGCCGCCCATTTCGCCAGGATGTTTCGCATCGTCTCGCGCACCTCGTCGGAGCGGAGGTTCGAATGAAAGCCCACGCACAGTTCGCCGCGCACCGAGTCGGCCAACGCCACATGGCTGCCCATGCTCATGCCCGTGACCTGCTGCAACGGTCCGGCGTGCAAGCCTTCACCCAGTTCAGCAAAAGTCTTGAGCGATTCCTGGAGCCATTCCGCCAGATGATCCGGATTTTCCAATCCCCACGATTTCGTTTCGCAACGCGGACGCGGACTCACCGACAAAATAAATTGCACACCTTCGAAACGCGTCAGGGGCATGAGCGGCGATGGAATGTCCTTTTCCATGTGCACGCCGTCATGCGGAACACCGCTATGCGCTTCATCGAAGGCTTGCGCAATCTCCAGCAGCAAGGCCTGGTAAGAACTGAAGATGGCGCGTTGGCGTGTTTCGTCGCCAGACAACAATTCAAAGTTGCCAGTCTTCCAGCCGAGAATTCTGCGGAACGCCGCTTCGCCTCTGAGATCGTCGGCTTCGGCGTCGATCAATTCGCCGGCATGAATCCAAATGCGGCCGGTGAACGCGCCGTGCGTGATGCGCAGCGTGGTGGAGTTCTGCGAAAGGCATTCGAGTTGAATGAGGTCCACAAGACTCTTGCTCTGCACACCGCGAAAGCCGCCCTGGGTCTCGCGTTGCAGCATCGCTTCGACGGAATCGAGAAAGTGCTGGCGCTCCTGTTCCGCGCCGGGCTTTTGCCAGTATTGGTCCACGCCCATGCCGTAAGCGCGCGCACGGAATTGTTCATCCGCGATGCACGTCCAGACGACGATGCGCAGTTGCGGATATTTGCGCCGGGCAATGGCAATGACCTGGAGGCCATCCATCTTCGGCATGTTCAAATCGACGATGAGCAGGTTGAACGGCTCGGATTCGAGGAGGGCCAGTGCTCGGGCGCCCGTGGACGCCGTGTGGACTTCCGGATTGCTGGGAAGCCGCTTGAGGATCTCCCAATAGACTTCCAGGAAATCTTGATCGTCATCGACGAGCAAAATTTTCGAACGCGCAATGGCGACAGTGCTGGCCATAAAACATTTCCGACAGTCGGTTGAAAGTTACTTCGGCGTTTCGGGCGTGGGACTTGAGTGAAGAAAAAAGGGTGTTGTGGAATTCTGCCTTGTCGCTCTTTTCCGCAATCGAGAAATGCGAAGGTTGTTACAGCCAAGGCCGGAGCAGAATGAACTGCGCTCAATCGAGTTCCCCGAGATAGCCCGTGTCCGGCACGGCCCTCAAACGCCAGCGCTTCTCGTCGGTGATCGGATGACAGTATTGCTCGACCTCCGCCTCGCAACCCATCACGAGGTTCTCGCGACTTGGTTCGTAAATGAAGATGCGCATTCCCGCGCGCGGGCGATGACGTGCCAGCGCCTTTTCATCAAAGCTGTAGAAACAGTCGTCGCCATCTTCACCGCTCCAGCCCACGGAATTGAAATCGCACAGAATGCGAGGCAACGAGCGCGCGGGTAGTTTGCGCTTAGCGGGCATGTCGGCGGCGTAGGTATCCCGAAACGATGAACGCGTAAAGAACCTTTCCCGTTTTCCTCGCGCGAGCGGCAGGCACTGCGTCTCTCGATGATGTGCGCCACTGACAACCAAAATACTTTGAATTCTTTCTGTCCAAGCAGCCCTGCCAATTGGTCACGCACGGAAGATAGGATGGAGCGCAGTCATCCAACATTCGGCGGCGCACCGAAAAAATTCTCGGAGAAAATTCAGCGGCGACTCTCAGGGCAGCGCCCGATGCCGGATCAAATCTTCACTTTGAATTCATCGCCGGCTTTCAGCGACAGTGCGAACGCCGCCATCAATTGCGGAATCTGTTCGAGGTCCTTGAGGTTCACCAGTTCCACCGGCGAATGCATGTAACGATTAGGCAGACTGATCAGTCCCGAGGGGATGCCGCCGCGCGTCCAGAAAATCGCGTCCGTGTCCGTGCCGCTCGAATTCGACATCGCTTCGTGCTGCAACTTGATCTTCTGCTGTTTGGCCACCGCTTCGATGCGCGCCACCACTTCAGGATGATTACAGCCGCCGTGTGTGACGGCGGGACCGTGCCCGAGCTTCACGTCGCCATGCGCACATTGATTTACGCATGGGTAATCAGTCGCGTGCGTCACGTCCACGACGAGCGCCACGTCGGGCTTGAGCGAGTAAGCAATTTGTCGAGCGCCGAGCAGCCCAACCTCCTCCATGATGTTCGACACGACGAGAATTTCAGCTTTCGGCTTCTTTTCGCTGTAGCGGAGCAGGCGCAATGTCTCCGCGACACTGAAGGTGCCGATGCGATTGTCGAAGGCACGCGCCACCGCGACATCGCCGCGCAATACTTCGAATTCATCCGCCAGCGTGATTGAATCACCGACGCGCACCACCTTCTCCGCTTCAGCGCGACTTCTCACACCGATGTCGATAAACAGATCTTCCATTTTCGGCACCTTGCGCTCGCCGTCCTGTTTGGTGAGATGCGGCGCCACATTGCCAATGACACCACGCACATCGCCGTCGCGCGTATGAATGCTCACGCGCTGCCCGCGCATGATTCCAGGATCGACGCCGCCGACTTTGCGCACGTGAATGAAACCTTCTTTCGTGACGAAGTTGACCGACATGGCGATTTCATCAGCGTGAGCCGCGAGCATTAGGCGCGGTGAACCGCCCTTGTTGAGCACTGCGACGCAATTGCCGTAAGCATCCCAAAACGTTTCGTCCGCGAACTGCTTGGCGTAATCGAGCCACACACGCTGTCCGCGCAATTCGTTGCCGGAAGGACTCGGCGTGTTCACGAGTTGCTTTAAGAACTCCAGTGATTCAGTACGCATACTGCCGACGCTATTCAGCCGAATGTGAACAGTCGAGAGTCGAGTGCCCAAACACGTTCGCCCCTCGACTCCCGGCAGAAACTTCGTTACCAGTTTCCCGCTCAATGCGAAGCGAGTTGAACAATGCGAAGCGAATCGTGGTGAAGCTCGGCACGGCCGTGCTCACGGACCAACGCAAGCATCCTGATGCCGCGCAAATGGGCCAGCTCGTCCGGCAAATCGCGGCACTCCGGCGCGCTGGAAAAGAAATCGTCGTCGTGACGTCCGGCGCGGTGGGTGCAGGCATGGGCGTATTGGGCTTCGAGAAGCGTCCCGATTCCGTGACGGAACAGCAGGCGTGCGCCGCTGTCGGACAGTCGCGGCTGATGGCGGCTTATGAAAAACTTTTTGCGGAATACGATTTGCGCGTCGCACAAGTGCTCGTGACTCACGCTGACTTGCAACACGAAGAGCGTCATCGCAATGCCCGCAGCACGCTTACCACTTTGCTCCGTCGCGGCGTGATTCCGATCATCAACGAGAACGACGCCGTCTCCATCACGGAGCTGAAGTTCGGCGACAATGACAAGCTGTCGGCGTTGATCGCTGCGCTGTTGCCAGCGGACCTGCTCATCATTCTCACCAGCGTGGATGGCGTGATTGAAAATTTCGGCGAACCGAATGCACGGCGGCTCTCCACGATTTCCGAAATCGACGCGCACATCGAAGAACTGGCGGGCGGCACCACGAGTACGACGGCGGTTGGTGGAATGAAGTCGAAAATTCAGGCGGCGAAAATCGTTGCGCGCAGTGGCATCCCGCTTGTCATCGCGCCGGGCAGCAGCCAGACCGTGCTGGACGAAATCATTCGCGGCGAAGACATCGGCACGCTGTTTCTTCCCAAGCCGGCCAAGTTGCGTGGACGCAAACGCTGGATTGCGTTTTTCCATCATCCGCGCGGTTCGGTGTTCGTGGATGAAGGCGCGAAGAAGGCCTTGATTGAGAACGGCCGGAGTTTGTTGCCGCCGGGCGTCACGCGATGCGACGGCACATTCGAGGCCGGCGACATCGTGAGCATTCGCGATGGCGACGGCGCGGAGTTCGCGCGCGGCATTGCGGCGTTCAACTCAGGAGAAATCGCGACGCGCTCCGCTATCCACGCTGAAGTGGTGCATCGCGATGACTTGGTGATCCTTTAATGAACAAGTGGAGCAAACAGCGTTCTGCGATCGATGATCTTCTCGCCGTCATGGCGCGGCTGCGCGCCCCGAATGGTTGTCCGTGGGACCGCGAGCAGGACCACATGACACTCCGCTTTCATGCGGTCGAAGAAGTTTACGAACTGCTCGACGCGATTGAAGCTGGTGATGATCACGAGATGGCGGAGGAACTCGGCGATCTTTTGCTGCAAGTCGTTTTTCACTGTCAGCTCGCGAAGGAGCGCGGCGCGTTCGATTTCGAAAAAGTTGCGCGCCACATCACTGACAAACTGATTCGCCGTCATCCGCACGTCTTTGGCGATGTGAAGGTGAAGAATGTCGATCAAGTCTGGGCGAACTGGGAACAGATCAAGCGCGCGGAGAAAAAAGGCACGAAGCACGAGCGGCCTTCGGCCTTCGATGGCATTCCAAAACATCTTCCTGCCCTGCTGCGCGCGGAGAAACTGGTGAAGAAAGCGCGCAAGGCAAAACTACTTTCAACTGCGAAGCCGCAGCGAAAACCATCGCGCAAAACGCTGGCTGGAGAATTGTTCCGTCTCACTGAACTCGCCCAGGCCAGCGGCTGGTCAGCGGAAGAATTGCTGCGAGCCGAATCCGCGCGCCGCGAGCGAGCGTGGCGAAAGAACGAAATCGCCTAGCCGTGTCGAATCGATTACCGGCTAAAACTTCACATCTTCCAAAAACTTCAGCGTTCCAGGAATCTGCTGCGCCGCTGCATCTGATTCGTCTTCGATGAAGTACCATTTCACTCCAGCTTTCTTCGCCGCGCCGAGAATCGCCGGCCAGTCCATGATGCCGGTGCCGACCTGCACGTCGTTATTCACGTCCGAGTGGCCACTGAGGTTGTGTTCGGTTCCGGGCTTCATGTCTTTCACGTGCATGAGGTCCCAACGGCCGGCGTATTTGTTCAGCAACTTCACCGGGTCCCGCCCGGGATGCACGATCCAGAACACATCCATTTGATAATGCACGAGCTTCGGATTTGTTTCCTCCATCAACAGATCGAACAACGTGCCGTCCTTGTAAGGCTGAAACTCATAACCGTGCGTGTGATAGAAAAATTTGATTCCGTGTTCGGCCAGCACTTCGCCCGCGTGGTTGAAAACTTCCGCGGCCTCGCGCGCCTCTTTCTCATCGAAGTCGCCTTGATGAGAAATCCATGCGCAGCCCGCATATTTCAAACCTAGCGCCGCGGCCTGATGCGCCACTTCGTGGGCATTCGTCCGATACATGTCGTAAGGAAAATGCCCGCTCACCGCTTTCAAATCGTTCGCCTTCAGCAGCGCCAGAAATTGATCAGGCGGCATGTTGTAGGTGCTCGCCATCTCGACGTACTTGATGCCGAAGCCGTGCACCTTCGCCATCGTGCCTGGCACGTCTTTGGCGAAGTCGCCGCGCAAGCTGTAAAGCTGGAGGCCAATCGGTCCTTTGAAACTGGCTCCGGTGCCGACGGATTTCGTGGTGCTGCAACCGGAGAACACGACGAGTGCGGACGCGCAGACCACAGCGGTGGTTGGTAATTTCATGCGGGCGATTTAGAAGGAACCGCAGAAAACTTCAAACCCCAAACGCGCTGCTTTGCCGAGCTGCAAGTGAACCTTCTCCCGTGTTTGTTGTTTGGTGTTTGGATTCTGTTCCTCTATTCTCCACGCACTCCACCGATGAATGCCGTAAACACGAATGCGCGCACCGCCACTGCCGAGGTGCACAAGCTGCGCGATCTTTCGCCACAACAATGGAAGTCTGGCATCGCCGCGTGGCTCGGCTGGCTGTTCGACGGCCTCGACATGCACCTCTACACGCTCGTTGCGGCGCCGTTCGTGATGCAACTCGTGCACGCGAGCGCGGCCAGCGATCCAGACGTGAAGACGAAAAGTTCATGGATCCAAGCCGCCTTTCTCATTGGCTGGGCGTTGGGCGGCGGCTTCTTCGGACGCATCGGCGACAAACTCGGACGCAGTCGCGCGCTGAGTCTCACGATTTTGACTTACGCTTGTTTCACGGGTCTCTCGTGCTTCGCGCAGACCTGGTGGCAATTGCTCATCTTTCGTTTTCTCGCGGCGCTCGGCATCGGCGGTGAATGGGCCGTCGGCGCATCGCTGCTTTCAGAAACGTGGCCGAGAAAATGGCGTCCGTGGATCGCCGCCGTGTTGCAGACAGGCGTGAACATCGGTGTGCTCATCGCGTGCGCCACGGTGTTCGTCATGGCTGACAGCAATCCGCGCTACGTTTTCCTCGTCGGCATTCTTCCCGCGCTGCTCGTTTACTGGATTCGCCGGCATGTTCCGGAACCCACCGAGTGGCACGATGCGAAGAGCGCTGCGCGCGCCAACGAACCCGCCGTCATCGATCTCTTTCGCGGAAACGTTCTGCCCATCACCGTGAAAACAATCATCGTCTGCGCCTGCTCGCTGACCGCGTGGTGGGCCTTCATGTTCTGGAACCAACAGCACATTCGCAATCATCCGGACCTGGCATCGTGGACCGCGGGCGATCGAGAGAAACTCGTCAGCACTTCATTCTTCATCGTCATTGCGGTGTCCAGCGTCGGGAATTTTTTTGCGGCGCAGCTCGCGAAATGGTTTGGCTATCGCCGCAGCGTGGCGCTCATGTGCCTCGGATTTTTCATCGCCATGTTCGGGTACTTCATCGTGCCGCGCGGCTACCAGGCGTCGATCGTGTGGGGCGCGGCTGTTGGTTTCTTTTCCGGTGTGTTCGGTTTGTTCACGATGTATCTGCCGCCGCTTTTTCCCACGCTGCTGCGCACCACTGGCGCCGGCTTTTGCTACAACATCGGCCGCATTGCCGCCGCGGTCGGCACAGTCTTCTTCAATCTGTTTTCACACGTCGGCGATTTTCGTCACCCGTTGCTCTACGCCAGTTTTCTTTTTCTGCCGGCAACGTGCGTCGCTCTCTTGCTGCCGGAGCCGCCGGATGAACGCGGGCCAGTCGCAGCGCCCATTGAGTAGAATCCTCTCCTGAAGTCACAAACCGTCATTCGGCTCGATCAATTCATCTTTCGCACCGGCTTCGGCTCGGAAAACTTGAACTCAAACCCGAACTGCCCCCGATTGCGCCAGCCGATGTAAAAGTTGAACGAGCCGCGGTAATACGAGACGAACGGCAGCCGCAGAAATTTGTATTTGCACACCGCCCAGTTCCATCCCTCCTGCGGCGAGAACACGAGGTCGGGATATTTTCCCGCGCGCACGAATGTCTTGTCCGCGATGCCGATGATGTAGAAGTCGAAATTGTGAAAAGGATTGCGCCAGAGCCAGCGCAACCGACGGTGCCTGCTCTCCGGCCAGAAATCGTGCGGCGGCATCGGGCGATCGTAATTGTCGAACCAGAACACCGGGTTGAATTTGCAAATCGCCGGGATATGCACCGTGTTAGTCACGATCACGAACGGTGTGGGCTCGCGTTTCATCGGCGGGTACGGTTTCTCGTCCCGCGGCTTCGCGTCGGCGAAATTCGCGAGCAGAAGCGCGAGCGCAGTCGCCAGCCAGATTCTCATCACTCAGCGCAAGGCCGCGCGCTCTGAATTCTTCTCGCTGATGCACCACAGTCCGCGATGCGTGCGAATGAAAATCTCGCCGTTAGAAATCGCCGGTGTGGAATTCGACGGCTCGTTCAACGGGTTCGTCGAAATGAGTTCGAGTTTCGCGGGGTTCGCCTTGAACACAAACGTGTCTCCCGATTTGTTCACGACGTAAATGTTGTCACCGGCCATCACCGTTGAACCCCAGATTTCACCATTCGCACCAGTCGGTTTCAATCGTTCCTGCCATTTGTCTTTGCCAGTCGCGAGTTCGATGCACTGCGCAACGCCGTCCATGTTGCACAGGAAGACGTGCCCTTTGGCGATCACACCGCTGCTAATGCGGTTTTTCTTTTCCTTCTGCACGTACCAAAGTTTTCGGCTCGAAAGATCGCCACTGCCACCTTGCTTAATCGCAAACGTGCTGCCGCCAAAACCACCAGTGGCGAAAATCATTCCTTCGCCGGCGATCGCTGATGTGTAAACGAGCGGACTCATCCCATCGACTTTCCAGAGTTGCTTGCCAGTCTTGGGATCGAAGCTGCGCATTTCCCCAACAATGGTCAGCACCAATTCGTCACGCTGGCCTTTAAGAATCAGCGGCGTGCTCCACGAACCGAGAGGCTGGCCTTTCTTGCCGGCAAAGCCGTCATTGCGCACTTCTGGATCGTGCTCGGGCAATTCGATCTGCCAAACCGTCTCGCCGGATTTTTTGTTCAGCGCGACAAGGAAAGTACGCGGGCCAGGACCAAAATGAAGAATGCACAAATCGCCGTAGATGACGGGCGAACTACCGTAGCCCCACTGATGCTCCTGCTTGCCGAGGTCGCGGTGCCAAATCTCTTTTCCGTCGAGGTCGTAACAAAAAATTCCCGCGGAACCGAACCACGCGATCACGCACTCGCCATCCGTGACCGGCGTTGAGGATGCGAGAGGATTCGTTTCGTGCGTCGCGTCCTTGCCTTCGTAAAGTTCGCCTACCTGCCAGAGCAACTTCCCGTCCTTGCGATTCAGGGACATCACCGCGCGCGTCGGACCAAGCGCTTGTGTGATGAATACTTTGTTGCCCCAGACGATGGGCGACGAGTTGCCGCGGTCCGGCAACGGCGCGCGCCAGCGCACATTCTCGGTCTTGCTCCATTTGACCGGCGCGCCTTTCTCTGGCGAGATTCCTGAGCCATCATTTCGCCAGGCGGGCCAATTGGCAGCCGCCGCTTCCATTGCGACAGCGAACAAAAGCAACAACATCGTTTTCATGCTTCAACTTTTATTTTGCGCGGCCATTGCTGGTTCGCTTCCCAATAAGTCTTCTTCAACTTAATCGCGGGATCATCGGCGCTCGGCTGAATCCGTCCTTCTTCATCAATCGCGCGCGAAACAATCGTGTGCTCGCCCGGCTCCGGCTTTTTCCAATCGAAAGTGAAAAAGCGCCACGTGTATTTGTCCTTCGGCGTGCGATCGATTTTGGCTGATTGCCACGGCCCATTGTCGATCTTCACTTCCACGGTTTTCAACGGCGTGCCATCGCCCCAAGCCGCACCGGTCAGCCGCACTGTTCCGTCTTTCAACTTCACCGCGCGCGCGATGATCGATTTCACATCCATTGGCCCCACACTCGTGAGCCGCCAGATCGTTTTCTCGCCGCGCTCTTCGCCCCGCAACGTCACGTATTCCCACGCCATGTATTTGCTCATGTAGCGACGGTCGATCACCTCGATGCGGTTCAACCACTTCACCCACGAGATGCCGAACCAACCGGGCACCACGAGCCGCAGCGGGAAGCCGTGCTCCTTCATCAGCGGCTCGCCATTCATCTCGTAGCAGAGCAGCAAGTCATCGCGCATCGCGTCGTTGATGTGCAGGCTGCGCGCGAAATTCTGCGGAAACTTTTTGCCTTTGAGCTGGCCGCTGACGGGAAACTCCTCCTCTCTTTCATCCACGCCGAAGAAGACCACTTCAATCCCGCGCTTCAACGGCGCGCAATCATCCAGCAGATCGGCCAGCGGCGTGCCCGTCCACTTCACATTGCCAATCGCGCCCATGAAACCCGGGCCGTTGCTGTTGCCGCCGCATTCGAGAGTCGCCGTGATCGTCTTGCGCTTGCGCCTCTTGATTTCGTCCAGCGTGAACGTGCGCGGCTTTTTCACCAGACCAGACACGTCCAGCGAATGTCCCTCCGCTTTCAAAGCCGGCATGTTGTAATGGCTGACCACGTAGAGGTCCTCCGTCTTCGTGTGCCAGTTCGTCAACTCCGCCCAACGCGTTTGTCTTTTGACGTTCGGTTGCGGATCGAGAAATGGAATCAACACTCCCTCATCCACCTCCGGCCCGCCGAACATCGATAGAGGCGAATAGGTGAGCGCAAGCGCTGCCGCGGCCACGCTGCCCCGGATCATTTCGCGGCGTGTGATGCCGTCTTGTTTTGCAGTGCTCATTTTGAATCCTTGTTGAAGATCAGCGGCGCGAATTCCGCCAGATATTTTCGCCACACCGGCCATTGATGCGCGCCTTCCGTGATCTGGAACGTGTGCTTGATGCCCGCCGCCGCAAGCGCGTCATCGAAGGGCTTGTTGCGACTCAGCAGAAAGTCGTCCTTCCCGATCGCAATCCACAGCAACTTCAATTTTTTGTTCGTGGCCTTCGGATCTGCGAACACGGACGAGATGGAATTCGTCTCCGGAATTCCGGCGCTCATGCCGCCGACCCACGCGAACTTGTCGAGATGATTCAATCCCACTTGCAACGACTGCCCGCCGCCCATCGAGAGACCGATGATCGCGCGGCTCTCGCGTTTGTTGATCGTGCGATAGTTCGATTCCACGAACGGCATCACATCCTCCAGCAAATCGCGCTCGAATGCTCTCATGCCGCGCGCGCGGTTCTCGGCATTTGTCGCGCTCGGTCCCGGTGGTGCAACGAAAGCATGACCGTCCGTCATGACAACAATCATTGGCTTTGCTTTCTTCGCTGCGATCAAGTTGTCCATGATCACATTCGCTCGGCCCAGCGCCGTCCACGTCGCGTCGTTGTCGCCGGAACCGTGCAACAAATACATCACCGGCAAATCCTTGCGCGACTGATCGTAACCCGACGGCGTGTAAACGTGCAGCGACCGCCGTTTGCCGAGTGACTTCGATTGATACCAATGCTCGCGCACTGTTCCGTGCGGCACCGTCGGATCGAACTCGTGCAGCAGCGGCGGATTCCCCGGCACTTCGAGAATGCTCGTGCGCGGACTGCGACCCGGCTTCACGGCGGGATTGCCGGGATCGAGTGTTTGAAATCCATCGATGTTGAAGCTGTAGCCGTAGAGTTCCGGCGCGAGCGGACCGAAAGTGACGCTCCAATTGCCGCGCGCGTCATTTGTCATCGCCTTCGCGCCCGGCCATTCGCCCGTCACGGTAACGTTCGTCGCATTCGGCGCGCGCACGCGAAATGTCACGATGCGATCGGCGTGGAGTTCGGGAGAAATGGGTTGAGGAGGAGGAAAGCGGCGCGGCGCGTTGGTTGAATCCGCCGCAAACAGATTGCTGCAAAGCAAAGCATTGAAGCAAAAGAACAAAAGCGCGTTCGTTTTCATTTGGTTTGACTGAACAGCGTCCTATCCGGCCTTCGCAGAAATTCAATCAAGTCCGCAAAATCCTGCTCGCTCATTCCTGCTTCGAGGCCATCGGGCATCAGCGATTTGCCGATCGTGCTGAATTCTTTCAAGTCGGACCGTTTCAACGTGATGTCCGGCTCGTTCGCTCGTCGCAAAGTCGCCGTCGTTGCCGATTCATTCGCGATGAAACCAGTGTAAGTATCGCCGGCCCGCGTCGTGACGTTGTAAGCGACAAAGTCCGGCAACACCTGCCGGCTCGGATCGAGAATATCGACGAGCAATGTCTCGCGTGCGTGCTGGCCAATGCCGGACAGGTCCGGTCCTACTTTCGCGCCCACGCCCTGCATCTGATGACACACTGCGCAGGTGCGCTCGAAAATTTCCGCGCCATGTTTGCGATCCCCATCGAGCTTCAACGAAGCGCGATACTTCTCGACAACGCTGTCGCGATCCGTCGAGCGCGCGGCTTTGAACAATTCCGTCGCGCGCAATTTGACTTCGGGGTCAGCGGATTTTTCCAGCGCTTGCCGCGTCGCGGGATCAATTTCCAATAACGGCAGCTTGCCTTCCGCCACCGCCAGCACGAGTTCGCGCGCGGCATCGCGCGAGCGCGGCGCCGACGCGATCAGTTGGCGACGCACTGGTTTGGAAAATTCCGCCCAACGCGCAAACACGCCGCCAATCGTTCGAGCATCATTCGATTCCATGACCGCGCGTGCCGCCGCGAGTTGCAACGGTCCAGGTTCATTCGCGCCTAACAGTCGCGCGCTTTCACCCGCATCGATCAGGTGCACAGCCGCCACGCGGACCCGCAGCGTTGCGCGCGGGTCGCCTGCCGATCGCGACGCGGCTTCGCGAATCGCGGCGAGAAAACTTCCACCCGCTCTCTCGAACTCGCGTTGGGATTTGAACCCGGCGGCAAATTCGCTGGCGATGACGACCTGCTCGGTCGATTTCCAATTCGCCAGCCAGCGAAAAACCGCCTGCTCGTCGGCGCTGTTCGTGCCTGCGGCGATGAGACGTGCCCCACGCGCCAGCAGCGCTGATTGTTCTTCGCTCGGAGTGGGAACCGTCTCGGCGACGCGCTTCAACAACGTCCACGTTTGCTCGCCGGCGCTCGCCAGGATTGCGATGGATTGCCATTGGTCCAAATCGCTGTGCTGCGTTAGTCGCACGAGCGCTTCGATGATGTCGCTCTTGCGCATTTGGAACTTCAACGGGCGGCCGTCGTTGATGTCGTCCGACATGTGTGAAAAGTCGGAGAGCGAATGCGGTGGCCTTTCCTCACCGTCCGGCATTGTTTTCAGCCAGTCACCCAACTCACAGGCGAGGCGCAACCGCACACGAGCGTTCGGATCGTCAGTCATCGTGAGGAGCCTCGCCAACAGCACCTGCCGTTCGTCGCCGTGAAGTAAAGAGGCTGCGGAAAGACGCACCGCATTTTCACCCACACGAAAATCGTGATCGTTCAAGGCAACGAAGAGTGTCGAGCGAGTGAGGCCATTGAACGCTTCGAGCAGTTCGAGCGCCGCTACTCTTGCCTGTGGCCACGTGTTAAACCTCGCCAGTTGCAGCAACGCAGGAATTGAATTCGTCGCATGACGTTCGAACAGCAACCGCTGCCCTGTGTCGCGCGTCCAGCCGTTGCCGCTTTTAACTGCCTTGATGAGTTCAGCGTCGGACGCGGCGGAAAGTTTCTCCACGTTCGCGAGACTGGCGTTCTTCGCGCGTACTCTCCAAATGCGCCCGTGTTCTTCGCCTTTGCGCCAATCGACTTTGTCGCGCAACTCGGGCGCAACCCAGTGCGGGTGTTCCACGAGGTCACGATAGAAATCCACGATGTAGAGCGCGCCGTCTGGACCGGTCGCGGTGAAAACGCCGTGGAACCACGGATCGCTCGCCGCAAGAAATTCTTTGAATGTGATGGGACGACCCGCGCTGCGAGTCGTCTCCGGTCGCAGCGCGACCGGAGCCACCTCGGTATCGGCGTACTCGGCAATGAACGTCGAGCCGTTCGGTTTCACTACGCGGCGTTGAACAACGTTCTGCACCGGTTCGCACACGAAATAATTTCCGCGATACGATTCCGGCAGCGCCGTGCCGCGAAAGATGCTTGGTCCGCATGCGCTCGTGAAAAATCCGACGGGTTGCGGAATCAAAAGGTTCGGGGACGTGAGCGCGAAGACGCGATTGCCATCGTTCGTCGGCGAGATGCCCGGCACAACGTCAGTGCCGGCGAGCGATGGTTGCCGAGCGAGATAACGCTCCTCCATGACGACGTGGCGGATGGGCGTGTTGTTGAAGACGGGAAATCGATTGCCCCAATCATCGTGGCCCATGCCAAACTGAGAGTTGCCCGCGATGATTTCGAACTGCTTCGTGTCCGGACGAAAGCGAAAATCGTGACGCCGAATCGAACCGGCGGGTGTGCCCTGAGCCCACTTCACGTCGCCATCGCTGCGCCCATTGCAGCCGTAAATCCAGTTGTCGATGCCCCAATAGAGTCCGTTGACGCGGAGTTGTTGATTTCCTTCTGCAAATCCCGTCAAAATTTTTTCGCGCACGTCCGCAACGCCATCGCCATTCGTGTCAGCGAGAAACCAAATGTCCGGCGCGGCCGTGACGAGCACGCCGTTTTTCCACGCCGTGACTCCATTGGGGAATGCGAGGTCCGTCGCGAAAATTTTCGCGTGCCGGTACCGTCCATCGCCATCGCGATCTTCCAACAAACGAATTCTTCCACTCACAGGACCGGACGGATAGTCCGTCATCTCCGCCACGAACATTCGTCCGTCCGCATCCCACGCGACGGCAACCGGCGCACGCACATCCGGTTCTGCCGCGACGAGTTCAACAACGAGATTCGAGTCGGCGAGTTGAAATGTTTTGAGCTCGTCAGCGGGTGGGAGCGGCGATTCCGCGAATAAAGAACATGCGAAACAGAAAAGCGCCGCGATCAAAATAGAGAGCGCGGATCTGTGACTCGCAGCGGTGAACTCTTTCCCGCGCTGCAGCTCAGAGAGCCGCGCTCCGACCGGGTTCGGGCGCTCTCGGTGCATCAAATCTTTTTGAGAATGCCTTTGATGCGCACCCAGGCATCCTCACGCGCCTTTTTGTTCGCTGCGTTCGCATCGGGTTGCTCACCCGCGCGCATGAACCCGTGGCCAGCGCCTTTGTAAATGACCGGCTCGTATTTCTTCCCAGCCGCCTTCATCAACTTCTCCGCGTCGGGAATCATCGCATCGATGCGATTGTCATTCTCGCCGTAGAAACCATAGACAGGACACTCGATGCGTTTAATGGCCGCTTCGTCCTTTGGCATCGGGCCGTAAAACGAAAGCGCGGCTTTAATGTCTTTGTTGTGCGTGGCATAAGTAAACGTCTGGCCGCCGCCCCAGCAGAATCCAGCGACGACGACCTTGCCGTTGCAGGCGGGAAGTTTCGAAACGTAAGCCGCGACCGCGTCGAGGTCGGCGAGTATTTGTTCCTTGGGCAGGGATTGAATCGTGCGGCCCACATCCTGACCCAGTTCCTTCGTGCCGCCTCCATTCGGCGCCATGCCGGAGAGCAAGTCCGGCGCGATGGCGATGTAACCGGCTTCCGCAAATTCATCCGCCGCGAGCCGCGCCCAATCGCTCAACCCAAAAATTTCGTGAATGACGATGACCGCCGTGGCTTTGTCCTTCACTTCCGGGTACACGACGAACGATTCGACTTTGCGTTTGCCGTTCTCGACCTTCACCCATTCCTGATGGCGCGAAGATTTTTCGAGTTTGGCCTTCGCCCAATCCTGCGCCTGCGCCGCGACAGCGCAGACGAACAATGCAGTTACGATCAGTTGTTTCATATTTCTCCCTTTGTTCCTTTTGGCGGCGTTCGTGAACGCCGCAATTCCTTTACTTCCGCGCGCGCTCGGTCGGAGCGATGCAATACAGGTTCTGTTTGCCACGCAGGAAAATTTCTTTGCCAACAATTGCCGGCGAGGCATCGAAGTGATCGTCGAGCTTGTTCGTTGCAAGCAGTTCCACCCTGTCGCTCTTCTTCAACACCAGCGCGCTGCCGTCACGCCCAACGACGTAAACGCGACCACCCGCGCCAACTGGCGACGCATACACACCGCGCACACCCTCGAGTCGCTCGGATTCCACAAACGCTTTGCCGTTCTTCGCGTCCAGCACCGTGAGCATCACTTCGTTCCCTTTGAAAAAATACAGCCGGTCGTCGTAGAGCAACGGCGACGGCACATACGGCGTGTCTTTGTTGTAAGTCCACGCGATCGCATCCGTGCCCGCGAGGTCACCGGACTTGTCCGGTTTGATGGCGAACAACGCCGCGCCGCGAAATCCGCTCATGCAGTAAATCATTCCGTTGCCCGCGACCGCGCTCGGAATCGCATTCGCCGTCAGCGGACCCACCGACCAAAGTTCCCTGCCCGTGTTCAGATCGTAGCTGCGCACCTTCGCGCTGGCGTTTACGACAACCTGTGTCGCGCCGCCGCCTCGCATGATCAACGGCGTGGACCACGAGCTTGATTCATCGCGTCGCTGTTTCCAAAGTTCCTTCCCGGTCGTTTTGTCGAACGCGACGATGAAGTCATCGCCCTCATGGTCCCAATTCACCACGAGCACATTGCCGAACAGCGCGGGCGAACTGCCTTCGCCAAAGGCCATTTTGATTTTCGCTTTCCCGAGATCTTTTTGCCAGCGCACGTTGCCTTTGAGATCGAGAGCATAGAGCCCGCGCGAACCGAAGTACGCGAACGCGCTCTCGCCGTCGCAAATTGGCGATGAAGACGCGAAGGTCCCGTCGCTCGGATGATGTCCTTCGTGGGGAATTTCTTCGCGAAGGATTTTCTGCCATGCGACTTTGCCCGTCGCGCGATCAACGGCAGTCAACGTGAATTGAAACGGCGTAGTGGGCGGGCCGCCGCCACCAAAACCGCCCGGAGCACCGCCGCCCGGACGACGGCGCGCCGCACCGTCAGGCGCGGTTTGGTTGTTTCGTGGTGACTGCTGTTGTCCCGCGAATTGCGGTGCAATATCGAATTTCGCTTCCGGCTTTTTTGCGACCGCCACCGCGGATTGAACAAAGACGAGATTATCCCAAACAATCGGCGAAGCGGAGCCTTCGCCGGAAATCTTGAACTTCCATTTCACGTTCTTGCTCTCGCTCCATTCCGTCGGCGGATCGGCGTGCGGCGCGACGCCGTTCTGATATGGCCCGCGCCACTGGCCCCAGTTTTGATCGGCGCTGCCCGCTTGCGTGCCGTGCATTGCGAAAACGCAAATGAGCAGCAAAAGCAGTTTGATGTGTTTCATCGTTTAACTGAGCGCCGCCCGGATGCGCTTCACCAAATCGTTGTCCTTGTCGCCCGAACCCTTGAGGTTGAACACGCTCGCGGCGAGATAGCGGTCGCGCCACTGCGGCGCCATGAATTCGTAATCCTCCAGCACCGCGGAACTGAACTTGTAATCGTGCGAGTCGCGGCCCTTCAGGAAAATCAATCGGCGGGCGGCGTCCGCGAATGGTTTCGGATCGGGATTGTCTTTCAGCCACGTCAGAATTTTCTGCGCCGCCACGAGCTTGCTCGCTTTGCTGCCGCTCACGTCGGCGAAAATTTCTTCCACCGCGCCCGCGCCAGAACTCTTGAGCGCAACCGGCTCCAGCGTATCGATATGACTGCCATCGTCCTTGCCGCCGCGATAGAGCGGAAGGAACGCGGCGTTCTGGAGCAGTAGCAGCTTGCGCGTCTCCTCGTCTTGCGTGTGTTGAAACGAGTAGTGGCAAGCATTGGTGAACGTCGTCGCGTGAATGGCCGCAATGCCGGGCTGGCGCATCAACAACTCCCCTGCCCCATCGAAGAACGCATCGAACAACGACTGCGGCGCGACGCCTTTGTTCAACAACTCAACGGCTTTCGCGCTCGTGTCTTGCGCCGAGCCATCGCGAATCACTGCGATCATTTCGCGCGTCGCGTCGGAGTTGAGTTTGCCGTCAAGCCAGCCCGCGCGAATTTCTTTCACGCGTTTCAGGTTCTGGCGAAAGGGACGGTCCGCGGGAAAATCAGCTTTTGCCGGATTCTCCTTCGCGCCGACGCGATCGAGCATCGCATAAACAAGCGAGCGTAAAATCGGTTCCGCGTGTTGCCAGCCGATGGCTTCGAGACAGCGAAAACTGTTCGCGGTGTAAATTTCCTTGTGGCCCAGCTCGCGAAAATCGCGCGCGCCGTAGCGGCAGAGAACCTGATAAATCTCGTGCGCGCTCGAAGTGCGATACATCCCGACGATGGCCGCGTCCGCCGCCGCTTCGTCCCAGTTTTCCAGCGCATCGATGAGCGCTCGCTTCGCCTTGTGGCTCGGCGGCAGCGCCGCTTCATCCACTTCGCCCATCGCCCAGTCGCCTTGTTGCACGTCCTGTGCTTGCGAAGACTTGAACGTGTCAATGGCCCAAAAAATCGGCAGCCAACGATCCGTGTCCGGCGACGCGAGGCTCGCGAGGTGCGCCGAGTTCACGACAAGCACGGCGTGAAATTTGAAACCGACCGGACGCGGCTGGATGTTCCGCACGCCCGCCAGCAACAGCGCCGCGAGAACTTCGCGATAGCTCGTGCCGCGTTTGATCTTCACCGCGACTTCTTCCAGGACTCGCTCGCGTGGCGTGTTCTCGATCAAACGCACGAGCGGCTCAATGTCAGGATGAAGCTGGACCATTTTCGCGGGCAACTTCGCTTCGGCAGCGGAGACGCGCGGCAGTTGCGAAAGAAATGCGAGATCGCCCACGGCAGCAGTGATCCCTGCCGCTGCGCTTCTGCCAATGAACGTTCGGCGATTCATAATTTATTTAGGCCGCTTTGGCGTGGGGTTCAGGCGCAATCGTGTCCGCACCCAGCAAGGAAATCAACTTCTGCAATGATTCTTTCCCGCGCTGCAATTCATCGCGCGACACGACGCGCTTGTTGAACAGCAGGTCCAGGCAAGCCGCGCATTCAATCGCAGCGGTGCGCGCGGTTTCGAAATTTCTGTCGTCACGTGAAACGCGACCGGCGCCCGCGGCCGCTTTGAGGAGAATCGTCGTGCGCGCCTGATCGAGTTGCGCGTGCATTGCCGTCTGCTTGGGCGTGCGCTCGAGCACTGGCTCGCACCACTTCGCGAACTCGAGCGCTTGCTGGTAAACGGGCGTGGATTCGTGCGGAAACATTTTAGATTACTTTTCCACGGGCTTGCCCGCCTTTTCCCATCCTCTGAAGCCGGGCGCCAAATCGTACAATTCCTTGAACCCGGCGCTCTGCATTTTTTGGCACGCCTTCGCACTGCGAACGCCCGCCGCACAGTGCACCAGGTACGTTTTTGACTTGTCGAGCTTGGCCACCTTCTCGTCGAAGTCCGGCGAGTTGATATCAATCAGCATCGCTCCCGGAATGTGCCCCGCTTTGAATTCCTTCTCCGTCCGCACGTCGAGCACCACGTTTTCTTTGTCGGCGCGCAGTTTATCGAACTCCTCGACATCAATACGTTTGATCTTCGCCGACAATTTGGCGGCAGGCGGCGCAGCTTTGTCGTCAGCGCTCCAAGCGGCGGGCGTTGTGAGCAAAGCCGCGGCAAAAAGGAAAAATAGTTTGGTTTTCATTCAGCTTTCGAATTTGAAGATTTGGCCGCGCTGTTCGTATTGCGGCATTCGCGAAGAATGCAGTTCGAACTGCACAGGGGCGATACGTTGAGAAATGTCCGGGGATTGAGCGTCGCGGCAAAACCGGCTTTCACCACCACTTTCTTTCCGCTGGCACGGCAGGCCAATTCCACTTTGCCTTCAATCACGTCAAGCTTCGTGCCGCGATCGTCGGCGCGCATCACCAGTTCTGTGCCGAGCACTGTCGCGCGACCTTGCGGCGTCTTGATGCACATGGGCCGCTCGGACGGTTGTGGCGCAACGCGCGCTTCAAGAACGCCGTGCCGCAATTCGAAACGCTTCCCGCGCGCCGAGTCTCCAAACACGAGCACGCTGCCGGGCTGAATCTCAACACGAGTCGATTCATGTTCGTAAGCCACGACTGCGCCGCTGTTCGTAGGCGCGGTAATGACATCGCCCGCTCGCAACTCAATGGTTTCGGTGTCCAGCGATGTGCCGCCACGTAGCACGCGCATGCCGGCGCCTGAGACATAAACTTCTCCCGACCGGCGTGGCGCCGATCGCGAATGCAGCGAAACAGCGAGGGCCGCGAGCGCGACGAGACAAGCAGCCAACGCTGCAAACCGCCAGTGCTTCGAACGATGATTGGGCAACGCGACCAACTCTCCTTCACTTAGAGAATCCGACATCGCTGTCTCTCGCGGCAACCGATCCAGCGGTACGACATTTTCCGGCAGGCGCGCCGATTGAATTTGTGAACCAATCCGCACGAAGAGTGTCGTTTCATTGACGTGCTCGACAAAGGCGCGGGACGCAGCCGCGTCTTCGGCGAGCATCCGTCGCAACTCGGTGGCATCCTCCGCGTTCAATTCACCGCGCAAATAGCGATCGAACAATTCCTCGCGATTCATGAACGCACCTCCGCCAGCGCCAGCCGGCTGCGCACGCATTCGCGCAGACGCGCGCGAAGACGCGAGAGCGCGAGACGAATCGCATTGACGCTCCGGCGGCGCGCATCGGCGAGTTGCTCGCAGCGCTGACGCTCGCGGTAAAAGCCCAGCAGCAATGACAGCGAGTCGTCATCGAGGCGCGACATGCAATGTTGCAGGGCACTTTTCTGCTGCTCGAAACGCGCCAGCGCATCCGCATCCACGTGTTCTTCGAAGCGCGCGTCGATCAGCGCCGCGAGGTCCTCATCCATCACGCACGATTCGCGCCCGCGCGCGCGGAGGATGTTCAATGCTTCGTAGCGGACCATCTTCCGCGCCCAGGTAAAAACATTCGCGTCGGGACGAAACTCCGCGTGCTTCTTTTGCAGGACGATGAAGGTTTCCTGCACCGCGTCTTGCGCCAGCGCCCAATCCTGCAACAGCGCGTAGGCATAGCTGGTCAGCGCGTCTTGATATTTGAACGCGGCACGAAGCAAGTCGTCCGCGCTCATCGGCGGCGGCATTTCAATCTGGCAATTCGTCTCGATCACAACGTCCGGAGTTCGCTCCTGTTATATCAGCATCAGTCGCAAAAACATGTCGAAAACGATGCGCTCGCCGAAATTCTCTTGGTGCGTCGCACTCCGGTGATTAAATCACAACCATGCGCCGGCGCACCTTTCGCCAGTTGAGGAACCGCACTGAAGCGGCGTTCCATCATCACGTGTATGTGGTGTTGCTCGATGAAGCAGTGAGGAAACTCCGGCGCGTGGCCGCGGCGAATCCCCGGCGCAATCCCCAAAAGCCATGCGTGTATGTGGGCATGACCGGTCTGCAGCCGGAGGAGCGATTTTGGAATCACAAGAACGGCGAGAAAGCGGCGCGCGTGGTGCGCGCGTATGGCGTGCGGCTGTTGCCAAATTTATTCGCACATTTGAACCCAATGCCATTTGAGGCGGCGGCGCAGATGGAAAAGGAACTGGCGGAAGATTTGCGCGCGCAAGGCTACACGGTCACAGGCGGGACGTAAGTCGCTGACTCACTGAATCACTTGCTCTTCGCCGTCTGCATCACGCGCCGCAGCGCCACGCGCAGTTCCTGAATCTTCGGCGGCTTGCTCAGCACGCAATCCACAGCGGCGGGCTGATCGTTCTCCGCGCGCATGAGCGCTCCCCAGCCCGTGAGCATGATGATGGGCAAGTGCGGCGCCTCTTTCTTGAGCATTTCAGAGAGGCGCCGTCCATCGAGATGCGGCATTCCCAAATCAGTAATGACGACCTCGAATGGGCGGCCCTCCGTGCGCGCTTTGCGGAATTCGTCCAACGCCGCTTGTCCGGAATCCGCCGTGATGACCGAGTGATCATCATGTTCCAGCATATCGCGCACGAGCTGGCGCAAGAGCGGTTCATCATCCACGAACAAAATGTGCAGCGGCGGCAACGGCGCATCGGAAACCGGCGCGGTGTCATGCGCGACCGAGCGAACATTGCCGACCGGAAATATGAGTCTCATGCGCGTGCCTTCGCCGCGTTCGCTGACGATCTCGATGCGCCCCTCGTGGCGTTCCATGATTCCGTAAACCATCGCGAGGCCCAGGCCGGTGCCGCGCGCGCCTTTGGTGGAGAAGAAGGGTTCGAGGCAACCTTTCCAGCACATTGGGATCCTAAGCTTAGAATTCCACGTGGACAAGTTGTCGCG
>JADMIO011089274.1_pt1 | contig 110226 bp, 61 predicted proteins | sample 8958161 | NCBI WGS metagenome assembly JADMIO01 (sample SAMN16585339, study PRJNA669376) | soil metagenome | isolation source: Crop rotation soil | place: USA: Cullars Rotation, Alabama | collected 2011 | reverse complement strand
GCCGCGACTTCAAGTCACGTGAATTCCAAGCTTCGGATCCCACTGTGCTGGAAAGCGGAGGTGTATCTCGCCGAAGACACGCTGCTCCATCGCAAAGTCGCGCTGAAAGTCCTGCGGCGCCGCGAGGCCGACGAGCGCGCTTTGCGGCACTTCGATCGCGAGGCGCGCTGCGCGGCTCTCTTGAATCATCCCAACGTCGTCACGATCTACGACGTTGGCCACGACGGCGACGTCCACTACATCGCCACTGAGTTCGTGGAAGGGGAGACGCTGCGCCAGCGCTTGAACCGCGGGCCGATGACGTTCGCGGAAGTCGTCGACGTCGCCAGCGCGGTTGCGAACGCGCTCGTCGCCGCGCACGAAGCGTGGCTCGTCCATCGCGACATCAAGCCGGAGAACATCGCCATCCGCAAAGACGGCGGCGTGAAGGTGCTCGACTTCGGCGTCTCCGCGCTGAGCGGCGACGGCGACAGCACCGATCCGATCCGCCGCCCCGGCTCGCTCGTCGGCACGCTGCACTACCTGTCGCCCGAACAAGTGCGCGGCGAAGCGATCATCGACTCCCGTTCCGACATCTACTCCCTCGGCGTCGTGATGTACGAGATGCTCGCCGGCCGCGTGCCTTTCAAGGGGAAGGACGTGGTCGAAGTGCTGGCGATGATCGTGGAAGCGGAGCCGGCGCCGCTGTCGGCGCTCGTTCCTGCGACGCTCCGCGATCTCGTCATGCGTTGTCTGCGCAAGAACATGTACGAGCGCCCACAGACCGCCGCGGAGATCGTGGCGATGCTGACCGAAGTGCGCGTCGACCTGCTGCTCGAGCGGCGTACCGCGTCCGCCTAGTGTCATCCCGAGCCGCGCAGAGGGCGAGGGATCCCCTTCGCATGTGCGATGGCTTCTCGTTCTTGCGCAAGGGATTCCTCGCCGTCTTCGCGGCTCGGAATGACACTGGCGTGATAATTTCGTGATGATCCCGACCGATCATCACTTCCATGGCTCGCCGCATCCTCGTCGTCGAAGACGATCGCGACATCGCACAGCTCGTCGAGCTGCATCTGCGCGACATGGGCGCGGAAGTCACGCTCGCGCATGACGGCGCCGAAGCACTCGCGCTCGCGCAGAGCGGCAAGTTCGATCTGCTGATCCTCGACATCATGCTGCCGTCGATCGACGGCCTCGAGATCTGCAAGCGCGTGCGCAGCGGCGAGCAATACACGCCGATCCTGATGCTGACCGCGCGCTCGTCGGAAGTCGATCGCATCGTTGGCCTCGAGCTCGGCGCGGACGACTACCTCACGAAACCGTTCAGCGTGCGCGAGCTCATCGCGCGCGTGAAGGCGCTGCAGCGCCGCGTCGATGCGCTGTCGAAACGCGAGTCGCCCGCCGATGCGAAGGTGCTCGCGTTCGGCGATCTGCGCATCGACGTCGAGAAGCACAAGGTCACGCTGTGCGGCGACGTCATCGATCTCACCGCGAAGGAGTTCGATCTGCTCCTGCAGTTCGCGCAGCATCCCGGACGCGTCTACACGCGCGCGCAGCTCCTCGATCTCGTGTGGGGCTACGGTCACGACGGCTACGAGCACACCGTCAACTCGCACATCAATCGCTTGCGCAGCAAGATCGAGAGCGATCACAACAAGCCGTCGTTCATCCTCACGGTCTGGGGCGTCGGCTACAAATTCGCGGAGTCGCATGCGTAAGAGCCTCTATGCGAAGCTCGCCGCGGTTTTGCTCGCGCTCTGCGCGGCAGTCGGCGCCGTGTACGTCGGCGTCACGCTCATCGCCACGCGCATGTACCTCGACGAGGTGAATCAGAAGCTCAATCGCGGATTGGCGCGGACGATCCTCGCCGAGAAGCCGGTGATCAAAGACAGCAAGATCGACTGGCACATGCTCTACAACGTCTTCGATGCGCTGATGGCCGTGAATCCGTCGATCGAGATCTATTTGCTCGACGACGCCGGCAACATCACCGCGTTCTCCGCGCCGAAAGGGAAGGTGAAGCTGAAGCGCGTCGCTCTCGCGCCGATCCGCCGCTTCCTCGCCGGCGGAAGGCTGCCGATCAAAGGCGACGATCCGCGCGAGCCAGGACAGCCGAAGATTTTCTCCGCCGTTGCCGCGCCGAACGGCGGCTACCTCTATGTGATCCTTGCCGGCGAGCAGTATCGATCGGCGATGCAGCAGCTCCGTACGAGCTGGATCCTGCAGCAGTCGATCGCAGTCGCGATCGGCGCCGCGATCTTTGCCGTGATCGCGGGACTGCTGTTGTTTTCCGCGATGACTCGACCACTTCGAAAGCTCGCCGCGGACATGGACGCGTTTCAGCCGAGTGAGGCTGGGAATCCCAACCTCGACGGCGACGAAGTCGATCGCCTCTCCCGCACCTTCGCCGACATGACCGATCGCATCACGAAGTTCGATCTCCTCCGCCGCGAGTTGATCGCCAATGTCTCGCACGATCTCCGCACGCCGCTCGCGTCATTGCAGGGCTACCTCGACACGCTGCTGTTGAAAGAAGGCCAGCTCACCGCCGACGAGCAGCGCCGCTTCATCGAGATCGCCAGCAAGCATTCCGAGCGCCTCGGCAAACTCGTCGACGAGCTGTTCGAGCTCGCGAAGCTCGACTCGCAAGTGACGCCGATCAAAGTCGAGTCATTCTCGATCGCAGAGCTCGTGCAGGACGTCGTGCAGAAGTTTCAGCTGCGCGCGCAGCAGAACGGCATCGCGCTCGAAGCAGGCGTTCGTCCCGATCTTCCGCTCGTGCGCGGCGACATCGCGCTCATGGAGCGCGTGCTCGAGAACCTGATCGAGAACGCGATCCGCCACACGCCCGCAGGCGGCAGCGTGAGCGTGTCGCTCGTTCCGCACGGCGACCGCTTCGCTGTGCGCGTCGCCGACACCGGCAGCGGCATCAGCGAAGAACATCTCCCGCACATCTTCGACCGCTTCTATCGTGCGTCCGACACGAAGGGCGGCGCGGGACTCGGCCTTGCCATCGCGAAGCGAATCCTCGAGCTGCACGGCACGACGCTCTCGGCGGAGAGCGAAGTCGATCGCGGAACGACGTTCACATTCGCGCTCTCCGTCGCCGCGTGATGAAAAAGTGAGAACTGCGCGAATCCTCCGTGACAGCTCAGCCGTAGGTTGGTTTCAAGGAGGGTTTTCAACCCATGAATAGTCGTGAACTCGCTCGTTACCTCGTCCTCGGTGGCGTCCTCACCGGCATCGCGGCCGGCGCCAATGCATCGACGAATGCGAATCCGATCGCGTCGTCCAACAACAACACGGTTTCGTCCGCGCGCATCGCACTCGCGACCGACGCGAAACCGGCCGACAAGCACGCCTGTAAAGGCTTGAACGGTTGTAAGAGCCTCGGCAACTGTAAATCCGGCGACAACGGCTGCGCCGGCAAGAACAGCTGCAAAGGCAAAGGCGGCTGCGCGTCGAAGGAGTACAAGCACGACTGCGCGGGCAAGAACGGCTGCAAAGGCCAAGGCGCCGGCGGCAAGAACGACTGCAAAGGCAAAGGCGGCTGCGCGGTTCCTCCGAAGGCATCGTAATGTAGGTTCCGCGGTTGCGGAGGGTTGCGCGGTTGCGAGGTCGTCCTCCACCGCGCAACCGCGCAACCTCGAAACTGCGCAACCATTCACACCATGATCGGCATCGGCTTACGCACGCCTCACTTCACGGAAATCCTCCGTGACGAACCGCGCATCGACTTCTTCGAAGCAATCTCGGAGAACTTCATGGACAGCGGTGGGAGGCCGAGCTTCGTCCTCGACACGATCGCCGAGCGTTATCCCATCGTGCTTCATGGCGTCTCGATGAACATCGGCAGCACCGACGCTCTCGATTTTGATTACCTGCGCAAGCTGAAAGCGCTCGCGAAGCGCGTCAACGCGCGCTGGCTCTCCGATCATCTCTGCTGGACCGGAGTCGGCGGCCGCAACACGCACGATCTCTTGCCGATGCCGTACAACGAAGAGTCGCTGCATCACGTCGCGCAGCGCGTACTCGCCGTCTCCGATTTCCTTGGCGCGCCGCTGGTGCTCGAGAACGCGTCGTCGTATGCGGAGTTCATGGCGTCGACGATGACGGAGTGGGACTTTCTCGTTCGACTCGTCGAGCTGACCGGCTGCAAGCTGCTCCTCGACGTCAACAACGTTTACGTCAGCGCGTACAACCACGGCTTCGATCCGAAGACGTACATCGACGCGATTCCGCGCGGCTCGGTTGCGCAGTATCACCTCGCCGGCCACACGAATCACGGCACGCATATCGTCGACACGCACATCGGTCCGGTGATCGACGAAGTGTGGTCTCTCTATGCATACACGCTCGAACGCCTCGGCGACGAGCCGTGGACGCTGCTCGAATGGGATGCGGAGATCCCGGACTTTGCGACGGTGCACGCCGAGGCGATGAAAGCGAGCGCAGTGCATGCTTGAGCGCACGCAAAGCTGGATGTACGGCGTGATCGCCGATCCGCGTGGCGTCTCGATCGCGTCGCGCGAAGCGGACGACTACATCCTGCCGTCGCGAACGCTGTCCGCCGCCGAGCGCGTCCTCATCTACAACGGCATGTATCTCTCGCGCTTCGCCGAAGCGCTCGCCGTCGACTATCCCGCGCTCGCGCACTTCCTCGGCGAAGATGACTTCAATGCGCTCGCCGCGCGCTACGTGCAGAAGCATCCATCGACGAGCTACACGCTCAATCGCCTCGGCGACTCGCTGCCGGAGTTCCTCACGGGATTCGAGCGCGATCTCGCGCGGCTCGAACTGGCGATGACGGTCGTCTTCGACGAAGAAGAAACTCCGGCCGCCGATCTCACGCAGCTACCGGCCGATCGCGCGGAGAGCATGCGCTTGATTCCGATCAAGGCGATGCGCGTGCTCGCGCTCAACTACAACTCGAACGAATGCTTCCAGGCGTTCCGCGACGACGAGCAGATGCGCCCGCAGCGCCACAAGAACTACCTGCTCGTTCATCGCAAGGATTACGCGGTGTATCGCACGCCGATCACGCGCAAGGCGCACGATTTTCTGCGCGAGCTCGCGAGCGAGAAGACGATCGGCGACGCGATCGTGCATGTGCGCCCGTCGCAGCATGAGCTCTTCGAATGGTTTCGCGACTGGAGCGCGGCAGGCCTATTTCGATCCTTTGGAGAATAGAAAAAATGAATCGGTTCGACTATGGAGAACGGGCTCTCGCCCGGGTCTTCGACACCCTGCGTAGTCCTCTTCTGCTCGTTTTGCGGCTCTTCATCGGCTGGCAGTTTTTCGTCACCGGCAAGGGCAAGCTGCAGAATCTCGATCGCGTGACGGAGTTCTTCACGTCGCTTCACATCCCGATGCCGCATCTCAACGCGATCTTCGTGGGCACACTGGAGATGGTCGGCGGCTTGCTTCTTCTCGTCGGGCTCGCGTCGCGACTCATCGCGTTGCCGCTGACGATCAACATGATCGTCGCGTATCTCACCGCCGACAGGGAGGCTGTCGTCAACATGTTTACGAATCCCGATGGATTCACGCACGCCGATCCGTTTCTCTTTCTCCTCGTCTCGTTGATCGTGCTCGCGTTCGGACCGGGACTCTTCTCGCTCGACGAATTGATCGCGCGCGTGCGCGTGAAGCGGCTTGCGGTTGCCGTCGCCGCGTTGATGCTGTTCGGCGCCGCGGCTCCCGCGCCGCCGCGTGCAGTGGCGACGTTCGCCGGCGGTTGCTTCTGGTGCGAGGAGTCGGCGTTTCAGGAAATGAAGGGCGTGACAGACGCGGTGTCGGGTTACACCGGCGGACGGGAAGCGAATCCGACGTACGAGCAGGTTTCCGATCACGAGACTGGGCACTTCGAATCCGTGCAGGTGACGTACGACCCGCGCGTCGTCAGCTATCAGCAGCTACTCGACAACTTCTGGCACAACGTCGATCCGTTCGACGCGAGCGGACAGTTCTGCGATCACGGTCCGCAGTATCGCGGCGCGATCTTCTATCACGACGCCGAACAGAAGCGGCTTGCGGAGGCGTCGAAGGCGGCGGTGGAGAAGCGATTCGGAAAGCCGGTGGCAACGCTGATTCTGCCGGCGTCGACGTTCTGGCGCGCCGAGGAGTATCACCAGGATTACTGGAAGAAGAATCCGGTGCGGTATCACTTCTACCGGTTCAACTGCGGCCGCGACGAGAGACTGAGAGAGGTGTGGGGCAGGGACGCCGGCGGCGAGCACTGACCGCGGTCGATCGAGACGACGTGCTCGCATAGCGCGGCGATCTCGTCGCGCTCATGCGAGACGAAGATGAGCGGGCGCGGGAGAAGGTCAATCAGTTGACGTTTGCGCGCTTCGTCGAGCCCGGCGAGCAGCTCGTCGAGCAGTAGCAGTCGCGGATTGATCGCCAACGCGCGCGCGAGGGCGACTCGCCGCCGCTCGCCGCCGGAGAGCTTGGCGACGCTCCGATCGATGAGATCCTCGACGATCTGCACGTTCTTTCCCCCATAAGTCACATTCGCGCGCACACTCATGTGCGGGAACAAAGTCTCATCCTGTGGCACGTATCCGATTTTTCGTTCGCGCGCTTTCAACGTAGTGATGTCGACGTCGTCAATGAGAATGCGTCCGCGATCGGGCTTTCTCACGCCGGCGATGATCTCCAGCAACGTCGTCTTCCCCGCGCCCGACGGCCCGAAGATGCCGAGCGCATTCGTCTCGACGTCGAACGACGCGCGCAGGGTGAAGTCCGGTAGCGCCAAAGTCACGTCGTCGAAGACGAGTCTCATGTTTTCCTCACCAGCATCTCGCTCGCGAAGATCGCCGCGAACGCGATGACCACCGACACGCCGAGGAGCGACATCGCCGCGCGGTCTTCGCCGAGCTGCACGAAGTTGTAGATCGACGTCGCGATCGTCGACGTCTGCCCGGGGATGTTGCCGGCGACGAGAATGGTCGCGCCGAACTCGCCGAGCGCGCGCGCAAAGGCGATCACCGCGCCAGCGATGATGCCGCGCGACGCGAGCGGCAGCGTGATCGTGAAGAAGACGCGCGGCTCGGTGGCGCCGAGGGTGCGAGCGATGTCTTCGTAGCGGCGGCTGACTTGCTCGAAGGCGACGCGCGCGGTGCGCACGAAGAGCGGGAACGCCATCACGGTCATCGCGAGCACGACGGCGCGCCAGGTGAAGATGACGTCGAAGCCGAGTCGCGAGCCGATGGGGCCGCGGCGTCCGAAGAGCTGGAGGAGGATGAGTCCCGTCGCGACCGGCGGCATCACGAGCGGCAGCATGACGATCGTCTCGACGATCGCCTTGCCGCGCCACGCGTGCCGCGCGAGGAGCCAGGCGATGAGCGTGCCCGGCACGAGCAGAAGCGCCGTCGCGACGAGCGCCATCTCGATCGTGAAGGCGATCACTTCGCGATGAACCCGTACTTGTCGAAGATCGCGCGCGCGTCTTTGCCGAAGAGGAAGTCGACGAAGCGCCGCGCGTCGCGCTGCGACTTCGACGCGCGCAACACCGCGGCGGGATAGGCGATCGGCGGCCCGTCTTTGATGACGGTGCCGGACGGATCATCGGTGCGATAGACGATGGCCGCGTCCGCGTTCCCGGCCTTCACGGCCGCGAGCGCCGCGCGCACGTTTTCTGTCGGGACGATTTTTTTCTCCAGCTGCCGCCAAAGATTCTTGCTCTCGAGATACTTGCGCGCGTAAACGCCGGCCGGCACCGACCGCGGATCCGCGAGAGCAATCCGCTTCGCTCGCGTGAGATCGCCGACGATCACGAGCTGATTCGACACGACGTCCCGCCGCGTGCCGGGAACGATCTCCGCTTTCACGCGATCCATCTTCGCTTCGTCCGCGGAGACGAACACATCGCCCGGCGCCCCGCTCTCGATCTGCCGCGCGATGGTCGAGGACCCCGCGAAATTGAACACGACCGCCACGCCGGTCGTGCGCGTGAACGCTGCACCGATCTCGCGCATCGCGTCGGTTAAAGACGCGGCGGCGTGGACTTGAAGAGTCAGGACGATGGTGAGCATGCCGATATACACGGCAAAGTATATCGAGGACTGAGGACTGAGGACTGAGGACTGAGGACTGAGGTGAAAGTGGACGGACGCGGAGCGACTCAGTCCTCAGTCCTTCAACTCCCGCGCGACCCGTCTCCAAACCGGCGCGATCGCGCGCGCCGCCCGCTCCTCCATCTCCTGATACAGCGCTAGCACGCGCGCGCCGAGGCGCGTCAGCTCCGCGCCTCCACGTTCCGAGCCGCCGCGCGTCCGCTCCACCAGCGGGGCGCGGAACGCGGCGTTCATCGTCCGCACCAGCGACCACGCGCGCATGTACGACATCCCCACGCTCTCCGCCGCACTTCGGATTGAGCCTGTTTCGCCGATTGCGGCCAGCAAGTCCGCCTTCCCCGGCCCGATCAGGATGAGGTCGCCTCTCGTCGCCCGAATTCTCGGCCGTACGACCACTTTCTTTCTATCAGCGGGTAGGGAAATGAGCATGCAGGGCACTCCTTAGTTACGAAGCCATTTTTAACCGCCAATAAGTCCACGGAGGACCCATGGGACAGAGTCTGCCTTTAAAAGCGATTTTCTTCGACGCCCGCGACACTCTCGGTGAAGTCGATCGCCCCGGCCATCTCGTGCCGTTCCGGCCCACCACCGAACGCCTGCTCGAAGCCGTAAAAGCCATTGGACTGCAGATCGGCGTCATCACCAACTTGCCCGACAACGTCAGCTCCGACGCCGGCCGCAAGATGGTCACCGAAGCGGTCCTCTCGCAAGACGCCGCCACCGGCACGTTCAAGACGATCGGCGACTTCATCCCGGCGGCGAACATCGTCACGAATCACGACGCCGGAGTCGACAAGCCCGATCCCGGCATCTACGCCGCCGCCGCCGCGAAGCTCGGCGTCAAACCCTCCGAAGCGATCTTCGTCGGCGAGAACTTGATCGAGTGCCTCGGCGCGCAGGCTGCGGGATTCCGCACCGAGCTCAAACCGTATCCGCCAGGACACGAGTTTCTTCCGAGCCTTCTCACGAAGCTCGGCGCGTCGAAGTTCGACAGCGGCCGCGCCTTCGAAGCGCTCTTCGAGCACGAGCATCTCCTCGGCGAGCGCATTTTCGCGTGCGGCCGGCAGATCGTCGACGCGCTGAAAAAGCAGAACGTCAACAAGCCGCCGGCCGAGAACGTGCGCACGGCGATGGGACTCCTCGTCTATCTCATCAACAACTTCGCCGATCAAGCGCACCTCCGCGCGGAAGAAGCAGTCATCCCGATCGCCGTCGCGCGCGGCATGGATCCGAAGAAAGCGGAGTTCGTCTACAACCATCACGAGCAGGCGCGCGCGTACTGGGCGGGTATGACGCTCGCGTACAAGCGCATCCTCACCGGCTCCGCGCCCGATCGCGCGCTCGCCTACGGCGACTTCTGGCGCCTCACCGAAGCGTTCGTGATTCTTTTCGAGGCGCACGCGAAGCTCGAGAACGATCACCTCTATCCCGACGTCGGCTCATATCTCGACGACGGCGACGACACGCGGATCATGACCCTCCTCGGCGAGTTCGGATGGCGCGACATCGGCCCGTTCGCCGAGATGGTCGGACAGATGGAGGCGGCGCTGAAGCCGCCCGCGGCGAAACCCGTAGCCGCGCCGAAGCTGGCGATCAAGAAGAGCGATGTAGGACGGGCTTCAGCCCGTCCGCGCGGGCTGAAGCCGGCGCCACGTTCCGCGGCGCGCAGGTGACGCGATGTGGACCTTCACGAAGTCCGACAAGCACTTCTTCACTCCCGAGCAGCGCGCGCAATGCGAGACGCTCTTCGAAGCGATTTTGCCCGGTTCCGAAACGAATCCCGGCGCGCGCGACGCCGACGCCGTCGAGTACATCGACTCGCTCCTCACGATGGGGCACGAGACGTACTTCGACATCCCCAATCTGCAGAAGCTCTATCCCGCGGGACTCGCCGCGATCGACGCCGCGTCGAACGCGACGTTCGGCGCAAGCGTCACGCAGATCACGACGGAGCAAGTCGCGTCGCTGCTCGCGCAGATGAAAGCGGGAACGCTGCCCGGCTCGATGCCGGCATCTGATCAGACGAAGTTCTTCAACAACGTCCGCGCGCAATGCCTCGAAGGCTGCTTCGGCGATCCGCGCTGGGGCGGCAATAAGAACGCCGTGATGTGGCGCTGGTACGGCTGGATCGTTCCAGCGGAGCCATTCCATCGCACGACGCTCGCGCCGCAGCGGCTGCCGATCAAGCGTAAACGCGAAGCCGCCGCGAAAAAGCCTGCGACCAAATCCCGGAGACCACGCGCATGAGCGACAAGAAAATCGACGCCATCATCGTCGGCAGCGGCGCCGGCGGCGGCACGGCCGCGCGCGTCCTCACGGACCGCGGCTGGAACGTCGTCGTGCTCGAGAAAGGGAAGCCGTGGCACGCGGACGACTTCCTGCCGTTCGACGAGCTGCATTTCCGCGAGCACAAGACGCTCATCCCGAAAATCGACACCGACCCGATGACGTACGCGGGTCTCGACGACAAGCAGTCGTTGCCGAGCGAGCGCTGGTGGGAGATCGAGATGGTCGGCGGCTCGACCATGGTCTGGGACGCGAACTTTCCACGCTATGCCGACGAGGACATGTCGATCACGCAGTACCTCGACGTCGCGTCGATCCCGAACAACAAAGACATCGACATGCCGGACTGGCCGTGGAGCTACGACGACATGCAGCAGTGGTTCGAGATCGCCGAGCACGAGTGGGCGGTGTCGGGCAAAGCGGCGCAGACGATCGGGGTCAAAGGCGCGAAGCCGTGGTCGCAGGAGCGCACGCGCGCCGGCTACGACTATCCGCAGCCGCCGCTCGTCGATCACGCGTCGACGAAGTTCCTCATGTCGACGTTCGAGAAAGCGGGCATGCCGGCGTATCGCGGTCCGCGCGCGATCAACTCGCGCACGTTCGACGGACGCCCCGGCTGTTCATTCTGCGGATACGACCAGTTCTTCGCGTGTCCCGTGAACGCCCGCTCGAACTCGGTCAACACGATGCTCAATCGCGCGCTGCACACGGGCCGCTGCGAGCTGCGCACGGAGCATTGCGTGACGCGCGTCGGATTCGAAAGCGGAAAAGTCACCGGCGTCTACTACATCACCGAACCGAACGGCGCCGAACAATTCCTCGCCGCGCCGCGCGTGTTTTTGTCCGCGCAGCCGATTCAGTCCGCGCGCCTGATGCTGCTGTCGAAAGTCCCCGATCCGAACGACGTCGTCGGCCATTACCTCACGTACCACACGAAGGCGAACGCCGACTTCATCTTCAAGAAGCGGCCGTCGTGGGACACGAAGTCGTCCGGCGCGTCGCACAACAACATCGGCACGCTGCAGCTGCGCGACCTCTACATCATCAACGACAAGAAAAATAAGAAGCCGTTCGCGCGCGACAAGTCGACGTACCTGACGAAGGGCGGCAAGTTCTCGATCTACGACCCCTACACATGCATTCCGCCGCTGCGGAATCTGAAGAGCGCGGCGATGGGGAAGGAGAAGCCAAGCGTCTGGGGCCGCGACCTCGTCGACTACTTGAGCGAAGTGCGCAGCAACGCGGCGGTGACGTTCTCCTTCACCGGCGACGCGATGAGCCTGCACGCGAACCGCGTCGAGCTCGATGAGAAGAAGAAGGACTCGTGGGGCATCCCCGTCGCGCGAACCTTCTATCACCACCATCAATACGACCGCGATCTCGCAAAGTACGCGATCGACCGCATCAGCGACGTGATGGTCAATCGCGCAGGCGGCGAGCTGCGCAAGTACGAGCTGCAAAGCGAAGCGAACCCCGGATACGGACACGTGCACGGCTGCCTGCGCGCGGGAACCGATCGCACGAAGTCGGTGCTCGATCCGCTGTGCCAGTCGTGGGAAGTGAAGAACCTCTACGTGCTCGACGCCGCGTTCATGCCGACCGCGGGCGCGTCGAATCCGTCGATCACGATGATCGCGAATGCCTATCGCGTGTGCAGGAACGTGCAATGAAGATCATTCACGATCCTGTCCGCTCTCCGCACGCTCCCGAGACCGCCAAGTTCGGACTCCTCGGCGCCTACGTCGCCGGTGCTGATGGATTGCGGTTGCCGATTCGCGCGACCGCCGACGGCAAGCTCGCCGTGCTCGAAGACGACGACGTCTCGCGACTGACCGGGCAAGCCGGTCTCGTCTCGAAGATGAAGTGGAGCGAAGTGCACGCGCTCGACTTCGGCGCGACGTTCAAGAGCGCGAACGGAAAAGCGTTCGCGTATCCGTCGTCGGCGAATACGTTCCCGATGCTGCTCGACTATCTGCCGCCCGAGCTCACAATCGTTGCGGATCTCCGAACAGCGGACAAACAACTCGCGCACGACGTCGCCAGCGCCGCCACGCGCCGCGGCCTAGACGCAAACCTCATCATCCTAGGCACAACCGAACAACGCGCCGAAGCAAAAAGCGTCTCGTCAAGAATTGGCACCGACATCAAGGTCATCCCTCTCTCGTCGGTGCTCAGTGGGGCGGCGGCGCCCCCGCCGCCGCATGCGTTCGTAGACGCGACAGACGTCCGTCTCTCTCCCGAAGACATCGCAAAACTCCAATCCAAAAACATCGAAGCCGTCATCACCAACTCCGGCCTCGACGCCGTCCATCTCCTCCGTCCCGGCTGGCAATGGATCGACGAGAAGTGGTCGCAGAAATCAGCGAACCACGAAGACGTCGACGCCAACACCTGGCACCTCGGCTACGCAAAGTACAACCCCGAGAAGTTCTGCCACGTCTATCCCGACGACGGCATTCACGTCGACATCAAGCCATACGACAAGCCGGTCTCGTACGTGCCGAGCGGCGATCCGATCAAAGACGCGCTCGAAGCCGTCAACGAGAAAACATGGGAGGCGCTGAAGAACTGGCCGTTCTACTCCGGCGGCGGCGCCGGATTCGCGCCCGGCATTCGCGGCGATTTCTCCGCGGAAGTCGACATCGAGAGTTTGCGCGCGCAGCAGGCGACGACCGTCGAGATGGCGGCCACGAACGTCGATCCCGCCACGCATCGCAAGCCGTGGGTGCAGGACGCGAAAGGAAAGTGGGTCGCGAATCCGCCGGAGTCGTTCCGCGACAAGCACACGTTCTTCGATCCGCACGGAGGGCCGCCGTATGTCGGCGTCGAGCACGACGAAGACGACGGCTGGCGCATCAACTGGAACCTCGGCATCGACTACGACAGCAATCAGTACGGCAAAGCAGTCGGCGACGGGAAGCAGTTGAAAGGACGCATGCGCCTCGACCGGCGCGGCGCGTACTTCGCGGCGTTCTATCGCCCTGACGGACTCGATCGCGCTTCGGACTGGGTGTGCGTCGGCGCGGTGCGCAACGAGTCGCTCAATCAAGTCGTCTATCTGCGCCTGGCCGGCAAACGCTGGCGCCAGGAAGACCCGGCCAATCCATCGAAGTGGATGGACGTCATCCCCAACCACTTCACCTTCCGCAACTTCACCCTCAAACGATTTGTGTAGGAGACACGATCATGGAAGAAACCGAGCTCGCATTTCGAAAAGGACTCGCGACAGACATTCTCACGTGGCGCGCGTACGAGCCGCCGAGCGAAGAGTCGCCCGCGGCCGCGATCGCGGCGGGACTCGTGGCCGAGAAGCCGACGTACGCCTATCCCGCGAACACGGAGCCGAAGCCGTTCGCGATCAATCCCGCGCCTTCGCCTGACGCCGCGTTTCCGAAGGCGGACGTCATCGTCGTCACGTGGACGCGCGACGAGTGGGAAGCGCTCGCCGACGTGCTCACGCCCGGCGTGTCCGTCGCGAAGTGGTATCCGTATCGCCGCAACTACAACACGTACCTGCCGAAGATCCGCGCCGGCGCGCCCGCGCGCACGCTCAACCGGCTCGGCGCGTATTACATGACGAAGATCGGCAACAAGACGGTGCTGTGTCTCAAGTGCGATCTGCATCTCAATCAAGACTCGATGACGATCCCGGGCAAGCCGGGAACGGCGACGCTGCCGGTCAAGGACTTCTTCGATCAGATGATCGAAGAGGCGAAGCCGGATCACGTGCTCACCACCGGCACCGCCGGCGCGGTCTATACGAAGCAGGATCTCGGCGACGTCGTCGTCACGCGCGCGGGACGCTTCCATCTCGCCGACGAATTCAAGAACGAGCCGTTCAACAACAAGACGTACAAGTCCGACTGGACGATCCCGAAGAAGTACTTCGCTGACGCGAAGAAATTCATGAACAAGTACGCGGCGAATCTGACGACGGGACCGATCCTGCCGCCGACGATCAACTACGACCCGAATGTCGCCGACAAGTGTCCGAAGCCGCTCTCGAATCCCGATCCGAACATTTGGCTCGACGGAGAAGGGGAGATGCCGGCGTTTCATCCGATCCTCACCACCGACTTCTTCGAGTTCGGCACGTCGACGAACGGTCTCGAGAAGATCGGCGCCGCATGCGAGATGGGCGACGCCGTCCTCGGCCTCGCCATCGATGAGCGCGCGAAGGCCGGCAAGTCCGCGCCGAAGTGGGCGATCGTCCGTAACTGCTCCGATCCGCAGATCAACGGTGATCTCGTCGGCAAGCCGTCGAAGATCAGCCAGCAGGCGATGTGGGCCGTCTATTTCTATAAAGGCTACGGCTATTGGACGACCGTGATGAGCGCGATCGCGTGCTGGGCGATCGTCGCGGGATTGTGAGGACGTTGTGAGCGACTCGCACGTCCCCACCGAAGTGGAGCTGGTGTACGAGCTGATGCCGTGCAACGCGCTGCGCGTTGCACAGAGTCCTGTGCACGACGAAAAGCATCCGTGCTCATACTTCCGGCAGTGGGGGACGTATCACAGCTACGACTACGAGTCTTCGGGAGCGCCGCACGACCGCAACCTCGTGCAGAAAACGGAGTACGTGGGCCGCGCGGCGCTCGTTCCCGAAATGCTGAGCGGTTGCCGCAAGACGCCGATCCTCGCGGTCGGCATCAATCCGAATCTTCCGGGCTGGTGGAAGGGGACGCGCAACTCGGTCAACCCGCTGTTCGACGAGTACAAGCAGTACGCGCATTACTTCCGCTACCGCGAGACGGCGAAGCTGCAGATCCGCGCCGACGACTACAAGAACTTCGGCGGCGGCGACGGCGACGATCCCTTCAGCGGTCCGGAGCTCAAGGTGCCGCTCGACGTGATGAAGCGGCGCACGATCGACGTCGAGCTCGCGAATCAGAAGATGTATCTCGCGTACCAGTCGATCCTCGACGACTTCGCGAAAGAGATGAAGTGGAACGACGCGAAGCTCGTCGTCGGCGAGGACCTCGCGTACGCGAACATGGTCGCGTGCCCGTCAGCGAAGTGGACGACGAAGCCCGATCCAACGGATCCGAAGCTGCCACCGATGACGAACGCGCAGCAGTCCGGCATCGTCGGCGAATGCTTCGCCACGCGTCAGTACTTTCTAAGGCAGCTCTTCCAAAGCCTGCCGTCGATTCTGCTGGTGTTCAGCCAAAGCACGGCAACGGCGCTCATCGCCGAACTGCAAGGCCGCTTCTCCGCCGGCAACCCGAAGCCGAATGACAAGGTCGACGACCTCCTCGATCGCGACGTCCGCATCAAGTACGGCACGCTGCCGAACGGCAAAGACCTCGACGCGCTGGTGATCTTCGCGCCGCATCCAACAGGCGATCCCGCGACATGGGCCGCCGCCCGGCCGCGCTTCATGAAGCGCCTGACCGACGCTGCCAAATCCGGCCGCGTGTCAATGAATCCCGCCACAAAACACCTGGCGCGTTCAGTTGGCTCCTGCGTCTTCTGCACGATGCTCGAGATCGGCCCGTGCGACTACGTCGCCGAGATCAAGCCGCTAGCCGAGCCTCCGGTCCTCCACGTCGCCGGCGCCGCCGCGCTTCCCGCACCCGACAAGCCAGTGCAGCGCACGATGCTCGCCGAGTTCGTGCGCGACCTGCGGCCCGACCGGGCAGCGTGGGCGGGGGTGGAGGGGGGCGGGGAGTGAGGTCGTAGCGAGTTGTCGTACGAATTCGAAGTTCTGGTCGCGAAAGACGAAGCGCGGACTTTCACGATCGACAAGTACCGCCGTCCGTTGCGGTATCGACGCGTGAAGCTCGCCGATCCGACGGTCGACGCGCTCCTCGTTCCATTCCGAACGACGAAGAAAGTCGAATCGGCGAACGGATACTTCAACGACGAGTTCTGTCTCCGCTTCTATCTTCCGCGCCGGCATCGCGATGATCCGCCGTTGACGCGCCTGTTCATCATGCTCAATGGATTCGCGGAGGCGACGACCGATTTCTGGGATCAGATGGCGGCGAATCTCGCCGCTGGCGGTGTGGCATCGCTGCTCCTGCCGCTTCCGGATCACTTCTGCCGCAACATCTTCTTCAACCGCAACTCGTTCGACGAGAAAGATCCGTTTCACCTCGTCGAGAGCGACGTCGACCTGAAGTTGTTCACCGACATCATGAAGCAGGAGCTTCTCGCGCATCCCGATCGCTTCATCCGCTTCAACAAACAGCTGATGGGAGAGATCGCACGCTTGATCGAGCTCGTCGGCGGCGAGGAATCGATCGACTATCCCGATCTGCGGCGCGTCCTCGCGCGACACTTCGTTCCGAATCCAACCCTGTCCATCGTTGGGTTCTCACTCGGCGGCCTCTGCGCGCTTCAGGCGTCTCTGCTCAACGCGGGAAAGTTCAACAGTTGTGTCCTCGTGAACTCGGGCGCGAGTTTTCAGGACATGGACGGCGCGGAGATGTTCGGCGAGAACGAGTGGCACGAACATCAGCTCTCGCTAACGCGCGCAGCCGCGGCATACCGCGACCTCCGCGAAAACTTCTTCCATCACGTGATGCTCGGCGATTCGCGATGCGAACTGCAGAATCGCCTCGAAGAGGAGTCGCACCGAATTCTCGTCATCCTCGGCGGAAGAGACAGCATCATCAACTTTCGCACGCTTGCGAACCTGGAGCCGAAGAAATCAGGCCTCGCGATCGTGCAGATTCCCGGTCTCGAGCATCACATCAACATCAAGAAACGCGGGGGCTCGACGTGGGGAAGGTGGGAGCACTTCGCCGCCGACACGATCCTTTCGTTCGACAAGAATCATCCGCGCGAGCCCGAGCGACGACGCTCGAATCAGTGACCCACACCCCTCCTGCGCGGCTGCGGCGGCGCGACCGGCGCCGCTGCTACTGCGGCTGCGTATGCGTTGACGAGACCATACCCGTAAACAGAATCGCGCCCGGGGTCGCCGAGGTCTGTGGCGGTGGATGCGAGGAGGGCGAGGATTTCGTCGGCATTGAGGTCGGGACGCAGCGCGCGGATGAGCGCGGCGACGGCTGCGACGTGAGGCGCGGACATCGACGCGCCATCGGCCGCTTCGTAATCGCTGACGTACGAGTCGACCATCACGTTTGCTCCACGTTCGCGGATGATCTGGCCGTTCTGCGCGGAGACGCTGACGGCTACTGGCCAACTCGCGTTTTCGGAGCCTAGCGATCCGCGCATCGGCATGTCCTCGGGCGCGTAATTGATCACGATCAACGCAGCGGCGTGCGCGGCGACTGCATTCTTTGCCTTCGTCACAACCGACGATCCTTCGCGTTGCACGAGGGAGACGTTCTGCGCGCTGGCGGAGGGGAAATCGAGTGGGTAGCCGTTGGCGCAATCGACCGTCATGCCGCCGACCGCTCCGTACTTCGAGTAGGTGAATGGGTACGCTGGCAACGACGTCCCATCTTCTAGGGTCACACTGCCGGCGCGGCCGCTGTGCGAGATGATCGTCGACATCACATCGACTCCGGGCGCGACGAAATCGACTTCGGGTCCGGTATTCGAAAACGACGCGATACGCAGCGTGCGATCGATCGCTCCCACAGCGACGACCGATGGATACGCCGCCGGATACCGAACCCATGACGCGTGATTGCCGACCGCCGCGATGACGAGCACGTTCGCGCGTCGCGCGCGAGCGTAGGCCTCTTCTTCGAGGTTCGACGGCGTGTCGCCACCGAACGAGCAGTTCACGACGTCGAGCTTGTTCGCGATCGCCCATTCGACGGCGCGGATCACGTTCGACGTCAGCGCGCCGCCGGTCTTTGGGAAGATCTTCAGCGCATAGAGAGAGACGCCGGGCGCAGCGCCGATGAGACCGAAGCCGTTTTCCGACGCGGCGATGACGCCGGCCATGCGCGTGCCGTGTCCGAAGGCGTCGCCTTCCGCCTCATCTTCCGGAACGGCATCGTTGTGCACGAAGTCGTATCCACCGCGATACGCAGCCTGCAGATCGGGATGTTTGAGATCGATTCCGGTGTCGATGATTCCGACGCGCACTCCCTCGCCGCGCGTGCGCGACCACACCGGTGGCGCGTTGACGCTGACGACGCCCCACGGTGTCGACTGTGCGACATCGAGGTGCGGCGAGGACATCGCGGAAACGAAACGCTCGACATCCGGCTCCACGTACCGAACGCCTTTCGTTGATGCGAGCACCTTCGCTTCGTCGTCGGAAAGCTCCGCGCTATAACCCTCGACATCAGCGAAGCGGACATGGTTCCGCTTCCCAAACCTCTCCTCGGCGAACGTTCTCTCCGTTGCGACGAGATACTTCTTAAGCGTCGCTTCCGCGTGCACCGCGACCGCGATTGAGAGGAGAGCGACGCTGACGACGATTCGGATCTTCATATCCGTTGGAGTCGTGCGGCGTTAGAAATCCTTCGCTCGCGATCGCCACCACCGCTGTTGCGAACCCACCCGCAACATCGATTGCAACATGCTGCTTCGTCGTCAGAGTCGAGGCGATGATGGCGGCGGCCCAGAGCGCGGCAAGCCAGCGGCCACGGCGCGGCCAAAAAAATGCGGCGATCGCGGCGAGCGCCGTGTGCAGCGACGGGAAGCAGTTCGTCGGAACGTCGAACAGCCAGAGCGCATCGAAGGCGGCGTTTCGTACGGGCGGGCGGGGGAGGGTCGTCGGCCAGCAAACGAAGATCGCGCACGAGAGAACCGTCGCGATCGCGATGGCGATGAACGCGCGCGTTAGGCGACGCGAGCCGGTTTGCAGCCAGAGCGCGAGAAACAGGAAGAGGAACTGCGAGAGATACACGACCATCGTCCACGCCATGAACGGGACGGCGCGATCGACGACGGATGGCTGCAGCGGATGCGGCTCGCGAATCGCGACGCGATTTGCGCCGAGGTAGAAGACGCAAAAGAGGAGATAGCCGAGGAAGATGGCGCGGCCGCGATGGCGGACGTCGATCATGCCGCTTTTTCGCGCAGCGCCAATCTCGCGCGGATGTCCTCGGCGTAGCGGCCGGTGAGAACGCGGACGAACATCCGATTCAGACAGCGGCTCGCGCGCGTGGAGAAGATCGCATCGCGCTTGTCGATCGGACTCGGCTCGAACAGTGCGTGACCGACTAGGCCGATGAGCTGCGATGCCGGCAGCGCGAGCAGCAACCAGAAGTTGCGCGTGACGAACGCCGCAACGACAAGACCGTAGAAGATCACCACGCCGAGGAGATGCAATGCAACATTGGCCGGATGGCGATGCTTGAGCACGAACACGTCCCAATAGTCGGTGAATGGATGCGGTGCGCCGTCGAGTTGCAGTCGCGCCGCAGTGTCTTTGCGGAACGCAGGCGACGCGATCGTCAGCACTTCGCCAGTCTGTTCGCGCGCGTTACCACCGATGAACACCGTGTCGAGAATCTCATCTGATCCGCGCTTGACCATGCGCAGCGCGCCGTCGAGCATCGGATCGGCGATTTCAATCATCGGCGCGATCGGCGACTTCAATCCCTCGGGCCGAATGAGTAGCAGGTCCGCACGTGCGCCTTGCTCGATGACGCCGCGATCGAGACCGTACCATCGCGCGGGCTCGCCGGTCACACGCGCGATCGCGCGCTCGACCGGCATCACTCCGCGCGTGACCGCCTGCCGAAGCAACGACATTGCGCTGTCGTAGAACGCCATGTTGCGCACGTGCGCGCCGGAGTCGCTGAAGCCTGGGAGGATGTGCGGATGCCGCATCAGTCGATCGCGCACGGGCTCGCGATCATTGGCGCCGGTCGACACCCAGCGCAGCGCGGTGTCGTAGCGCTCGAGAAGATCGATGAACGCCTCGAGATCCGGCGGCGTGGTTCCGATCAACGACGGATCCGGACAGTCGACGATCGTCATGAGATCGAGCCGGCGATGAAACGTGCGATGCGCGCCGCGCCACTGCTTCGTGAACTCCGCGCGAAACGCGCTGTCGCGCCACAGCGCTCGCCGCTCTTCGGCGGTCTCGCAATCGTTCAGCTTCACGCCCGCCGGAAACTCTTCGAACAGCGGCGTGATCGGGCCGTCGGAGTAGACGGTGAACGGCTCGGTCAGCGTTTGAAAGCGGATGTTGCAGCCGAGGAGGCGATTCATCACGAAGAGGGTCGCGGGGAAAAGACGCCACAGCTTGCGATCGACGACCGAGTCAAGCGCGGACAGAATCGTCAGGCGCAGCGGCAATTTCGTCCCGCCCGACGCGAGACGGAGGATCTCCGTGAACGACCCGGGCCGCTGCGGATTCGGCGTGACCTGGAAGACCGCGTCGCGCTCGCGGCAAACGTCGGCGAGCATGCGGTACTCGCGCAGATCGGCGTGCTGCGACGGGATCGTGCGCCCACGAAAGCGGCCGCTCATCATGTGCCACGGCACCATGTCGACCGAGATGCCGGTGCATCCCGCGTCGAGCGCTTCCTCCGCTCGCGCGCGCATCGTGGTCAACTCGTCATCGTTCGCATGCGCGTGCAGGCTTCGCTCGAGCCCCATGACCGCGGCACGCAACGCGCTGTGACCGAGCATCGGCGCGACGTTCGGGCCCAGCGGCAGCGAGCGGAGATGCTCGATGTATTCGCGCGGCGACTGCCACGACAGCGATTGCGCGAGCCACTTGCGAATGAGCTGAGGCGGAAAATTTTCGACGCGCTGAAAGATGTCGGCGAGCATCTGCGGCTCGCCCATCGTCAGCGACAGACTGCAGTGGCCCATCACGACCGTCGTCACGCCGTGGCGCACCGACTCCGCAAGGCCCGGCGCGATCTCGACTTCGATGTCGTAATGCGTGTGAATGTCGAGGAAGCCCGGCGTTAGCCACAGCCCTTCCGCATCGCGCACTTCGCGCGCCTCGGCATCGATCACTCGATCGATCGCCGCGATGCGTCCGCTGTCGACGGCGACGTCGACGCGACGCGGAGCGTTACCGAGGCCGTCGTAGACGAGTGCGTTGCGGATCAGCAGATCGAACATGTGAAGTCGAGTTGCGCGACGATTTGTGTATCGTCGATGAGATTGCGGAGCAGATCGAGCTTGCGTTGCGCGTCTTCGGCGGCGTGCATCTCCTCGAGGCAGCGCTGGCGATTGATGGGATCGATCGCGGCGACGATCGCGTGCGGACCGCAGCGGACCATGTCGAGCAGTTCGGCGAGCGCACGCACGACTTCCGCGCGCTCGGCATCATTCAACTCGTGTTGTTCGACGAGATGCCTGCCGCTGCCGTGATGCCGCGCCTCATCGGTGACGATCTCGCGCAGCACCGCGGCGAGTTGCGCGTCGCGGCAATCCGATCCGAGAAGGCGGTAATGCTGGACGCCCCAACCTTCGAGTACGACCTGCACGAGCATCGTGAGCGCATTGCGGCTGCCGCGCTCGATCCACGAGCCGATCAACTCGAGGAACGGCGACGGCTTCGGATCGCCGTCGACGAAGTGCGAGATCCAGTAGTAATGCGCTGCCTCGTCGCTCGCCGTCAGCGTGTACAGCATTCGCTCTTCGGTCGTCTCGGCGAGGAGCGTCATCTTCGCGCAGAACGCGAGCCCCAATTTTTCGACATACAGCGCCTCGGCCAGCCGATCCGCGGCACAGCGGCGAACGATCTCGCGTTTCCGTTCGTCGCTCGCGTCAATGAACTCCGTGACGCGATCGAGGCCGAAGCTCGATGCCGGCCAGATCGCCACGGGATTGGGCGCGCGCTCCGGCAGCGACATCGGACGACGACGCAGCAGTGAGCCGAGGATCGACTGCAGCGCGGCGTCGTCGCGCCAGTGGGGCGCGTTCAGCAGCGCGCGAACGTCGATCGCGCTCATCGCGGCGCTCCGTTCAGTTCGCGCACCATGCGCGCGAAGAAGCGATCGCCGAGCGCTTCGGGCAGCCACTTGCGCATCAGCCACGTCGCGCGCGCATCGCCGCCAACGCGCAAGCGAATCGGCGCGGCGTCGGACGACACCAGCTTCGCCACCGCGCGCGCGACGATCTCCGGCGGCTTTGCTTTTTTCGACAGCCTCCGCTCGCGCCACGCCACCATCGCCGCGCGTTGCTGCGCGTACGCGTCGAGATGACGCTCGGGCCAGCGCACGTTCGCGCCGAAGCGCGTGCGGAACGCGCCCGGCTCGACCAGCGTCACCTTCACGCCGCGTCCGGAGAGCTCGTGATGCAGCGACTCGCTCCATCCTTCGAGCGCGAACTTGCTCGCGCAGTAAATCGAGCCCATCGGAAACCCGGTGTAGCCGAACACGGATGAGAGATTGACGATGCGGCCGCGGCTCGCGCGGAGAAGCGGGAGGCACTCGCGCGTCAGCAGCAGCGTGGAGAGGAAATTCAGCTCGAAGATCTCCCGCAGCTCGCGCTCGCTCGTCTCCTCGAACGGACCGAAGATCCCGGCGCCGGCGTTGTTGATCAGGCAATCGAGCTGTTCGATCGACGCGACGACATTCTTGCGTTGTTCTTCGCTCGTGATGTCGAGATCGACGACCTCCGCATCGAGATCGCTCGCGCGTTCGCGTCCGCCACGCACGCCCGCGATCACGCGCCAGCCGCGCCGCGTCAGTTCGGGAACGACGGCGTGGCCGAAGCCGCTCGAGCAACCGGTGACGAGAACCGTGCGCGTCACGCAGTCACCTCTGCTTCCACGCGCGCGTCCTTCATCGGCAGCACGCCTTCGCGCTGCCGCTCCGTGTGATCGATGAAGTCGATGATCGCGTGATCCGCTTCCGTCGGCGTGCGGAGCTGGAACTTGATGCTGCGAAAGACGCGCGTGTCGCCTTTCGCGAAGTACGCGGCGACGACTCGCGTGAGCGCGAGCAGAAGGAAGTTGACGATCGGATTGCGTTTGCGCGTGATCAGAATCGATTGTCCTTTCGTCCCGCCGCGCCCATCCGGTCGCAGCGCAAACATCAAATGGAAATGCAGAAAATCGGGGCCGAGGGTTACGGTGCCGGTCGCCGCGTTCCAGTAGCACATCGAGTAGGTGAGCGGGCCACGATAGAAACGCTTGAGGATCGACCGCGATGGGAGAGCGGTCGTGTTCGAGAACTCGATCCGCCGCGCATCGACTTCGCGCGTGGCCATGTTGAGTTTCACCGGCAATGAGTGAACGGAGTTGAAGTGATGCTCGTCGATGGCGTTGATGAGCATGACGTGCGGATGACACGGTTTGCGGAAGCGATTCGCGAGCGTGGACGCGACGTCACCTTCGCCAAGCTCCGGCACGAACGGCAGCGGACCGGGTTGCACGACTCCGTTCCAGATCCAGATCAAGCCGTATTTTTCGGCGACGGTCCACGATCGCGTACGCACGGGAAACGGCGGCGTGCCGCCGAGGGCGGGGATGTCGGTGCAATTCCCGGCGGAGTCGAAGCGCCAGTTGTGAAAGAAGCAGCGCACCTCGCATCCTTCCACACGTCCCTCGGCGAGATGCGCGCCCATGTGCGCGCAATGCGCGTCGAGCGCGGCAACGCGATCGTCGTCGCCGCGATAGACCGCGAGGCGGTGTCCGAAGATCGCCGCAGCGACGACTCGTCCGCGCCGCACTTCGCGCGAGCGTAGCAACCAGTACCAGCCCTCCGGGGCGGCGGCGGCGTTATTGAACAGTCGATGCATCGCTGATGAGAACCTCGGCGAGCGCGCGAGCATCGTCGCGGTCGCGCACGAGCGACGGCGGCTTGATGTCTCCCACTCGCATTCCTTTCGACGAAAAATACTGCTGCCACAACTGCGGCGCGCTGCGCGAGACGACGGCGTGCACCGGCGCGAGTTGGCCGAGGTGGCGAGCCTCGCGATAGCGGTACGAGCGCAAGAGCGATTGCTCGGTATGCGCGGCAATGATCGCGGCGTCTCCGCGATCGCAGACGACGAGGTAGCGTTGCTCGGCGGGTAAGAGAACGGCGAATGAGCCGATGCCGCTCAGCACATCGCGTGCGAAGCCGTCGCTCAACTTCTCGCCTGCGAGATCGCAGACGGCGTCGCGGCCGATGAAGTCGAGACACGGCGTGCCGCGATAAGTGTGCGAGACGCGTACGCGATCGCCGAGACGGTAGCGGACGAGCCCCGCCTTCTGCGAAATCACGATGGCGTACTCCTCGCCGGCCGAGACTTCATCGAGACGACGCATGCGCCCGTCCGCGTCTTCGAATTCGAGAAAGACGTCGTCGAGCAGGGGCGCGAATCCTTCGGCATCGAACAGCGGAATCGTTACTGGCGCCTCGGTCGCCAGTAGACCTTTGTGCTGGATCACGGCGTTCGGAAAACGACCGTGCAGAGACTCCGCGCCGGTGGCCCAGCACGAGACGAGGCGTACTGAGTCCATGCGTTTGATGTTGTTCAGGAGCAGCGGACTCCAAACCGAGATCACTTCGGGTTGCGCGTCGAGCGGCACGAGAAAGCGCCGCAGCAATGCGCCGAGTCCGCGTTCCAGAAAGTCGACGTCGCTTTCGGTTCCGATCGGCACTCCCCGCGCGGTGCGTCCGCCGTCGCGCAGCGGCGACACGCTGATGTACGCCGTGCCGCGATCGAGACGCGGGCCGCGGCGCAGGATGTCTTCCAGCCAGACTTCGAACATCCGGTGAAAGGAGCGGCGGAGCGCGCGCGTGTACGGAATCATCTTGCTCGGCGCGGTGCTGCCGGATGTGCGCTCGTAGAAGAGCACGGGCTCGTCGACGAGCTGCGCGTCTTCGCGCTCGATCTGGCGTTCGATCCACGGAAGCAGCTCGTCGTACGTGACGATCGGCATCTTCGCGGAGAACGCTGCGTAGTCGTCGCGCACGTCGATGCGATGCGCGCGGCCGTACTCGGTGCGGCTGGTGCGCGCCACGATGTCGCGAAGGACGATGTCCTGCGCGGTGCGCGGATCGTCGAGCGCGCGCAGAAACGCGCGGCGTCGCGACGCGAGCATGGCCGCGGCCGCACGAAGCATCAGCCTCACGGCACCCCCTCCATTCGTGCAGCGATGTAGATGTCGCTGAGGATCGGCACGAACGCGTCGTCGGCCACGCGCGCGCCGGGGCCGATGCGCGTGCCGGCGCCGATGAAGACGCGGCTGCCGATGCGGATGCGGCGCACGTAAAGCACGAGTCGTCCGCGGCGGCCCGGCTTGATTGCATGCGCGTAGCACTCGATCTTGTGCGCGAAGACGACGTCGTCGCCAACATCTAATAGAGAGCGGTCGGCGATCTCGACGCGCGGCGTCCAGTGGACGCGCCGTCCGATGCGGCTTCCCCACATCCGCAGCCAAAGACTGAACGCGCCGGGAATCAGCTGCAGCAGCGACTCGAGTTGCGGGAACGCGATGTAAATCCGCTGAATGTTGTGACTGCCCCACCACGGCGAATAGCGCGGCCCGTCGAGATACGAGCGGCCTTCGCGCAGCGGACGGATGCGATCGATGATGCGGAAGGCGAGAAGCGGCAGACCGTAGATGCTGAAGACGATCGCGAGCAGCCACCAGGGCGAACGCGTCGCGATCATCGTGACGATCGACGCGCCTGCGCTCGCGATCACGAGCGCGGGAAAGAACGTGAGCAGGCGTCCGCCGAGCGACATCAGGGCGGGCTCCAAAGTGTCACAGGCAAGTCGAGCCCCAACTGCTGCGGAGTCTCATCGCTCGCGTGGAATGTGCCGTGCAGCCGATCCCAGATCGTGAAGTTCGCGCCGAAGTTCTTGTCCATTCGCGAACGGCTGTGATGCCACGCGTGCTCATGCGGCGTCACGAGCAGCCATGCGATTGCACGGCGCACGCGTCGTGGCGGAACGAGCGGCGAGTGTCGCCAGAGGTCGAGCGCGGCGGTGAGTGAGAGGCCGAGAACGAATCCGGATGGATCGCGCAGCAGCAGAATCGCCGCAAAGCCCGCCCACACATACACGATCAAGAGCGGCGTCCAAAGCGTGTTGCGCGACGTGACGACGACGTCGAGCCGCGGCGCCGTGTGATGCACTGCGTGCCATCGCCACAAGGCGCCGTGCAGCAGGCGATGGTTCCAGTAGTACGCGTAGTCGATGGCGACGAAGCCGAGGAGGAACGCGGCCCAGAATGGGATGTGGATCGTGCCGCGCTTCTGCGGCACGATCCACATGAGCGCGGCGGCGATGAATCCCTGAACGAGCAATCCGCTTGCATCGACGACCCACGCGCCGCGGTCGCGCGCGAAGTAACGCACGCCGAACAGGACTGCGGTCGCGATGACGAGGACGGCGAACGAGAGCGCGACGATCATCGGCTACACCACGAACGCGACCTGACGCGACTCGCGCGGGAGCTTTCGCGGGTCGCGCCCGTTCTCCAACTCCTCGCGAATCGATTCGATGTAGATGTGCACGAGATCGATCGCGCTGTGCGTGAAGCGCGGCCCGCCCATGCGCGCGATCACCTCCGCCTGCGCCGCAAGAATCTCCACATCCTCGGCGATGATCGATCGCGCGCGCCGCTTCACGAACGGCCGCGCGAGCGAAGTCCAGATGCCGTAGTGAAACGCGACGTCGGTGTAGACCAAAGTCGTGTCTGCGCTGCATGGAGTGCATTGCGACGTGATGAAGAGATGCTTCGACGCGCCGAAGCGATATTCGACCGACGTTACGTTCGGCATCACGAAGCGATCTACGTGCTCGATGGTGCGGCTCCTCGGATTGAGGAACCACGAGAACGCCCCGCGATGCACTTCGTTTTGATAGCGAACGGTCACGACGCCGTCTTCGCGCGTGATCTCGGCGGTGATGTTCTGCTTTCGCGGCGCGCGGAAGGTGACGGGATGAACGTATGCGGTGTGCGGAACGTCGACGAAATTCTCCGCGCAGTTGGTGACGCTGTTACGCATCGTGTGCGTCAGCCTCACGTGTCCGTAACGCGCGTCGCTGTGCATCGGCAACGCGAATGGCTCGTGTGTTTCGTCGGGCACTGGCGAGAGGCGCACGTAGATGTAACCCTGTTCCTCGCGAATTGCGTACGGGCGCGCGCAGCGATGTCCGACGCTTGTCGTTTCGGGAAGCGACGGAATCTCGACGACGCGTCCCGTGCCGTCGTACAGCCAGCCGTGATAGCCGCAGCGCACTTTGCCCTCTTCGATCGAGCCTTTCGACAGCGGCGCGTTGCGATGGAGGCAGCAGTCTTCCAGCGCGACCGCGTCGCCGCGCGGATCGCGGAACAGAACGACGTGCTCGTCGAGAATCACGCGGCCGAGTACGCGGCCGCGCCGCAACTCGCCGGACGTGGCGGCGACGTACCAGAAGTCGCGCAGGTTCATGACGCGGAGAGGCCGAGGGTTCGGAGTGCGCGGCGATTGGTGGCGAGGTAGCGCGGGATGTTGTTGCGGCTCATGTGCGCCATTGTCTTGTTGTGGCGGCTCACGTATGCGAGCGGGTCGAGGTACTTGCGATACGCGTGAACCGCGTTTTGATGCACGCCGAAGCTCGCATGCACCGCGTCGTTCTCTTCGGCGAAGCACTTCCACAGCATCTCGCGCGCGCTTCCTTCGTCCATTCCGAACACGCGCGAGCGGAGCAGGCGATGGATCCGCGTGAGCAGCGCCGGCTCGTACCAGAACAGTCCCTTCACCGCGATCGACACGTGGAAGTGATCTCGCTGACAGCCGGCCAGTGCTTTGTTCGCGACCCAGCGCTCGAAGCGCGTCGGATCGGGCAGCGAGTGAATGACGTCGTGTGTCAGGATGCGCGAGCTGTTGAAGTGATACGACTCGTCGAGGAAGTGGTAGTAACTGATGCGCGACGGCGCGGGCGTCGCTTCGCGATCCACCGCCTTCGCCGTCACTTGCGCCAGACCGTGCTGGACCATCTTCCCGTTCAGTGTGCGTAGTCCGCGAACGGCGAAGTACTGGCAGCCGATGAACGCGCTGCCCGAAGAGAGCAGCGAGAATGCGCGCAACTGAAGGTCTCGCCAGAAGCGCGAGATCGCGGTCTCGTCGGCGAAGATCATCGTGTTCGCGTACATCGATCGCATCGGATAGGTGAAGAGCCGTTCGCCGAAGAGCTCCTCTTCCACGGCCTCGCCGACCTTCTTGAACGCGGCGATGTGCGAGCGCTCCTGCATCGTCTCGAGATCGAGCATGTCGCACACGGAGCGGAAGTCTTCGTAGCCACTCAGTCCGGCGGCGGAAGTCTGGTTGAGGACGATCGTTGCGATCTCGGCCGAGATGATCTGCGCGTAGTACGCGACCCAGTAGAGCTGATTCAGCACGACCCGCTGCGACGCGGACGACTGCTCCCACAACGGCGTCGCGTAGAGCAGCGAGAACTCCGGCGGGTTCCACCACTCGTCTCGGCACGCGGCGTAATCAAACGACGCGGCGCAGCGATCGATCTCCGCGCTGTGGTCCTGGTCGCGATTTTTCGTGTGATTCAGCTCGATCTTCCGCATCGTCGACGGATCGTCGAGCAGCGATTTCTCCTGATGCTGCGCGAGCTTGCGGTTCACGCCGACGCCTCTTCCGGAATCGAAAGGCTGCGCTCGAAGCACTGTCGCGCGAAGAGCTTCATGTTCGCTGCTTCGAGCGGCGCGAGGCACACGAGCTCGTGTCCATCCGCGTAGCCGGGATTGGCGGCGAGGAAGAAGCGCACATGCTCGTTGCGCAGACGATGTTCGCCGACTTCCGCGAGGTCTTCGCGCAAGTGACCGCGAGACGACTCGAACGCGACGACGCCGCGTGCTGCATCGTAGTCGGCGCCGTACTTCCAGCTCGCGAACGCGTCGATGATCGCCTTCTCGCGCGCCGACGGCATGGCGTCATGGCGCGGATAGAACGCGTGAAAGAAGAGTGGCAGATAGAGATAGGTACGATGCCCCTTCGAGAGCAGCAGCCAGTACAACGGCAGCGGCGATTGCGCGCGGATGGTGCCGGCGAGCGCGGACCATGCGCGGCCGAGTGCCTGCTCGCCCCACCAACCGTGCTCGATGATCGTGTCGCCGGAGAAAAGGAGTCGCAGCGGCTCGTCATCGACGACGAGCTCGAACGTGCGCACAGTCGAGAAGCCCCGCAGCGCGCCGTCGCCGTCGCGGAGAAGAATGACGTGCTCCTTTTCCTCGAGGTCGCGCGTGAAGCATTCGAACGTCACGTCGTCGTAGTGACGGCGGAACAGCTCGAACATCTGCCGCCGCAGCTCGGCATGCCGCGGCGGCACGGCGATGCAGAAGCCCGTCAGGCGACGTGTGGACATATCAGGCAGCGCGGCGCGTCGTGATGCCTCGCAGGACGAATCCGAGAATCAGACCGACGACGAGCGCCGCGCCGGCGGCCATCCACGCGTAACGCTTGGCCGCTTCGATCACCGGGTTGTCGAGCACGTTCGCGCTGATGTGCAACGACGCGAGCTTCCAATGTCCGTCCTGCCGCTGCACCGTGGCGGTCCAGTGACTCGTCATCGTGCGCGCGTTGCCGTTCTTGAATGTGTAGGTGTCCGTCGACTTGCCCCACGACAGTCCCGTGTCGGCGCTGATGAACTTCGTCAGCTCCGCGGCTTCGGGGCGGAACTCGATTTTCTGCACTTGTGTCCCGTACAGCCCGTCGATGTAGCCCTTGAACTGCGCGAGGTTGCGGAAGACCTGGCCGTCGACGGTCGTGATCACGAAATCGCGCGCCATCAGCGGCGCCAGCGCATCGATTTGGTGAGCGTTGAGCGCCTGCGTCGCCGTCCGCATCATCGCCCGCAACTCCTCGTGATCGGCTTCCTCCTGAGGAGATGCGACGAGCGCCGTCGCGAACAGGAACACCACGAGAAAGGTCATCCGCTTCATGTTGACCTCGCGCTGCAGAATTCAGTCTGGGTGGAAAGGCATTACGCGCCAGCGGCAAGAGGAAGTCAAGCCGCGGTCTAGCGCCGCTCTTCGTACATCCGCCGCCCCGCCGTGACCGCCGCCTCGGGCAGGTGCCCATGAACCCGTACTGGGTGATGTCGACGGGCGCCGCCGAACCATACCATCATCTCGCCGATGATCGTCGGCGCCGGCTTGCGCAGCACGGGAGCGTCGTGATGAACGGCGCGTGCGCGTGCACCCACCGCGTCCGCGCGCGAGCGGTGAGGCAGAGCACGCGGGAGAGGCCACGCGTCGCTATCTGCCCACGCCGCGCCCCCGCGACAAGTTGCTGCGTCTTTTCGCCCCGTGGCAAGTCGGACCGTTGTTGTCATCTATGCGCAGCGTACGACGTTGCGATTGTTCCACTGCTGCGACATACTCGGCCACCATGAATATAATCCCGATCGGGACCTTTGTAGAATTCCATCGAGCCGTCTCTAGTAGCTTCGAGTTCGGAACAGTGTTTCGCGGCGTCGCCGATGTTGCTCGTCATGAACTCATACCCTCTGTTGGACGATCAATACGCCGGATGATGGCTGAGAGCAAAGTTGCTCCAGACAAATGCGCCGAAGCGGAATTCATGGCACTCGAGATTTTTATTCTGGAGGGCCATCCGTGGTTCACTTATGCGCCTCGCAATCGCTTTGAGAGTCTGGCGCTGGCGCAACATTTTGGCCTGCCGACGCGCCTTCTAGATTGGACTCTGAACCCGCTGGTGGCTCTTTATTTCGCGACCGATCCTCAGTTCGATTGTGATGCCGCTGTCTACGCTGCTAATTTTGACGGCAAGTTTGTTGATCCATCCAAAGAGCCGGACCCTTTCGAGATCCCGGAGGTAAAAGCGCTGGCTGTGTCCCATTTGACACCTCGGCTTGCGGCCCAGGCCGGCCTGTTTACCATTCATCCTGAGCCCACAAAGCCGATGGACACGACTGACATGGTTCAGATTCTCATTAAGAAAAAGAGTCGTCGAGAACTGCGCCGAAATCTGTTCAGCTATGGCATCCATGAGAAAGCGATCTTCCCCGACCTCTCGGGCTTGAGCGCGTATGTCAGGCGCTTGAAGTTTGAAGCATGGAATGCAGAATAGCGCTTAGCCGACGAGAGGGGCTGCACCGGCGTCGAGCGAATTGACGATATACGCAAGCAGCTCGGAGTCGCGGTGACTCGCAATCATCCGAAAAAAGCGACGAATGACGTCGGGTGGCTGGGACGGAAGCACGTTGACGAGATGATCAATGAATCCGGGATCGTCGTCACGGAGCCGCTCGATGCCCGCATCTGTTGCACACGTCCGGAGCGTGCGCCGCAAAGCCGGTGACGCGAACAAATGACGCAATTCCTGGGCAACGAGATCCGAAGGCGCGGCAAGCGGTAGCAGCGCAATTTCATGCTGGGCGGCGGAAATGTGTGCATCGGCGGCTCCGCCTTCGCGGTAATTTTCCACGAGTTGTGCTAGCGTTCGTGCGAGAAGGCGAGTCGTCGCTCCTTGGCCGTCGCCTGACGCTTCGTCTAAGATGTTCTGCAGCGTTTCGATTGAAACCACGTCGCTGCTCCGCGCAAGTCTGTCAATTTGTGCATTCCGTTCAACGGACTCTGACGTCTGACGGATCTTCATCACGGGCCCGAGAAGCATGCGTCCACCCGGAACTCCCTGGATTGCTTTCGCAAGGATTGCGAGCCAATCAAGTGGCTGGGCCGCAGTGCGAAGTTCAACGGTATCAGTTCCGCTGATGCCGACGACCGGAGAGATCAATCGGTTGCGCGTCGACTCGATCTTGCGCCGGACGCCTTCCTTCACTTCCGCAGCAACGGTCTGCTCGAACGATTCGCCGAACTCGACTTCGGATGCTGTTGTGTACTCGAAAATCGGCACCCTAGAGCGACTGATATTGAAGAGCGCGTTGTACGAAGGTCGCACGACGAGTACAGTTTTCTTTTCCTCCAGTGAGATCGAGAGCGCATACGCCGCGCCAAACAGGTATCCCGGGTGGTTGTTGCTAACATCGACAATGACCAGGTCTGCACTTCTCACTTCAGGCGGCGGCGGTTCTCCAAACGCATCGACATCCAGGTAAACGGTATTCCAGTCGCAGATCGCGGAAAATTGAATACCCTCGCCGAGAGGATGCCTGTTGTAAAGCGAGATCGCGCGCCGGACCAGTCGCTCGAGTTCCACGGAAACGCGCCCGTCCCAGCGGATGCACTCGACGAGACAGACCTTGAGTTTTGTGGCGCCGGACACCCGTGCATCAGCAGGCTCCGCCTTGCTCGCTGAGGCCGGGTTTCGCCATCCAAACTGATCAGCACGCGACGACATCGTTCATCCCTCGATGGCCGGAACAAACGGCTTGATTGGCGTGTATTTCAGCGGCGTTCTGAAAAGGAACTCCAGCCCGCGAGCGGCACGATCCTGTCGGCGAAACGCCTCGCCCAGATGGTCATCCATAAGTCGCTCGAAGCGAGCGGCCCATTCGAGAAAAAAGTCTTTTCGACCCTCGCTGAGCAGGTGCTGCGTAATTGGGCAGGTGTCATGGACGACCCACCAGAGGTTCTCGACTCCCTGCTCAACATGCAGGATGACATCGAGCGGATAAATGCGGCAGGCAAACGGTCGATGCTCGTAAATACCGCAGCGATGGCTCGCGGTGGAGTAAAAGGGGCAGTACGCTGTGGACTTGGCGATGAATGCAACGCCGCTGAACTCCACAAGAGGTACATTGTCCGAACCTCCGTCATGCTTGACGAGCATTCTCTCGTGCGGGAGAACATAGATGTTGTCGCGTTCACAGAGATCGCAAGTGCGGCAAGCGTCACTTCCGCTGACGAAGTCTCCAGCCATTGACCACAAAGCCGGGAAGTCCATTGGAAAATCAGACACTCGTGACCTCGAGTGTATTGAGGGCACTGTCGGCGAACCCGGCGAGGGCGCGCGAAAGCGCGGACTGCGGATCTTCGATCACGAAAAGGCGCTCTTCAAAAAGCAGCGAGGGGTCAAATGGAAGAATGAAATCAACACGCGAAACGGTCTCTTTCTCGAACTTCATGATCCATTCTTCGCGTTGAGGTGCGTCGGCGCCGTCGGGCACCTCCGAGAGGACAATCTTGAAGTCGCGGCCTTTCGCAGTAAATGCCGGCAGCATCTGTAAGGCACCGATGATGTTCTGGCGATTAAGGCGAAAAAAGCAAATCACTCGTTCGGCTACAGATAACGCGTAAGAAGCGGATTGCGACAAGCCGCTGCGCGCATCGATGAACAGGTGATCCAAGCGGAATCGCTTGATGAAATAACGAACGATTTCATTGAGCTGCCACGTCGTCGCCGGAGCATCCCACTTCACTTGGTCAATCAAGGATGGGTCGGGAATCGACGGCACGACAAGCAACGCGCCGCCAGAAACGTAATCGTTGCCGCCAAGCTGCCTCGCGTGTGAGAGGTCGTATTCGACGACGACGCGGTCGAGGAACGGGATGTTACCGCCAATCATTACGTGCAGGAGGCTTTGTCCATTGAGCGCTTTCAAGCCGAGCGCTGAGATGACACCTGGCGCCTCGATATCGAGGTCGAGTAGACCGATTCGCTTACCCTTGAGGGCGAGTAACATTGCCGAATTAACGGCAGCCGTGGTGCGACCGACGCCACCTTTGAATGAGTAAAAACCTGTAATCATGACTGCACCTGTCGTTCGCCGCTCATGGCGCGGAACTCGTCCACGAAAAGACGTACCATGTCATCCATGCGGTTCTCTAGGACGCGCTTCACGAGCCCAGATAACTCAACCTCGTTGAATTCGTCGACGCCGACGGCGCGGGCGAATCGCTCTTGATACAAAAGTCCCTCAACCGAGCTCACGGTCGCATAAAGGTAGAATTCTCCCTTATACCAAAGCTTCGTTCGGTCGTCGCGCTCCTGCCGAACGCGTGATGAAAGGTCTTGAATGAACTGATATAGGTTTTCGCGGGCCAGTGGTACCTGGGTTGCTTTACCCCAGATCAGAGAAAACGCGGCGAGGCAGGTGCCGCCGGAGCTGCGATCCTCGACGTTGAACGGGACCTTTGTCCCGTCCATTACGACGCGGTAGTAGATCTCTTTGTTGAAGTCGTCGTAGTTCTCCGTCAAATAATGCGAATATGACTCAGCACAGCCAGATACAAACGAGAGCAGGCGCGGGTTTCGTGCATTCTGGTACTCCCATGCGGCGCCGAGACCGAACAGTGGATATAAACGCGCGATGCTGTCCGCGATTTCGTTGTTGTCATCGGAAAAGTAGGTCTCGGCCTTCACGCGGTGCGTAAACCAGATCCCGGCCCCCTGGATGGCCATTTGAGCGCGCTCGCGGTCGTCCTCCAGCATTGGTCGCCAATGCGTCAGGGCGTGACTCAAGGCTTGAACCGCCTTCGCGGTGTAGTAGATGTGTCCGGGGGAACCATCGGGTCGAGTACCGGCCCAATAGGTCCCGGTCACGTCGGTGCGCGCGGCATCGATGAGGAACCTGATCGCATTTGCGATCACGGTGTCGACCGCAGTGCCAAGGCCATGTTCAATACGCGCTGATTGAGCCCAGTATCTAAAATCCAACAGCAGTCGCAGAACGTCGGCGGCGTAATCGACATACTCGCTCACGGTCTCAAACGTGTACGCGCCGGGAACAAACCGATTGGTCGTGACAGAGTCGATGATGTAGCGAAGATCTGCCAGGATGACTTCGTCCGGCAGCGGAAACCGAGCGAAGTCACTTGGAAACAGTCGATAGGCAAGAAAAAATGGAGACAGGCCGTCGACATACTTGTATGCGTTGTTGAAGTCGCGAGGCTCGACCTCGGTGTCGTCCCACTTACGGTCGCGCTCCTCGCCGATTCGATGGTGCGCCAGCGCTTGCAGGGTCTCCGCGACAACACGTAGGGCGGGCCGCGACGACACGTTGCGTGGAGAGTCGAGAACAGCAGCATCCTGTGTCATTAGGGCCTCTCTTGTCGATCTACGGATGGAGGGATTAGGAAAGTATAGCAAGATCAGGAAGTCAGGAGGTCGGTGAAGAAAGACCGCGACCACGGCGATTTGCGGTCTAACGCCGCTCTTCGTACATCCGCCGCCCCGCCGTGACGGCCGCCTCGGGCAGATGCACCGGCTCGCCGAGTGCGAGCGCTTGCACGTACACGCGGGCGGCGGACTCCATCACTATCGCCACGTGCAGTGCGCGCTCGAGGTCGCGGCCGACGCAGACGTTGCCGTGATTCGCGAGGATCGCGCCGGCGCGGTCGTGGAGCGCGCGCACGACGTTCGTGCCCACTTGCTCGGTGCCGGTGAACGCGTACTCGGCGACGTCGACCGCGCCGCCGAACCACACCATCATCTCGTCGATGATCGGCGGCAGCGGCTTGCGCAGCACGGAGAGCGTCGTGATGAACGGCGCGTGCGTGTGCACGACGCCGATCGCGTCGGCGCGCGAGCGGTGAATCGAGAGATGCATCGGCAGCTCGTACGACGGCGCGCGGCGCGAGTCGACAGCTTTTGCCGTCTCGACGTCGACGACCACGATGTCCGCTTCTTCGAGCGCGTCGTAGGCAACTTGCGTCGGCGTGATCGCGATCAGCTCGTGACTGATACGGCGGCTCACGTTGCCGGACGACGCGACGACGAGTCCCGCCTCCCACATCTTGCGCGCGTGAATCCAGACGTCGCGTCGAGCGTCGGCGTATCGGTCGATCATGAGTCGAAGCGTAGTCGTTTCACCTGATCGTCGTCGACCGCGATCGATTCGTCGGCGCCGCTCTCGTCGATCTCGGCGATCGACTTCAGCTGATGCAGAGCTTCGGCAGGATCGACGTCGGCGCGATCGGAGTCGTACAGGTCGAACCATGGGAAGCCCGCGTTCGTGTACTCATTCGCGTCGACGGGCGTGTGCGGCATCGGCTCGCCGGTGACGAGCGCGAACACCGCCGGCTGCAGAAAATGCACGCGCAGCTTCAGCGCGCTCGTGGGATCCCAAGTATCGATGCCGTGGCGATCGGGATAAATCTTCTGCCGCATCTTGCCGCCGACTGCAGCGCCGAGCACTGGCGACATCGCGAATGCCGCCGTGGCTATTCCGCGCGTGCGTTCGGGCGGCGGCTCGTCGGGGAATCGCCCGGGCTTCGGCTCGAAGATCACGAACTGCAGTCCGCCGGTTTTCTCGCGTCCGGTGATCTGTCCTTCGATCGTGTAGCCCTGACCGAGCGGCATCGCGACGAATTGCCGAATAGCGTCTTCGTGGCTCTTCACGCCGTCGATCCATGGCTGATCGGGAACGACGACGTAGTCCTGCGGCGCGTCGTGCAGCTCAGCGTCCAGCAGTTTGCCCGTGACAACGTTCACGCCGCCGGCGCCGACCTTTACCGCGTTCGGCTTCCAATCCGCTGCATCGAATCCGATCCACAGCGCTTCGCGCGCGTAGATCGGCAGGAAGAAATCGTCGCGCCATGAACGCGGAACGCGATCGGCGAAGTCGCTCACGCGGCGGAGAGGGAAGCGTCCGAGGCCTGGCGGCAAGGGATATGTTTTGCCGTCATCCGGTATGCGCAGCGTGCGGTGAAACGCGATCTCGATGCGCTCGACGCTGATTGCGTCGCGCTCCAACGTCACTCGTCGAGTTTGTTCAGCCATTCGTCGACGCTGCTGATCGGGATGCCGAGGGTGCGGACGACTTCCTTGCGATTGTTCGCGTCCTTCAGCAGTTCCCGCGCTTGCTTCACGTCCACTTTAGCGCTGGGCATCGCGCGGCGCGAGTCCGGCTCCTTCGGAAATGCGCGCCGCGAACGCTTGGTGAAGAACCTCTTCACCACATTCGCTTCCTTCCGCTCCTCGGGCACTGGCGCGCTCATGTTCTGAAGCAGCGTGGTTGCGCTCGAATGCCACAGTGCCGCGGGCGCCGTCGCTTGATCGGGATCCGTCCAGAGCGTCCATGGTCCGTCGCCCCAGATGCGATTCGCGATACTCGCGCAGAATGAAGTGGATGGAATCAGCGAAGGATCATCGACGGATGCGCGCAGAAGCGATGCCCAACTCTCGCGCAGCATCGGCGGCGTGCTGAAGACGTAGTTCTGATTTCGCGCGCCCGCGCGAATGGCGATCGCCTCGACGTCGGGATGGTCGCCGAGTTTCTGCCGCAGGTTCTCGACGATCGTCTTCACTTCGCCGGTGTTGTCGATTTTCTTCGCGTTCTTCTCTTTCGCGTTGCGCGCTTCGCGGATGAGCATGTGCGCGCCGAGGAGAGCGAGCATCGGTGTGGCGTTGGGGCTGAGGACGCGGCTTCGCAACTCGGGTGGAAGAACCGTCAGGCCATCCGCGAGCGAGAGTCGCGTGAGCTCTTCCGCGCGGAGGTCATCGCTCCACGATTGAAACGGCGTGCCGCACGGCACCATCGTGATGGCGCCGTGCACGAGATCGGCGCGCGGATCATTGGAGCGATCGAGGAGAAGGAAGATCTGCGTGTCCCAGCCCTTCGCCGCGATGATCGTCTGCTCGACGCGCACGCCGCCGGGACGATCGAGCGTCAGGCGATACGCGCCGGGCTCGATGCCGGTGTGGAACGTCGCACACGGTTCGGTGCCGAGGTTCTTCTTCGCGTCCTTCTCGAAGTCGACGACGACGTTGCCGGCGAAGTCGCGCAGCCGCAAGCCTCGCGACGGATCGTAAATATTCGGATCGAAATTCGCGGAGTCGGCCGCCGTCCAGTTGCGCGCGACGAGCACGATGCCGCCCGGCTTTCCTTGGCCGTCGTCGAGTCGCGACGCTGCGTCGCTCACCGCCGCCTGATGAAACTCGTGCGACTTCGCCGTCTCGTTCAACGGAATCGGAGAGGCGAAGCGCACAGGCGGCAAGTCGATGTCCTTCATCCCCGGTCGAATCGCGTACAGCGCTTCGTCGGTGACGTTCGCCGCGCGCTGCTTGATCTTGTAGATGCCCGGTGCGACTGCGAACGTCTTTGCGCCGACGCCGCGATCGACGAGCGCGAAGTTGCCGTCGATCAGAAAGATCTCCGCAGTCGGATCCCTCGCCGTGACCTTGAAGGAGACGTCATCCGACATTCACGGCCTCCATCGGTCCGCCCGTCACCTCGAACAGCTTCTCCGCAACGCCAGCGACGGCGACGAGATACGTTCCGCGCTCGAGATCGACGTCATTCGTCGCCTGCAGCACGAGATCGCTGACCTTCTTGAACGTCCGGTCCTGAATTTCCGCTTTCTTGCCGATGAGCGCGGGCGCGGCGGCGATCGTCGTCTTGAACGTCTTCGCGCTCACGCCGATCACGCGCTCGAGCATGTTCTTTGGCGGCACCGGCGCGACGACGAAGTTCGCGCCCGGCCGCTGCTCGTATTGCACTTCGGGATCTTTGCGGCGATCGCTGCGCTCGCGATCCGCGGGCACCATGAAGTTCTTGAAGTCGTTGTACAGATAGTCGCGCAGCGACTCCGCAGTGATGCTCTTCGGGTCGCGCGGATCGTACGCGGCGCCGCGCAATCCGTTCATGAGCGTCATGGTGAAGACGCCGTGGAACTTTCCGTTCGGCGCCCACTCGCGCGACTCCTGTCCGATGCGCGCGCCGAACGCGTAGAACCTGCTGAGGAGGTCGTAGTCTTTGCCGCGCTCGTCGCTGTACGGCTGAAACAGCTGCGTGCACGGCAGGATCGAACGGCAGCAATCGACGAACAACAATATTTGCTTGAAGTACGCGGCGCGCCAAAACCAATCCGCCATGTACGACCCGATCACATGCTGCAACTGCGAGCTCGCCACCGACGCCTCGGCCGTCAACAGCGCAGTCAGCTTGTCGTCGTATGACGGCGCGAATCCGTGTCCCGCAAGAAAAATGTAGAGACGGTCGCCGACGGTGAGTCCGAGTCCGTTCTCCGCGTTCTCGTTCGCGATCTCTTTCAGATGATCGAACGCGCCTTTGATCGCGTCCGCCGTCGGCTGTGCGTCTGTCGCGGCATTGAACTGATGTGGGTAGTGCGACGAGAGAATGAGTTTCGCCTGACCCTCGGGAACGGCGCCGCCGTCCGATGAAGTCACCCAGCTGAAGAAATCATTCGCGTCGTTTTCCGGCCCGCTCAGTTTGCCGAGCGAGCCGGCGTCGAAGTAGCGCTCGATCCCAACGACGACAGCCCAGTCGTCCTTGCCCATGTCATGGGTACTGCTTGTGGATGAAGTCCTTGTCGGTCTTCGAAAGGTCGTTGTTCATCCCGACGGCGAACTTCTTGTCGGTGACCCACTTCTCGGGAATCGGATACATCATGATCGAGTCGCGATCGAGGCCGGTGCCGTTCACTTCCTTCTTCTTGTACGGCTCGAACATGTTGTGCTCGATCGTGTCGTTGTCCCAGTTGTTCGGCGGACCGGAGAGATCGCGACGCACCTGATCTTTGTCCCACGGGATCTGCGCGCCGAGCGGATTCTGATGCTCGTGAATGAGGCCGAGGGCGTGGCCGAATTCGTGGAGCACGACGCGGCGGACTTCGTCCGGCGTGCTGTTCTCGTCGAGCCAGCCGTAGTTCATCGTCGGCTGTTGTTTCGGCACGCTGCGGCATGTCGTTCCGATCGTCGACCACGAGCCGGAGTAGCGGAACGAGATGCGGATGTCCGCCTTCGTCGGATCCTTCACCCACACGAGGCGGAGGTTGGCCATGTTCGGGCCGGTCCAATTTTTCGCGACGTCTTTCACCTTCTGCTGGATGGCCGGGTCGCCGTCCATGAAGGCGACGTTGATCACTTCGCCGACGTTCCACTTGTTCGCTTTGACGAGCGCTGCGCGGCTCTGCGCGCCGTCGTCGGCTTTCCCCGCGAACCAGGCAAAGCACCACTGAGTGTCCGCCATTGGATCCCCCTGTATAGAAGGAGGGACACCAGGCAGAATTTCCCTACCCACTATCATCGCCGCGTGAACCTCTTGCACCTCTTCGATCACTCGCTCGTCGCGCGCGCCGACGAAGTCGCGTTGGAGTGGGCGGGGGAGACGTTCACATTCGGCGAGCTGGAAGCGCGCAGCAACCGCGTGGCGAACGCGCTCCGCGCGCGCGGATTCGTGAAAGGCGACCGGCTGTGCGTCTATCTGCCGAATCGCATTGAGCTCGTCGATCTCTACCTCGCGTGCGTGAAGCTCGGCGTCATCTTCGTGCCGGTGAACATCCTCTATCGCGATCGCGAGATCGCGCACATCACGAATGACGCGGAGCCGAAGGCGTTCGTGAGCGAGTCGATCGAGCCGTCGGACGACGCGACGCGGCCGCGCGAGTCGCTCGATGGCGCGACACCGGCGGCGATCATCTACACGTCAGGCACGACGGGCGCGTCGAAAGGCGCGGTGCTGACGCACGACAACTTCTTGGCCAACACCGTCAACTTGTTGACGAGTTGGCAGATCACCGGTCGCGACCGGCTTCTTCTCGCGCTGCCTCTCTTTCACATTCACGCGCTCGGCAATGGCCTGCACTGCTGGCTGGTGAGCGGCTGTCGGATGCGGCTGCTCGAGCGCTTCGATTACAGAACTGCGCTCGATGAGTTCGCGTCGTTCGAGCCGACGCTCTTCTTCGGCGTGCCGACGATGTACGTGCGCTTGCTCGACACGGCGCCGGACGTCGCGCGCGCGATCGGCGCGAAGATGCGGCTCTTCGTCTCCGGCTCCGCGCCGCTGCCCGCACATGTGCTCGAGCGATTTCGCGATCTCTTCGGCCACACGATTCTCGAGCGCTATGGGATGACCGAGACATTCATGAATCTCAGCAATCCGTACGTCGGCGAGCGGCGCGCGGGGACGGTCGGTTTTCCGCTGCCGGGTGTCTCCGTGCGCATCGAAGACGGCGAGCTGTTCGTACGCGGACCGAATGTGTTCGCCGGCTATTGGCGGCGTCCCGACGCAACCGCGGCCGCGTTTACAGGCGACGGCTTCTTTCGCACCGGCGATCTCGCCGCCGTCTCCACCGACGGCTACTTCACCCTCCTCGGCCGCAAGAGTGACTTGATCATCAGCGGCGGTTTCAACATCTATCCGCGCGAGATCGAGGAGTTGTTGCTCGAACAAGATGGCGTGCGGGAAGCTGCGGTCGTCGGCGTCGCGGACGACGTTCGCGGCGAAGTGCCGGTCGCATTCATCGTCGGCGACTTCGACGCGGCGGAGCTCGAGCGCATCTGCCGCGATCAGCTGGCGAGCTTCAAGGTGCCGCGGCGATTCGAGAAGGTCGATTCGATTCCGCGCACGGCGCTCGGCAAAGTGCAGAAGCATCTGCTCACAGCGTCAGCTCCCAGGTCTCGGCAATGAGTCCCTTCGCGCCGAAGCTGTCGTGCTTCTCGCGATTGGTAATGCGATATCCCGCGCGCTCGTAAATGCGCCGCGCGTCGTGCAGGTTGCTCTGCGTCCAGAGCACGATCTTCCTGTAGCCGGCTTGCCGCGCGAAGCGCGTGCATTCGTCGACGAGACGCGAGCCGATGCCGTGGCCGCGCGCGCTCGGCTCGACGAGAAGAAGGCGCAGCTTCGCAACCGTCGCGCTCTTCTTGACGAGGAAGACGCTGCCGGCGTTCTCTCCGTCGAGCTCCGCGATCCAACAGCGTTCGCGCTTCGCGTCGAGATGATCGACGAAGTCCGCGACGATGCGCGCGACGAGCGCTTCGAATCGCTCGTCCCATCCGTACTCTTCGAAGTAGATCGTGCCGTGCCTCTGCACGACCCAGCCGAGATCGCCGGAGCGATGTGGACGAATCACGACTGTGCCGCGCTTCTCGCTCCGTTCGGCGCCGAGGACCTCTTCGATCGTCTGCATGGCGTCGGCGACGCGGCGCTGATCGGCGCGCGAGAGCGGACGCAGAATCGCGCCGATGCCTTCGCGAGCGCGCGCATCGAGGGAGTCGAATCGCGCGCGGCCTTTCTTCGTGAGGAGGAGGTGCGAGCGACGCGCATCATCCGCCGACGTCGTGCGCTTCACGAGTCCACGATCCTCGAGCCGTCGCAGGATGCGGCTGAGATAACCGGCATCGAGCGCGAGATCGCTGCCGAGCTCCGACGCCGCCGGCGACTCCCGATGCGCCAGCTCGTACATCACTCGCACCTCGGCCAGTGAATGCTCGCTATCGAGGTGCTGCTCGGACAGGACGCCGATCGTCTTCGTGTAGAACCGATTGAATCGCCGGACGGCTTCGATCGTGCTCATGCTTGACAGTGTCAACCAAGTGGTTGACTCGGTCAAGCAACCGCGGTCGACCGCGTGCGCCGGATCCAGTTCAGAACGTTCGTGATGACGCGGATGTCGACGCGTCGCTCCAGATACTCCCAAATGCCGAGGACTTCTTCGCGGTCGCGGGCGCGAGACGGGGCGGCTTCGCGGACCGTCGAGTCGGCGAGCGCGAAGCGCGCGCGTGTGTACCAGCGGTTCGCTTCGACCGGATCGCTGCTGAACGTGCGATAGGCGCGAATGATCGATGCAACGTCGTCGTCGGAGAGGCCGACGAGCGCGGGAGGCGACGAGGTGCGCGTGCTCTTCTGCACGAGCGAGTCGTCGAGCTCGAGCTCGCGCGCGGCGCGGAGGATGTCGATCGCTTCATGCAACTGTTCGAAGCCGTCGATGACGCGGAGGCCGCTGATGCAGAACGACGGCCCGTCGCCGCGCTGCGCGATGCTCGTCCAGACGACGCGTGCGCGGAGCATGAAGACGCGCGCGGGGCGGAGGATCGAGAACGTGAGTTTCGCTTCGTCGCCCGGCATGATCGATTCGTCGTGGCGAACGCGCAGGCCGGTGGTGGAGATCTGCAGGACTTTGAACTTCACGCCGCGAAACTTGCCGCCGATTTGGCGGCGCGGGCTGTAGCGAGGCGCGATGCGGAGATCGGGTTTGGATTCGGGCGGTCTTAACAGCACCGGTTCGACGAACTCGGCGATTGATCTCGTGATGTCGGGTTCTTCTGCTTGCGGCGGCGGGGGCGCCGCCGCCCCACTGAGCACCGGGGCACCGATGGTGGCCATGGCGCGATAGAGGCGGATCAGCGTGTCGCGGCAAAACGTTTCGATGGATGTCGATTCGAGCGCGAGCGTGCCGGACTCGACTAGGGCATCGATGACTTTGGGTGGGAGCTCGAGGTGCTTCGCCGCTTCGTCGCGGGTGAAGAACATGCGCGACGCTTCAGCGATGCGCGTGCCAAAGTCTCAAGCGGCCCGATCGCTCGTCACGCGTCCGTCGTGAATCTCCACGATCCTGCTGGCGCGTTTCGCGAGCGCGAGATCGTGCGTGATGATCACGAGCGTGCGGCCTTGCTGCCAGAGGTCGGTGAAGAGCGACATGATGTCGCTGCCTGCGGTCGAGTCGAGGTTTCCGGTCGGCTCGTCCGCGAGGATGATGTCAGGATTCATTGCCAGCGCGCGGGCAATCGCGACGCGCTGCATCTGTCCGCCTGAGAGCTCCGTCGGTTTGTGATCGAGACGCTCGCCCAGTCCGACGCGCTCGAGCAACTCGGTCGCGCGCTCGCGGCGCTCGCGCGGCACGATGCCGCCGAAGAGCATCGGCAATTCGACATTCTCGAGCGCGGTGATGTGCGGCAAGAGATTGAAGTTCTGGAAGACGAAGCCGACGCGGCGATTGCGGATCTCCGCGAGCTGATCGCGCGTCACTCCCGCGACGAGATCGCCGGCGAGCTCGTATTCGCCGGACGTCGGCGTGTCGAGGCAGCCGACGAGATTCATGAGCGTCGACTTGCCAGAGCCCGACGGTCCGACGATCGCCACCATCTCGCCGCTGCCGATGTCGAGGTCGATGCCTTTCAGCGCTTCGACTTTCACTTTGCCGGTGTCGTACACCTTGCGGATCTCCGCCATGCGGATGATCGAGCCGTTCTTGTTCATTCGTACCTCAGCGTCGCGGCCGGATCGACCGATGCGGCGCGGCGCGCGGGGAAGTAGCCGGCGAGAAGCCCGATCGCGCCGAGGATCAGCGAGGTGATCACGCCGATCTGCGGCGACAGCGTCGGACGGCCGAGAAAGGACATCACTTTGTTCTGTTCGATGGGGATGAAGCCCGTGAGCGCGACGAGCAGAGTCGCGATGATGATGCCGAGCGCGCCGCCGATGAGCGTGTAGACGACGCCTTCCAGCACGAACGGCACGATGATCCAGCGCCGCTTCGCTCCGAGCGCCATCTTCACGCCGATCTCGCGCGTGCGCTCTTTCACGACGGCGTACATGATGTTCGCGACGCCGACGCCGCCGATGAGCAGCGTCAGCGCGCCGACGATGCCGAGGAAGATCTGGATGCCGATGAGGATGTTCGAGGTCTGCTGCGCGGAGCGGACCATGTCCCACGTGCCGAACGCGCGCTCGTCCGTCGGATCGTAGCGGTACTTCGCTCCGAGGATCTCGTTGAGCTTCCGCAGCTCCGGCTTCATCTCCTCGGGGGAGTTCGTTTCGATGACGAGGTTGTTGACGCGCTCGCGGCCGAACTGAGCGCGGAACGTCGTGATCGGAATCGTAGCGTGGTTCGCGTCGGGGCCGCCGTACACGCCCATCTGCGTCTTGTGCTGCATGACGCCGATGACGAGATACGGCGCGTTGTTGAGAAGGATCGTCTTGCCGACCGGCTTCTGATCGCCGAAGAGATTCTTCGCCATCTCGTCGCCGAGGAAGATCACGCGGCGGCGCTGCTCCTGATCTTCGGGCGAGAGGAACCGTCCGCCGGGCTGGGGGAAGTGTTTGCGCGCGTCGCCGTACTCCCAGTTCACGCCGATGACGCGGCCGTTCACTGTCTTGCGTCCGTACGTGAGCGCGGTGCGCCAAGAGACGATCTCGCCGAGGACCGCTTTCAATTCGGGCATGCGCGCGCGAAGGAGATCGACGTCTTCGATGCGCGGACGGATCGAGCGTCCCGGCGGCATCCCTTTGTACGCCTTCGCCGTTTCGCCCGGCCACATGACGGCGAGGTTCTCGCCGGTCGAACGTCGGTTGCGCTCGAGTTGGCGCTTCAGCCCTTCGCCGAACGCGAGGAGAAGAAGGATGGCGACAGTGCCCCACGCGATCGCAGCGATGGTGAGATAGGCGCGCTTCTTCTGCAGACGCGACGCGGTCGCGAAGAGGGAGAAGATGACGTGGAAGTCGGTATTCATAGCTTCATTGCCACCACAGGATCCAAGCGCGCCGCATCGCGCGCGGGGAAGTAGCCTGCCACCAATCCAACGATTCCCAACGCCGCCGCCGTCAGCGCCGCCACCAACGGCGACACCTCCGGCTTTCCAACATATTCATACGCGGCGTCCGGAAAGACCGCGCAGATGCCGAGCGAGATCGCGAAGCCGATCGCGCCGCCGAGCATCGTCACGAGCATCGTCTCGAGCAGAAGCTGCGACAAGATCCAGCGCTGCTTCGCGCCGAGCGCCATCTTGATGCCGATCTCGCGCGTGCGCTCCTCCACGACGACATTCATGATGTTCGAAACGCCGATGCCGCCGACGACGAGCGTTAAGACGCCGATGATGCCGAGGAACGAGTTGAAGGCGAGCATGAACGTGTCGAAGAAAGCGAATTGCTCGGTCGTGTCCCAGCACGACAGCGCTTCCTTGTCTTGCGAGTCGAAGCGGAGTCGCTTGCCGAATGCCGCGCGGATGTCGTCGATGAGTTTCTTCGTCGCGCCGGCAGTCGATGCCTGAAAGACGATGTTGTCGACGTACTTGTCGCCGTTGAGCGCGCGCATCGTCGACGCGGGCATGAACATCTTCTGATTGTCGGGACCGCTGTAATTCGAGTCCTGATCTTTCTTCACGAGCGTTCCGATGACGAGGAACGGCGAGTGATTGACGAGGATCGTTTTTCCGACGGGCGGCGTGTCACCGAAGATGTCGGTGGCGAGTTTGTCGCCGAGGAATGCGACGCGGCGTTGCTCTTTGAGGTCGATGTCGTCGATGAAGCGGCCGCCCGGCGTCGGGAGACAGTTGCGCATCGCGCCGAAGACGGGAGTGACGCCGGAGCTATCGACGGACATGGTCTTCGTCCCGTACTCGACCTTCAGGTTGTTCTCGTACTCGGCGGAGATCGCCTTGAGTCCCGGCGTCTCGCGAACGGCGGCAACGTCTTCATCGGTGATGCGGACGCGCCGTCCTTTTCCGAGGCCTTCGTAAGTCATGGAGGTGAGGCCCGGCCAGGCGATGACGATGCGATCGCCGAGTGCCGCGGTCTGGTAAATCATGTGTTTGTGCAGGCCGGTGCCGAAGGCGAGCATGAGACTGATCGCGACGGTTCCCCACACGATGCCGAAGACCGTGAGGAACGTGCGCAGCTTCTCCGCGCGAATGTCGCGGAGCAGTTGGCGGAGGACGTCTTTGAGGTTGATCATTTGGGTAGCGGGTTGCAGGTCGCGGGTGGCGGGAAGACCTGCTACCCGCTACCTGCTACCTGCCACCTGATTACGAGATCTCCTTCGGCGGCCTCTCCACAACCTTGTCGCCCTTGCGCACGCCGGAGACGATCTCGATGTTCAGGCCGTCGCTGATGCCGGTCTTGATCTCGACTTTTTGCGGCTTTCCTTTCGGTGACGTGGGCGCGAGCTCGACGCTCGCTTTCTTGCCGCCGTCTTCGAACGTGACGAGGCGCTCGGGGACCGTGAGAACGTCTTTCTTCTCGCGGATGATGACGTCGGCGTTCGCGGAGTAGCCGGCGCGGAGCGTGATCTTCTGGCCGGGATCGAGCTCGATCTCCACGTCGAAGAGCGTCGCGCCTTCTTTCTGTTGCGCCTGCGGCGCGATGCGGGAGACGCGGCCGGTGACGACGTCGGTCGGCAGCGCGCCGACTTTGATGCGCGCGGTCATGCCGACGCTCAGCTTGCCGACGTCGATCTCATCGACGGTGCCTTTGAAGATGAGATCGCGCATGTCAGCGACCGTGGCCATCTCGGTGCCCGGCTGATAGGACGTGAGCGGTACGATCGGATCGCCCGGATTGACCGAGCGGGTGAGGATCGTGCCCGCTGCCGGCGCGCGAATGATCGACTCGGTGCCCGACTGCGTGAGACGTCCCTTGCGGGTGAGGTCGCGGTTCTGCTCCGCCTTCGTCAGCGCGACGCGTGCAAGCTCGTATTGCTCGCGCTTCGTGTCGACGTCCGACTTCGGCATCACGCCGGAGCGCGACAGCTCCATCGAGCGCTTGTACTCGGATTCGGCGCGGTTGAACGACGCCTGCGCCGACTCGACCTGCCGATCGACTTCCGTCACTTCCATCGGAGTCGGATCGGGCGCGATCTCGAAGAGGGGAGTGCCGGTCGTGACGGTGTCGCCGATCTGCACGAGCGCGCGGCGCACGATGCCGGAGATCTTCGACTTCACCTGGAACTTCTGCCGCGGCTGGATCTGTCCGACGGCGACGGCTTTCTCGACGATCGAGCCGTTGGTGACGGCGACTTCCTTCAACCCGTTTTCGTTCTTCCCGCTGCGCGACCATGCGTAGACGCCCGCGCTGACGGCGGCGAGCACGACGAGGATGAACAGAACTTTCCAGAGCTTCCGCATCGACAGTCCTCTCCTGTTACTACCGAGTACGGATGCTTAGACGACAGGTTGCGGGGTTTGGTTAACATCGCGCAGAAAAACGGTACGCCGCGGTTAGCGGTGTGGACGGGAGACCCAACCGTGCGAGTGGCGAAGTCGTTTCACTCGATCGAGAGTACGAGGTTCCGCAATTCCGAGATGTGCGCCGCTTTGATGGTCACGCCGGCGGCGAGAGAAGCGTCGGTTACGTACGTCGCGGGAGTTCCCGTCGCATTGACATAGGCCGGTTCCAGCGCGGCGCGCAGCTCAGCGATGTGCTGCGCCTTGATCCGCGTGCTGCCAGCGGTGATGGTCGGGTCGGTTGCGTATGTGTACGCCGCCAACCCTCCGTATTTGAGGCGGAGTGCGTCGATGCGGGTGCGCAGCTCCGTGATGTGCACTCTCTTGACCGACGTCGCATGCACGATCAGCGTGCTGTCCGTGAAGCTGATCGAAATCTTGGCTGTGCTGGAGTTGGCGAAGCCCGAACCATTGGTCACTCGAACCCAATATCGCGTCGTCGTCGTAAGCGGCGGTGTGTTGTAGGTGTTCGAGGTGGCCCCACCGATCGGACTGGAAGTATTGCCAGTGTTGCCTACATACCATTGATACGTCAACGGGCTCGCGCCGGAAGCGGCGACGCTGAGCGCGGCGGATGCGCCGTTCACAACGGCCTGACTGAGCGGCTGTGTAGTGATGATCGGTGCATTCGTGTATAGATATCCGTTCACGAGCGTACTGGTCTGGCCAAGTGTATTTGTCACAACGACGTTGACGGAGCCCGCGGCGTGTGCGGGTGAGGTGCCGGTAATCGTGTTTGCATTCACGAAACTGATGTTCGTTGCCGCGATTCCATCGAGCGTCACGATTGAGCCCGCGGTGAAGTTCGTGCCTGTGATCGTGAAGTTCGTGCCGCCGGATGGAGGTCCGCCAGCCGGAACGACGCTCGATGCTACCGGCGGCGCGAAACCGGTGGTGGACACCACAAACGACGATCCCGTTCGGCTGACGACCTTGATGCTGAAGAGATTCGTATACGTTTGGCCGGGATTCCATTGAGCATTGTAAAGGGCAAAATTAGGATAGCCTCGGCCACCGAAGTTACAGGCCACCGAATCGTAGTCGCCAGGAGTCGAATCGATGGGAACGGCCCATCCGGACTGGCTGTTGAAGAAGCACGCGCCGCTGATTGAAGGCCGGCTGAGGTGTACGTCGTGAATGATTACACCTTCGCCCGCGAGCCCATTGTCGTACCGCGAGGTGGAACCCAGACCGCCGACTCTCGCCTCGACGGTGAAATAGTGCGCGGCGGAACCGCTACAGGGCACGCCCGCGATGCAGATCTTGAGCATCTTGATCGCCGCGCCGAGCGGCAACGAACTGCCTTCGAGCGTGACGCTTGCATTCGAACTCGTATCCGAGACGACCGCGTTCGCGGCAGGAATCCATCCTAGATAGTCTTTGTGCGGGGCGATATAGCCGTCGCCGGGCTCGGAACAATAGAGGGTCGAGACGCCGCCCTCATTCTTCGACAAATAAGAGCCGCACTGAGCACTGTTCGCCGACGTCCGATTGCTCATGGTGTCCCAAGGGCTGTCGTAGGCGTAATAAACCCAGCCTGAATGCGGAAGTCCGAGACTATGGCCGAGCTCATGCGCATACGTGCCAGTCTCCTGTCCCCACGGTGGCTCCCATGTCACGCCAAATGACTTGTTTTCAACTGAAGTGAAATATCCGCCACCCCACGCACAGCAGTCGAGATCGTTGCTCAATACGAAATTGATATTGTCGTATGCCGCCAGATTGATCCCTTGACCTCGAGCGAGAGCAGTCGCATCGTCCGCGAGAGCGTAGACATCAGCGCAACTGGATGAAAAATCGCACGGCGCGTAAAATGCCTTCGTGTGCGGAAGCGTGAGCCACCCTCCTGATGCCCCAATGCCGCCGATTCCGCCGACTTCGCCGATCCACGAAAATTGATTGTCGGAGGTTTTCTTGAAGAATCCATTCAGGGTCGTCGGAAATGTTTCTCCAGCGGGAGGCGTATCCGGGTTGTTGAGATTGGTGTAAAACGCCGGCGGATGGGGCACGGATGCGTCATCGGAGAATTTCACTAATAGGTAGAGCACTTTCTTCGTGCCCGTTGCGGCTGGCGCCGCTGCAGCAGGTGGCCCGGCGATCTCGTTGACCACGAATGTTTCGGAGATGGGATCACCAGGAGTCTTTGGTGCGCTTGCGACGGAGAGGCCTGAGATTGTGACGTGTTTACCAAAATTCAGGAGAGCCGCGTTTGCCTGCCCATTGACTTCCAATGGAATCAGTTTTCCGCCGGCCGTCGCCAAGGCATAACGCGTCTCGCCCACGGTTTGGGCGCCAGGGCGTGGATCAGCCCAGACGACGACGAGCGTCCCCTCGAGTGTTTGGGTCGGCATCGCAGTCGCGTGTGTGCGTCGAGCATCAGCGACCGAAATGGGAGCGGTCGCGTGAATGGCTACGATCGCAAGAGAAAGCGCAACGACGCGGAAGGAACGAATGCGGTTATTCGACAATGAATTGCCTCGCGTAAGTCCTATGGCGTTCGTAGAAGATATACGCTTTTCAGCAATTCCGCCATAAAACGTGATACGCGAAAGAACGGCGACGGCGTCTCTTCGTCATTCATCCTGCGCTCCGGCGAGTTTTTCCACCCACGCCGGGACCTTCGGATCGCTCTCGAAGCGCCATGCCGGGATGCCGCGCGCGACCCCCCAGCGCTCGAGCCAGCCTGCGCCGCCTCCCGTCCAGCGCTCCGGCGTCGCGTACGCGGCGTCGAGCGTCGCTTCATCGATCGTCACAAAGCGATAGCTGCGTTTGCGCATCAGCCGGACGAGCTGCGGGAACGTGTCGGCGTTGAGGGAGCTCGCGTGCAAGAGAAGGATGTGCGCGATGTTGCGATGGAAGACGAGCTGCGAGCTCGACTCCGCGAATGCGAATCGGCGCTGCATGTAACGCAGGTACGAACGGCGCAGCGCTGGACGCTGCCACCATGCGGCACGGTCGTAGGCATCGTCGTAGATCCACTCCGAGGAATCGATGGTCACTGGTGCGACGCGGTATCCGTGCGCGACGAGGAAGGCGTCGACCTCGTCGCGGATCGCGGCGGTCTTGCCGGTATTCAAATATGGATGTCGGAACCACTGCAGCTTCTTGCCGCGCGACTCGACCAGCGGACGCGTGATCTCTTCGCCGTGCACGATGTCTTCTTCGAACTGCGCCGCGCTCGAGGTATCGAGATCCATGTGAGAGTACGTGTGATTGCCGATGTCCAATCCGGCGTCGAGCCATTGCGCGATCTGGGCGCCGTCGTCTTCGATCTTGTCCTCGTTGACGAAGCCGATCGCGGGAACGCCCTCGGCGGTGATTGCGGCTAGCAGCTTCGTCGTGATGGCCTGCTCGGCAGGCAGCGGAAGATCGGCGTGAATGTTCGGAAGATCATCGAACGTCACCGCGACGACGGCGGCGAAGATGAACGTCGCGATCATAGAATCGCGCCGTCGTGTGTTTGATCGTCGTCGCTCATCGCGCCTCGCGGCGTTTCCCGCTCGTCATCGCCGCCAACCGCGATGAAGAGTACGCCCGCCCGACCCGCCCGGCTCATTTCTGGGATGACCAGCCGAACATCTTGGGCGGCCGCGATCTTCGCGCCGGCGGGTCGTGGCTGGCAATGACGACGAGCGGCCGCGTCGCCGCGGTGACGAATCTTCGCGGAGCGATGAAGCCCGATGCGAGATCGCGCGGCGTGCTGGTGGGCGACTTCGTAACGTCGGATGTCGATCCGCTCGTGTACGCGCGCAGTATCAATGTCGAGGAGTTCGCGGGCTTTCATCTGATCGCCGGCGAGATCGGCAAGACGTTCGTGCATCTCGCGGATGAGGTGCGCGTTTGGAGCGATGGCATTCATGGCGTGAGCAATGGTCCCGTCGGCGAGCGAAGCGAGAAGATCGATCGCGCCGTCGAGAAGATGCGAAGTGCGATCGACATTGACAATGCCGAGTCGCTCGCGAACGACTTGATCGCGTTCTTCGCGATGCCTCCCGCGTTCGTGACCGGCGAAAAGTACGGCACGCGATCGACCACCGCGATCGTTGCGTCCGTCGATCGCGTGCTGTTCGTGGAGAAGACGTATGGAGAGGTTGCTGGGTTGCTGAGTTACTCGGTTTCTCGGTGAGACGGTTGCTCCTCAGCTTCGTCCGCGACGGGCTCCGAGGCCGCGTCCCGGGCGTAGTCGCCGCCTAGTCCGTGGCGGTATTCGTCCCGCGCGTGCTCACCCTCTAGCCGATCCTTGGTGTCATCTTCCTTGATCACGTCACACCTCCAGGAGAGGAGAGTGTGCAAACGGCGTTCACGACCAAGGATTCGCGGTTACGTCTGGACGGCGGGAAACGTCAAACCGTTGTACTAAAATGAGGCATCCCTTTTTTCCATGCAAAGGTTTCCTGCGTGAGTAAGGAACATTTGCGTCATCGAGCGAATGGCGAGCGGAGCATCATCATCGTTGCTCCCGCGGATGTCTCGCGGCGTATCGAGAAGACGATCGGCGATGTAGAAGTCGTCGCCTTCCGCACGCTCGACGATCTCGATCGCTGGCGCGACGGCACGGCCGCGCGGCCGGAGACGATCCGCATCGACGTCCTCGCGGCGCTCGACGAGATTGGCGTCGAGTACGAACAGCTGTCGAAGAAGCTGCGCCTCACGCTCGAGGCGTTCTCGCATCATCACACCGTTCCCGGCGCGCACGAGCTAGCGGCGCGATGGCCGTCGCGTCGTTCGTTCTACCGAACGTGGAGTGACGAGATTCATGAGCCGCCGAGTAGCTTTTTGCGGCGAGTGCGCACGCTCCACGCCTCGCGCCTCATGGACGACGGCGCATCGACGAAAGAAGCCGCGCTGCGCGCCGGCTTCGGCTCGACGGATCGCCTACGCCGCCTCCTCAAGCTGCGCGATGACGACGCGCGGGAGAACGAGTAAAAGGTTGTAGGTTGTAGGATGTAGGTTGTAGGGGCTACTTTTTTCGTCGTTCCCTACGACCTACGTGACGTGTCTCAGCACATCGTGCACGGCGGGATGTCTCAGCATCTCGTGCACAAAACCAACCGGCAGGAACGTTTCGCGGTGCTCAGGAGACGTTCATGGACCAGGTGGAGATGGAGCGAGTGCGTGCGGTGGAGCGTTATGGTCGGGGTGAGAGTGCAGCGGCGATCGGCGCATCGATGGGGCGGTCTGTGCGCTGGGTTTACAAGTGGATCGAGCGAGCGGAAGAAGGTGGCGAATGGTGGGCCGACCAATGGCGAAGCCCGCGACGCGCAGTGAACCGGAGCTCGGCCGAAATCGAGCGGTTGATCGTTGAAGTACGCCGTCGGTTGATCAAGGAAGGCGGATTCGCTGGAGCGCAGATGATCGCGTGGGAGCTCGAGGGAAGTGAGCTTCCGATCCCGTCGATCGCAACGATCAATCGCGTTCTGAAACGACACGGCCTGATCGAACCAGCCGGACGCCGACCGATGAATAAGGGCAAGAAGTACCCAGCTCCGGAGGCGTTTCACGTCGGCGTTCATCAGAGTGACTTTGTGGGACCTCGATATCTGCACGGCCCTGTGCGGTTTTATTCATTGAATACAGTCGACGTTGCGACGGCACGCTGTGCCACCGTGCCGCTTCTGAACCGGTCGACCGAAGCCGTCGTGCCTGCACTGTGGGAGACATGGGTGCGTCTCGGTGTTCCTCGCATTCAGCAACTCGACAACGAACTGGTGTTCTTCGGTAGCCGCTTGCATCCACGAGGCTTGAGTCAGGTGCTTCGCCTGTGTCTGTTGCACGATGTCGAGCCACTCTTCATCCCGCCGGCCGAGCCGTGGCGCAATGGCGTGGTCGAGAAGTTCAATGATCACTGGCAGCAGAAGTTCCTCCGTCAGCCAATGTCTACGTTCGCGGAAGTACACACGCGATCGCGTGCATTCGATGAGCAGCACAACTCGCGCTGGCGATACCGCAAGATCGGTGGCAAAACCCCGAACGAGGCTCTCGGCAGTAGTCGCATCGCGCCGCTTATGCCGCCGCAGATCACACCGCCCGCGATGCCATTGCCTCGTCCACTCCGAGGTCGCTACCACTTCATCCGGTTCGTGCGAAGTGATCGGGTGCTCGATCTGTTCGGCGAGAAGTTCACGGTTCCTGCTCAAGCCGCGCATGAATACGTCCGAGCGACGGTCGATATCGAAAGCCAGCAGTTGCAGGTCCGCGTCGACGAGCAGCTGATCGAGACATTCGATTACCCCGCTCCGAAGTAGCCTCCGCTCATGCCGGCTGCAAGGCGCCATACGGCGCCTCCTCCGCTTCGCTTCGGCCCTGCGGGTGCAGCCGGCGTCGCTTCGGCTGGTGTGTTGTTATCGGACGGAAGGGAGCCTTCCGTCCGACCCAATCGGACGAAGGTGTACGATCCAGAAACTGCCGTTGTGCACGATGTGCTGATACATCTCACCGTGCACGATGTGCTGAGACGCGAGACCTACGCGCTACGACCTACGCCCTAATTCGCAAGCGCCGCCGCGCGAATTTGCCCGTGGCACAAATCACCGCTTTCTGGCACAAAACAATGTTGCGATCCTGTGACAGGTCGGCTAGCTTAGCCGCCTAGCCCGGTAGTTCTATATCCCCTGATTTCAGCCCGTTCCATTCGGCGGATCTGCCGCAGGAGAAGACCACACATGCATAGTTCCAGACTCCGGACGCAACTCATGTTCGCGCTCGTCGTCGCGTTGTTTGCGACCGTTGCAGGCGCGGCTCCGACGATTCAAGTCGCCCCGACACTTTGCCCGGGCGGGACGGGCGTCGCAACGCTCTCTCCTCCGCCCAGCGGCTCGTGGTCGTCGATCACGTGGACGATCACCAACGGAAGGATCGTCTCGGGTCAAGGGACTTCGACGCTGAACTTCTGGAACAACTCGTTCGCGACGATCACGATCGGCGCGTCCGCAACCGATTCGAACGGCATCACCTCATCCGCCGATCCGGTGAACGTCGCCGTCAACGCGACGACGCCTCCCGATCTCGACACGAAGGGCTCCGTCTGCATTGGCGGAACGAACACCGCCACGGTTCGCAACGCCTCGATGTATCCGTCGCCAATCGTTTGGCATGTGACGAATGGAACGATCGTCGCCGATCGCGGCGCATCGATCGACTATCAAGCGGGAACTTCCGGCGACGTTCTCGTCAACGCGCAGTCGACCGATGCGAACGGATGTCACGTCGAAGCGCAGTGGCAGGTTCATATCGTGCCGCCGCCTTCCGCCGATATCACGCTCACGCCAGGAGCTTGTGCGGGAACGTACAACGCTTCGGTGCCTGATGCCGGCCCGAATCCGCTTTACGGCTGGTCGATCACCAACGGCGTCATCACGTCCGATCCGACGGCGCGGCAGATCACGTTCGCGCCGACGAGCGCTGCGCCCGTCACCCTCAACGTCAGTGTCACCGAGTATTTCCGCGGCTGCACGACGACCGGGACGTGGAGCGGCACGTTGCCTTCGGGCAACGGGCCGCAGGTCACGGTCGATCAGCAGACCGCGTGTCCTAACGCGCTCGTGCACGCAATGGTCTCCGGATCGTATCCGGGACTCACGTGGTCCATTTCCAACGGCTACATCAGCTCCAGCGACGCCACCTCGGCCAACTTCTACGCCTATGGTCCGAAGACGCAGATCGTCGCGTCCTACGTCGATGGCTCGGGTTGCGCGGAATACGGCTCAGCCGAGGTGTTGGTGCAGGATGGCGGGGTGCCGGCGCCGGTGATCTCGACGTCGGTTGAATCCACGTGTCAGTACAGCAATGTGACGGCGACCGTTGCGCCGCCGGCGTCCGGATCATGGTCATACCTCTCCTGGTCGATCACGGGCGGCAAGTTCCGCGCGACGACCTATCCGTACACCGACACGACCTATGCGACCGGCGACAACGTCACGTTCTACGCTGACGGCACGGGACCCGTCACGCTTACGGTGTCCGGCTACGCGAGCACGGGATGCAGCTCGCCAGCGGGTACGAAGACGCTTCAGCTGCGCAGCGTCGCTGCGCCGACGATCACGACATCCGCGCCGAGTGTCTGTCCGTACAGCAACGCCACTGCGAGCGTCGCGCCGCCGGCCGAGGGATCGTGGCAATACGTTTCGTGGTCGATCAGCGGCGGTAAGTTCCGCGCGACGTCGTATCCATATAACGACACGACGTATGCGAGCGGCGAATACGTGACGTTCTACGCGGACGGCACTGGGCCGGTGACGCTGCAGGTCTTCGCGTATGACAGCTTCGGCTGCAATGCGCCGCAGGCATCGAAGACAGTCAGCCTTCGCTCGATCCCCGCGCCGGCGATCGCGGTCGCTTCACCATCGGTTTGTCCGTACAGCGACTCGACTGCGTCGATCGCGCCGCCCGCCGAAGGGTCTTGGCAGTATGTGTCGTGGTCGATCAGCGGCGGCATGTTCCGCGGCGGGTATCCCGGATCGACTCAGTCGTATGCGACCGGCGAGAACGTCACGTTCTACGCCGACGGCAGCGGCCCCGTCACACTTCACGTGTACGCGTACGATACCTCCGGATGCAACTCGCCGGAGGCGACGGCGACGGTCAACGTGCGTACCATTCCGGCGCCGACCCTCACGACCGCGGCGCCAGCGGTCTGCGCCTACAGCGACTCCACCGCCAGCATCGCCCCGCCTGCGCAAGGAACGTGGCAGTACGTGTCATGGTCGATCACCGGCGGCGCGTTCCGCGGTGACTATCCCGGTTCCACACAGTCGTATGCGTACGGCGAGAACGTGACGTTCTTCGCCGACGGCAGCGGGCCGGTGACGCTCACGGCGCGCGCGTACGACAGCCTCGGATGCAACTCGCCCGAGGGGACGGTGACGGTCAACCTACGGACGATTCCGGCGCCGGTCATCACGACGTCGGTCGAAGAGCTCTGCGCGAACTCGCAGGGGACTGCATCCGTTGCGCCTCCGGCTTCCGGTTCGTGGACGTACGTCAGCTGGTCCATCACCGGCGGACACTTCGACGGATATCCGGGCAGCCAGCCGACCACCGCGAGCGGCGAGACGGTCAACTTCTACGCCGACGGCACAGGACCGGTCACGCTCACGGCGCGCGGCTACGACAGCTTCGGATGCAATTCGCCGGAGGGAACGAAGACGGTCAACCTGCGGACGATTCCGGCGCCCGTCATCACCACTTCGGTTGCGGAGATCTGCGCGAACGCGCGGGGAACGGCGTCGGTTGCACCGCCCGCGGCAGGCTCATGGACCTACGTGATCTGGTCGATCACGGGGGGGCACTTCGACGGATATCCGGGAAGCCAGCAGACCACGGCGACCGGCGAAACGGTCGACTTCTACGCGGACGCCAGTGGACCGGTCACGCTGACGGTGCGCGGCTATGACAGCTTCGGCTGCATCTCGCCCGACGGCACGAAGACGGTCAACCTACGTACCATCGCCGCGCCGGCCATTCATCTGAGCGCGGCCGCGGTGTGCCCCGGTGGTTCCGCGACGGCGACGATCGATCCGCCGGCCGCCGGCGGTTCGTGGACGAGCGTTTACTGGTCGGACACGAACGGCGGCTTCGGCAACGGAACGAGCTACAGTTTCTACGCGGGCCCGAGCGGCACTACCAACGTGACCGTGAACGTAACCGACGACCATGGATGCACGGCGACGGCGACGGTCAGCCTGCCGATCGATGCTCCGTCGGCGACGATCGCCGCGAGCGGACCGACGACGTTATGCCCCGGCGGCAGCGTGACGCTCACCGCGAACAGCGGCGCGTCGTACTCGTGGTCGAACGGCGCGACGACGCAGTCGATCACCGTCAACGCGTCGGGTGACTACAGCGTCACGGTCACGAATGCGACGGGATGCTCGGCGCAGTCCGCTTCGACGACCGTCACCGTGCGCAATGTCACGCCTGCGACGATCAGCCCGGCCGAGCCGGTGCAGTTCTGCCAGAATGGAAGCGCGACGCTGACTGCGAGCGCGGGAACGAGCTATCTATGGTCCACCGGCGCGACCACGCAGTCGATCGTCGTCACCGCGAGCGCCGATTATTGGGTGGACGTTGCCGACGCGAATGGCTGCGTGTCGCGCGCGCATGCGGTGGCAGTGGCGACCGGTCCATCGAAGCCGGGCATCACTCCTAGCAGCGCAACCACCTTCTGCGCCGGCGGCAGCGTGACGCTGTTCGCGACCGGCGCGAGCCAGGGCAGCGTGCTTTGGTCGAACGGCGCGACGTCGACGTCGATCGTCGTTGCGCAGTCGGGAACGTACACGGTGACCGTCACGGACGCGAACGGATGCTCCGCGACGTCGGATCCGACGGTCGTGACCGTGAATCAGCCGCATGTGCCTTCCGTGTTCGTCGATCGCACATACCTCTGCGCGAATCAGAGCGCGACGATGAGCGCACAGCCGGGCGCGGCGTATCACTGGTCGACCGGCGCGACGACGCAGAACATCACGGTCACGAACGGCGGCACGTATTGGGTCGATGTCACCGACGCGAACGGATGCACCGCGCGTTCGGCCAACGTCGTCATTCAGAAGAGCACTCTCGCGGTGAATGCGACGCCTGCGTATTCGCCGGGCTTCACGAACTACGTTTGCCCCGGCCAGCCGGCGACGTACACCGCGAACGTGAGCGGCGGCGACGGGCCGTATACGTACCAGTGGCTCAACAGCGACTTCACGGTCATTGCCGGCGCGACGAATCCGACGTTCATGACTTCGACGTGGCAGCGCATGTTCATGGTGCGCGTCACGGACACGCACGGCTGCTCGATCACTTCGAACTTCACCGCGGAGTCGTACCCGGCGAATTCGTCGATCGCGATCGGCACCTCCGGCTCGACCACATTCTGCGCGGGCGCCAGCGTCACGCTGACGGCGCAGTGGGGCGGCACGACCGGCACGCGTACGTATCGCTGGTCGACCGGCGCAACGACGTCGCAGATCATCGTGACGGCGCCTGGCACGTACGGATTGACGATGACGGACGGCTACGGCTGTTCGTATGACGCCGCGCCGGTGACCGTCGTCGTGAATCCGAGACCCGATACGACGGTGACCGCGCCCGATCACATGTGCTTCCTCGACACCGTCAGCGCATCGGTTCCCGATGCGGGTGCCGGCGCGACGTATAGCTGGAACGTATTCGGCGCGACGATCCTCTCCGGTCAGGGCACGCGCAGCATCACCTTCCGCGACAACGGCGACGGACACGCGACGTTGACGCCATCGGTCAACGTCACGAGCGCCGCCGGTTGCTTCGCGAGCGGATCAAAGGCCGTCACCCAGACGGTTCCGGGCGTCACGAGCATCAGCGCTTCGCCGTCCGTCTGTGAGAACCGCGTCGGCAACACCGCGAGCGTCGCGAACTTCGGCGCGGGCTCCACCTACGAGTGGACGCTCACCGGCGGCACGATCACCAGCGGCAACAACACGCCGACTGTGACTTGGAGCGCGGGGGCTGCGGGAACGAGCGCCGTTCTGCAAGTCACCGTGCGCGACACCTTCGGCTGCGCCTACAGAACCGGACAGCGCACTTGGCTCATCGACTCCGGAAGCAAGCCGGCGATCACCGCGAGCGGACCGAAGACGTTCTGCGCCGGCGGCAGCGTGACGCTCACCGCGGCGTCGACGCACGTCGCATGGCAGTGGTCGACCGGCGCGACGACGCAGTCGATCGTCGTCACGACGAGCGGCCAGTACACAGTGACGGCGCGCGACCTCAACGGATGCGTCGTCACCTCCGATCCGGTATTCGTCACCGTCAACAATCCGCCGGTCGCGGCGATCACCCCGAGTGGCCCAACCACTTTTTGCGCGGGCGGGAGCGTGACCCTCACCTCGAGCGCGGGCTCGTCGTACCTCTGGTCGACCGGCGCGACGACGCAGTCGATCGTCGTCGGCAGCACCGGCGACTACAGCGTGCGCGTCACCGATGCGAACGGCTGCAGCACGACGTCATCGGCGACGACGGTCCTCGTGAATACACTCACGACTCCGACCGTCTCGGCGAGCGGGCCGACGACATTCTGCTCCGGCGGCAGCGTGACGCTCACCTCGAGCGCCGCGCCTTCGTATCTCTGGTCGAACGGCGCGACGACGCAGTCGATCACCGTCAACACCTCAGGCAACTACAGCGTGACCATCACCGACGCGAACGGTTGCACCGCAACGTCTAGCGCGGTCGCGGTCACCGCCGATCCTGCGGTCGACAAGCCGACCGTTACATCGACGCCGACATCGATCTGCCCTGGCGGCTCGGTCACGATGACCGCACACGCGACCGGCGGCAGCGGTTCGTACAACTATCAATGGTTCCACTTCGGTGGCGCGGTGATCCCCGGCGCGACGTCGGCTACGTACGTTGCGACTCCGGCCTCCAACGACTATTACTTCGTCGAAGTCACCGACTCCCTCGGCTGCCCCGCAAGCGCGCACAGCGATGCCGTCATCGTGACTGTCTACTCCGCGCCTGACGCAACGATGACCGCGCCTGCGGCGATCTGTGAAGGCGCGACCGGCTCGGCGAACGTTCCCGACGCCGGTCCCGGAGCGACGTACAACTGGACGATCAGCGGCGGCGTCATCGACTACACGATGGCGAATGGCGCGGCGGCGTTCTTCCACGCGAACGGCGGCGCGACGTCGATCACTCTCAACGTGACCGTGACGACGGCGGCGGGATGCAGCACCGCGAGTGCCCAGAAAACGGTCACCGTGAACGCGCTTCCGGCGGCATCGATCAGCGCGGACGGCGCGACGACGTTCTGCAATGGCGGCAGCGTGACGCTCACCGCGAGCGCCGCGTCGTCGTATCTCTGGTCGAACGGCGCGACGACGCAGTCGATCAATGCGAATGCCTCCGGCAACTACAGCGTGACCGTCACGAACGCGAGCGGTTGCAGCGCAACGTCGGCGGCGACGAATGTGACGGTGAACGCGAATCCCGCGACGCCGTCGATCAGCGCGAGCGGCGCGACGACGTTCTGCAATGGCGGCAGCGTCACGCTGACCGCGCCGGCCGGTTACTCATACTCGTGGTCAAACGGCGCGACATCGCAATCGATCGTCGTGAACGCGTCCGGCAACTACGGCGTGACCGTGACGAATGCGAACGGCTGCAGCGCGAGCTCGGCTGCGACGTCCGTGACCGTGACTCCGCTGCCCACTCCGTCGATCAGCGCGAGCGGCCCGACGACGTTTTGCGCGGGCGGCAGCGTGACGCTGACCGCGAGCGCGGCATCGTCGTATCTCTGGTCGAACGGCGCGACGACGCAGTCGATCGTCGTCAATGCTTCGGGCAACTACAGCGTCACGGTTACCGACGCGAACGGCTGCAGCGCGACGTCTTCCGCGACGAGCGTGACGGTCAATCCCCTTCCGACGCCGACGATCAGCGCGAGTGGAGCAACAGCGTTCTGCGCGGGTGGCAGCGTGACGCTGACCGCGAGCGCGGCATCGTCGTATCTCTGGTCCAACGGCGCGACGACGCAGTCGATCAACGTGACGGCGTCGGGCAATTACAGCGTGACCGTGACGAACGCGAACGGCTGCAGCGCGACGTCTTCCGCGACGAGCGTGACGGTCAATCCGCTTCCGACGGCGACGATCAGCGCGGGCGGTCCGACGACATTCTGCGCGGGCGGCAACGTGACGCTCACCGCGAACGCGGCTTCGTCGTATCTCTGGTCCAACGGCGCGACGACGCAGTCGATCAACGTGACGGCGTCGGGCAATTACAGCGTGACCGTGACGAACGCGAACGGCTGCAGCGCGACGTCTTCCGCGACGAGCGTGACGGTCAATCCGCTTCCGGCTCCGACGATCGGCGCGGGCGGCCCGACGACGTTCTGCGCCGGCGGCAGCGTGACGCTGACCGCGAGCGCGGCTACCTCGTATCTCTGGTCCAACGGCGCGACGACGCAATCGATCGTCGTGACGGCGTCGGGCAACTACAGCGTGACCGCGACCGATGCGAATGGCTGCAGCGCAGTGTCCGCAGCCACGAGCGTCACGGTGAATCCGAATCCCGTCACTCCAGTCGTCACGCCGAGCGGCGCCACGACGTTCTGCGCGGGCGGCAGCGTGACGCTCACCGCGCCGGCGGGCTACACCTACTCGTGGTCGAACGGCGCGACGACGCAGTCGATCAACGTGACCTCGACCGGCAACTACAGCGTCATCGTGACGAACGCGAATGGCTGCAGCGCAACGTCCGCGGCGACGAGCGTCACCGTGAACGCGAAACCGGCAACTCCGGCGATCACGCCGAGCGGCCCGACGACGTTCTGCTCGGGCGGCAGCGTGACGCTCACCGCACCCGCCGGCTTCACGTATTCGTGGTCTACCGGAGCAACGTCGCAGTCGATCGTCGTCAACGCCTCCGGCAACTACAGCGTCACCGTGACGAATGCGAACGGCTGCAACTCGACGTCCGCGGCCACAACCGTCACCGTGAACACGAATCCCGCAACGCCAACGATCACCCCGGGCGGCCCGACGACGTTCTGCGCCGGCGGCAGCGTGACGCTCACCGCACCGGCGGGCTTCACGTACTCGTGGTCCAACGGCGCGACGACGCGTTCGATCAACGTGACCGCGTCGGGCAACTACAGCGTCACCGTCACGAACGCGAATGGCTGCAGCGCGGCGAGCGCGGCGACGAGCGTCACCGTGAATGCAGCGACTGCGATCACTTCGCAGCCTTCGCCGGCATCGCAAACGGTCTTCCACGGCGTACAGGCGACGATCACCGTCGGCGCCACCGGCTCGGGTACGCTCACGTATCAGTGGTACCAGGGTCCGGCGGGCAACACGTCGACGCCGGTCGGCACGAACTCCAACCAACTCAAGATCACGCAGACGAAGAAGGCGACGTACACCTACTGGGTGCGCGTCACCGGCGGCTGCGGAACCGCCAACAGCAACACGGCGACAGTGATCGTGAACTGACGCATTTCAGCGTTTGCTACCAGAAGGACGGGCGCCTGCCCGTCCTTCTTTTTTTCTCGTGGCACATCCTGACGTAACTTGGCACAAACACCCATTGCCATCACCACAGCGCTCCATTAACCTGCCCGTCCGTTTCTTCGCAGGGTCCGTAAAAAAACAACTCAGGAGCTCTCGTGCTGGCCACGTTTTCGACATCGTGGGGCGGGAGGGGGAGAGCGCTCTTTGGAGCCGCACTGCTCCTCGTCTGCGCGCTCGCCGCGCACGCGCGCGAAGTCGCCACCGCGAGGCTGGACATCCTCGGCGTCACGTTGGAGGTCGACACGACACCCGTGTCGACGGGCGTCGACATCCCCGCCGTCGTCCAGACCATCTTCGGCGGCAAGACCAACGAGGCGGCGGATACCGATGACACTCTCTTCGCGCTCGGCGATCTCACCGGTCCGCACATCGACACGCCGATCACGCTCAGCACGAAGCCCGGACATCAATTCGTTCTCCCCGCGCTGCACGGGAAAGGGGAGTACGTCCTCTCCAACATCCGTCTCGTCAACGCTGACGGACAATTTCTGCAGCAAGCGACTCCGTCATTCGCCGCCATCACCGTTACCGATCCGCTGAGCACCTCCGTCACCGTCAAGCAGCTCACGCCCGATCAACTCCGGGAGCGCGGCATCACCGTCGACGCGCGCAACTACGACGTCTTCGAATACACCTTCGTCTTCGCCGTCAACGACGAGACCGTCTCCATCCCGTACAACGTCATCGTCGACCGCCGCACGCACGAGGTCATCACACCGCCGGCGCCGAAGGAGTACCCGCTCCCGCCGCCGTCGAACGTGAAGCCGCCGCCGCGCTTCGAGCCGCCGACGACGATCCCGCTGACGCTCGCCGAAGACACGAGCGGCGACACCGGCACGCCGCAGGACTCGCCGAATCCCGAAGACACGCGCACGCGGCGCAAGCCGTCGATCCCGGCAGCGATCGTCATCCCGACGGGTTTCGGTGTGCTGCATCAATTTTTCGCGGTCATCCTGCAAGTGAGCAACGCTTCGCCGGAAGGCAGCACGATCCAGCTCGACTCCATCACCGGCACGATCGACGCGCCGAACGAATTGCGCGTCGCGAAAACGTCGCCGGCCGTCTCCTTCGGACAGCCGCTGCCGATCTATTCGAAAGACGGCCACACGATTCTCGTCGCCGGCGCGACCGGAAGCGGCGAGTGGGACGTCGAAGCGCTCGGGGCCGGCACGCACACGATCAACATCGACGTGAAGGCCACGTACAAGAACGTCGGTCAGCCCGACATCCCGCTCAAAGGCCGCGTCTCGTCGTCGATCGTCGTCAGCGATCCGCGTTTCCACATCACGTTCTCGCATCCCGACACGATCCGCAAAGACGAGCCGTACACCGCATACGCATTCGTCACGAACCTCAGCCCCCAGACGCAGACGATCCACCTCGACACCACCGAGATCCTCGCGTGCGGCAGCGGCTCGACCTCCGGCGTCTGCCGCACTGAAGGCAGCGGCATCACCGATCTCACATTGAAGCCGGGCGAGATGTCGTCCGTACCGTACAAGTTGAAAGCGACGACGACCGGCCGCATCTTCGCCGCTGCCGGATCCGCAAGCGACGTCGCCCTCGGCGTCGACGTGAAGCTGACGATGGGTGTGAGCGAGAGCGGCATTCCGCTCTCGCCGGCGACGCTGGTGATGCCGTACTACGCGCGCTTCCTCGATCAATCCTTCGTCGACACCAACATGCAGCTCCTCGGGCTCGGCTACAGCCTGGCGACGGCGCCGCTCAATCAAGCGACCGCGAAGTTCCCGCGCGTGTTGAAGAGCGACGTCTTCCAACGCGCTCAGGAGATCACGCGCGCCGGTCAGCGCGTCTTCATCACGCGCCACGATCCGAACGCAAACGATCCGGTGGAGAACCGCGATGCGTTCTTCAACCTCTCGCTCGATCTGCTCGACAACGTCGAGCGCGTCGGAGTGCTCAATACGACCGCGACCCTGACGGAGTGGGATCAACTACGCCGCAGCGAAGAGAGCGGACGCCGCGCTGCCGCGGCGATGGCGCAACAGCTCGAGACGAACGGACTGACGAACGGAAAGTCGATGAAGGACTTCGTCGACGACTTCGCCGCCGCGACGTCGCATCGCTCGCCGTACGCGCTCGTCCTCGTGCGCGGCGCGAAAACCACGGGCACGCGTCCGTACGCGCTGACGATCACGAGCGGCACGAAGAAGCTCGACGTTCCCGCGGAAGCGGCCAACGGATGGGTGCGCGATCTGCCGTTCGCCGAGCTCACGCAATTCGATTCATCGACGGAGACCGGCGAGCTCGCGCTCATCGGACGTTGGAGCGACACGCTGCAGCTCTCCGTCAAGTCGGCAAGCGATCACTTCAGCGTCGACGTCATCTACCCGAACACTGCGAACGCATCGTTCATCCGCAAGACGATCGACGTTACAGGCGCGCAGGCGAACGTGCCGGTGACGATGTCCCTCGCGCGCGGTGTCCGCGACGTCGTCGTCACCGGCGCCACCGCGGTTCCGACCGACGCCGCCGACAACATCACGCCGCTTCGCATCGTCGCAGCCGCGCAAGACCTTCATCTCGACAACGCCGGCCACGTCGTCTCCATCCTCTTCAATCGTCCGATCACCGTCGCCGACGCCGAGAACTTCCGCGATCTCTTCGGGATCACCACGAGCGTCCCGAGCATCAACTACAACGTGCCGCGCAAGAACACGAAGACGGCGAAGTACATCCCCGGCGCCGCGGCGCAGGAAGACGCGCGCATCGTCAACGTGAGTTTCGACAAAGCGCTCTCCAGCAACGCCACGTACACGATCGACGTCGACACGATCGCGGACGCCGCCGTACCCGCGAATGCGTTGGCGCAACCAGCGACCGTCATCCCGCGCATCGACAACAAACGTCCCGGCGGCCTCGTTGCCGGACAAGTGCTCAACGCGGCGAACGTCCCGCTGAAAGATCTTCCCGTTCAACTCATCGCCGACTCGTTTCAATACGACACGACCGTCGACGAAGGCCGCTTTCTTTTCGAGTTCGTCCCGCGCGACGTCGACGCCGGCATCAACGGCAACTACAACCTCAGCACGACGACGACCGACGGCAAGTTCACGGAAGTGAACGGCACCGTGCGTCTGCCGGGACAAGTGCAAATCGTCAACCTCGTCTTCCTCGGGCGCGGCAGCGCGGCCGGCAAGGTGACGTACAGCGACGGAGTGCCGCTCGCGAACGCAACCGTCGTCGTCAACTCGCCGGTCTACAAAGAATGGCGTAGCGGAATCACGAACCCCGACGGCAGCTATGAGGTCGGCGATCTTCCTGTCGGTCCGCTCACGTTCATCGTGCAGGACGACGCCGGCCGCATCACCTACGCGACGAATCAGATCGCGACGCCGGGACAAGTCGTCACGCAGGACCTCGTCATCCAGAAGAAAGAGTTCCCCGGCACGGGCACGATCCGCGTCACGGTACGCCGCTCCGATTTCCCCGCGAGCGACCCGCGGAGCATCGTGCCGAACGCGCACGTCGGCGTCTACACGCAAGGCTACGGACTCACCGACGCCTTCACCGACTCCAGCGGCAAATTCGAGTTCACGAAAGTTCCGGCCGGACTCGTGTCGCTCCTCGCCGCGGAATTCTCGATCACGCGCGAGTCCGCCGGCATCGAGATGGATCTCAAGCCGGACACCGTCATCGACACGACGATCACGCTGCACGTTCCGACGACGCAGGATCAGTCGGGACAGATCACGCTCGTCGGCGTGATCACACGCGACGATCCGACCGCGCCGCAGGATCCGACCAAAGACAGGCCGGTCGCCGGCGCCGTGATCAACGTCAGCGGACTCGAAGGCGTCGTCGCGAATGCGAACGGCGAGTACGCGATCCCGAACGTGCCGCTGAGCTTCGGCGCGAAGGCGCGCATGACCATCTTCGATCCCGCGACCGGTCGCCGAGGATCGTTTGTGTTGCCGACGCTGGTGATGAATGAGGCGAAAGAGAACACCTTCAGTCCGAAGCTGCAGTCGTCGCAGCCCGCGGGCATCGCCACGATGCGCGTACGCGTCTTCGGTCCGCACGGCGAGCCCGCGAGCGGGATGAAAGTGATCCTTCCCGGTTATCCGCCGACCCGATTCGACGAGACCTCGCCCGGCGTCTATGACCATCCGAACGTTCCCGTTCCGGTGCGCTGGACCGTCTACGCGATTCCGGACAGCGCCAGCGCGAAATCGAATTACGGCGAGGAGGTCGTGCACGGCGATGTGCGCGTCGACTTCGACGCGCAGATCGGCGTCCTCGATCTTCGCCTCCTCGGCCAGGGAACGATCCTCGCGACCATCGAACAACAAGTCCCCTGCGCGAACGGCCCGTGTTACTCGCGAGCGTTCGGCAGCATCGACGCGGTCTATCCCGTGTGGGACGACGCCGAGCAAAGTCTCACGCCGCTCGATCACGTCGTGGCGATGAATCAGGAAACGAACGTCGCGACCATCAAGGTGCCGGCGAATGTGCCGGTGCTCGTCGAGACTGTGAATCATCCGTCCGGCTACGCGTCGCAGACGGCGACGATCGGATTCGAAGGCGACACACAAAACGTCGCGCTTCGACTCAGCACGCTCGGCGACGTCACCGGCCGCGTGCTGATGTTCGACGCGCAGACGCCCGTCTCCGGCGCGAGCGTCTCGTTCAGCGGAAGCGTCGCAAACATTCTTCCCGTGCAGACCGCGCCGGATGGCAGTTTCAGGTTCACGGGCGTCGCCGCGAATCAAAGCTTCCACCTCGTCGCGAAAGTGACGCAGGACGGCATCACGCGCACCGGCTACGTCGATGCTGCGACGCCGCAAGGCGGCGGACCTGTCGGCAATCTCGTGATCATCCTTCGCGAACAATCGACGATCGAAGGAACGATCAAAGATGCCTCGGGCAACGCCGTTCCGCTCGCGAAGTTCTGGGTGCGCGAGCTGTGGTGGCCGTTCGACACGTTCGGCTCGCAGACCGATCCGCTCTTCGCCGACAAGAACGGTCACTTCGTCGTCAACAACGTCTTCACCGGTCCGTTCCGCATCAGCGCGGTCTCGCCCGATGTGCAGGAAGTGCGCGGCGATTACCAAGGGACGCTGAAGTTCGAAGCCGACAACTCGCAACGCAACATCCCACTCACCATCACAGGACTCGGCGGCGGCCTCGGCACGATCAGCGTGCTCGTGCAAAACCCGCAAGACAATTTCGCTCACGTCGCGAATGCGGAAGTGAGTCTGCTGCGCAACGGCACCGGCTTCGACTTTCAGACGACGGACGCGAACGGGGTCGCGGTCTTCGATCAAGTTCCGGTGAGCGGCACGTACACGGTCAGCGCGTACTCGAAAGCGCTCGGCCGCGCAGGCGCGATCACGAACGGCTTGAGCGTCGCCGATCAACAAACGACGAACGTCGCCGTGCTCCTGAGCATTCGCGGCGTCGTCTCCGGAACGCTGCAAGATCCCGAGAGCGAGCCGATTGCGAATGGACCGGTGCGCGGCGCGCCGATTACGTTGCGCACCGGCGCGATCACCACACGCGCGTCGACCGACGGCACAGGCGCGTTCGAATTCCTCGGCATCCCCGAGGGCAGCTTCACCGTCGAAGGCGTCGATCCCGACAGCGGACGCTTCGCGCCGTCGCCGAGTGGTCTCTTCATCAACTCGCTCTTCCAGGAGTCGCGCAACATCAAGCTGTTCCTCGAGCAGACCGCGACGCTCCACGTGAAGGCGTACCTGCCCGACGACGCCGGCAACGCGGGCGTGCTCGCGCCGCTCGTCAACGTGAAAGTCACGCAGACGAACTACTCGCGCGAGCAGCAAGGGAACGATCTCGACTTCAAGAAGATGTTCGCGGGTCAGGGCTACACCGCGGTGATCACGGAGCTCGGCGGCGAGAACCGCGTCGTCGAGAAGCAGGGCGGATTCGGCGGATCGCTCACCGGAAATTTGACCGTCGTCTTCCCGACGTCGGGCTCGGTGCAGGTCACCGTACAGGACTCGCACAATCAGCCGGTCGCGAATGCGAGCGTGACGATCAACGGCGGCGGCAAGAGCGTGAACCTCTTTACCGGCGCGAACGGCATCGTCTCGATGAGCGGCTTCGCGCTCAACGTTCCTGTCTCGGTTCAAGCGACGAAGGACGGATTGTCAGCGTCCGCGGGTGGAACACCGGTCTCACATTCGACGCCGCTTCTCTTCACTCTGAACCTCGGCGACACGATCTCGATCGGCGGCTTCGTGGAAGCGGAGAACGGCATCGGCGTTCCATCAGTCGGAACGCGCGTGCTCGCGACGATCACGAGCCGCTTACTGCCGAGCGGCCCGCTGCATCTCGAAACGCGCACCGGCGCCGACGGCAAATACAACTTCAACGCGATCCCCGTCGGCGGCACCATCGCCAACCTCGGATTCCTCGGTCCCGACGACGTCACGCTCGGCGCGTCGATCTCGAACTACGCGATCCCCGACACGCAGACGACGACGCTGAAGTTCGCGAACGTGAAGCTCGACGCCACGCCGCCGCGCGTGCTCGACATCCAGCCGGCGAACAACGAGAACAACGTCTCGCCGTCGTCGGAGATCGTGGTCACGTTCAGCGAGCAGATCGCGCCCGAGTTCCTGAGCACGAATTGGTTCAAGATCAAGTCGCTCGACGACGGCGCCGAGATGGCGGACGTCGGGTTCCTTCCGTCGCTCGGCGCGAACGGCACGTACGTCGTGCATGTCGTTCCGCCCGATCCGACGCCGGCGCAGATCGCCGCCGGCCAGAAGTTCCGGCTCAAGAGCAACGTCATCTACAGCGTCACGGTGCTGAAGGGCATCCAGGACGCGTCGGTCGCGCGCAACGCGATGGTGAACACCGTCGGCACGAGCTTCACGACCGTGAACTACACCGAGCCGTCGATCGTGAGCGTCGATCCGCCCGTCGATCAGCCGCTGCCGCAGCAGACGACAATTCGAGTGAGATTCAACAAGCCGATCGACATCACGTCGTTCAACGCCGGCAACGGCGGCATCGCCAAGCTCGAGCAACTCGACTCGTACAAAGGCACGCCGCTCGCGAACGGCAACGTCCCGCTCTCGCTCTTCATCGATCCGCAGGACTCGAAGACGCTCGTCGTCGCGCCGACCGGCGTTGCCATCGCCGACTCGTCGTTCTATCGACTGACGATCGCGAAGACGCGCGACACGCAGACGCCGCCGAACGTGCAGTCGACGGATCGAACGTTCGATTACTTCTCGTTCGACACGAAGCCGCCGGTCGTCACGATCGAGTCGCCGGTGCCGGACGGATTCCCGCTCATCGCCGGCGTCGAGTACACGGCGACGGCGAGCGTGCACGATCTCAATACGACGAATGTGTCGAGCGACGTCGCTTATGTCGATTGGTTCGACGCGAACGGCACGTTCTTGAAGCGTGTCACGACGGCGCCGTACGGCTACACGTTCGTCGCGCCGACGTCCGAAACGCAGTTCACGTTGAAGTCGTCGGCGCAAGACGTCTCGAAGAATCCGAGCCCGTCGCTCACGTCGTTCACGTGGACGGTCGCGCCGAACAATCCGCCGAGCGATCTCGCGATCACGCACACGCCGTCGTCGGTCTATCCCGGCGGCAGCGTCACCACGAGCGTTGCGTTCAACGACGAAGGGCTCCGCGTCACCGTCGGCCTCGACATCACCGCCACGAACACCGACGGCACGCCGTATCACGCCGTCGTCGATGCCGTGCAGGTCACGCGCGCGAAAGTGAGCGACGCGTGGCACGCCGCGACGTTCACGTACACGATCCCGTCGACGGTGAAAGACGGCACGGCCACGATCGTCGCCACTGCCACCGACGCGGCGTCGAAGTCGTCGACGAAGTCATCGACGCTCACGATTCTCGCCGACACGATCGCGCCGCAGATCGTGTCGATCTCTCCGGCCGCCGAAACGCACTTCAAGTTCCACGACGTCTACTCGATCGTACTGAAGGCGAAAGACGCGGAGACGAGCGTCGCGAAAGTCGTCTTCGCGTACGACGGCAAGAGCGTCACGGTCACGTCGCACACGACCGACGCGAACGGCGTCGCCACGTTCACAACCAGCGTCACCGTTCCACCGAAGAACGCTGATACGCGCATTCACATCGTCGCGACGGCGTACGACATCGCGAACAACGCCACGCCGTCGACGACCGACGTCATCTACGACAGCGTCAACGACGCCGAAGTGCCGAAGGCCGCGTGGATCACGCCGCTCGACGGCGCGGCGCTCCCGACTGGCCAGACGAATTGGACGACCACGCTCCGCGTCCGCGCCACCGACAACATCAAAGTCACGCAGGTGAAGTTCGAGAGCTCCGCGCTCCCATCGCCGGTCGTCGTCATCAATCCCAAGAGCGGCACGTCGGACGTCTTCGAGGCGAATGCGACGCTGACGATGCCGGCCGATCTCGCGCCGTTCGTCATCACGGCAACGATCAGCGATGACGACGAAACACACGACGTCGTGCTGCCGATCACGATCACGCCGGTGCATCCCGACAACGAGATCACCGCCGACTTCCCGATCAACGCGACGAACGTCGCCACCTACAACGGCAAGTCGCTGATGATTCGCGGCGCCGGCGTTCGCGTCTTCATCACCGTGCCGCTCACGCTCCAGAACCTCATGGTGCTCGACGGCGCGAAGATCACGAATCCCGATCAAACGAAGGTCGATCTCACGGTTGCCGATCGTGTCTTCATCGACGCCGACTCCTCCATCGACCTCACCGGCAAGGGCTACCTCGGCGGCTGGGTCTCGCGCGACGACAACACGTCGAAGAACGACTCCAACATCGGCATGACCCTCGGCGCCACGACGACCGGCGGCGCGATCGAGTCGGCGTCGTACGCCGGCATCGGCGGCGAGTCGCCGAACGCGCTGTCGAACGCGACGTACGGTTCGATCACGAGTCCCACCGATCTCGGCTCCGGCGGCGGCGGCTCGACCGACGGACACAAGACGCCGGGCGGTTCAGGCGGCGGCGCCGCGATCATTCGCGGCGGCAACACGTACGTCATCGCCGGCGCGATTCACGCCGACGGCGGAACGGGTGTCAACGCCGGATCGGGTGGCAGCGTGCTGCTCTCGTCGCACGCGCTGATCACGAGCGCCGACACGCGGATCAGCGCGAACGGCGGCACGGAGCGGGGAGGCGGCGGACGCGTTGCGATCAGCGCGAGCGATCGCTTCGACTTCGTCGATCTCTCGACACTCGTCACCGCGCGCGGCGGCCATAGCAGTGGATCCACCGATGGCGGCGCCGGCACAATCTTCATCAAGCGCCCAGGCGCAACGAACGGCGAGTTGATCGTCTCGTCGTACGACGCGGCTTTCTCGACATCGACCCATCTGACGAAAGGCACGCCGCTCGCCGGCACGCTCGCCTTCGATGCGCTCACCGTGACGCAGCGCGCACTCGCGCGACTAGACAACGCGGTGACGCTGCCAAGCGGTGTGAATCCTACCGTTGACCACGGCGCGCTGCTCTTGCAGCCAACCGACGTCCCGTCGATCACGCTCACATCGACGACGCCCGCCGCGGGATCGAACGTCATTCAAAACACGCCGATCACGTCGCTGTTCGACGCGTCAGCAATCGACGGCGTCGATCACGTGCGCGCGATCCTCGCCGCGTCACCGACGGATGCGTCGGTCTCCTTCATCGATCACCCCTCGACCGTCACCGCGACGAACCTCGCCGCGACCGTTCCCGCAACCGCGACGCCCGGTCCCACGACGCTGAAGCTGCGCGCCGTCTCGCGCGCGGGCCGCGTCGTCGACACCGCGCTCTCGAGCTTCACCATCGTCGCGAACACGCCGCCGTCGATCACGCAGTTCGACGTGACGCCGCTGTCGCTCTATCCCGGACATTCGGTCAGCGTCGTTGCGCGCGCCACCGACGACGTGGCAGTGACGTCGCTCAATCTGACGGCGACGGCCGGCACGGTCACTTCGGCGTCGCAGAACTTCAGTGTCGCCATCGCCAACAACGCGGTGCCGGGCGACGTCACGCTCACGCTCAGCGCCTCCGATGGATTCCCGGGACGCGCCGACATCACACAGACGAAGACCATCACCATTCTGCCGGACACCGTCGCGCCGGCCATCACCATCACGTCGCCGTCGCAAGCGCTAGAGGAATCGACCGGCGGAACGTTCGCCGTCGAAGCGACGATCGTCGACGCCGAAGTCGCCGTGAAGACCGCGACCGCGACGTGGGAAGGGCAGACCTACACGCTCGCGCCGCTCGCCGGCAAGACGAACGTCTACGGCGCAACGCTGCCGATTCCGGAAGTCGACGGCATCGATCCGGTGTCGAAGACGCTGAAGGTCACGGCGTCCGACTTCGCGAACAACTCGAGCGAAGCAACGAAGACCGTCGTCATCAACCCGCTCATCGATCCGGCCGCGCCGGCCGTCGCGTGGATCTGCGCGAGCCCGAACGCGATGTTCCCCGCCGGCACGAGCGTGAAGTTGCGCGTGAGCGCCGATGGTGCCTCGCCGCAGAACGGCGTCTCGCGCGTCGAGTTCACGATCGACGACGCCACACCGATCGTCGTCACGATGCCGATCAACAGCAATCAGTACGAGACCACGTTCGCGATTCCCGCCGGCGACGCTGCGGGCACCGTGCACAACGTGCTCGTCGCCGCCATCAGCGCGGGCGGCAATCGTGCCACGCTCACGTCGGCGTTCACCGTCGTCACCGGCACGTCCATCTCCACCGCCGTCACCATCGACGCGAACAACGCGACGCAGGAGAACGCGAGCTTCATCATCAAGAGCGGCGGCGTGCTCACGATCATCGGAGCGCACACATTCAAGAACGTCGTCGTCCTCGACGGCGGAAAGCTCGTGCAGCAGCAGCCCAGCGCCACGAAGAGCGACATCGTCGTCATCGACGCGCTCTATGTCGCATGCAACGGCGCGCTCGATGTGAGCACGCTGCAGCCTCGGTACTCCGCCTACCCGGGCGCCGGCGTTCCGGACGGCATCAGCAGCGGCGGACACATCGGCGAAGGGGCCGGTTTCCGCACGGCCGGCGGTACGAGCTTCGGCAGCATCTATCGTCCGCAGGAAGCCGGAGGCGGAGGAGCCGTCGCCGATCCGGGCGCCACGGGCGGCGAGGCCGGCGGACAGGTTCGCTTGAACGCAAACCGCCTGATCGTCGACGGCGCCATTCGCGCGAACGGCTCCAACAACAATCTGTGGGGCAGGGGCGCGGGCGGTTCGGTCTGGATCACGGCTTCCACGATCGGCGGCGGCGGCGTCGTCGAAGCGCGCGGCGGCGGCGACACGAGCGATCGGCCCGGTGCCGGCGGTGGCGCCATCGCCATCGAATACGCCACTGCGAGCGGGACGTTGCTCGGCAAGAGCAGCGCACGCGGCGGCGCGACGATCGGCGGCACCCCCGGCGCGGCAGGCTCGATCTATCTGAAGAGTCCTTCGTCGACGTACGGCGATCTAATCATCGACAACAACTCGCAACCGCGCTCGGTCCCGACGACGCTTCCGTCGTTCGGCATCGCGCACGCGGCATCCGTGAACGCAAAGACCGTTACGACCGATCGCCTCTACATTCCGAATTGGACGGCCGGTCACTATGTTCGGGCGATTGCGCCGGACGGCACGACGCGCGGCACGTGGCGCATCGCCGGCGTCTCCAATCACGCTTCGCTCCGAACGCCGGGCGGCTACGGCGAAGTGCTGACGCAGGATGCGGTCGCCTACGACGGCTACGTCATGTGGGTCGCGAACGCGGTGAGTGTCGGAGGCACGGCGCACAACTACATCGCGGCGCGCTTCAACAACGGCGCATGGCAATACGACAACGACTCGTCATTCGCCGACTTCACGCCCGGCCCGAACGATTTCATCTTCGCCTCGTTCTCGAAAGACACGAGCGCGATCACCGCCATCACGCGCTACGAGTGCCCGTCAGGTTGCGCGCCGATCAACGGCGTGGCCGTTCTCGGCGAAGTCGGCGGCGCCGTGTTCGGCAACTACCGCAGCGGGTCCGGCTTCGAGTTCTGCTGCACGGCGTTCCCGAACCGCACTCCCGTCGTCGATGACGCGGAGATGTACTTCACGGCGAACTACGCTGAGACCAACCTCGTCTTCGCCGCCGGCGTCGCGCAGATCACGCTCGAAGACGGCACGACGCCTGTCGACGTTCGCGCCGGCGATACGCTGCGCGGCGTCTACCTGTTCGACAACGTGAAGATCGCGAGCGCCGTTGTCCAGTCGCGCGATCTCCTGATCAGCACCAACGCGCCGGTCGTCGACGCGACGTCGACATTGAGCACGAACAATCTCAGCGCACCGAAGATCGACGCATCGAAGCTCACGTTCTCGCGCGGTCTCAACGGTGCGGTGCTGAACGGCGCCGCCGGCGCGGCGACCGACAGCGACTCGCCCGTCATCATCACCGCACGCGACGCGGCGCGCGCGATTCCTCCCACTCCGCTCTTACAGCGCCAGATGAGCATCACGACCGGTATCGCCGGCGTCTTCTCGATCGCGAAGCGAGCGAATGGGCAGGGAGGCTTTGGGCAGGCCGGCGGATCGAGCGTCAGCTCGATCACCGACGCCGGCTACATCCAGTTCCGTTCGAGCACCACCGACAAGCAGTTCTTCGCCGGCCTCGCTCCGAACGATACCGTCGCCAGTCTCGGCAGCAGTCTGCAGGCGTTCATCGTCGAGGGCGGAGCGCGCTGGGATGTCTGGTCCAACGGCAACTTCATTTCGATCGGCGGCTCGCATACCTATACGACGAGCACGCTCTTCCGCATCGAGAAAACTGCGACCGCGGTTCGTTGGTTCGTCGACGGCGTGAAGGTCTACGAGGTGACGGCGAACGTTGCGCCGGCGCTGCGCCTCGACTTCGGTTTCAGCGAAGACGGCGGCGAGATGAACTCCGTCGAATACAACACGAAGTCGCTCGCGACGTCGGCAACATCCGCGACGGCGAACGCCGACGGCTCGTTCATCCTCAACCTCGATGCATCCGGGGGCGATCCGATCGTCGTCTCAGCCAACGACACCCATCTCTTCCCGCTGCGCTCCGACGAAGTCGCCGCCGGCAATGTCCCGTCGGACATCGGCGTCAGTTCCATCAGCGTCAGCCCGAGCGATGTTGTGGGCGGACGCACTGCCACCGGCACAGTCACGCTGCTCGCGCCGGCCGGCGCGCAAGGTGCGCTGATCGCGCTGACGAGCTCCAACGGCCTCGCCACCGTTCCGGCGACGATCACCGTTCCCGCCAACGCCGCTTCAGCGAACTTCCCGTTGACGACGAGTGCGATCACCGTCGCTTCCGTTCCCGTCACGATCACCGCGACACATGCGAATGTCGCAAAGAGCGCGGCCTTCAACATCGTCAAGGACACGGTCCCGCCCACCGTGACGATCACGGCGCCGGGCCAGCCCGCGTCGTTCAACGAAGGCAGCGGCGCAACGTTCACGGTGACAGCGACTGCCGTCGACGCGGATGCCGGCGTGCAGCGCGTCTTCGCCACGTTCGACGCAGCCGACTACGCGATGGCGCGCGACAATTCCGCGGCCGACCTCTACCGCGTCGTCATCCCGGTGCCCAACGTCGACGGCACGACACCCGTGCCGAAGTCGCTCGTCGTTTCCGCGATCGACAACAGCAACAACACCGGCGTCAGCTCGACGTACACGATCAACATCGTCCCGCTCAACGATCCGAACGGGCCGACGATCAGCTTCACGTGCGCGACGGCGAACGCCGTCTTCCCCGTCGGCGAGCAGGCGCGGTTCCGCGTCAACGCCGTCGGCAAGAGCGGCCAGAACGGCGTCACGAAAGTCGAATTCGTCATCGGTTCCACCACCGTCCTCGCCTCGAACATCGGCAACAACGTTTACGAAGGTCTCTACACCGTTCCCGCGTCCGCCGACGGCACGCTATTCAACGTGCGCGCGATCGCCACGAGCGTCGCCGGAAATCAGAGCGACATCACGACGTCGTTCCGCGCGTACAACGGTAACGTCTTCAAGACGAACACGACGATCGCCGCGACGAACGCTTCGTTCGACGGCCACGCGCTCTTCGTCATGGGCAGCGGCATCACGCTCACCATCGGCGGCCATCACAACTTCACCGCCGTCGGCGTGCTCGACGGCGCGATGCTCACGCATGCGGGACCGACGACAACCACGATCGAGCGCGTCGACCTGACCGTTACCGATGGCGTTTACGTCGCGTGCGGAAGCGTCATCGACGTCAGCAACAGAGGCTTCGGCAGCACGGTCAATAACGTCGCGTACACATACAACGACGCAAGTAGCGGCACGCTCACCGGCGGCAGCACCTTCGACGTTCCGACCGATCGCCCCGCGGCGGGAAGCCACGGCGGTCGCGGCGGACGCGCCGGCGCGGCGGAATCCGCGCTGACTTACGGCTCGCTCTACGATCCGAACGAGCCGGGCGGCGCCGGCGCGCTGAAGGGAACCTGCGGCAACTCGAACTGCAATCCGGGCGGCGGCGTCGTGCGCATCGCCGCGCAGACCGTCACTCTCGACGGCGACATCAAAGCGAACGGCCACGTCGATGCGAACGGATGGGGCGGCGGCGCCGGCGGCAGCGTGCGCATCGACGCGACGACACTCAATGGCGTCGGACTGATCAACGCGAACGGCGCCGACGGCGGCTTCGCGTCCGGCGGCGGCGGACGTATCGCTATCTACTATCAGTCTCTCGGCTTCGATCGCACGAAGATCCTCGCGCGCGGCGGCGACCAGGCCGGTGCGGGGCGCGGCACGGCCGGAACGATCTTCCTCAAGAGATCCGATCAGCCGAACGGCGAGCTTGTGATCGATAACGGCACCGTCGGCGATCAAGCCGATCGTACGACCGATCTCCCGCAACTCGGCAGCGGAACGGTCACTTCGATCAGCGGCGCAACGCTGACGCTGAGCGGCGCCGTTCCGCAGTTCATCGAAGGAAGCTCCGTCGAGTTCCTCGACGCATCCGGAATCGTGAAGGCCACATACGTGATCGCATCGCGCACGGCGACGACGATCACCTTGCAGACGGCGCCTACCGGCGTCAGCGCCGGCATGACGTATCACGGCATCTGGGTCTTCGACAGCGCGACCGTCAAGAACCTCGGCAGCTTCGCGCTCGACAACCTCAAGTCGCCCGCGCTCTCCACGACGATCGGCGCGAAAGCCTTCTTCACGTTTACCGCGCTCGACAACCCGACGATGACGCTCAACGGTTGGATCAAGGTGACCGGCACGGCGAAGGTTCCCGATCTCACCATCGACGGCGGCACGTTCGAGGTCAACGGCACCGTCACCAGCACGACGATGCGCGTGATTCACAGCGCGACCGTCACCAGTCCGCAAGTGACGCCGTCGATCGCGCGCGTCAACATCAACGCCGCGACGTTGATCGTCGAGAACCTGAGCGCAATCAACGTCGACGGCAAAGGCTTCGGCGGCACGGTCAACAACGTCGCGTACACGTACAACGACGCGAATAGCGGCACGCTCACCGGCGGGAGCACGTTCAACCTCGCGAACGACGTTCCCTCCGGAGGCAGCCATGGCGGACGCGGAGGTCGCGTGTCGCCAGCGGAATCGGCGCTGACTTATGGCTCCGTGTACGACCCCAACGAGCCGGGCAGCGCCGGCTCGATGCGCAACAGTTGCTCGACGAACGCATGCAACGCCGGCGGCGGCATCGTGCGCATTCAGGCGAACGACATCACGCTGAACGGCTCGATCAGCGCGAACGGCAAGCTGGACTCGAACGGTTGGGGTGGCGGCGCCGGCGGAAGCGTGCGCATCGACGCGACAACGTTCAGCGGCGCCGGCTCCATCAGCGCGAACGGCGCCAACAGCCCAACCGCGTCAGGCGGCGGCGGACGAATCGCGGTCTACTACCAGACCCTCGGCATCGACAAGTCGAAGATCCTCGCGAAGGGCGGAGACAACGCGGGCGCGACGCGCGGCGCGGCCGGCACGATCTATCTCAGGGGATCCACGCAGACCGGCGGCGGCGACCTGATCGTCGACAACGACACTGCGGCGATCGCCGATCGTCCGACGGATCTCACGCAGCTCGGCAGCGGAACCATCACCGCGGTCAACGGCGCGACTCTCACGCTCAGCAACGCCGTTCCGCAATTCATCGAAGGAAGCTCGATCGAGATCCTCGATGCGACAGGCGCGGTGAAGGCGGCTTACGTCATCGCAGCGCGCACATCGACGACGGTCACGCTTACCGCGACGCCGTCCGACGTCGCCATTGGCAACGGGTATCACGGCACGTGGGTCTTCGACAGCGTCGCCGTGAAGAACAACGGCACGTTCGCCAGCGACAACGTCAAGACCTCGCAGCTGACGTCGACGAGCGGCTCCAGCGGGTTCTTCACCTTCACCGCGCTCGACAACCCATCGATGACGATCAAAGGCTGGGTCAAGATCCTCGGCGCGGCGAAAGTACCGACGTTGACCATCGACGGCGGCACCCTCGAAGTCAACGGCACGGTCACCAGCACGCAGCTCGACGTAATTCACGGCGCGACGATCACCAGCCCGCAGACGACGCCGGCGTCCGTCGCGCGCGTGAGCATCAACGCGGCGACGATGACCGTCGACCCGACGAGCACGATCAACCTCGACGGCAAGGGCTTCGGCGGCACCGTCAACAACGTCGCGTATACGTACAACGACGCGAACAGCGGCACGCTCACCGGCGGCAGCACTTACAACAACAACAGCGGACCCGCTGGCGGCAGCCACGGCGGACGCGGCGGACGCGCGTCCGGCGCGGAGTCGGCGGTCACGTTCGGATCGGTTTACGACCCGAACGAGCCCGGCGGCGCCGGATCGATGCAGGGGACGTGTTCGACGACGAAGTGCAACGCCGGCGGCGGCATCGTGCGCATCGCCGCGACGACACTCACGCTCAACGGCGCGATCACCGCGAAGGGAAATCGCGACGCGAACGGATGGGGCGGCGGCGCAGGCGGCAGCGTGCGCATCGACGCGGCGACGTTCAACGGCACAGGCTCGGTCGACGCGAGCGGTGCGAACGACGGAAGCGCGTCGGGCGGCGGCGGTCGCGTCGCCGTCTACTATCAGACCCTCGGCTTCGACAAGGCCAAGATCCTCGCGAGAGGCGGCAGCCAATCCACCACCCTGCGCGGTACCGCCGGCACGATCTACCTCAAGCGCAACGACCAGACGTACGGTGAGTTGATCGTCGACAACACCGGCTTCTCGAAATCGGATCGCCCCACGCCGCTGCCCGCGGTCGGCAGCGGAACGATCACGTCGGTCTCGTCGTCGACGACCGGCGGCGCGATCGATCGCCTGACCGACACGAATGCCGCGTTCCCCGTCGGCGCACTCGCCGGCCTGCGCCTCTTCATCAACAACGATCGCAACGTTACGTGGCCGATCCTCGCGAACGACGCCACGTCGCTCGCGCTCAACGTCTCGTCGACCGCGTTCAGCGGCCAGGCGGGCAATTCGTATCGCGGTCTGGCGCGCTTCGACAACGTGAAGCTGCGCAACAACAACCTGACATCGGCGGACTTCATCGACGCGCTCGCGCTCGATGCCGACACGTCGCAGCTCATCACCAACGCCGGCCCGCCGGTCTTCGACTCGACGCTCCTCTCGCAGATCCGCGTGAGCAGCACGAACAACGGCAGCTTCATCGTCGGCCCCGCGCACGCGGTCACCGACGCCGACACGCCGATCAAGCTGACGGCGCGCAACACGGTGAGCGGCGTGACGTTCCCGCCGGTGAATGCGGCGGCCGACGGATCGTTCAGCGTTCCGGTGAGCGGCAACGTCGGCGACACGTTCACGCTCTTCGCCACCGACTCGAACGCGTCGCCGATGTCGTCGGCACCGATCAACGTCAACGGCGCGATCGCGAGCGCGAACGACGTTGCATCGATCAGCGTCGATCCGACGTCGGTCACCGCGGGCAACAGCGTCGCCGTCACCGTGCGTCTCTCGTTCCCCGCGGCAGGAGCCGGTGTCTCCGTCGCACTCACCACGTCGGATGCCTCCGCGTTCCCTGTTCCGTCTTCGATCACGATTCCCGCCGGCGCGCTCGCTGCACAAATTCTGGTCACCGCTGGATCGCCGTCGGCGACGACGAACGTCACTGTCACGGCGTCGACGAGCTCCGTCACTCGCAGCGCGACGCTCACCGTTATTCCGTCTGCGAATCGCCTGACGTCGCTCGTGCTCTCGTCCTCCTCGATCGAAGGCGGAAGTTCCCTCAACGGCACCGTTACCCTCGGCGCCAACGCGCCCGCCGGCGGCGCGACGGTCTTGCTCTCGAGCTCGAGCAGCGTCGCCACTGTTCAACCGACCGTCATCGTGCCGCAAGGTGCGAACAGCCAGACGTTCACCGTGTCGACGACCGCGGTCGGCGCAACGGTCGCGACGTCGATCACCGCGACGTGGGGTGCGTCATTCAGCGCGCCGCTCAACGTCACCGCGTGCTCCACGCTCGGCACCGTCGCCGCGCCTACGATCCCGAGCGGGGACAGCGTCTGGATCGAGGACGCACCGCCGAGCGGCGCGACCGCGACGCCGTCGAGCGCGCAAGTCGCGTTCACGACGTCGCGTTTCGCGAGCGGATCGTCGTCACTGCAGTTCGGCGCCGCGAGCGTCGCGCGCAGCTGGACGATGACCACGACGAACGCATTCAACGTCGGCGCGAGCGATCAACTCACGCAGTACATGCTCGTCAACCCCTGCAATCCACCGCGCGAAGTGCTCTTCATCTGGAGCGACGGCACGACGGAGTACCGCTACTCGTACGGCGAAGACGTCATCGACACAACGACGCCGCACACACGCATCGGACCTCTTCCCGCCGCCGGCGCGTGGACGCGGCAGACCGTGCTCGCGTCGACGATCGGCGCGGCAGGGAAGGGGATGCGCGCGCTCACGATCAAAGTCGCCGACGGCGGCGAAGTGTGGATCGATCACATCGGCGCGTCCGCATGCTCACTCGCCGCGAACGCGCCGGCACCATCGCTCAACGCGAATGAAGCGGTCTGGTTCGACGACGCGCTCCCCGCGAATGCGCTCACCGGACCGCCGGACACCACGACTCGTGCGTTCGCTTTCGACACGACGCAGGCGGCGAGCGGCACGCAGTCGCACACCGACGGCGTCGGCAGCGGCGCGCATCAGCACTACTTCTACCACGCCGATCCGATCGTCCCGCGCTCGGGCGACCTGCTCTACACCTACGTCCTCATCGATCCGTGCAATCCGCCGCGCGAAGTGATGCTGCAGTTCATCGTCAACGACGGCGCGACGTCGACGAAGGCGTACTGGGGCGAAGACGTGATCGGCTTCGGCGCGTCGACGCGCGTCGGACCGCTGCCCGACACCGGCAAGTGGGTGCGACTCGAAGTTCCCGCATCGCTCCTCGGTCTCGAAGGCAGCTCGATCACCGGAATGGCGTACAGCCTATACGACGGCCGCGCGTGGTTCGATCGCAGCGGCCGCATCGCGCGCGTGAACGTCGCGTTGAAGAAGCCCGCGACGCAGTCATCGACGTTGACCGACACGGCCGGCTTCGAACACGTCGCCGCACTCGCCGTCGACGGCAACACGGATCCGAATTCCTTCACCCACACCCTGAACGACTTCCACGCCTGGTGGCAAGTCGACCTCGGCTCCGTGCAGCCGATCGAGAACATCGTCGTCCAAAACATCCCCGACAGTTGTTGCGCAAATCGCCTCACGAACTTCTACGTGTTCGTGTCCGATGATCCGTTCACATCGACCGACCTGAACACGACGATCGCGCAAGCCGGCGTCTCCGCATATCACTACTACGATCAAGGGCCGCTGCAGCTCACGCTCGCGATCAATCGCACCGGCCGTTACGTCCGCGTGCAGCTCGCCGGCGCCAACAACCTCGAGCTCCCCGAAGTGCAGGTGTGGGCGCCGGCGTCGGGTGGGAAGGTGAATCTGGCCGGTGGACGCAGCACCAGTGCGATCTCGACGCTCAGCGGCTCGAACTTCGCGCCCGATCGCGCCGTCAACGGCGTGCAGAACCCGACTGACGTTTTCCATAGCAATCAGACTTCGTCGAGCGATTGGTGGGAGGCCGACCTTGGCTCGGTGCAGCCGATCTCGAATGTCGAGGTTTGGAACGGCACGCTCGATCGCCTGGATCGCCTGCAGAACTTCTACGTCTTCGTTTCCGACGTTCCGTTCACCGCGAAAGACATTCCGACGACGCTCGCGCAGTCCGGCGTCGGCGTTTATTACTTCTCGTCGCCGTTCGGCTCCGCGTACAACTTCCCGATCAATCGCACCGGCCGCTACGTGCGCGTGCAGCTCACGTCATCCAACTTCCTCACTCCATCGGAAGTGCAGGTCTGGTCGCAGCTCTTCGCGCTGCACGCGCTCGACGCGCATCAATCGAAATGATGAAACGCATCTCCTTCGCCGTCCTTGTCTTCGCTGCAGCGTGCAGCGTGTTTGCGCAGGCGCAGCCGGAGACTTCGTACGCCGATGACTTTCAGAGTTACGGCACGCAGAAGAATCCGACCGGCTGGGTCGACACGTCCGTCGGCAGCAGCACGCCGGTCGCCGGCGGTCTCTTCAAGACGTGGCCCGACCCGCTGCAGGGCAGCAAGGCGACGAACGTCGTTTACGGGACGAAGTCGAGCTCCGGCAAAGCGGATGCGAGCGGACGCATGGGCGTCTTCTCGACGCTCACCACCAAAACGTTCGCGGGCAAAGGACGCTTCGAATATCGCGGACGCTTTCTGCGCTCCGACGCCGATGGGCGAGTGGGCGTCACGTTCTTCTCGTCGTATCCGCAGAAAGACGCGTACTACCTCGTCGGACTCTGGCCCCAAGGCTCGACGACGAAGCTGACGATGCAGCTCATGGCGTTCGGCGCCGGCGCGCCGGCGGGAACGCTCGACTCTGGCTTCACGCCGGAGACGAACAAGTGGTACCAGTTCCTCGTGCAGGTCGACGACGCGGAGAACGCGACGTCGATCCGCGTGCACTTCTGGCAGGACGGCACGGTCGAGCCGAAGACGTTCACGATCGATGCGAAGGACGCGTCATCGACACGGCTCTCGTCGGGCCGCATCGGCATCTGGTCCGCGCACGGCGACTCGTACTTTGACGACATCGCCGTCAAGTCGCCTGTGAATCACACGCCGCCGTCGATCTCGTTCTTCGACGCGGATGCGCAGAAGACGCTCGACGCGACGCAGCTCGCGCTCTTCAAAGCGCCCGCGCGTATCGACGTCAAGACGTCCGGCGACTCGACGGTCACGTACACCGCGCAACTCGACGGCATCGCCTGGACGGCGCTCACGCCGATCGGCGTCGACGGCACGCACAAGATCACCGTGCACGCCACCGATGCTTCGGGGCAGACGGCCGACGCCTCGCTCGATCTTCTCGTCGACCAGCAGCCGCCGACGCTCGTGTTGCACGCGAACGGCGCGACATTCGCGAACGGCGCCGTGTTCGACAAAGACGTCACGATCACGGCCGTCACGACCGACGTCTCGAAAGTGACGACGACGGCGCTTCTCGACAACGTGCTGGTCGCGCTTCCCGCATCGACCGCCGAAGAGAAACTGCACGAGATCAAGGTGACCGCCACCGACCAACTCGGATGGTCGACGCCGGTCACGCAGACCTTCTACGTCGACAAGTCCGCGCCGGCAATCTCGATCAAAGCCGGCGCGCAGGATCTCGCCAACGGTGCGTCGTTCCAAACCGACGTCACCATCAACTTCAGCGCGAACGATCTCACGCTCGATAGCGTGAGCGCGACGCTCGACGGCGCGCCGTTCACTTCAGGCACGCTTGTCACGAGTGAAGCGGTGCATACGCTCGTCGTCACCGCGACCGATCGCGCGCATCACACGGCGACGGAGACGCGCTCGTTCGTCGTCGACAAGACTGCGCCCGCCGTCACGCTGCTCGCGAACGGCAATCCGTTCATCGCCGGCACGGCGTTCAACGGCGCCGTGGCGTTCACGGCCGACGTGCAGGACGCGACGCCGGTGACGAAAGTCGCGACGCTCGACGGTCAGGCGTACACGCTCGGCACTGCGATCGCGACGCAAGGCGCGCACACGATCAAGGTCGTGGCCACGAACGGCTCCGGACTCATGACGACCGTCGGTCCATTCGACTTCACGATCGACACGACGAAGCCCGTCGTGACGCTCAGCGAGTCGGGCGCGCCGTTCGCTGACAACACGAAATTCAATCGCGATGTCGTCCCCATCGTCACCGCAACCGACAACCTCACCGCGTCGCCGGCGCGCGCGCTCTTCGTCGACGGACGCTCGATCGAGCTCGACGCGCCGTTCGGCGAAGAGAAGCGCGATCACACGATCTACGCGACGGCGACCGACGCCGCAGGCAACGTCGCGACGACGCCGACGTTCCACTTCCTTCTCGACAAGACGAAGCCCGTCGTCACGATCACCGACGCCGACGGCAAGACGCTCAAAGACGCGCTCGCGAATCATCCCGTCGTCGTCAATGTGCGCGTCGTCGATCTCACCAACGTCGTCGTCGCCGCCACGCTCAACGGACAGTCGCTCTCCCTCGGCAGCGGCGCGACGCAGAGCGACGGCAGCGTCATCTTCACCAGCGCGCCGATCGCGAACGACGGCCACTACGACCTCTCCGTCACCGCGACCGACGAAGCGCTGAACACGAGCGACGCCGCGACGGCGAGCTTCGACATCGATCAACAGCCCCCGCCTCTCGCGTTCACCGCGCCGCCGGACGGCACGACGGTGTCGACGACGACGATCCTCGCGCAGGGAACGCTCGACGATGCGCAGAGCGTCACGATCAACGGCGTCGTCGCGCAAGTCGATCTCATCGCCAAGACGTTCGCGATGAACAACATCATCCTGCTCGAAGGGCGCAACGAGATCGTCGCCACCGGCATCGACAAAGCCGGCAACTCCGGCAGCGCGACGCTCATCGTCAATCTCGACACGCGCGCGCCCGAGCTCGTGCTGACCGCGCCGGCGATGAACGCCTGCATCAACGCGCAGACGATCACGGTGACGGGACGCATGAGCGACCAGAACGCCCACGACGTGCACGTCTCGATCACGCCCGGCGACGTTGCGCCGGTCGACGTGATCCCCGCGAGCGACGGCAGCTTCACCGCGAACATCGCGGCGCCCGGCGAAGGAAAGTTCGTCATCAGCGTCGAAGCCGCGGATGCCGCAGGCCACGTGACGACCGGCGCCGTCTCCATCGTCGTCGATCGCATCGCGCCATCGATCGTCGTCACGAACAGCGGTGCGCCGTTCAGCGGCGGATTCGTGAACCATCCGCCGTCGCTCTTCCTCCGTGCGAACGACGCGGATCCATCCGCCACGCTCACCGCGACGCTCAACGGCCAGCCGTTCGTCTCCGGCACGTCGGTCAATGCCGACGGCAGCTACACGCTGAAAGCAACCGCGCACGATTGCGCGGGCAACGTCTCGCCCGAGGTGTCGATCGCATTCACCGTCGACACGATCGCGCCGCACATCGCGGCGATCGATCCTCTCGAGGGCTCGACGATCACGACGTCGTCGAAGCCGATCGCCGGAACGTTCGACAAGAGCGACACGAAGTCGCTCACGATCGACGGCACTCCATTCGCTGCGACGATCAGCGGCGCGTCGTTCACGTTCACCGGTGTGCCGTTCAGCGAGGGCACGAATCGCTTCGTGCTCGTCGCCACCGACGACGCCGGCAACGTCTCGCGCACTCCGTACTCGTTCATCGTGAAGACGACGACGCCGACGATCTCGATCACGGAAAACGGCGCGCCGATTCCCGCGAACGCGATCTTCAATCGCATCATCACGCCGTCGATTCACTCGAATGAGTCGAGCGCCACGATTAACGCGACGCTCGACACCGCGCCATACACGTCGGGCACTCCGATCGCGACGGAAGGCACGCACACGCTCAGCGCAACCGCGAGCGACGCGTTCGGACACACCTCGCAGCCCGCGACCGTCACGTTCACGATCGATCGCACGCCGCCGGTCGTCTCCATCGCATCGCCGTCCGACAACTTCGCGACCGGCGCCGACACCATCGAAGTGCGCGGCACCGCCACCGGCGGCAACTTCGCTTCGATCACCGTCAACAGCATTCCCGCGACCGTCGCCGCCGACGGCTCCTTCTCGGCCACCGTCAACCTCGACCTCGGCCCCAACGTTCTCATCGCCGCGGCGACCGACCGCGCGGGCAACGTCGGCACCGCCAGCGTCGGCGTCACGCGCAATCCCGACAAGTTCGCGATCGTGATCACGTCGCCCGCCGACAAGACGCTCACGAATCGCCACAGCGTCACGGTCGCGGGACAACTCTTTACGCCGAACGCCGCGAGCACGGTGAGCGTCAACGGCGCCGATGTCACCGTCGTCAACGGCGCTTTCGTGAAAAACGATTTCGCGCTCAGCGAAGGCGCGAACACGATCACCGCGACCGTGCGCAGCTCGACAGGCGCGACGAACAGCGCCAGCGTCGTCGTCAACGCCGACTTCACGCCGCCCACGCTCAAGGTGCTCGCGAACGGATTGCCGCTCGACAACGACGCGCGCTTCGCGACGTCGCCCACGATCACGGTCGAGACGTCCGACACGCGTCCCGAAGCCGTGCTCACGACGATCACGCTCGACGGCACCAACGTCTCGTCACCGATCAGCGCGCTCGGCGATGGCGGCCACGCGCTGAGCGTCGTCGTCGTCGACGGCGCCGGCAATCGCGTGCGCCTCGATCGCACCTTCGCAGTCGGCGGCGGTACGACGACCGGTGGCTGCTCGCTCAGCGCCTTCGATCCTGCGAACGGATCGAGCCTCTACACCGCGAACATCACGATCAGCGGCCGCACCGGCGGCGCGTCGAGTGTGCTCGTGAACAACGCGCCGGCGCTGATGAGCGATGGCTCGTTCGCCGCGCCGGTCACGCTGCAGCCCGGCCGCAATGACATCCAGATCAAGTGCGCCGGCTCCAGCGACGCCACGACGCTCACGCTCTATCGCTACACCGACGCAACGGTCACGATCACGTCGCCGACGAACAACACGATCGCGCCGAACGCGACGATCGACGTGAGCGGCACGGTCACCGACGGCGTCGCTCGCGGCGACGTCAACACGCGCGATTTTGTCCCATCCAACGGCGCCTACAGCGTCTCCGCCGTCCCCCTCGGCAACGGTCTCAACATCATCACTGCTCACGCGAAGACGTCGACTGGACGCATCGCCACGGCCAGCGTGCGCGTGAAGTACTTCGGCGGCGCGCCGCAGCTCGTGATCACGTCACCGCTTGCCGGCACGCAGACGGGCGCGGCGACGACCGATGTCAGCGGCACGTACACGAACGTCGATCCCTCGACGATCGCCATCGCCGGCGCGACCGTCGTTCCGCACCCGCTCACCGACACGACCGGCACGTTCACCGCGACGGTCGCGCTCGCGCCAAACGCCAAGACGACGATCACCGTCACTGCGCGCTCGCGCAACAACGTCGCCGTCAATGCGACGACCGACGTCATGAACGCCGGCACCGCGATCGTGACGATCACGTCGCCGCTCGACAACACCGCGCTCTCGTCGACGACAGCTCACATCACCGGCACCTTCACCCCGATCCTCGGCTCGCAAGTCCAAGTCGCGGGCGTGAACGCGACGACCGACGCGAACGGCAACTTCGCCACCGACGTCGATCTCTCTACGGCGACGACGTCGTCGGTGCCGATCGTCGCGCGCATCACGACGAGCGACAACCAGATCGCGACCGATGCGATCCGCATCATCAAGCTCGGCGCGCTCACGGTGAAGGACACGTTCCCCGCGCCGAACGCGATCGAAGTCGACTCCGGCGTGCTCATCGTCGCGCGCTTCTCGAATGCGCTCGACGGCGCGACCGTCGCGAGCTCGGTCAAGCTCACCGACGCGAGCGGTGCGGCGATCGACGGCGACACATTCGTTGACAATGAGATCGTCAGCTTCGCGCCGATCGCGCCGCTCACCGCCGGCATGCATTACGCCTTCACGGTCGCGCAGACGCTGAAGGATCTCGCCGGCGGCACGCTCGCGTCGCCGTATGCGCTGCAGTTCACCGTCGCGGCGAGCGCGCCCGCGAATCCGCCGGTCGTCGATCAATCCGACTTCACCGGCTGCATCACCAAGGCGACGATCACTGGCACCGCAAGCGCGCCCGGCGCGCGCGTTCGGCTCGACGTCGATGGCGTGACGCTGCAGACGAACTCCGACGCCACGACCGGCAAGTTCACCTTTGACTTCACGTTCTCCGGCCAACCCGGCTACCACATCGCGCGCGTGCGCCAGATGGCGAGCGACGGCACGCTCTCCGAAGAAAAAGACATCGCGTACAACATCAACTGCGCCGCGCCGCGTGTCGTCGCCGCGTCTCTCGATCGCATCGCGAAGAAGATCACGATCAATTTCTCGAAGCCGATGAAGCTGTCGTCACTCGCGAGCGCGGTCTTCATCAATGCGAACGCTGCGACGAGCGTGGCGCTCGACACCGGGGGCGACGTTGCCACCGCGTCGTTCACCGAAGACGTAACGAGCGCGAACGTCGCGCTGAGAGTCTTGAAGTCGGTCGAGGACACGACCGGCCAGACGCTCGTCGCCGACTATACGCAGACATTCGCCGTCACATCGACGCAGCCGACCGGCGGCTATGTCTCCGGCGCGGTCTACGACGCGACGAACGGTCGTCCGTTGATGACCGCCACGATCGACATTCTCAATTCTCAACTCTCAATTCTCAATTCGGCGCCAGCCGCCGGTCGTTACACCGTCCCGCTCGACGAAGGCGTCTACACGATTCAGGCAACCGCCCCGGGATACACGACCGTATGGCGCCAGATCGTCGTTCCATCAGGCAGCGGCGTCGTGCCGATCGACATTCGCTTGACGAAGCGCGGCAATGCCGGCGGCGATACCACCGTCACGAAGAAAGTCGAGCTCACTGCGCCATCGGGTACGAGCCTCACGCTCACTTCCGTCGGCGCGCAATCGCTCGCCGGCCTCTTGCCGCTCGGCTGGTCGCCCGCGGCCGCCGCGGAGATCGTGCCGCTCGACACGCCGATCGCCGGCGCGCGGCTCACGTTCGTCCTGCCGGCCGCCGACGTCGCTGCGATCACCGCCGCGAATCAGACGCTCTCGCTCGCGCAATACGACAACACGCGAGACGAGTGGCGAGTCGTGACTCCGGTGGCGAACGTCGGCAGCGACGGTCGCGTCGCGTTCGATGTTTCAACCACCGGCAATTACGCGCTCGTCTATCCCGACAACGCGCCGAACCTGGCTCGTCCCGCGCCCGCGCGTACCGGCGCGCCGCTCGCCGGCGTCGCGAATCCATGCACCGTCGAAGCGACCGCCGACGCCTGCCGCATGACCAGCAAGAACTTCGAGTTCTCGCCGAAGCAGGTCGTGCCGAGCGGTCGCGCCGTCGCAAATCTCATCACCGACGGCGTCGCGAAGAGCTTCCCGTCCGGCACCGCGGTCGAGGCGTTCATCGACGAGCAGCTCAATCTCGCCGACGGCCGCGTCATCATCGATCCGCCGTTCGCGACCGATCTCCTCATCTATCGCAACTACGCCGGCGACTCGGGCATCGCCGACTTCCATCTCTCGCCGACGATCACCGCCGCGCAGAACACGCTGCGCGACGGCGTCGATCACATCCGCGTCGTCGATTACCCCGGCCGCATCGATCGCGGCTCGCTCATCGGCAGCGAGGGTGGGCGAGTGCCGGGCGACGACGGCATCACCATCGACATCCCGACCGGCGCGACGACCGAAGCGCTGCACGCAACGGCGTCGACGATCAGCGATCTCTCGCAGTTCGCGCCGATCCAAGGCTTTCGCATCGCCGGCGCATTCACGTTCTCGCTGTCACGCGCCGACGGCGCACCGCCCGTCTTGCTCAAGCCCGCAAAGGCGTCCTTCGTTCTCAATTCTCAATCCTCAATTCTCAATTCGGTCATCGTCGCCGAGCTTCTACCGAATACGCCATTCGGCGCCGTCGCGCGCCTCGCCGCGCAAGCGACGCCGATCCAATCGTCCTACTTCACGACGAAGGATCTCCAAGCCGATCTCCCGATCGACGGCATCATTCGCGACGGCCGCTATCTCATCCTCGTCGCCGACAACCCGATCGCGTTCGCGCACGGCACAGTGATCAACGCCGCCACCAACGCCGTCGCTCCCAACGCTCGCGTCACTGCCGCGAATCTCGGCCTCGTCGACATCAGCCGCGCCGGCGGCATCTTCGCCTTGCCGGTGCAAGCGGCACCCGCCGCACCGTTCTCGCTCACGCCAAGATCTGCATCGATCGGAGACGGAACCGTATTTACGGCGCTCACGTCGCCGACGCCCGATCAAAAGGTTGACGTAGGCAACCTGCTCCTCACCGCCCATCCGCCGCAACTGAAATCCGTCGACCCGCCGAATGCCGCGGTGAAAAATGCCGGCGATCCGCTCGTCGTCACTGCGACGTTCGACATCTCGATCGACGCCACATCGCTCGCGAACGCCATCACCGTTGTCGATCTCACGAACGGCACGAACGTTCCCGGCAACATCTCCAGCGTCGGCGCCGTCATCACCTTCGCGAGCGCGACGAAGCTCGACGCTGGCACGCGCTACAGCGTCACGATCGCGCCGTCGATCCGCGCCACGAATGGCGCCGCATACGGCCGCGTGAACGTCACGACGTTCTCCACGCCCGCGCTCCCTCCGAACGACGACACGATCCATCCCGAGTTGATCCGCATCACGATCCCCGACGCCAACGGCCAGTCGACGATCAGCGGCAAGCCCGGCGCACTCCCCGCCGGCGCGCAAGCCGTCGCCGTTCGTCGCGGCAACTTCTTCACGACGCCGTACCAGGCGACGGTCGCATCGGACAAGTCATTCACCTTCATCGCCGGCGGCGGCGCCGATCGCATCTCGACATCCGATCTCATCGACCTGCAAGTCATCGACGCCACGAGCCGCGCGATCATCGCGATCATTCCGTTGACGCCGTTCGTGACGGCGGACGGCAACGGCTTCATCGCGCCCGTCGACGTCGCGACGAAGTTCACGACGAACGACGGCTCGACGATCACGGTTCCAGCAGGCACGTTTGACGTGCCGACGATCGTGACCGCGACGCCGTCCGCAAAGTCGTCGCTCGATGTCGTCCCGCACTTCGACGATCAGCTCACATACACCGCGAGTGTCAACATCAACTTCGACGGCGTTGCGAAGAAGCGTCTCGAGGTCGAGATCCCCGTCCCGCCCGACACCGACACGAACAAGCTCTTCCTCCTCGGTTGGCTCGGTCAGTCGATTCGCGGACCGCGCGTGATGATCGTCGATACGCTCGCGATCGCAAACGGCAAGTTCACGACCGCGGACGTCGCGAGTGGCGCGAGCGCGCCGAAACGCGCGTCGTCGCTCGCGTCGCGCACGCCGCAGACAACGGCCACGCTCACCGGCGCGCAAGCCAAGCAATATCTGATCGGCGTCGAGCGCAGTGGCATTTACTCCGTTGTCGACGTCAAGGGCACCAGCGCGACCGGCCCGGCGTGGGGCGTCTTCGACGGCATTCAGGGCGGCATCGATCTCTTCTGGGACACGCTCGATGCGCTGTTCGCGTCGCACCTCTACACCGCCGAGCGCGGACGCATCGCCATTCCCGTGCTGCCCAACAAGCAATTCCAAGTCGTCGGCGTCGACGCGTCGACGGGACTCACGCAGTTCTACAAGGTCTACGATCCGATCTCGCCCAACGACCCCGGCGCTTCCTCATTCCTCGGCGCGCCGAATCCGCCGACCGAAGGTCCGTATCCGGTGTTCGGCACGCCGTTCCGCGTCGAGACCGCGGAAGTGAATACGGAGAACCTCGAGCTCACGGGCGTTCGCAACTTCAAGATCACATTGAGCGGCGGAAAGATCACGGTTACCGACGGCACGCCTGCGCTGCCGTCGAACCTCCGCGTCATCCTTCTCAATGTGAGCAACGGCAGCGTCGACGACGATCGCAGCGATGGTCTTTCCGTCGCCGGTGACGCCGGCAATCACATCGCGCTCTTCATTGAAGAGCAGGAAGTCGATCCCTCGACGTCGCTGTCCGTCGTCTTCTCGAAAAAGATCTACACGGGCACATCAGCGAGCGACGACGCCATCCACGCGTTCCTGAAAAACATTTTCACGCTCGAAACGGCGAAGGATGATTCGACGCAGTCGTGGAGCGCAGTGCCGGACGTGCACTATCGCGTCGACTCCGGCGGACGCCGCGTGCTGATCGATCTTCCGTCGTCGCTGCAGCGCGGCAGTCTCTATCGACTCACGATCTCCGACACGCTCGCGGATGTTAGCAGCGGCGGCGGTCCAGGACTCCGAATCGGACAGGCGACGCTTGCGAGCGGTGCGACGACGAATCCCGTCACACTCGTGCTCAACTTCCGCGTGCGCGCGCCTGGCGGCCAACTCACCGCATTCGACCTCTTCAACTCCGGCGTCGTGCGCGACGAAGCGTTGAACGGCAACGTTCTCTTCATCGCCGCGATGAGCGGCGGCTTGCTCGCGTACGACACCGCCGATCCGGCGTCGATGACGACCGCCGGCTCGCTCATCGGATACGCGCCGCAATCGGGCGGCGGCGATGTGTGGGCGGTCGCGAGCGACATGCACGGTCGCGTCTACTCGACCGGCATCGGTCCGTTGTTCGGCGTTCTTCGCTCGTATCGCCTCGAGGACTTCCTCGCTGCGAAATCGAATCCGATTCCGACGGACCGCAAAGTCTCGCCGCACTCCGGCGCCAACATTTCCTTCACCCCGGGCTCGAGCACGAGCCTCGGACTCGACAGCGAAACGATCGTCTCTGATCGCGCCGAAGCGATTCCGCGGAAGCTGCAGATCCTTCTTCAGGACCGCGAAGAGGTTTACGAGTCGCTCGCTGCGTTCAAGCAGACGACGTCCGCACAAGTGACGACGCAACAAACCGACGGCGAGTTCGACGTTCTCAAAGCGACGATCGCGCGAGATTCGGCGGCGTCGTATGGCTACGTCGGTCAGCGCATCACCGTCGAGAACATGACGCTCGACATGCGCTGGTCCGCCGACGCGTGGCTCGGCGCGCCCGCGCAGATCGACGGCATCGTCGCGCGTGCGAACGATCGCCTGCGCATCGTCTGGAATCAGCGCACTTACGGCGTCGTCTCGCTCTTCGGCTACGGCATCGGCGTCTACGACCTCAACGCCATCGAGTCGAATGATGATCCGCACAAAGACTCGTCGTACAAACCGATTCGAGAACAGATCCGCATCACGACTGCGACTGACCCAGCCGAATGCCACGACGCGTCCGCCGGTTCGATTCCGCCGCTGCCGCCGACGAAGATTCCTGATCTGACGTTCTCGCCCGAAGGGGCGATCGTGACGCACGACGGCACGGTCGATCTCTCGGTCTACGCGATCGACGCGTCGCGCGGCGTGCTCGATCTCACCATTCATCCGCCGACGACCGCCGCCGAAGCGCAGCAGCCGAGCGACGCGTCGAGCTCGTGCGCGGAGCGCGCAACGCATCCCGGACTCGTCTTCCACACGCGCTACACACAAGGCAACTCGGTCGACGAGTACTTCGATCCGCGCATTCAGAAACTGCGCGATCGATTCGTCGCCGTGGCATCGCCGACGCGCGAGCCGTTCGGTCACTTCAGCGGCGTGTCGTACTACCACTGGACGCTCGAAGCGAAAGACAACAAGGTCGTGAGCGCGCCTGTGTCGCCGAACGCGCCGCCGCTCGGCGCGCGCGGCTCCGTCGCAGGCACACGCGTGTCGCGCGATTACTTGCTCGTGCCCGGCGACGAGTACGGTCTGCTCATCGTCGAAGCCGGCGGCACACCGCCCGATGCGAGTACCGGCATCACGCCGCAATACAGTCCGCTGTCGTCGCAGCATCTCGTCGACATCATTTGGATTCCGGACGGCTGCTACGCCGCGCGCGCGATTCCGCGCACGAACCTCGCCACGGTCATCGATCGCAAAGGCCGCGTGCTGATCGTCGACCTCTCGCGCATCGATGAGCGGTTCGCGAAGAAAGCTGACGGCACGCTCCTCACGCCGAACGATCTCTTCCCGACTGTCGCAGAAGCTTTGAGCACGAGCGGCGCCTATGGAGTGGGGAAGGAAGATCCGCGCATCGTGTGGAAGTCGCAGGAAGGACTCGCGACCGGCACGCTGTCGCCGTTCGTCGATCCCGACACCGGCTTCCTGTTCATGGGCAAGCTGCTCACGCCGACGACCGAAGTCATCGCCGCGATCGATCCGCGCGTGCAGATGAAGGTCGAGCTCGCGCAGTCCGGCGGCTACAATGAAGTCGGCGGCGTCGTGCCGCTCGGCATCGATCCGCCGAAAGACATCCAAGACTTGATCGCGGCAGGCGAGCCACAGCGCAAGCCCGACGCTTCACTCGCGGCGTTCCGATTCGAGCTTTCGCTGCCGGGCGCGATCGCCGATGCGCTGAGCGCGGCGGACAACAAGATTCGCGTCGCTGTCGAGAGTGAGCGCGTCGCCGGTGCGCAGACCGAGCAGACACCCGACGGATTCCCGCGCGCGCATCTCCGCATGAAGAAGCCGAACGGCGCCGCTGATCCGCGCGCGGCGACAGACTTCTACTTCAAGCGTCTCGTGCCGCCGACCCAAGCAGCGAAGCTGCGCCATCAGAAGGGCTACAACAAGATCATCTCGCCGTGGATCGTCGCGCTCGCAGATCCGCGCGCGAGCATTCAGTACACGCCGTTCGCATCGTCGAGCGAAGCCCAGAAGAACGCCCTCGGATGTTTCTCGTGCACGCGTCCGCAGTTCCTGCAAGGCAAGACCGAAGCGGACGACGTGTGGGAGCTCTTCACGAACGGACGCGCGATTTCCGTCCGGCCCGACCTCTGCGCGTCCGGTTCGAATTGCGCGACCAACATCTTCACCGGCACTCCTTACGCCTATCTCGGCAAGCAGAATCGTCTCGTCGCGCGCTTCGCGACGGTGATGGCCGATACGGTGCGTCCGCTTCCCGTGCTCGTCGCGGCGCAGGCGGCGCCGGTCGCTCCGGGCCTCATGCAGGAGACGACGTACGCGCACTCTGGCGAAGTCGAAGCGTCGCACGTCGACATGGACTTCGGCGGCCGCAACGGATGGGACGTCGTCATCGATCGCACGTATCGCTCGCGCACTCTCGGGGGCACGGCGATGGGGCAGGGATGGGAGTCATCGATCTTCAAGCGCCTCCGTCCGATGCCGAGCGGCGATGTCGAATATCGCGACGGCGCGGGCGAAGTGTGGCTGTTCAAGTTGAACGGCACGAGCTACGACGCCCCCAAGGGCTTCTACGTCACGCTGACGCGCACCGATCGCGGCTACCAGCTCATCGATCAAAAGCATCGCATCACCGGATTCGATTCGCTCGGCCGCCTCGCGTACGAATGCGACGAGTTCGTCGTCAGTCCCGACGTCAACGACAAGGGCAACATCGTTCGCTACCTGTACGACGACAGCGGTCGCCTCGTGCAGATCGTCGATCCGGTGCATCGCTCGACGACGCTTTCGTACTTCAACGATTCTGCGAGCGGCGTGAAAGCGGGATTGCTGCAGTCGATCACCGACTGGCGCAATCGCACGCTCGACTACGACTACAACGACGCGGCGTGTCTCACGAACGTCAAACTCGTCGACGTCGTGAACACGAACGGCAATCGGCCGACGATCACGTACGACTACTGGGGCGGAATCGGTTTCACTGACCAGCTGGAGATCGGCTCGAACCTGAAGACGATCACCGATCCGGCCGGCGGCGGGCCGCGCGTCACGTTCACGTACGACACGACCGGCGCGAATCGCGACAAGGTCGTCAGTCAAACGTGGCCCGCGCCGGGCAACGAGTCGATCGCGTTTTCGTACGGCAGTCAGACGACGGTGAGCGACGCGCTGCATCAGTCGCGCACGATCTCGCTCACGGGCGCGAACACCGACTACAACTCCGATCGCGTTCACATCGACACGATCACGGAAGCGAATGTGCCGGTGAGCAGCTACGCGTTCGGAGAGTTGCCGGCCGGTGGGCCGGTGCCGGCAATCATTCTGGCGTCGCCGGCGCCGCGCACCATGAAGTTCGGCTACGACACGGCGAAGGGCGCGCTGACGACGACGTCGATCGACGGCCTTCGCAGCACGACGTATTCGCTGGGCAAAGCGCCGGTCGGTTTCGGATTCCGCGTCGACAGTGAGACGACGACGGCGAGCATTCCGTCCGGTGGCGCGCCGCTGTCGCACGATTACGAGTATCAGACTCCCGCCTTCGGCGACGACAACGCGATCACGTCGTTCCTGAAATCGATCACCGCGAACGGCAAGAAGATCGAGACGCCCGAGGCGTCGCGCAAACTGCAGACGGTTTCGCTCAACGACAGCATCACGAGCACGACCGAGTACAACGAGTTCGGCCAGCCGTCGCACGTGACGAGCGGCGGTGGAACGGACGGCAGCAATGTCGGCTCGGAAACGAAGCTCGGCTACGTCGCGGCGTCCGGCGCGAAGCACGCGCTCGGAACCGTCAACTCGGTCACGGAGATCAGCGGCAGCGAGACGCTCACGACGCAGATCGACTACAAGTCGCCGTCGCAGATCGTCACGACCGATCCGCGCAACGTCACGACGACGACCGATCTCGACGCATGGGATCGCGCGACACACGTAGTCGTCAGCGGTCCGAATCTCACGACGGATGAGACGTACACCTACGATGCGAACGGGCGCGTAAGAACATACGTTCGCAAACAGGGCGATAAGACCGTCACCACCACGTACGACTACGACGTCCTCGGTCGCCTGACTTCGACGAGCGTCGACAACGTCGACGTCGACGGCGCGCTTGCGACTGTCACCACCACGACCAAGTACGACCTCGGCGCAACGACTCCGACGATCACGCGCACGCTGCCGAAGGGCGCGGTGGTGACCGAGGAGTTGGATGGGTTGGGGAGGGTGACGAAGAGGACGACGACGACCGGCAGCAGCACGCCGATCATCAACTACTTCGCGTACGACCTCGCGGGCAACATGGTCTACGCGAGCGACAACTTCACCGCGAGCGCGACCGCGTACGATGTGCACGGCCGCGTTCTCAGCACTGCGAACGCCGACGGCACGCGCACGATCGCCGCGGGTCACGACGGCTGGGGCAATCCGCAGGAAGTGAGCGTGAAGGCGACGACCGGCGCGTCGGTCGCGCACGCGAGCTTCAACTTCACATCGACCGGGCGTCTCGATTCCTCGACGACCGATCTCGGCACGACGACGCTGCAAACTGCGACGAAGTGGGACGGTGCGGGACGATCGACGATCAGCAGTGCATCCGATCGCACCGTGAAGTCGCGCTTCGATGCGCTCGGCCGCTTCAAATCGACTGAGTACGGCAACGCGTCGACGACTTTCCAGAAGATCGAAGCCGCGTCGCCGTCGTCGTATTCGGGACACCTACTCACCGGCGCGACGATGACGGAGAAATCAGCGAGCGCGCCCGTCGACATGACGTTCGAGCACGATGCACTCGGCAACGTCACGCGCAACACGCTCGGAGCACTGGCGTGGGAACAGAACTACGACCAGAGCGGCAACGTCACGACTGCAAACGATCCGGGACGGCCGGCGACGACGTACAAACACGATGCGCGCGGAAACGTCACCGATGAGCAGCGCGCGGATGCGTCGTCGCTCAAGTACAAATACGACGCCGCCGGCGGATCGAAGGCATACGTCGACCCATCCGAAGCGACGACGACCGACACCGACCTCCTCGGCCGTCCGCTCGTGCGCACGTATCCCGATCAGACGACGGAAACGTTCGGGTACGAAGCCTCGCGCCTCACGACGTACAAAGATCGGCAAGGACGCTCATTCGTCTATGAGTACGAGCCGAACACGGGCCGCTTGCAGTTCGTGCGCCGTCAGGGTGGCGAGCCGCTCGAGAAGTACTCGTACGATGACGGCGGACATCTCCACGCGCTCACCACTGCTGACGCCGAGATCGCGTTCGAGAACTACGATCTCGGCGGACGTCCGCATCTCACAAAACAGACGCGTTTCGGCACGGGCGCGAACGGCGGCTTCGGCGCGCGCACAGTCGTCGACGAGTACACGCAGACGCACGATTACAACGAGCACGGCGAGCGAACGATGTTCACGATGCCGTACGCAGGCAACGTGAACGGCTGGTCGACGCAGATCAATCTCGACCACGACGCGGCGGGCAACGTGACGCAGATCCGTCGCACGGTCGCTGGCGGCGTGTCGGCGGTGATGATGACGGCTGACTATCGCAACAGCGGGCGTCCGATCGTCCGCAACATCACGACCGAATGCGCGGCGGTAGTGCCGTGCACACCGATCACGCTCGGTCGCGCGTACGGATATGACGCCGTCACCGGTCAGCTCAACGAGATGAAGGTGACCGGGCGCGCGGGCGCAGTCATCGCGGGAACGCACGTCACCTACGACGGCCCGAGTCTGCAAGTCCATCGCGCCGAGCTCCTCGGCATCAGCGGCTCGCGCGGCAACGAGTTTACGTACGACTCGCGCGGACGCCTGCAAACGTCGGCCTTCGCGAAGCCGGCTGGTTCCGTTCCTGCGATCGAAGAGTTGACGCCGTCCGACTTCCGCAACGGCATCGCGCGCACCGCGACGGAGCCGCCCGATCCGCCGTCGGTTTCATTCACACCGCTGCCCGGCAAGAAGATCGCGACGTACACACGCGGCGGCGACACGCGCGTCTTCGACTACGCGAGCGGCGCCGAGCGTCGCGATGACGGCCGCTACACATACGACTTCGACACGCGCGGACGTCTGACGGCGATCACGGAGAAAGCGACGACGAACGCGCGCCGCATCCTCTACTTCTATGGTGCGACCGATCGCATCGTCGGCCGCCGTGCCGAGTACGCGCTCGCGACGGGAACGTTCGTTCTCGAAGATCGCTCGAGCGTCCTCGCGTCGGACGGACTGCCCGCTGAAACCACGTTCGTTTGGGATCCTCTCAGCGATCAACTCCTCACCGTCGCCAGAGCCGGCACGGGCGGCGCTCTGCTTCGCCAGATCATTCACGGCGGCGCCGCGTACGACGATCCGATCGAAGTGACGATCGCCGATCCGGCAAGCGGCGCGCTCAACCGCGTCTATCCAATCTACGACGAAGCCGCCGCCGGATCGCTGCAAGCCATCACGAACGCGAACGGCGACATCATCTCCCGCTCGCTCCCCGAAGGCGCGTACGGCGAAGAGGAGTCCGCGCTAGGCGGCGTCGGCGTCGACCAGATCGCCGTGAAGGTCACGAAGTCGTCCGGCGCGCTCTCGAATGTCGAAGTCACGATCCGCCTGACGGAGTCTCTCGCCGCAGCGACGGTAGCCGCCGGCGGCCGCCTGGCCGCAGTCCTCACGAACGGCACGGTGGTAAGATCCGCCCCCACAACACCAACGCTCTTTGACAACAACACGCTACGTTGGACGCTAACCGCCTCCGAGTGGGCCACGCTAACCGCCCCCCCAGCGACTGCGCTATCAGTAGCCGTAACGAACGCCCTGCGAGCGGAGTCATGGTCGGCGACGAGCCCGATCCTCCCCCCGCCCTCATGGGCACTCCCGACGCATCCAGTCTTCACGTCCGCCGCCCTCCCCGTCGAATACCGAGAGTCCCTGGTGGCGCTAGCCGACTGGATCGCCACCGCCCCCCCGGCCGCAACAAGAACGATCTACGAGATCCACAGCCTGTCCGCACTGTCGGACGATGTTGCCGCGAATGGGCGGGCGATGAGCGCGCAAAGGCTGAATTTGGCGGCGGGGTTTGAGGCGTTGCCGTTCCAGGAGCCGGCTACGGGGTTGGTGTTCGCTAGAGCACGTTGGTACGACCCAACAACCGGCTCGTTTCTCTCGCCCGATCCTCTCGGTTACCTCGACTGTGCGAACTTGTATGCATTTGCTGGTGGTGATCCCGTCAATCGAAGAGATCCGACCGGCGAGGGTGTCTTTTCAGACGCCTACAACGCTGCTGTAGCGGAAGTGCTTAACAAGAGGAACGGTGTGCTTGAGCGGGCGACTTTTGGCGTGTTGGCTGTGGCGGAACTCCTGCCGGCCGGTGTAGATCAGCTGGCTGAAACAATTATCGACACGCCATCGCGCGTATGGCGAAACTCGGCAGGGGTTTCGAATCAAATCATCGCCACTGCTAAGGCAAAGGACACCGACTCTCGCCTCCGGCACGCGAGTGCTGCACTTGGGCATGGCTCCCAACTTCTGCTCGATGCAACTGTAGTCGGCGGTGCCGCGGAATCCGCCCTCGCTCGTCAAGCTGAAAAGAGTTTGGCGGAATCGGCTCTCAGAGGGCTTCGCCAGGCGGACGCGGAACTTGTTGCCGAGTCTGAAGCTGCAAATGCCAAAATACTCGGTGGAAATACTGGCGTCAATCTGCTGCGGCCAAAGAATCTGCAACCAAAACCGGATGGCATCACATTCGGGCCTCCTCGTGGTGGCGGAGGGAAAGCGCCGGCATTAGCGTATGCACGGAATATAACTCAGGCCGAAAAATCGGTATACGTGAAGGTTCCGAGTCTACAGAATCCGGTCGAGTTTGATGCCGTCATCGATCGGACGCTGATTGACGCAAAGGCGGCCGGGCAAATTAGGCCGCGTTCGATCTATGACCTGACAAGCGATGTGCCATTCATCAGGCAGAGATCACGTCAGATAATCTTGGCGCAATCCGAGAGGCAACTGATCGCTGGCGAACACGTAGGTATGAATATCGAATGGCGTATGGCAGACAAGAAGATGGCGGATGCCGTGGCTGAATTCTTTGCTGAACGTCAAATTCCCATTACGGTTAGGTATGTTCCGGCTCCGTAGTTGAGGCGTCATTTGCATGACGATCATAGCAATTTATAAGTATAGAACGCTGTGGACTGAAGACACGACGCGTCGCTTACTCGCGTCCTTGAAAGTCTTGATGCCAGGTGCATTCCCTCTCATGCTGCCCACGAGTATAGATGAAAGTATTGCCATTGACGATACTTCGAACGACGGCTGGTCCGTGATACCTAAAAGTCTGTTAATTGATCCGGTGTTTCTAAGCTTCCACGGGGCGGACGGAAGTCGGATAGAGGTTGCGCAGACGACAAAAGTAGGTCTAAGGCCAGGAAGCGTCATTATCACCTTTGCTGGAGCTCAAGATAGCCATGTAACGTGGGGTATCGTAAATTCGGCTCGTGAAATAGGCGGTGAGCTCGGTATAGCCGGGGATCGAACGTTGTTAACGAGGATGTATTCACGGGGGCTCGAAGTTGATGGCAGTCTGGTCCCCCTCGCCGTTGGTGACGTCAACTTCTGGTGTGATGAGTGGGTTACGCGATTTTCCGACGAACAGCTTTCAGCTTTGGAAGCGCGGAGTTCACGCTTTGAACAATCGGCTGCAGGGTTGTCATTCAAGATAGAAGAGGGCACCGTCATGCAACCGGGCGCTAACCTTCTAAAAATCGAAGAATTGATTGATCTGAAAGGCATTCACGGCAGGTATCGGAAAAATGAGCGAAAGCGTGGGATCTAACCTCCGTCGCCGATCGAAAATGCCACGAATCGGCATAAGGAGCCATGCCGCTTCCTTGGCCGGGTGTTGACGTGCCCGGCGAATTCGGTACATCGCTCCTTGAGTGAGATGTTTCAGTCACGTTCGCCTTGGAGGTACTGCCGATTGAGTCCATTCAGTGTTTCCATGGTGCCTCTTGAATAGCTGGGACTCGGTTGATGGTCTGAAGCATTGTAAGAGCTGCGGCGGTGTGATCCCAAAGCTTGCCGATAAGAACGCAACGGGGGCTCATGCGACGAGAGCGACGATGCACAGTTGCTTCCGTGCCGGCCACAGTGTCCGTTTCTCAGTGACCGAGCTGTCGGCAATGTTCAATAGCAGAGGGACACCTGGCAAGGTGTCGCTTTCCGGCCACTTTGCCGCGGTTTTCGTTCGGCCCCTGGCCTCCGGCGCGCGCTTCGCGCGCGCCGGAGCGGAAACTCACCTAATGCTGAACCGCAGGTGGATTCACAATGATGTCGTCGCCGCTGATGTGCGGGAGGTGCCGCTTGATGGCGTCGATCATGCGGATGATCACGTTGGGTTCGCGGTTGCCGTCGATTTCGCGGGCCTGTGACTTGGGCGGGCGGGTGGCGGCGACGGCGGACGAGGTGGCGAGGATCGTGGTCAGGGCGAGGGCGAGGGTGAACGACTTCGAGTTGATACGCATAGTTTTTCTCCTTCTTGCGCGTTGCGGTTTTCTTTTGCGCAGCGGGGTCACCGCCGCGATGGGTGCGCGGGGTTTTGGGGCGGAGCGGCGACTCAGTCTTCGAGCGGGCCCGCCGGGGGAGGGGCGAAGAGGCGCTCGCGATCGCCTGGCACGTCGCGGAGGAAATCATGCACATGGCGGACGTGTAGCGGGGTGGCGTGCCCGCTCGCGATGGTCTCGCGAAGAAAGGCGAGTGCGGTGAGGGCGCGCTCGTTCATTCCGGCGCGCGTGAACCGCTCGAGAAGCGCACGGCAAATGTGAGGGACGTCTTCCTGATTGCGCGTGACGAGCAGCGCCTCGGCGAGCTCCAACGCGACGAGTGCCGCGTCGATCTCCATTCCGAGCGACTCCATCTCGCGCCATGTGCGGCGAAGAATCGGCATTGCATCGTCGCATCGTCCGGCCATCTTCAGCGTCGCGGCGACGGCCCACTGAGTCTTTACGCGGCTCGCGTCGAGACCAAGGAACTCGTACTCCTTCGCGGCGGAAGAAAGGTAGCGGATGGCATTTTCGAAATCGCCAAGCTCGCGGTAGCAAGCGCCGATGTTGTTCGTCAGATTGACGCGCGCGGTGTCGCTGATCGCGTCGACTTCGTTCTCGACCGACTTCCAAACCGCCAGTGCTTCCGCATGAGCGCCACTTCGATAGAGGACCGCGCCGGTATACGTCTGCGCGTTCACCCATGCCGGCCGGTCTCCGAAGCGACGAAAAGTCTCGGCCGCTCGCGCGGCGGCACCCTTCGCCGCGTCGATCCGTTCCGTGATTCGATAAATCTCTGCCCGAACCAAATCCAACCTCGCCAACTCGTAATCCGGAATCGGCGTCTGGCGGATCAGCTTCTCCGCCTGATCCACCGCTGCTTCGGCGTCTGGATATCTGCCGATGATCGACAGCACGTACGCGTGGTCGCGGAGCGTTTGGGCGCGGAGGGTGATGACGTAGTCGGAGGGGTACTCCGTGATCGACAGGCCGTTCGCGATTTCGGTGGCGAGCGACGTGACGATGAGCGCGTCGGCGGGGGAGCGATCGTGGAGCTCTCGCATTTTGGTCAGCAGCTGGCGGACCATGCCGGCGGTGAAGGCTGCCGGGCATTTGCGGACTGCGTTGCGCCACCACGCGGATGGGCCTTTGAGGAGCGTCGTGATGAGCGCTTTCGCGGCGACGTCTTCTCCGTCGAGGCGCTGCTTGAACGACGTCAGGCGCGCCAGCCGTTCGGCGGCCGGGGTCTCGGCTTCGCTGACTGGGCGGCGGTTCCACGCCGTCGGCTCTTTCATCGCAGCAATGATCTCGCGATGCGTGTCGATTTCGGAAGCGCAATCTGCGCATGACTCCGCATGGGCCGCAATCTCGTCGCGACGCTCGGATGTGCCTTCCGCGTATTCCAGGAGCGCTTCTTCGTCGTAATGCGTCTTCATTGGTAGAGACGGAACTCCGTCAATGTAGCACGACCGAAAGGCAGATTCTAGTTCTTTCCTCCGGGGTGGAACGGGGAAGAGTCTGGCTGGGGAGGGAGGATTCGAACCTCCGAATGGCGGCTCCAAAGGCCGCTGCCTTACCACTTGGCGACTCCCCAACAGGGTGGCGGGATCGTCTACAAAATCCGCGGGGCGCGGATCATTCCCGGACGCGCGAGCTTACTTCGGTTTCGCGATCGGACCAACCTTCGCTCCCGTCGCGCGGAGGTAGTCGGCCGGCGCAAGGATCAGCTGCGCGCCGCGAACACCGGCGGAGATCGAGATCGTGTCGAACAACTCGATCGTTTCATCCGCGAATACCGGATACGCCTTCTTCGCTGCCAGCGCGGTGACGCCGCCACGGACGTAACCGGTGAGCGGCTGAACTTCCTTGAGCGACACCGTATCGATCTTCTTGTCGCCGCTGAGATGCGCGAGCGCTCTCAGATCGAGCTGCTGATCGCCCGGGACGACTGCGAAGCAGACGCCCTGCTTGTCGCCGCGCGCGACGAGGGTCTTGAACACTTGCTCCGCGGGGAGGCCGACTTTGCGCGCGACCGATTCCGCTGCGAGATCGTCGGGATCGACTTCGTACTCGCGCACTTCGTACGCGATGCCTAACGAGTCGAGAAGGCGCGCGGCGTTCGTCTTAGCCATTCGTTTTAGGCAGGGAAAAGTTGCCGCCGCCGGTTCACGCGATCCGTTGCGCCCCACGCGTACTTGTATTCTTCCGCCCCGCGCAGAAAGTCGAACACCTTCGCGCCGTCGCGCACCGCTTCGTCGATCGCATGCGCGACGAGCGTGTTGCCGATCGAGATTTTCTCGAGCTCGGGGTCGTATCCGCTGAGGTAGTAGTAGACCGAGTCGTGATGCGCGAATCCGTAGAACACCGCTTTGATGCGCTCGTCGATGCGCATCGCGTACATCCGCAGCGCGCCTGCGTCGAGCATGCGCCGCGCGACGTCGCGATGAAAGTTCTGCGTCACTTCGTCCGCGAGCACGCCCGGCAATCCGCGACGCTGCCATCGTGCCGCATGAAGTTCGAAGAGCGACGCGAGCAGCGTATCGAGCGTCTCATGCGTCGCCGATTCGTATCGCACTTCGCCGAGGCGTTCGGCGCAGCGGCGGTAGTAGCGAAGTTTTTTTCGCGCGTGCGTTGATTGCGATTGTTCCAACTGATCGAGCGCGAGTACAGGACACGGATCCTGATCTTCGACGTTTTCGCTCCATCCGTCGGCGAGCGGCATCGACAACAGCGATGACGTCGGACGGATTTGCTGCAGATCCCAGAGCTGGCAGTCCGCGGACATCAGCGCTTCCGCAAGCGAAGTCGCATCGCCGAGCACATCCAGGTAATCGCTGATGCCCGTGCCCAGGAACATGCCGAGGGATTCGTCGGAGTCGGGGTCGCGAAGGATGTAGAGAGGGGCGAGCGCGTCGAGTTTTCCGTTCGTTGACGACGCGATCACGTACGGCGAGTCAGAGCCGAACGCGCGCCACCACGGCAGCAGCCAATGAGGTGATTGGAAAGGAGTTACGTTCGCCGACGCACGCCAGAGTGCGTCCCACTGCGGCGCGATCGCTTCGAGCTCCTTGCTCCCTGTGATGACACTCACGGCCATTTGCGCGGCGGATTCTACATTGGCGGAATAGCGGCGCTTCGCGGCTCCGTTTTCGGCAATAACTTTTTCGTCCATTCAGCAAATGTCTACTCCGCTTCGCACACGCGCACTCACTCGCGGCGTACAGAGAGCGGATCTGTCTCTCTCGCATCCCCATCATTCCTAGGAGGCTCGGTTTGAAGCACTTTCGGGTGTACAGGCAGTCGTGTGTCTTGATGATCGTGATGCTGGCGAGCGCTTCCGCGTTCGCGACCACGATCGTCATGCCGACCGATGAGCAGCTCGTCGCGAAGTCGCCGGTGATCGTCGAAGGGACGGTCGTCAGCTCCACGCCGTTCTCACGCGGCAACGCCATCTGGACGGAGACGAAGATCGACGTCGCGAAAACGCTCAAAGGCAACGCTGCGGGCACGATCACCATCCGCGAGCTGGGCGGCATCATCGACAACCGCATCACCAAGATCTTCGGCGCGCCGGAGTATGCGGTGGGCGAGCACGTCCTCGTGTTCCTCACGCCGACGCCGCGCGGTGACTATCAGACGACCGATCTCTACGTCGGCAAGTTCACTGAAGAGCGCACGCTCGACGGACGCATGCTCTGGTCGCGTCACGACGAAGCGAGCGGCGTCGTCCTCCTCGATTCGAACTTCAATCCGATTGCTGCGCGCAACGTGCAGCGCGACGCCGCCAAGTTCGACACCTTCATGAGCGATCGCGTTGCCGGACGCAAAGGCGCGAACAACTACGGCATCGAGAATCCGGTGCTCGACACGATCGCCGACGGCAACCGCGGCGCACGCACCAAGGACAACTTCACCGTCATCTCCGAGCCGACGATCTATCGCTGGTTCGTGTTCGACAGCGGCGGATCGGCGTCGTGGCGCAGCTACGGCACGCAGCCGGGCTACGCGGGCGGCGGCGTCAATGAGATTCAAACCGCGATGAATGCGTGGAACGGCTATTCGGCCGCGCTCATCAACTATCAATATGCGGGCGTCGAAGCGGGAACACCCGCGGGACTGAATGGGCCGAACGGCGTCAACGAAGTCCTCTTCAACGATCCGCTGAGTGAGATCTCGGGATCTTGGAATCCGTCGACCGGCGGCGTCGTCGGGCAGGGCGGATTCAACGGCGTGAGCGGCAGCCATCAGTGGGCGTCGCCCTTCGCCGCAGATGCGACGCACACGCAGAAAACGTACACCGCGTTCAACATCACCGAAGGCAATCTCACGATTCAGGACAACGTCTCGTCGTCGACCGGCATCTCGAGCACGCGTCTCGCCGAGATCGTCGCTCACGAATTCGGCCACACCCTCGGCTTCGGCCACAGCACGGACAACACGGCGCTGATGTATCCGTCGGTCACCGGAATCGGACCTTCGCTTCGCGTCGACGATCAACTCGGCGCGCGCTGGCTCTATCCGAACGGATCGCAGAATCCGCCGCCGGGAGCGACAGTGCCGGCTGCGCCGACGAACTTGCAGGCGACGATCGTCGGAGCGAACGTCAACCTGACGTGGAACGACAACGCAAACAACGAGACGGGCGAATCGATCTATGTGTCGTTCAACAACGGCGCGTTCTCGAAGGTGACGGATGTGAGCGCGGGCACGACGAGCTCGCAGCTCACCGGCTTCACGACCGGCACGTACGCGTTCTACGTCATCGCGTACAACTCGGCGGGCAACTCCGCGCCGTCGAACACCGCGAATGTGACCTTCGGCTCGACGCTGCAGGCCGCGTTCGCGGTCAACGCTCTGAGCGGCGTCGCCGGACAGACGAACTTCCAATTCACCGATCAGTCGACCGGCTCGATCACGTCGCGCCTGTGGACATTCGGCGACGGCGGCACGTCGTCCATCGCGAATCCGTCGCATGTCTACGCGACGGCGGGGCAGTACACCGTCACGCTCACCGTCAACAGCAACAGCACGTCGTCGCAGACGACGCGCACGATCTTCGTCAGCTCGCCGTCCGCACCGCTCTCGGCGGCATTCACGTGGACGCCGAGCGCGCCGACGACCGCGACGACGATCACGTTCCTCGATCAGTCGACGAGCGCGACCGCGTGGTCGTGGAACTTCGGCGACGGCAGCGGCTCGAACTCGCAGAGCCCGACGAAGAAGTACAACTTCCCGGGCACCTACACGGTCACGCTGACGGCGTTCAATGGCATCAATCAGTCTTCCGTCTCGCACGCCGTCGTGGTCGCGAGCTCGACGCCGGCAACGCCGCCGGTCGTCGCAGGCTTCAACTTCTCGCCGTCGAATCCCGTGAACGGACAGACCGTGTCGTTCGACGACACGACGACCGGCGCCCCGACGACGTGGTCGTGGAACTTTGGCGACGGTACCGGCTCGAACGCGCAGCGCCCGACGCACGCATTTGCGAACCCAGGCACCTACACGGTGACGCTGACGACTTCGAACGCGACGTCGTCGAGCAGCATCTCCCACACGATCGCCGTCGCGCAGGCGACGTTCACGACGCGCACGCTGGTATCGGCGAGCGCGCAGACGAACGGAGTCGGTGGATCGCAGTGGCGCACGGAGCTCACGCTCTTCAACGCGGGCGGCAGCGCGTCGCTGGATCTGATCTTCATGGCCGGCGACGGCACGATCCTCACGCGCACCATCTTCCTCGGCACCAAGCAGTCGGTGACGTACGCGAATGCGCTGCTCGACGTCTTCGGACTGACGTCGGGCGCCGGCGCGATTGCGATCGAAGCGACGTCGAACGCCGCGCCGCCGGACATCCGCAGCTCGAGCCGCACGTTCACCGGCGGCACGCTCGGAACGTACGGTCAGGCCGTCCCGGAAGTGACGGCCACGGATCTTCCGTCGTCGACGTATCTCACCGCGATCACTTCGAATGCGTCGTATCGCACGAACATCGGCATCGTGAATCGCAGCGCGGATTTCAACAGCGTCAACATGGCGCTCTACGACGCCAACGGCTCGCTCATCGGCGCCGCGAATCTCTCGATCGCGCCGAGCAGCTTCCAGCAGCTTCCGCTCTCAACGTACTTCCCGGCAATGAGCGGACGCACGCTCGATGCCGGCTCGATCGTCGTCACCGCGACGCAGCCTGGCGCGATCAGCGTCTATGCGTCCGTGATCGACAACCGCACTCAGGATCCGATTTACGTCCAGGCAACGCCGCTTCGCACGACGGGATCGGCAGTCATTCCGGCGATCGGCCGCGCCGGCGGCTTGAACGGAACGTTCTGGCGCAGCGACGTCACGCTGTACAACCCGACGGGCGGCAACAAGACGATCTCGATGCGCATGCTCATCGCGGGTGCGGACAATCGCGCAGCCGCATCGCAGAACGTGACGCTCGGCTCCGGACAGACTCTCGTCCTCGCCGACGTCGCCTCTCGCTTCCTCGGCACCGCGAACAGCAACGGCGCGCTCGAGCTGTCGTGGAACGGAACGGCGCCGGTCATCGCCAGCCGCACGTACACGACGGACGGCAACGGCGGCACATTCGGCCAGTCGATCGATCCGATCGCGGCATACGGCAGCACGCAGTACGTGCCGGGACTGCGCAGCGATGCGTCGTTCCGCACGAACGCCGGTTTCGTCAACAGCAGCGATCAGACGATCGGCGTGACGCTCTCGCTCATCTCCGCGAGCGGCGCGACGATCGCGAATGGCTTCGTCGCGATGCCGCCGAAGTCGCAGTCGCAGTTCGGACTCGGCTCCCTTTTCCCCGGCGTCAACGTCAACAACCTCGGCAACGTGACGCTGCAAGCGCACACGGACAACGGCGCGGTGATGTTCGCGTTCGGATCGATCGTGGACAACGCGAGCGGGGATCCGGTTTTCTTCGGCGGAAAGTGATATTAGGCAGTAGGTCGTAGCACGTAGGTCGTAGGGGGGTTCTTTCCAGCACATTGGGATCCTAAGCTTAGAATTCCACGTGGACAAGTTGTCGCG
>JADMIO011621058.1_pt1 | contig 110232 bp, 96 predicted proteins | sample 8958161 | NCBI WGS metagenome assembly JADMIO01 (sample SAMN16585339, study PRJNA669376) | soil metagenome | isolation source: Crop rotation soil | place: USA: Cullars Rotation, Alabama | collected 2011 | reverse complement strand
GCCGCGACTTCAAGTCACGTGAATTCCAAGCTTCGGATCCCACTGTGCTGGAAAGTGCCTCATCCAGTGTTATTTTTATTACAGTAATCGGAACTACATCTTATTTTGCTGATGGAAGTGTAAGCCTGTTTCCGAACCCTGTACAGGAAGACCTGGTGATATCCTTTCACCTGGTGCATGCCCTGCCTGTGAGGATCAGCTTATCGGATGTACTGGGAAGAGAAGTGAAAGCTATTGATGTTGGTGAATCGGTAAAGACGCTGAATAAAACAGTTTCGTTATCAGAACTCAGTGCAGGTAATTACTTTATAAAGATTGATATCGGTTCTTATTCTATGGTAAGAAAAATAGTAAAGCAATAGTTTTTAATAATAATTTTGATTTTCTCCTTTTTGGTATTACTTTTATTTCACTTTTCGGTCTGTAATATTTCTAATGTTTAACCCTTTTTTAAATCTCTAACAACATGCACACTAAAGAACAGCTGCAAAACATGCTCGCTGAGCATAACGAATGGCAGACAAAAATCAGCCAGTTTAAAGATGAGTTAAAAAAAATGAATACTGAGTTGAGCCAGGTGGTTACGAAGGAAACACCTGCAGAGGTAAAGGCATCAGTTGAGCATTTTCAAAATCAGTTCATCCGGCAGCGTGAAGTGCTGGATATTATCCGTCACGAATTCAAGCAGCATGAGAACCTGGTACAGGCAGCTGAAAAAAATGAATTAACAGAATCAGATTTGAATAAACAACACGTCCAGGAGAGAGAGAAACTGGAACAGTTTGACAGAATTTTCAATGATCTCGAACGCGAGTTCGAATCGTTCCTTCAGAAAGCCTGACAGGCTTCAGGTCAGGAAAAGATAAATCATCGCACCTAAGAAGGTCACTATAAGAGCTTCCTCCAGGATAAAGAGCAGGGTGGTTTGGTTTTTTGAAAACATTCCTTTCTTAAAATATTTTACACGAACCATATTTTCTTCCTGCATGTGATTGTAGGTAATAACCGGGTCTGAGGCTTTGAGCATACTTAAATTGTTTTAGATTTCCCGGTAATTGCAATAGCCCTGCCCTTACGGGATTCAAAAAGCCATGAATCAACACCGTTATTACGGGTGTAAGATTTTTTCAGGAATGGTTTTTTTCGGAATGGATAAAAAGGCTTTGGTAAAGATCAGATAACAGAGAATATTAATAAGATTGTGGATCCACCATATTTTATGAGTCAGTTCATGATCTTCAATAAATGAAAAAATAAAATTGGTGCAGAAGTAATACACAAAAATTCCTGCAAGAAAAATAAAGTCTGCGTCAAAGGCAGCGTTCATTTCCGTTTTTTTCAGCATGGAATAGGCTGCCATGGCAGAAATTGGCAAGCTAACTATCCTGACAAACCATGAGCTGATTACTTCCAACCGAAGCGAATTAAAAGTGAGCAGGTGACAACTGATGAATAATACGACAAGGAAGAGGAAGACAAATTTTTCGCGCGATGGTCGCACGATAGTCCTTATTTTATTAACCAGCCAGAAATAAAATACAGCTTCCGTAAGCCCGTAAATATTGAACAATGGATTACTGTCATCAACATAGTTACTATACTGATCAACGAGGGCGCCCCAAACCAGGAAAAAAACAAACAGCCGCTGGTAGCGATTGGCATTCCGGAAAGAAAATACTCCTGCAGCAATGGGCAGGAGTACCGAATAGATCGAAATATCCGCAACTATCTCATTGAATTCTTTCATTGCAGCCCATTATTCAGGGCTGCAATTTAGAATTTTTTTATTTAGGACGTGATGACTCCTTTACAGACCCTGTCATCATAAGATGACTGCCATCGTCATTCACTCCCACCAGGATCACACGCAGTTTATATTTTGGATTGTAAGGATCATATCCGAAATAATATCTCACAGCCCGGTAGCCCGTGTTACCCATGATCTCCACCATTCCGCGATCGAGCTTAAAAAATGCGCAGGAGCACTGGTAAATGGCTCCAAATTCAGCATTGAACTCATCCTTGTAATTTTCAATGGCTGCAAGAGGAGTTATCCTTGAGTCGGCGGAAGGCAGGGAAACGTATTCCTGCATCTGGGCGAGAACCATCGAGGCATCTGAAAGGTCTATGAAAAAATCAAGATCATCCTCTGCATTAGCAGTGAAAAGATCACCGGACACATCTTCGGAGACACTGAATTTACTTAGCACACTGTCCCATCTGCATTCTTCTTCGTCATAAGCAAGGAATAACCGGCAGGCAACAGCATCATAGCAAAGATGCAGCTTGTCAACAAAATCTCCTACCCTTGACATGGACCTGACATCCGGAAATTGCAGCGTGCCTCCTGCATTTCTGTACCGGCCTCCTGCATAAAGAGATTGAAACTTATGAATCAAATCAGCAGCAGTTACCGGAGGTTCCATGTTATGGTTATCCCTGGGATCATAAAAAACTTCAGACACTGTTCTGTCGGATAAGATCGTGCTCTTTGCTACATTCCCGCTCGCAACGGGTGCTTTGGTTGAGGATTGCTTTTTCATTTTAATTATTTTTTGGTGTTATTGTATTGGCTAAGGTCATTCAGGTTCTTCCCGAGGGCGAATTCGGAAGGAACTATTTTCCGTGCTATAAGAATAGACACGAAACTAAAGTAAAGTAAAGCTATTAAACAATTAAACGCAAATTGCAAAAGGCCATGAAGCAGGCGGAACGATATACGGAGAGGAGTCATGGTTATTGAAATGAATAGTAGAACAGGGAACTCATCAGGAATACGATGAGCAGGTTAATAAACCGAAGGTGAAATTTTTGAATCGTCATGTCATGAGGTGATATAGTTCTGATTCGTTTTGTAAACCTGGCGTATTATGTTACGGCATAAACGACAGGCTTGCACACTATAGGATATTCTTCTTCTGAAAGTAATTTGACGTACCCGGATTTTTCTTTTGCTTGTTGAGGAAAGGGTGCCCGGATTCGCTGTGATTATACGTTACCAATAATTTTCACACCAAATCTATTACACGTACATACAGCCCGCAATGACAAAACAGATTATGGCAGGTATGAATTTGAATTAGGTGGAATATAGAGGGAATTCGGAAGAGGATGTTCTTTATCAGAGTTTTTTCAGGAGATGAACAAACTCATCTTTCTTTCGGCGGCTTACATCTACCATGCTTCCATCGGTCATTTTTACCTGGCCCCCATCTCCCTTGATATATTCCCGTATATACCGCATGTTGATGAGATGTGAATTGTGGATGCGGAAAAAATTATAATCGCAAAGCAGTTCCTCGCAATCCTTGATAGTTTTGCTTGTTACCAGGGTGCGTTTATCAGCAAAGAAAAAAGTGGTGTACGTATTATCACTCTCGCAGCGCACAATGTCATTCACCTGGACGAATACAAAACCATTCAGGGTGGGCAGCGCAATTTTTATTTTATCGGAAGTGTTGAGGCTGATATTATGTAACAGCGACTGGATATGTTCCAGCGAATGTTTCATAGAAAACTGCTGCTCAAATTTTTCAAGAGCACAGCGCAGCTCGTTCAGACCAAACGGCTTAAGCAAATAATCCACTGCAGAAACTTTAAAGGCTTTGATGGCGTATTGTTCAAACGAAGTGGTAAAGATAACCTCAAAGTCAATTTCTTTAAGATCGCTTAACAGGTCGAACCCGGTCTTAGGTGGCATAACCACATCCAGGAAAACCAGCTGGGGATGCAGTGATTTAATTTTTGCCAACCCCTCATCTACGGAATTGCAAATCTCCATCAGCTCGAATTGCGGGAAATTCTTAAGCAGCATTCCTTTGAGCAGATCCTGTTGTGCAGGCTCATCGTCTACAATTAATGTTTTGTACATGCTTTCTTATTCAAAGCCATTCCTGTTGCAAAGCGACCCGGTCAGCTTTCCACCGGTATCCACAGTTCCACACGTTTGCCCTTATACGTGTTAGATTCATCGCGAATATCAGAAATTTTAAAATTGGCTTTTACATTTTTCGTTTTATTTAACATTTCCAGCCTTTCGCGGGTAAGACTCATGCCAAGCGATTTTTTCTTTGCCGTGGAGAGTGTTTTTTGAGGAGCCGTTTTTTTCTCCTCTCCGTTGTCTTCAATAAGGTACTTCAGCATGTTATTTTCACGCGAAACAGAAATAGTGAGTGCACCTTCTCCCGGCTTGTTGTTGAGGCCGTGCCAGATACTGTTTTCTACAAAGGGCTGTATGATCATGGGAGGAACAAAATTATCTTCCGGGTTAACGGATGATGCAATGTTCACTACGTACGTAAACTTGTGCCCCATTCGAAGCTGCTCCATTTGGATGTAGAGTTCCAGTGCGTTCATATCATCGCTCAGCGGAACTTCTTTATGCAGTGAGTTTTCCAGGATCATGCGGATGAGGTTAGAGAATTTAACAAGGTACGCACCTGCATTCTGCAGATCATTTTGCTCCATGTAGCGGTAAATGGAATTCAGGCTGTTAAAAATAAAATGAGGATTCATCTGTGCACGCAACGCTTTCATTTCAACCTCGGCTACCTGCTGCCTGAAAAGAGCTTCCCGTTTCTGGCGGTAATAAATAAAAACAAAGAAAGAGAAAGCAACAATAAACGGAATAAGCGTAATTAATGCAATCGGCAGGACCTCATTCCACTTCTCCATAATTCCACGGTTAGTAAGCAGGTAAATGTAAAAAAATTTTCATCGGTGAAGCAGGCTTTTCGACCATTGCAAAGCTATTCGTTAACGATCCTGTCTTTCAAACCATATTCTTTACACAGCTCTTTTGCTTTTTTATTAAAGGCCTGACGATAGTAATCAGGTAACTGGGTGGCTCCTGAAAAAAGTTTGCTGTAGACATCGGCCAGCTGAGGATAATATTTTTCAATAGCCCGGAAAACCAGCGTCCTGCTGTCGGAAGGTCCATTCCCGAAAAGCGTCAGCGTTGCGGGAAAAATATAACGTGCGCCTGCTTTTTTAAATGCCCTGAACATTTGAACAAGATGCTCTCCGGTATCCGTAATATACGGAAGCAAAGGCATCATGCTCACCCCACTTAAAAATCCGGAACGAACCGCTTCGTTTAGTGTTTCCAATCGAAGGGATGGAGGAGTGGCGCCAGGTTCAAAAATTCTGGCAATGCTGTCATCAATCGTTGAAAAAGAAAAAGTGATAAAAACTTTTTGATCCACCTTATTTTCCAGCTCCCTGGGAAGAACAGCCTTTTCATTTATTGCTTTCAGCAAATCAAAATCCCTTACCACCAGGTCAGATTTTGTGATGACATGCACAGGAAATCGGTATTTTAAAATTACTTCCAGCAGTTGCCGGGTCAGCCGGTATTCCTTTTCAAACTGCAGGTAGGGATCAGTAGCGGAAGATAAAACGATCACACCATATTTATTTTTTTTGGAAAGAGAGAGCAACTGTTTTTCAAGCAGCTCCACAGCATTGGTTTTAACGGCCAGCTTTTCTTCCATGTGTGTGTCGTATTTGCTTCCGCGGATATAACAGTACAGGCAGTTGAACGAACAGCCGCTGTAAGGATTAAGCGTATAGCTGTCGAGGAACCATGGATCTGGTATTTTCTTTTTATTGAGAATGGTGGTCGACAGGAATTCAACAGGCATTTAAAAATATTCTTTAGCTGAATTAGTTTTACAGGTAGATTGCTTCAGTTCAATTCTCCTCCCAATAATATTGTTTTTTTTCATAACCCGCCGACCGGTATTTCCTGCAGCCGGTGAAGAGCCATGTACTTTTTCTTCTTATTTTAGAGGAGTAAAATAATCATCATTGTTATGAAAAGAAATTTTCTGGTCATCGTTACCATCCTTCTTTTTGTTTCGTGGATCAGTTCCTGTTCAAGGAAAAACAGCAACGAAGTTTCAGGCAACGAGGACAGCCTTTACAGCCATTCTCTTGAGAAGATCATTGCACTGATGAAAGCATCAGAGATGTGGCAGGCACCGGATACGTCTTCCATTCCCATTGATAAAAACGGGGATATGATCCGTTTTGGGCGGTCATTGATAGCAAACACATCCGCTTATTTAGGCCCATCAGGATCGATCTCGCATATCAGCAATGGTATGAACTGCCAGAACTGTCACCTCGATGCAGGCACCAAACCTTTTGGAAATAATTACAGCGCTGTCGCATCTACTTACCCGAAATTCCGTGCACGCTCAGGCGGTGTTGAATCGATTGAGAAAAGAGTGAATGATTGTATTGAAAGAAGCCTGAATGGAAAAGCACTTGACAGCAACAGTTATGAAATGCGTTCTATTGTCTCCTACATTAAATGGCTGGGAACAGGAGTCCCGAAAGGAAAAAGTCCCAATGGAGTCGGACTCGTTGAGGTTCCCTACCTCGATCGTCCTGCAGATCCTGCGAAAGGAAAAATCGTTTTTGAAAAACAGTGCATTACCTGTCATGGCGCTGACGGTACGGGCAAATTAAATCCTAATGGCATCAGCTACCAGTATCCTCCGCTGTGGGGACCTCACAGTTATAATATAGGTGCAGGTCTTTTCCGGCTTTCCCGGTTTGCCGGTTACATTAAAGCCAACATGCCTTACCTTACGAGCTCTTACTTAAAGCCAGTTCTCACTGATGAGGAAGCATGGGATATTGCTGCGTATGTAAACAGCATGCAACGTCCTGATAGAGATCTTCACAAAGACTGGCCGGATATTTCAAAAAAACCAATTGACCATCCCTTCGGCCCCTATGCTGATGCATTCAGTGAAGCGCAGCATAAGTATGGCCCGTTTACCGCAATAGCTGCAGCTAAAAAGAAAAAATAAAGGAGCGTTTTATTCTTATTTATTTTGATCTGCATTACACCCTCAATAAAAAAGACCAGATCAATTGCAGTCTTGCTGATGCCTTAATTTTTTACAAGCCATTATGTATATCCCATATTTATGGGATTGATGAGCATACCGCTTCAATTGATCTTTGGAAGGATTTATAAAGGTGCATTACAAATTTTTTCGCTTGCTTTTTTGGTGTATGAAAACTAAATTTGATGGCTTATCGTACCTGACATCTTAAATTAAAATAATTTTTACTTATCAAACTTCCAGATACCATGACAAAAAACGAATTAAAACAAGCTACTCCCCGCAGGGGATTTTTAACTGCTGTCGCCAGTGGTGCAACAGCATTGGGTCTTGCATCTCTCATGAGCCCTTTCAGGCTGGATGCCCAGCAGAAACAGCAGGCAAAATCAACTGCAATGGGACCTGAAGATGCCTGGTTTGCAAAAATAAAGGGCAAGCACAGGATGATATTTGATGCCACTGAACCGCATGATGTATTTCCTTTTGCCTGGCCAAAAGTTTTTCTGCTAACGAATGCGAAAACCGGCACACCTGAAAATGACTGCAGCGTAGTGGTGGTGCTCCGACATGCAGCTATCGGTTATGCCTTTGAAAGCAGGCTTTGGGAAAAATACAAGTTCGGTGAAATGTTCAAAGCCGACGACCCGCAAACGAAAGCGCCTTCAACACGCAACCCATTCTGGCAGCCAAAGCCAGGAGATTTCAAAATTCCAGGAATCGGAGAAGTGCAGATCGGCATCAATGAATTACAGGCCAGCGGCGTTATGTTTTGTGTCTGCAATATGGCAATGACCGTTTATAGCGCTGTTGCGGCAGGAGCAATGAATATGCAACCGGCCGATGTAATGAAAGAATGGATGGGCGGGTTATTACCCGGAATACAGGTAGTGCCTTCCGGTGTATGGGCAGTGGGCCGTGCCCAGGAACATGGCTGCGCCTATTGTTTTGCAGGATAGCTGCAACAGGTTACAGCGCTCATAAAAAACGGTAATTATTTTTTGATTAAAAGCGGGAGTCATTTCCCGCTTTTGTTTTTTGGATACGCCTGGTTCATCGAAAACAATTTTTATTTCTGTAAAAAAAACGTTTCTTCGTTTAAATTTTTTTTATGTCGAAATTTCTGTCTTGCCTGCTGATCATAACAGGGATCGCTCATTATTCTTCTGGTCAGAAAAAAGAAAATGTTCCGCCTTGCACTTTAGCAGAAGAAAGAGCAAAAGGGGTTGAACAGAGAGCACAGCTTGAAAAGAAATCACTTCTTACTAATGTCAGGTTCCGCTCTGTCGGTCCTTCCGTCATGAGCGGACGTGTAGCCGATCTCGATGTTTCTCCGGATGACCCAACGCGGTTTTATGTAGCCTATGCATCCGGCGGGTGCTGGCGTACGGATAACAATGGCATTTCTTTCGAGCCGGTTTTCGATAACGAAGCGGTGATGACGATTGGTGATATTGCAGTCGACTGGAATCACAACGAAAGAATATGGATCGGAACCGGGGAAGCGAACTCCAGCAGATCCAGCTATTCAGGAAACGGAATATACAGGAGTGATGACCGCGGCAAAACATGGAACCATTGCGGGCTGGATGAAACACATCATATCGGGAGAATACTGATTCATCCGCAGGATCCGAATACTTTGTGGGTTGCTGCACTCGGGCATTTGTATTCAGCCAATGCAGAACGTGGCGTTTTTAAAACTGTTGATGGAGGAAAAACATGGAAACAGACTTTATATGTCGATGAGAACACAGGAGTTTCTGACCTTGTCATAGATCCTCTCAACCCGGATGTATTATATGCAGCTGCCTGGCATCGTGAAAGGCGCGCCTGGAATTTTGAAGAAGCCGGTAAAACGTCGGGCATTTACAAAAGTGTGGATGGAGGAAATACCTGGAAGCTGATCTCTTCTGCAGAGAGCGGGTTTCCGCAGGGAAATGGAATCGGCAGAATAGGATTAGCAGTTTATTCCGGCAACAGCAATATCGTCTATGCAGTGCTCGATAATCAAACCAAAAGAGAAAAAGAAAAAAAGGCCGAGGATAAATTTTCGCTGACAAAAGATACACTTCGGAAAATGCCGAAGGAAGAATTCCTGAAGCTCGATGATGAATTGATTGAGGAGTACCTGACAGAAAATGGTTTTCCTGAAAAGTACGATGCAAAGTCAGTTAAGAAAATGGTAAAGAATGATAAAATAGTTCCTCTTGCATTAGTTGATTTTCTTGAAGATGCCAATGCTGCATTATACAATGCACCGATTGTCGGTACCCAGGTTTTTCGTTCAGACGATGGAGGAGCTTCCTGGAAAAAACAAAATGATTCCATCATCAACCAGCTTTCGTATACGTATGGTTATTATTTCGGACAGATACGGGTTTCTCCTTATGATGATAAAAAGATTTTTATCATGGGACTGGAGATGCTGAAATCAACGGATGCCGGGAAAACATTTAAAGCTCTTGACAAAGGGAATACCCACGGCGATCATCATGCCTTATGGGAAGATCCGAAAAGAAAAGGGCATCTTATCATCGGCAATGATGGCGGAGTAAATATTTCCTATGATGATGGGAAAACATGGTTCAAAGCGAATACTCCTGCAGCAGGACAATTTTATTCTGTAAATGTAGATATGGCAAAGCCGTATAATGTATATGGCGGACTACAGGATAACGGGGTTTGGTGTGGCTCTTCCGCGAACAGCGAAAACTATGACTGGTACCAGGATGGACAGTACCCTTTTAAAATGATTTTAGGTGGCGATGGAATGCAGGTGCAGGTGGATACGCGCGACAATACAACGGTGTACACCGGTTTCCAGTTCGGATACTATTATCGTGTGAACAGGAAAAACGGTAATCAAAAATTAATTCAGCCTAAACCCGAACTGGGGGAGAAAGCGTTGCGGTTCAACTGGCAAACTCCAATACTCTTATCAAGACATAACCAGGACGTCCTCTATCTCGGATCGAACCGGTTTCACAGGAGCATGGATAAGGGAAATGATTTCAAAACGCTTTCCGATGACCTGACCCGTGGCGGAAAAAAAGGTGACGTGGCCTATGGAACCATCACTGCCATCGATGAATCCCCAATGCGTTTCGGATTGATTTACGCCGGTACGGATGACGGATTGATCCACGTTTCAAAAGATGATGGAAATACCTGGGATAAAATTTCCGATGCCCTTCCGCAGAATTTCTGGATAAGCCGCCTGGCTGCTTCTGCATTCAGCGAAGGAAGAGTATATGCGTCACTCAACGGATACCGTTGGGATAATTTCAGCAGCATGGTATACCGTTCGGATGATTACGGCGCACACTGGCAGAAGATCGGGAATGATCTGCCTGCAGAGCCGGTCAACGTGGTACGCGAAGACCCGGTCAATGAAAATATTATTTACGTGGGGACAGATCATGGTATTTATGTTTCGCTTAATAGCGGAAAATCATTCATGTGCATGCAGGCTGATCTTCCCCGTGCTCCTGTGCATGATCTTGTCATTCATCCGCGCGATCATGATCTTGTGGCCGGAACACATGGCCGTTCTATTTACATTGCCAGCGTTAAAGAACTGCAGCAATTGGTTGATACTGTTTTGGAGAAGGAGGCATTTGCTTTTGAAACGGAGCCGGTACGTTTTTCCAAAAGCTGGGGAAAAAGAAGTGCAGCCTGGAGAGATGTGTTCGAATCAAGCGCTGTCATCCCTTATTATGTTAAGCAAAATGGAATGACCTCCATTAAAATAAAATCGACAAGAGGCCTGGTGCTGGCTGATCTCCGTGACACCAGTGAAGCTGGCCTTAATTATTTTAAGTACGATCTTTCCTTTAATGGAAAATCAGCAGAGCAGCTGGAATCAGAAATCAATTCCGGGAAAAAAAATGAGAAAGAAAAAATTTCGATCAAAGCGTCGGAGAATAAAAAATATTACCTGCCACCGGCTGAATATTCTATTGAGATAACAACTTCAAATGGCAGCAGTGTAAAAACGGAACTTGTTGTAAAGGCTCCGGAGAAAAAGAAGAGGGAAGAGGAGGAGAGTTTGAATGAACCTGGGGAGATGAAATAAAATAAATAAAAAAAAGACTAAGGTATTTCTTCCGCTGCTCTGCCAGTACTAAGGAATACTCAAATTGATCAGCTGATCTGAATGCGTTTGAAATTTTTCGGAATCGTGATGGTAAGCGTTTTATCACGATAGCGCGGCGGCAGGTTCACCACCTCATTATCAACTTTGAACTCATGCGGGCGGAAAGGCAGACCGTGAATGATCATTTTATAGTCGGCATAGTCGGTAGTATAATTCCCTGCTATTTCCTGGAGGATGCGCATCTGCCTCCTGTTTCCGAAAACTTTAAATTTCTTTACAGAGAAATTTCCTTTCGTATATTCATATCCATCGCCCTCATCTTCGTACAGCAGGCTTAAGCAACGGTGTTCGGAAAAATAAACATGGAGGATCAGCTGATCTGTTTTTTTCTCACCCGTGTACTGCATAATAGGCTGGTGAGGAATAACGGCTCCTTCTTTTACAAAAAATGGAAAACGGTCGAGCGGTGCTTCTACTTTGATCTCATGCCCGCCCCTGTACATCTTATCATTCCAGTACGAGTACCAGCTTCCTTTCGGAAGATACATCATGCGCTCATTTGTAGTGGATGCACCAATAGGGCAGATGAGCAGGTGATCGCCAAAACAGAATTCTTCGTTACGCATGTGTGTTTCCCCGTCCTGCTGCGCAACAAATGATAAAGGCCTTATCATAGGCGTGCCTTTATATATGTATTGCCAGAACGTAGTATAGATATAAGGCAAAAGCTGGTATCTGAGTTCAATTGCTTTGCGGATGAGAGATTCGTAAGCAGAACCAAAAGCCCACGGCTCTTTATCACCCTGGTCGGAGCTGGAATGCCCGCGGAAAAAAGGATGGAAGATGGCCATCTGCAGGTAACGAACAAATAATTCTCCATCCGGCTCACCGATGAATCCACCGATATCGGTTCCGCAAAAAGATAATCCTGATATGCTCAGTCGCTGGCATTGTACATTTCCTACCCAGAGATGTTCCCAGGAAGCAACATTATCGCCCGTCCATACGGCAGCATAGCGTTGCACGCCTGAAAATCCTGATCGTGTAAGAACAAAAGGCCGGAGCGTGCTTCTGAATTTTTTTACTCCTTCAAACGTGGCGCGCGCCATCTGCATACCATATACATTATGCGCTTTACGGTGACTGACATTCATTCCATCGTAATCATGCCGCACGTCATCGGGGAAAGTTCCTATTTCGAAAACGGCAGGCTCATTCATATCATTCCAGATTCCGCTCACACCTTGCTCCATCAGTTCTTTATAAAGCCCGGCCCACCATTCACGCACTTTAGGATTTGTAAAGTCAGGAAAGAAGCAGTCACCCGGCCATACTTTTCCTTTCATATAATCGCCATCCTGCCTCTTGCAGAAAAAATTATTTTCAATAGCCTGGCTGAACACAAAATAATCCGGATCTACTTTTATTCCCGGGTCGATGATAACAATCACCCTAAATCCCATTGCTTTCAGTTCGCTGATCATTCGTGCGGGATCGGGAAAGCGTTCGTTGTTCCAGGTAAAGCAGCGGAATCCATTCATGTAATCGATATCAAGATGGATCACATCACAGGGAATTAATTTGCTCCTGAAGTTGTGGGCAATCTCCATGACCTTGCTTTCAGGATAATAGCTCCACTTGCTTTGCTGGTATCCCAGCGCCCATTTCGGCGGAAGCTCAGGAAGTCCTGTCAGCAGCGCATATTGTTCAGCAACGGTAAGGAGCTCAGGTCCTGCGATAAAATAATAACACATCTCCCCACCTTCTGCCCAGAAGCTGACCACATCAGGCTTTTCAGCTCCAAAATCAAAATACGTCTGGAAAGAATTATCGAAATAAATCCCATACCCGATACCATGCTGCAAGCCGTAATAGAATGGAATGTTCCTGTAAAGAGGGTCCTGCTCTTTTTGAAAACCATACGTGTCCGTTCCCCAGTTCAGGAAACGCTTGCCGCGAAGGTTGAGATCACAGCTTTTATCTCCAAGTCCGTAAAAACATTCATGCGACTGGATTTTTTTACTGCAGAAAACATAGTTGCCGCCAAATCCCATATTGGGTTCCCAGTGATAACCGCTTTCATCTTCCACGATCAATTTTTCCTTGTGGTCGAATAGTTTGATCTGCAGTGTTTCCTTATTCACCTGGCAGAGAACATCTGTGGTGACAATAACAAAATTTTTTTCGTTTTCAACCAGGTTCAGCGTTTGGCAGTTTTCTGTCAGTGCCGGGCTTATTCCATAAGAGAAATCTTTCTGAAAAAAATCAGGAGCATAGCGAAAGCGGATGATCTTGTCTGTAACCACCCACACCTCCAGGTAAGAGTTGGATGTTTCGAAATAAAATTTATTCCCTGATTGCCGGTGCTTATGAATCGGTGAGGGATATTGCTTTTTGATAGCTTGCTCTGTACTTTCCATTGTCAACAAAAGGCATTTATACTGGAACAGCAGAATGCGGTTGCAAATAAATTGATTTTAATCATAGCAACAGGGCGCGGAGAGGAAGATGATTTTCATTGTATTGATTTTCATTGATAACTGAGAATATTACTGCCGGGAATTATTGCCTGGTGCCTGATCCGGATTCCTGCATCTTTTTTCTGCAGATGATTGCTGCCCGATCCTGCTCTTTATTTTTTTCTTTTCTCCAGTGGAAACTATAAAGATAAAAACTGTATTTGGTTTTTATTTAATGACAAAGGTATTTCACGCAGCTATTTTCGAGTATATTTGCCGCGATTTTTATGAACATGTCAACTCTTTTCCCAGGCCTTTCCCGTATCAAATGAAAAAGATTCCTAAAGTATTAATGATCGGCTGGGAATTTCCCCCGGTGATCAATGGCGGACTGGGTGTGGCTTGTCATGATCTGTGCATTGCGCTTTCGCAATTTGCTAAAGTGACCATGATCATTCCCAAATCCAATCCTGAATTCAAGGTAAAAAACCTGGAGCTGATAGGCCTGGATCACATCGATGCACGCACGTTACGGAATATTAATTATAAAGAAGAGTACAAGGCTTTGGAGGATGTTCACTTTATTCCTTCCCAGCTCGATCCCTATTATACAGAAGCAGGTCACCGCCCGAATCCGCGCAAAGTAGTGGAGATAAAAAGCAAGTACATGAAAGAGGTGGATGTGAAAGGCAAACGCGCACAGGTCTTCAGCATTGATGATTTATACGGTGGTGATGTTATTGAAAAGGTTACTGTGTTTGGAAAGCTGGCTGCCAAGCTCGCTGCTACACTCGATTTTGATGTTATCCATGCACATGACTGGATGACGATGCTTGCCGGAATGGAGATCAAAGCCAAGACAGGCAAGCCTCTCGTTATGCACATTCATTCGCTGGAAGTTGACAGGGGAGGAGTGAACAGCAAAGGCTGGGTATACCAGATGGAAAAGCAGGGAATGGAAGATGCTGATGTGCTCATGCCTGTCAGCAATTTCACGGGAGAGATCATCAAGCAGTATTATTCCATCGATCCCGCCAAGGTATATCCTGTTCACAATGGCATCCGTCCTGTTGTTCCATTTAAGAGTGAGAGCCCGTTTAAGGAAAAAGTTGTTTTATTCATTGGCCGTCTTACCCGCCAGAAAGGTCCTGAGTATTTCGTGGAAATTGCTGCAAAGGTTTTCGAAAAAAATAAGGACGTTCGATTTATTATGGCGGGAACAGGAGAAAGCTCTAATTCCATTCTTGAAAAAAGTGCAGCGAAGGGAATCGGCCACCGTTTTCACCTTACCGGTTTTCTTGGTCTTGATAAAGTACGCTTCCTGCTTTCTGTTGCAGATGCTTATGTCATGCCTTCAGTGAGCGAACCGTTTGGTCTGAGCGCAGTGGAAGCCGTTCAGTTCGGCGTTCCGGCTATAATATCGAAGCAGTCAGGAGTTTCGGAAGTGCTGAGTGGCTCACTGAAATTTGATTTCTGGGATATCAACCGCGCAGCAGAATATATTCTCCAGGTTATCGAAAATGATACCCTTAAAAAGCAGGTGGCCGCTGATGCAGCCAAAGATCTGCAGAATATCAGCTGGGATTTATCAGCTAAACATGTTGTTGACGGGTACAGAAAGTTTGAACTGGTGTAGGTAACCACTGCTTCCTGCCAAAGCAGGGATGATAAAGTTTGGATCTCTTCCTCCAATCGTTTGCACAGTTCTGATCTTCTTTTTGATTGCAGGCATCACTGTCTCCCAAATTTAACGCTAACACTTAAAAATGTCCCGGCTTCTGACTGAAAATTTGTAGCTTTATCCGGTTGAAAAATTATTAATCGAATTAGTTTCCGCTATGACTTCAGTCTGCTTTTACTTCCAGGTTCACCAGCCTTTCCGCTTAAAAACGTATTCACTTTTTGATATTGGCAAAGATCATTTTTATGAGGATGCTGAAAAAAACAAGTGGGTGATGGACAAGGTATCGGACAAGTGCTATATCCGCACCAACCAGAAAATGCTGGAGCTGATAAAAAAGCATAAAGGTAAATTCAGGATCAGCTATTCCCTCAGTGGAACTGTGATCGAACAAATGGAATTATACCGCCCCGATGTGTTGCAGTCATTTGTTGAATTATCAAAAACCGGCTGCGTTGAATTTTTATCGGAGACGTATTATCATTCACTGAGCTTTTTATATTCGAAGGATGAGTTTGTAAGGCAGGTAAAGGAGCATGATGAAAAAATAAAAGAATATTTTGGACAGGTGCCCAAAGTTTTCAGGAATACGGAACTGATCTTTAATAATGAGCTGGCTGCTTTCGTGGAGAAGATGGGATACAAAGGAATCTTATGTGAAGGTGTCGACCGGTTGCTGAACGGCAAAACTCCTAATGTACTCTATAAGCCAGCTGGCACAAAAAACATTATTGCCCTCCTGAAAAATTACCGCCTCTCCGATGATATTGCTTTTCGTTTTTCGGATAAGAACTGGAGTGAATGGCCGCTGAAGGCTGATACGTATGCATCATGGATTCATAAGGTGGCCGGCAACGGCGATGTGATCAACCTTTTCATGGATTACGAAACTTTCGGGGAACATCAATGGGAGAACACCGGCATTTTCGATTTTCTTTCCTACCTGCCCGGTGAAATTCTGAAGCATCCTGATTTTAATTTTCTTACTCCATCGCAGGTCATTGAAAAATATCCGGCACGTGGTGTATACGATGCACATGAGTTTATATCATGGGCTGACAGCGAGCGCGACCTCACCGCCTGGATCGGCAACAGCTTACAGAAGGAAGCGATCAGTAAAATTTATTCAATGGAAAAAGCAGTGATGGGAACGGGTAACCAGGACCTCATTGAATTGTGGGGCAAGCTGCAGACGAGCGATCATTTCTATTACATGAGCACCAAGTTCTGGAGTGATGGTGATGTGCATAAATATTTCAGTCCCTATGATTCACCGTATGACGCTTACATTTATTATATGAATGTTTTCGGTGATTTTGAAACGACCCTGAAAGATTTTACAAAAGGCGTTTCTAAAAAGAAAAAAACTGTATCCGTAAAGTCAAATTCCGCTAAGCAGGCTTAATTTTTTTCGGTTTTGGTTTCGGAGGATGCATTGCATTCTCTCCTTATTCTGTCGTCTTTTCGTTTCCTTTTTTAACCTGGAACACATTTTCCGGCTGTAACATTTTCCTTTTACTTCCTTTTTTTCAGCACTGATTTGATTTTTTAAAAACGTTCAGTTAATTCTTACGTGCGATTTTACAACGTAAGCAGGCAGCTTTTTTTTCAGAACGTGCTCCTGCAGGGGATTCCGTGTCATGAACACTGTTTGGCTCTCACGAATTGAGAACGTAAATCAAAAAAATCTTACAAAATTTTCAAGGGTAGGTGTTTTGGCAGTATTGCCGCGCGGGTGACTTTACATTTGAACGTGATGATAAAAAAAATGCGGCGCGGGATGAAACAAATACGATGCCATTAACGAATAAAACTACTGCCCATGGTAAAATCTCTACTCAGGTTTAAATCGATTTTCATTCTTACTGCAATTGTATTGTTGCAGTATACGCAGGTTTCAGCCAGTCACTCGATGGGAGCTGATCTTACTTACGAATGCTTAGGAGGAAATACGTACAAGCTGCGTCTTTCTTTTTACCGCGACTGTATAGGGATTGCTGCTCCAACAAATGTTTACATTAATATTAATTCCGTTTCATGCGGTTCAAGTCTCGGTGTAACCTGTTATCCTATTCCGGGAACAGGACAGGAGATCACGCCGCTCTGCCCGAGTGCAACATCCACCTGCAACGGTGGTGTTTTTACGGGAATTCAGGAATGGGTGTACGAAGGCGTGGTTACACTTCCTTTTCAGTGTACCGATTGGGAATTCAGTTACAACTTATGCTGCCGCAATGCAGCCATTTCAACAATTAACACTCCGGGTGCAACCAACATTTATATTTATGCAACCCTGAACAATACACTTTCTCCCTGCGATAATTCACCAACGTTCACCAACAAGCCGGTTCCTTTTGTTTGCCAGGGCCAGCAATTTTGCTTCAACCATGGTGCAACCGATGTGGACGGAGATTCACTTGTTTATTCATTGGTTCCACCGAAACACGATGCAACAACCAATGTCAGTTACATCGCTCCTTATTCACAAACCAACCCGCTGAACTCGAATCCGCCGATGCAGTTTGATCCGAACACCGGTGATTTCTGTATGACTCCGCAGCAGTTACAGGTTACGGTAATGGCTGTTCTGGTTAAGGAATACAGGAACGGCGTTTTGATCGGATCAGTAGTGAGAGATATCCAGATTACTGTTATCAGCTGCAGCAATAACCTTCCGACACTTTCAGGAATAAACGGCACAAATAATTTTTCAGCAACCATTTGTGCAGGCACTCCTTATTGCTTTAATATTTTTTCTGATGATCCGGATAATGGTCAGAACTTATCGGTTATATGGGATGGAGCAATAACAGGAAATGCAACGTTCACCGCTTCTTCTGCACCGCACCCGGTTGGAACATTTTGCTGGACACCAACACAGGCTGACATCAGCGGAACAGCACATTGCTTTACCGTTCTCGTGCATGACGATGCCTGTCCCATGTTCGGCAGCCAGATCTATTCGTATTGTATTACCGTAGTCGGTGTGAATGTAAATGCCGGCCCCGATCAATTTATCACCTGCCAGGACCAGGCAACGATTTATGCAACGGCCAGCGGTGGGTCCGGCGTGTATACGTATCAATGGAGCAATGGATCAACGGCTCCTGCACAGACAGTGGGAATAGGAACCTATGTAGTAACCGTTAACGACGGTATGTGCACAGCGACTGATACCGTACAGATCATTAATGCAGTGGAACCCACGGCAGCATTCACTTCAACAGGACAATGTGTTAACTCCATCATACAATTCACTGATCAATCAACAGTAAGCGGTGGTGTTATAAATTCCTGGACATGGAATTTTGGAGATGCGTCAGGATCCAGTTTGCAGAACCCGATTCACTATTATAATACTCCCGGTACATATAACGTGCAGCTTATCGTCACTACAAGTCTTGGCTGTATCGACACAATAATACAACCGATAACCATCGTTCCGCTTCCCATTGCAAGCTTTACCGTTCAGCCGGCCTGCGCAGGATCGGCGGTTTCTATTAATAACACTTCTACACCTGCCGGTTCTATCAGCGGATGGAACTGGACTTTCGGAAATGGAACATCATCGAATAATCAAAACCCTTCTGTCTCCTATCCTGATTCAGGAAATTATACCATCACACTTATTGCTGGTGATTCATTAGGTTGTTCCGATACGGCCACTGCACAGGTAACCATTTACCCGGTTCCTGTTGCATCGTTCACTTACAATGCTGCAGGCGCCTGCCAGGGAGGAAGTGTAACACTTACAAATACTTCAACCGGTACCATCATTTCTTATAATTGGGATTTAGGCAATGGCCAGACTTCCACTGCACAGGATCCTGTTGTCACGTATTCAGGACCCGGCACGTACACGGTAACGCTGACAGTAACTTCCGATAATGGTTGTACTGCTACTGTTTCACAACAGGTAACTATAGCACCTTTACCAACTGCCAATGCAGGACCTGATCAAACAATGTGTGTTGGTGGTAATGCAACCTTATCAGCAAGCGGTGGAGGAACCTATCAATGGAATACGGGTTCGACATCAGATATTATCACTGTTTCTCCATCATCATCCACTACCTATACAGTAACGATTACTGATGCGAATGGCTGTACAGCAACAGACCAGGTGAATGTAGCAGTGAATCCATTGCCAAATATAACAGTGAGCCCCGATCAATCTGTTTGTAATGGTCAGAGCGTAACGCTTTCAGCCAATGGCGGAACTACATATTCATGGAGCCCGACCGGTGATAATACACAAACTATTTCTGTTACTCCGGGTTCTTCAACAACCTATGCAGTTACCGGAACCGATGCAAATGGCTGCCAGTCTACAGCATTTGTAAATGTAACCGTCAACCCGGTTCCCGTAGTAAATCTTTCAAATGTATTTATCTGTCCGGGAACCAACACCGTGCTGGATGCACAGAATGCCGGTGCTACTTATCAATGGAGCAACGGAGCTACTTCTCAAACAATCACCGTAACATCAGCGGGCACTTATACAGTTACCGTTACGGATGCGAATGGATGTACGGCTTCTGCATCTTCCGTGGTAAGCCAGGGAGGAACGTTATCCAACAATACTTCAACCATTGCATTCTGCCAGGGAGGAAGCGCAGTGCTCGATGCTGGAAATCCCGGTAATACTTACCTGTGGAGCAATGGAGCAACTACGCAGACGATAACAGTAAACAATGCAGGAACATACTCCGTAATTATTACGGATGCGAACGGTTGCAGCGGAACAGTCATCACCGCTGTCAATGTAAATGTGATTCCTGTTGCTGATTTCACACCGCATGATGTATGTATCAATGATGCAACGTATTTCAATGATATCTCAAGCGTCACCATCGGATCCATTACAGGATGGCAATGGGATTTTGGTGATGGAAACGTATCACAGCAACAGAATCCTGTTCATACGTATGCCTTTCCCGGAAACTATACCGTAAATCTCACCGTTACTTCTGACCAGGGTTGTACAGCAACAAATTCAAGTTCATTCACAGTTTTTCCTTTACCACAGGCTAACTTCTCTACGATGAATGTCTGTACAAACGACCCGGTCACATTTACAAGCACATCGACAACCTCAGTAGGAAATATTATCGGATGGCAATGGAACTTCGGAGATGGAAATAATTCTTCACAGCAAAATCCTGTTCATGCATATGGTGCACCCGGTACGTATGATGTGACTCTGCTGGTTACAACAGCTGGCGGATGTAAAGACAGCATAACGAAGCAGGTTACTATTTACAATTTACCGGTTGCTGCATTTACTGCAGATACTGTTTGTCTCAACAGCCTAACTTCTTTCAATGATCTGTCAAGTGTTTCAGGCAGCGGAATCCAGGCATGGAGCTGGGATTTCGGTGATGGAACAACTTCTTCCGTTCAGGATCCTACTCATACCTATTCTACTCCCGGAACATTCAATGTACAATTAATCACCACTTCTTCTTACGGATGTACCGATACGATTTCACAGCCTGTGCTGGTTCGTGGTTTACCGGTTGCAGATGCAGGTGCTGATCAATCCATATGCGAAGGATTAAGTGCAACGTTGAACGCTGCCGGAGGAGCAACCTATTCATGGACACCCGGCGGAAATACTTTATCAACGATCACGGTAACACCAGCGGCAACAACAACCTATACAGTTGTCATTACCGATGCATTTGGTTGCACTAATTCTGATGACGTCACTGTTAACGTTAAACAATTGCCCGTTGCCAATGCAGGACCTGATGCAGGCCTCTGTACAGGCAGCAGTACAACTTTAACAGCGTCAGGTGGTGCAAGCTATTCATGGTCACCCGGCGGACAGAGTACAGCCAGCATTTCGGTGAATCCCGTTTCCACTACCAATTATATCGTGCAGGTAACTGCAGTAAACGGTTGTGTTGCATATGATACAGTTACAGTAAATGTAAATGCATTGCCAGTAGTGAATGTTGGAGCGGACCAGGCCATTTGTGATGGAACGACAGCAACGCTGAATGCAACCGGCGGAGTCAGCTATCAATGGAATCCTACCGGTGATACAGCTTCTACCATCTATGTTAATCCCAGCGTGAACACAACATACATCGTTGTTGTAACCGATGCGAACGGATGTGTGAATGCTGATACAATGAATATTACTATTAACCCGATGCCGCAGATCAATCTTTCACCGGCATTTATATGCACCGGCTCCAACACTATTCTCGATGCAGGAAATCCGGGATGCTCTTACCTGTGGTCGCCTAACGGGGAAACAACACAAACCATATTGGTTGGTACTGCCGGAAATTATTCCGTGCTGGTTACAAGTCCGCAGGGATGTATTGCTTCCGGATCCACAGTGGTTACAGTAGGTGGTGATTCTATCGCTACCAATGTTGCCAATATCATGATCTGCCAGGGGCAATCAACTACACTGGATGCCGGTAACCCCGGTCTCAATTATCAATGGTCGACGGGCGCCACTACACAAACTATTAATGTAACTACTGCCGGTATATATGCTGTGACTATCAGTGATCTGAATGGATGTACTGCAACTTTTTCTTCAACACTTACTGTAAGCCCGCTTCCTTCAGTGAGCTTTGGAATTATTCCTTCCTGTATTAATGCTCCTTTCCAGTTCAATGACAGTTCAGCCATATCCAGCGGCAACATAGTAACATGGAACTGGGATTTTGGTGACGGATCAGGAATCTCTTCGCTGCAGAATCCTACGTATCAATATAGCACCACCGGTAATTATACTGTAACACTTACGGCTATTTCAGGAAATGGCTGTACGGCTTCGGGATCACAATCGATCACCGTCAACCCGTTGCCGCTTGTTGATTTCGGAAGCAATGCAGCATGCGTTCAGAATGCAGTTGCTTTCACTGATCTCTCTTCTGTGACCAGCGGAAATATTTCTTTCTGGAACTGGAGCTTTGGGGATGGATCCAATTCAAGCCTGCAGAATCCTACACACCAGTACACTGCTGCAGGAACGTATGATGTTACGCTGATTGCGTACACCAGTAACGGATGCCTTGATTCGATCACGCATTCCATCACTGTTAACCCGCAACCGGTAGCTGCATTCGCTGCCACGAATGTCTGCAATGGACTTGCAACACAATTTACCAATAACTCTACGATCAACAATGGATTTATAGATGCCTATGACTGGCAGTTTGGTGACGGAGCCAATTCTCAGCTTCAAAACCCTGCACATACCTATGCCAATGCAGGAACATACAATGTAACATTAACCTGCACTTCTGATTTGGGTTGTTCACATGTTATCACTATCCCGGTAACGGTTTACCCGCTGCCACAGGCAAATTTTACAACACCTACGGTTTGTCTCAATATAGCTGCCGTGTTTAATGATAACTCTTCTGTTCAGAGCGGATCAGTAAATGGCTGGTACTGGGATTTTGGAGATAACAGCAGCGCCAATGCAGAAGATACTTCGCACCAGTATGGTGCACCAGGAAGTTATTCAGTGATGCTCGTAGTTACATCGGATCAGAATTGCCGTGATACCGCTGTTCAGAATATTACAATTGCTCCGATGCCGGTTGCGAATTATGCAACACAGGGCGTTTGCCAGAACAATGCAATGATTTTCTCCGATTCTTCTTCTGTAATTACAGGAAGCATCTCCGCCTATTCGTGGAGCTTTGGTGACGGATCAAATTCCGCTTCACAGAATCCTACTCATAATTATGCAAGCGCAGGAACCTATGATGTTATGCTCGTGGTAACATCAGATTATGGATGTTCAGACAGTGTTATGCAGAGTGTAAATGTCTTTCCATTACCGCAGGCTGATTTTTCATCAACTGATGTTTGTCTTGGAAGTCCAATTGCTTTCTTTGATCAGTCGGGTGTGAGCGGCGGAGGAACCTTTACCTGCACCTGGGATTTCGGTGACGGAAACGCTGACACCGTAGAGAACCCATCACACACGTATGCTGCTGCGGGAGTATATAATGTAACGCTTACTGTAACTACCAACAGCGGATGCACGGGAACCATCGTTAAGCAGGTCAATGTGCTTGATCCTCCCAATGCCCGTTTTTCAGGTGATAATGTCTGCCTGAATAATTATACAACCTTCAGTGACCTCTCTACAACACCCAGCGGAATTATTGTAGCATGGGATTGGAATTTTGGAGACGGATCGACATCAGCTACAAAAAATCCCGTACACAATTATGCATCTCCCGGCATGTACGTAGTAACGTTGCGTGTCACTTCCAGTTTGGGTTGTGATGATCTATACTCGGATTCAGTGCGCGTATTCCAGCTGCCGGCACCGGTTATTGCTGCAACAGTAAATTGTATCTCCGACCCGGTTACCTTTATGGATGCCAGTGATACAACACTTACCGGAACAACATCATGGAACTGGATATTCGGAGATGGAACCTCCTTAACAGGCTCTTCTTCTGCAATACATCAATATACACAAGCCGGTACTTACACCGTGATTATGGAAGCAGTCAATGCAGACGGATGCCGTTCAGCAGATACAGCAATTATCGATGTGCATCCTGCACCTGATGCAGATTTCGAAGGAGGCCCCGGCTGCGCAGGAAGTGATATTCAGTTTACAAATACATCTACTATTTCCAGCGGATCGATTACAGGATATGTTTGGAGCTTCGGTGACAGTACCAATTCAACAGCAGCGAACCCGGTGCATAATTTTTCTCAGCCGGGTACCTACAATGTCATGCTCATCGTCACATCTGATTTCGGATGCGTGGATACCATTATCAAACAGGTCATCATTTATCCATTGCCGACACCTGCCTTTGTATTTGACCAGGCAGCCGGTTGCGGACCGTTGACTATTCACTTCACTGATTCCTCTTTTATTGCCATGGGAAATATTGTAAGCTGGCAATGGGATTTCGGAGATGGAACAGGTGACACCGTTCAAAACCCGGTTCATACGTATTACACTTCCGGATCATACAACGTAACCCTTACCGTTACTTCTGATAATGGCTGCTCGCAAACAGCAACGATTCCGAATACCATCACCATTTATCCTTCTCCGGAAGCGATGTTCACCCCGGATCCGCAGGAAACTAATATTCTGCAGCCCGTAATTACTTTCAATAACCAGACTACAGGCGGAATAATTTACCAGTGGACGCTGGGTGACGGAGGAGTTTCAACAGAATTTGAACCGGTGCATGCCTATCATGATACAGGAACCTATAACATAACGCTCTGGACACAGAACAGCTTTGGATGTATAGACACTGCATCAGGATGGGTGCACATAGGGCCGATATTTACGGTATACATTCCGAATACATTTACTCCCAATGAAGACGGACGCAATGAAGTTTTCAATCTCAAAGGAATCGGAATCATAGCAGTTGAGCTGGATATCTGGGATCGCTGGGGAGAACATATTTATCATGGTACCGACAAGGGATGGGATGGAAGTGTGAAAGGAAGCTCTACGATGGCACAGCAGGGAGTGTATATCTACCAGTTCAGGATCAAGGATGTTTTCAAACAGGAGCATGCTATGAACGGAAGGGTAAACCTCATCAGGTAAAAAATAAAAGTCTTTAAAGGATTGTTAGTACAGCCGTCACCTCCCAGGTGACGGTTTTTTTTACAGCGCCATTCAGGTGAATCATTTCCTTATGGATTTCGTAAAGCTTAAGTTGAAGATGAACGACCAGGTCAAAAACAGGATAGGCTGTGTAGCAATATTTATTTTGTTGCTGACTTTGGCTTTTGTCCAGGGATATCATACCGTTTCTGATTTAAACTGGACCTGTGATGATGATTTCGACAGGGATATGTCATTCGTCCAGGGCGTGCTCGATGGTCATTACGGACAGGATCCCAATTACCGCGGAGAATATTTATGGTATAACCCGCTGCTGTTTTTACTGGAAGCGCTGATCATTAAAATTACACATCTTCCTGTTCACCTTGTACTGGCAAAGGCAGGCATTTACCTGAACCTCCTGGCCCCGGTAACCTTTGCATGCATGGCCTGTGTTTTCTTTGGCAGGCACATTGCGCTTGCCGCTGTTGCGGGATTTTTATTTTTTACGACTGGAAATATTTTAGGATGGGGATCAGCTACGTACTCACCCTGGCTGTACCCGGCCAGCTTTATGCAGTTTATTTTTTATTTAAACCTGCTAATCAGCTATAAGGCACTTTCCACGCAAAAGTATTCCTGGTTTCTCCTGTTAGGATCTTCTCTTGGTATCAGTTTCCTCGGACATACTGCCCCCACTATTTTAATGATGCTGATCCTTGTTTCTATTCAATCTGGAAACATTCTGAAAGAGGTACGTTCCCGAAATTTCCGTCAGATACAAAAGTATTTTTTACAGGGAGGCATAGTGCTGCTCTCTTTTATTCTGTTCAGCTTCCCGTTGCTGTTCTATGTGGTAGGTAAATACCAATTGCATTTTGCCAACCGCATTACCTTTGAGTACCTCGCACATTTTTTTGATCCTTCCGATGCATATGTCCTTCTGCAGAAAAACATATCGATCTGTTTTTTCATCGCTGTTTTCGGCTTCATTCATTTTTACATTCACTTTCGTGAGAAGCTGATACGAAGGATCATTTTAAACTGGTTATTCATCACGGCAATCCTGTTTATGTATACTACTGCTATCCCATTCCTGGATTACAATTATCATATCCGTATGCCCGGTCTTGTGCCTTCTTTTCATTTCTTCTTTTATCTGAAAGCAGTGCAGGCTGTTTTCTTTGGCTTTGGCTGTCTTGCCGTCTTCGGGAAGATTATCCAGGCTATTGATTTTTTCAGGAAAGGAAGCCGGACATCCGTGCAGCTGGAAAAAACTATTTCTTCTTACTTCCTCTTTTTTTTGCTGGCAGCAGTGCTGCTGTATTTACCATCCTATAAATCAAGAGATGATTTTACTGTTCAGCACAACGAAGCATTAAAGAAAGAGCAGGACAAAGACAGGGTGGAGGTGTATGACTGGCTTTTAAAAAACAGTCCGCCCTCAGAAGTGATCCTCTGCGAAAAAGAAGAGGCTGTTTTCCCGGTAATGGCTACAGGCCGGAAAATGATTTCTACCAATATAACACTATCCAATCCTTATCTTGATTTCAACAGGAGAGAGGAAGACCGGAACAATATGCTTTCGTTCTTAAGATCAGCTATGCCTGCTTCAGCAAAGAAATTGTTCGTGAAATACGATGCAGATATTATCCTTCTCCGGAATGCGGAGCTGGGAAGTTATACCAATTTAAAAAGTGAATCGGATTCAATCCTGTTTAGGAACGCCACCTTCTCACTTTTTTTCCGGAATGAAAAACGAGCACCGGCCTATCTTGTGAAGCGTTGAATGATTCGTTTTGTTCCAAATAAAAAACCGCAGGCTTTTGGCATGCGGTTATAACCTTAACGTATACGAATCAGTTTTGCATCACCGGTTCCATTGAATCGATGACCATCTCCGGCATCGGCCCTTCTGGTGGATTGGCCAGGTCGATACCATGAATTTCCTTAACTTCTTTTTTAAACCATTGTGTAAAGGCATCGGTGCCTTGTCCGAAGTTTTTGAATGCTGATGCAGGATCATTTCCTTCCAGCGTTACGATAACAAAATCTCCCATGGGAGTGGATTGAAGAAAAGTGCGCTCCTGTACGTTGAGCTTTTTTCTTGATTCGACAAAGTCATTGAAGTGGGTGGTTTTAAGTTCAAATATGAACTTTCTCCATTGTTCAGTTTTTCCGGGCAGAACAGGAACTGCCATTGCAAATAACTTTTTCATGATATTTAATTTTAAGATGAGCTCAAATATAGGATTTGAATGTTGAAAATGAAAGCAGCTGCATAGAACAATACACAGATTTTGTTCCTACCTTACCGGTTTTGCAAAAGCCTTACATTCCCTATAATTAGTTATTTTTTTATTGGAGGTTTTTTCTGTTTTTTACCAAACTGCTTTAAAGGACATCATGGAACAAAGAAAGGCCAACAAGAATGGAACAAATGGAACGCTGAATACAACTTCAGCGCTTAAGCCAGATGACGCCATGCGCCTGATCATCGATTCAGCACTCGATGCTGTAATCTGCATGGATATTACAGGCATTATCAGGATATGGAATCCTACTGCGGAAAAAATATTCGGCTGGAAAGAAACGGAAGTGCAGGGAAAGCTGCTTTCCGAAGTAGTTATTCCTGAACAATACCGCGAGCAGCATAGGAAAGGACTCCAGCATTATCTCCATACCGGTGAGAGCAAGGTGCTGAATAAGCTGATGGAAATTACAGCGACTAACCGCGATGGCCATGAGTTTCCCGTTGAGCTGACCATTGTTCCGATTCAACAGGCGGGCAAGGAATTTTTCTGCGGATTTGTCCGTGATATTTCGGAACGAAGACGGGTGGAAAACGAGCTTCGCCAGAGTGAACTGAAATATCGTTCGATCATTGACCATGCTTCCGATGCCATCATGATTACGGATATGACAGGAGTTTTCAAGGATGTAAATGTTTCCCTCTGTAAAATGTTCGGCTACGAAAGAGGCGATCTCATTGGTAAAAACATAGCCATGCTGATTGATCCGGATCAGCTCCATACGGACCCTATGCGGTTTGATGTGCTCAAAAGCGGAAAATCGGTAATGCGCGAACGGAGAATGCGTCACCGGGATGGAACTATTATCGAAGTGGAAGCAAATGTCAAGATGCTTCCCGATGGCCGTGCGCTGGCAATTGCGCGGGATGTTACACAGCGTAAGCTGGCTGATAAGGTACTTCGGGAAAGCGAAAACCGATTCCGTACTATTTTTGAAACAGAACCGGAATGTGTAAAGCTCCTCGACAATGAATGCCATCTCCTTGATATGAATCCTGCCGGGCTTGGTATCATTGATGTGGCAGATGTGAACCTTGTAAAAGGGCATGATGTTCTTCCTCTCGTAAATGAGAAATATAAAATTGCATTTCGTGAAATGGTGAACAAGGTATTCCAGGGTGAATCCTGCCTGCTTGAATTTGAAATAACCAGCATGAAAGGAAGAGTCCGGTTGATGGAGATGCATGCCGTTCCGATTTATGACAGCAATAAAAAAATTGTTTCCCTTCTCAGTGTTTCAAGAGACATTACTGAACGAAAGCTTGCCGAGGAGCAAATAAAACTTTCAACAGAGCAGCTTCGCCAGCTCTCCTCTCACCTGCAGACGGTACGTGAAGAAGAACGCACTGCCATTGCACGCGAAATACATGATGAACTGGGACAGCAACTGACGGGACTTAAAATGGATATCTCCTGGCTCAATAAAAGGATTGCCCAGGAAAATGAGCCGGTGAGAGAAAAAATTGCAAACATGATTTCTTTGGTGGATGATACCGTTAAAACTATCCGGCGGATATCTACTGAACTTCGTCCGGGCATTCTCGATGATCTTGGATTGACAGACGCCCTCGATTGGCAAAGCACTGAATTTGAAAAACGCACGGGCATTCGTTGCCGGTTCAAATCAGCAACGAGCGAGCTGTCCTTTAATAAAAACATATCCACTGGAATTTTCCGCGTTTACCAGGAAACTCTTACGAATGTAGCCAGGCATGCAGAAGCTACAGAAATAAAAACCACTCTTGAAAGCGGGAACGGGAACCTTACCCTCCGGGTGTGTGATAATGGAAAAGGATTTGACGAAGCTGAAATAAAAAGTAAAAAAACATTCGGGCTGGTAGGCATGGCAGAACGTGCAAACATGTTTGGCGGAAAGCTGGCCATTGAAAGTGAAAAGGGCAGGGGGACTGTTATTATTTTAAAAGTGCCATTAACGAAGCTTGCCTGAAAACTGAAGTACGAAATGATCCGTATCCTGATTGCAGATGATCACAGCGTGGTGCGAAGAGGATTGAAGGAAATCCTCCTCGAAGAATTTCCCGATGCTCATTGCAGTGAAGTAAGAGATGGAACCGAACTCCTACATTCAGCAAGATCTGAAAAATGGAATATCGTTATCAGCGATCTGTCCATGCCTGGAATAAGCGGCCTCGAAATTCTGAAGCAGCTGAAGGTTGAATTTCCTGGCCTTCCTGTGCTTATCCTAAGCATGCATCCCGAAGATCAATATGCATTGCGTGTGTTGAGAGCCGGTGCATCCGGTTATCTCACCAAGGAAAGCGCTTCCGATGAACTGGTGAATGCAGTAAAAAGAATTTTATCCGGAAAACGATACATCAGCGCAACGGTTGCTGATAAGCTGGTTGAAAGCCTGGATCAATCTCCTGTGAAGTCGATGCATGAAACGCTTTCCGACCGCGAGTTCGTTGTGACAAAGCTCATTGCTTCCGGAAAAACTGTTTCTGAAATAGCAGAGCTTCTTTCCCTCAGCGTAACTACAATCAGCACCTATCGCGCGCGCATACTTTTCAAAATGAATATGAAAACCAGTGCAGAGCTGACTCATTATGCCATTGAAAATAAACTGGTGTAGTCATCCGCGCAACCTTCTTCTGTAGTATAAACTAGTACAGCCTATTTTGTTTTTTGCGACATCAGTTTCATGGTCGGTTCTACTTCCTGTAAAAAAATAGCGGGTCATCTTTGCGCAAATATTTTTTCAGATCTATCGGTATGCAAAACATCAAAGTTCTCCTCGTAGATGATTCAAAGATGATTGGCAAAAAAATAAAGGACATGCTTTGTGAAGTGGAAGATGTATCGGTTGCCGGTCATGCCGTAAGCTATGAAGAAGGATTGGAAATGATCAATACCGTCAGGCCGGATGCGATATTGCTTGATATCAATTTACCGGGAAGAAGCGGAATTGACCTGCTGCAGAAAGTTAAAGCAGGATTCAACAAAATTAAAGTGATTATGCTCACCAATTATGCTGATACGCATTACCGCAATTTATGCAGGCAGCATGGTGCTGATTTTTTCCTCGATAAAACCACGGAGTTTGACCAGGTGGAAGGCATATTAAAAAGTTTTATAAAATAATCGAGACATAGCTTTGGCAGGGTGATGCACAGTAAAAGAATAATTACTGTTTGCTGATCTGTATCGAAATAAAATTGAGTAAGTAAAAGCTATCCCTTACTTTTTTCAGAAAAATTTATTTTCTTCCAAAATAATAAGCCAGCCATAACCCGGTAATTCCCCAGTTCAGAAAAGTATCGAGTATCATTTTCACCGTAAAATTCCAGGGAACACCCAGCCAGTTGTGGTGGATCAATGGCCCGCAGGCCGTAATGAGTAATCCTGCAACGAGTGTCAGCCACCAGCGTCCGAAGAAAGAATTCAGTGTAGCAAAACCGGGAGCGAGGAGAATGCAGGCAGCAAAGACGGCAAGAAAATTAATCAGGAACCCTTTAATAATCGTCATGGGTCCCATCTCATAACCTTCCTTCCTGTAATGTATCACCGCTGCCGGCTTGTTCATATTGGCTTCCATCATTTTTTCAGATTCCTTGTGATAGTCGATGCTTGATGTTGCATTCCGGTTATCACCAATAGGCATTGCATAGGAACCGGTCTCCACATTATTATCAGCAAGTGCTTTCAGTACGGCATCCTGTGCCGGTGTGTACATCAGGGTATGCAGGTGAATGGGAAGCGTAGTCCACGCAAGAAAGCTCCAGAAGAATAAAACTATTGCACCCACAAAGGATCCGATAAAAATTTTTTTCATGATAATTTATTTTTTAAAGGTTAGCACAGATTTAAACTTTCCGAAAAATAATAAAAGTAATTGATCACGCTGGATTTCCTGTTACTTCTTATCTACCATCAGTGTATCGGTAAAGTTACCGGCATCATTTCCATAATGAATCCATACAGCATCTTTTTTTTCTGAGAAATCAATTTCAAAATATCCCTGTGCATCCCATACGAGGTATTCATTTAGCTGGGCCTGAGGTATTGGATGAGGAGAATCTATTTTGCTGCCTGCCCCGCTCACGATATAGTGTATGTCGTTCCTGTAAAAGTATTCAAGCGAATGTTCATGCCCAGCCACATAATATAAACCGGGCCGGCTGTTCTTTTTAAGGATACTGTCTATTTCAGTCGCAGTCTCATGATATGCCGGATACTGCAGGCATGAAATCCCTAATCGTTTAATCATTTTCTCAATGCATTTTGGTTTTCCTGAATGGGCTCCTCTTGCAAACACGGGATGATGGGCAACAACTACCATCTCCTGGTCATGCTGAGAATTTTTTTTAAGCATGCTGTCAAAATCGGCATAAAACCGTTGAAGAAGGATAACGTCTTCTTTCGTTTTTTTTAAGTGGGCAAGAAGAAGACGTTGTGTATCTATAAAAATAACTTTTAACTTCCCGTTATTGAATGTTCTTGATACCGGCCCGGGACTGCCATAGGCAGGGAGGAAAACGGCATCCGTTCTGTTGGCAACAGTTAAAGATTTTTTTACAGTTTCCTCGATAAAGGAGGCTTCCAGGTTCAATTTTTTTATGCCTCGTTCTACATTGGTTCGGTTCCACCAGTCGTGGTTGCCCGGAATAAAGTAAACTGCACCTCCATAGTTCATAAGGCCATCGATCTGCGATTTAATTTTTTTGCTTGTCTTTTTACCACCATCGTAGCCTTTGAAACCTTTCGAAATAATCCCTGCAAGCATGTTTTTGTAAGAGTTATCTCCCAGGAAAATCACAGCGCTGTTTGGCTCCTTTTGCAGTCGTGCATGCAGATGTTGCAAAGCAGGACCGGGCGCCATGTTTTCTCCGGCATCTCCAACAAGGAACAATTTAAAGCCTGCCTGCTGTGCTGAGCCGAAAAAAGAAACCAGGAGCAGGGCAAAAAGGAATTTGATTCTTATCATCTGAAGGAGGTTTTTGGTATCTCAAATATAGTTGTTCTCTTCCGTTTTAATTTTTTAAGCTCCCGGCTGAATAAATCTTACAACTTCTGATGTAAGATTATGCTGTGAAACGTCATAAACATGTGGAGAAATACCAGTATAGTTTTAATTGGTAAAGACTATTTGTAAAAGGCAATATGAGAATCCGGTCGTTTGATTGTTTAAGAGGCTATGGAGTGCTGACCATCCTGCTGGTTCATCTTCCGCAATTGGGCACAACGTTACCGGCTTATTACCTGCGACTCCTCATGGATCGCTTTATGCTCCCGTATATTTTCCTGGATGTTTTTTTTGCCATGAGCGGATTTTTAATTACCCGTATTATCATCAAAGAAAAGGAGAAAGGCACATTTTCTTTTAAGAAATTCTATTACAGGCGAAGCATACGTATTTTCCCGATCTATTATTTGACGATCATCCTTGTTACTTTGATCATTTCTTCAAAAGGTAACCTGTATGCCGTGTTTTACCTGTCGAATTATTATTTCACTTTTTTTCAGGATCCGCACCCGCTGATGCATACGTGGACACTATCAGTAGAAGAACATTTTTACCTTCTCTGGCCGGTGATTTTAATGTTGTTTAATCTTAAAACCTGCCGAATCATAATCGGATTTGTACTGCCCCTGCTGGCATTTCTAACCATAATTCTGTTGCCTGTTTTCCTGAGCCAGTACACCGCTTCTTCTTTAATTTATAACTCTACCAATACCCGTTGTCTTGCTATTTCACTTGGATCATTCCTCGCTTTCCATGAAGCGTGGCTGCACCGAATCAACAAGCTGAAATTTTTGAAGATTGCCGGACTGAGTATCTTGGTTTATATCACCTACCTTGTTTCGTATAAGCTGCCTTTACTGAAATCGGTTCCACATTATGTACTGGTGGCCTGTTTTCTGCCTGTCCTTTCCGTTCTGCTTCTCATGCTTACGCATAAAACTAACTTTATCCGGGAAAATATTTTCAAAAAAATTGCATTGAATGGGCCCGTTAATTATGTCGGGAAAATCAGCTATGGATTGTACCTGTATCATTACCCTGTTTTTTTCTTCTTCGGTATAAGCAGTGCACAAGTGCTGGTTACAAATAACCTTAGCCTCTGCCTGTGGGCCTGCATCCTCAGCTTTGTATTTGCAGTTATTTCTTTTCATCTGATCGAAACTCCCCTGATGAATTATAAAAAGAAACCCCGCATACAGCCACTGATGGTACCGGTAACAGAAGCTGCTAATTCTAACAGGAATATGAAATAGTTATGGAGAGAGACGTTGTCTTAACCAGGACTTGTCTTCCTGCAGCTTATACGCAATGCGATCATGCAGTCTGTTAGAACGACCTTGCCAGAATTCGAAAAAATCCGGTGTTACAAGGTAGCCTCCCCAGTTTTCAGGTCGGGGAACAGTTATATTTCTAAACTTATCAGAATAATAAGCGAATTGCTGATCAAGGTAATTGCGGTCTGGAATAACTGCGCTTTGTAATGATGCCCATGCCCCGATCTGGCTTTCCTTTGGCCTTGAATTAAAGTAATCATCTGATTGCTTTTCAGTAATTCTTGAAACTGAACCTTCTATACGAATTTGTTTTTCAAGAGAGGTCCAGAAGAAATTCAAAGATATGAATGGGTTTTTATCCATTTCCCTGCCTTTCTTACTATTGTAATTGGAGTAAAAAATAAACCCTTTTTGATCAAAATTTCTGAGTAATACAATTCTCGAAGATGGTTTACCCTTATCTGAAACGGTGGAAAGGTTCATTGCATGAGGTTCCTGGTATCCAGCATCTAATGCAAGCTGGAACCATTTTTCAAACTCCTGGAATGGGTTATCCGACATTTTATCTTCAACAAGTGAGGAGGAAGAATAATCTGTGCGGTTTTCTTTTACGTATTTAGTTGAGTCAGACATAAAAAAGTAGATTATTGAAACAGGAATCTGATTCAAAAGTACATATTCAATTGATTATTAAATGCACAAAATAAGTGTGTAAGAAATCAGTAAAAGTGTGCAAAAAACACAACAAGTTTTGGTTTAGGTGTGTTTTTAAAATTATATCACTTTCAACGTATTACGGGTGGCATGCTTTTAGAGATTTTAATTTCACAGGATGTTTAACCAGGAATAAAATCAGAATAAAAAAACAACCTTTTATTTATTGAACGTATAAAATAAAAAACGAAAGGAGTTAGGTTATGAAAAAGAACGCATTGAATGCAGCAACAGGATCTCTACTGATTTCTGAGCCTTTCTTGAATGACTCATACTTCAAAAGATCGGTTGTACTGATCAGCGAGCATGATGAGCATGGCAGTTTAGGATTTATACTTAATAAGCCAACAGATGTACGTTTAAATGATGCAGTGGAAGATTTTCCTCCCTTTAATGTTCCATTATATTTTGGTGGGCCGGTTGATACTGACACGCTATTTTATGTACATACTTTAGGAAACAAGCTGCCGGGCTCCAAAGAAATAATGAAAGGTATTTTTTGGGGAGGAGACTATGACCAGTTAAAATTCTTAATTGAAACCGGTCAGGTTAATCCATCTGAAATACGTTTTTACGCCGGCTATTCAGGCTGGGATGCAAATCAGCTGGATGACGAATTAAAAGATCATACCTGGATGCTTTCCGATGCTATTAACCAGCAGTTTCTCTTTTATACTGATGACCCTAAAAAATTATGGAGCCAGGTTTTAAAGGCAATGGGAAGTGAATATGCCATTTTTGCGAATTTCCCTGACGACCCTAATTTAAATTAATACGCCGTTACTACGGCAGTTAATTCCCTTACTTTTGCAGGATTACCAATTTATGCTCCTTGGCATCTGCACTCTCCATTGACGATTTTGTTATTTCAGTTTTCGAAGGAATTCCCGTTATAGATGTTCGAAGTCCTGCTGAATTTGAACATGGACATATACCAGGCTCTTTCAACTTTCCTGTTCTTGATAATGATGAAAGAAAAACGGTTGGCATCACCTATAAAGAGAGAGGTAGGGAAGCTGCCGTTATCAAAGGATTTGAGCTCACCGGGAATAAATTTTCAAGTCTCATTGAGGAAATAATAAAAGCAGCACCTGGAAAAAAAGTATTGATCTACTGTTGGCGTGGAGGCATGAGAAGCGCAGTAGTTTCCTGGATGCTTGAGTTAGCCGGTTTTAAAACGATATTGCTCAAAGGTGGCTATAAGGCTTACAGGAAATGGACGGATAAACAATTCCGGCAGCCACATCGCCTGTTGGTGATCAGCGGTCATACCTGCTCCGGAAAAACAGAGTTATTAAAAGCATTGGCAGCACAGGGCGAAAAGATAATTGACCTGGAAGCGTTGGCTAACCATAAGGGATCTGCATTCGGAAGCCTTGGGCAAAACCCTCAACCCACCAACGAACATTTCGAAAATATGCTGGCTTACGAGTTTTACCGTAACAGAAACAGTGACATGGTTTGGTTGGAAAACGAAAGCAGGTTAATAGGGAAGAATCTTATTCCTGATGCTGTATTTTTTTTAATGAATGAGGCACCGGCCATTGAGGTCAATATTGACATCACTGAACGTTTAAACAGGGTGATGGAAGAGTATGGAACTTTTCCTGTCGATCTGTTGAAGGAAAAAACAAAAAAAATTGAGAAACGCCTGGGCGGAGTCCGGCTGAAGCAGGCACTTGATTATTTATCGAATGGCGATTTGAAAAGCTGGGCCATTATCATGCTTGATTATTACGACAAGACCTACGAATATAATCACGGACTGTACCCACGTAAGAAGAATTTTGAAATGAGATCGGCAGGCATGGATGTGAAGTCCCTCGTTCCGCAGCTGATAGAAATAAAAAAAAATATAATCAACGAACCGGTTGAATCCGTTTCTCAACAATAGGTTTTAATTATGGATACTAAAGAAGATACAATACGGTTAACACAGTTCAGTCATGGCGCTGGTTGTGGATGCAAGATATCACCCTCGGTACTGAGTGAGATTTTAAAAAGCAACGAAGCTGCTCCCGATAATGCGAGATTGCTTGTTGGTAATCATAGCCGGGATGATGCAGCCGTATGGGATTTAGGAAATGGAACCGCATTGATCAGCACCACTGATTTCTTTATGCCGGTAGTTGATGATGCATTTGATTTTGGACGGATAGCCGCAGCCAATGCAATCAGTGATGTATACGCTATGGGTGGCCAGCCGGTGCTTGCTATTGCCATCCTGGGATGGCCGGTCGATAAGCTTTCGCCTCAGGTGGCAGGGGAAGTTATCAGTGGAGGAAGAACGATGTGCTCTGATTGCGGAATTCCTCTTGCAGGAGGTCACAGCATTGATTCGCCTGAGCCTATTTTCGGATTGGCGGTTAACGGAATAGTGGAGATTAAGAACCTGAAAAAAAATAATACAGCATGCGAAGGAGATTTTTTGTTTCTCACCAAGCCGATTGGAACAGGAATTATTACCACTGCATCCAAAAAAGGAATAGCTTCTCAGGAAGATATTAATGCTGCTGTTCACACTATGACAACCATCAATAAGATCGGTTCAGATCTCGGTAAAATGGAAGGTGTGCATGCCCTTACCGATGTAACAGGTTTTGGGCTGATTGGCCATGTGATCGAAATGACTGAGGGAAGTAATGTATCTGCCGAGCTGTTTACTTCCGAAATTCCATTTATGGCAAATATTGATTTTTATCTTGACAGAGGTTGTGTACCGGGTGGAACTAAAAGGAACTGGAGCAGCTATGGCGACAAAGCTGAGATTATTGACTCATCCATGATTCATAAGCTTTGTGATCCGCAAACAAGCGGGGGATTATTGATTTCTGTTGGAAAGGAAGCAGTGGAAGATGTAATGCGTGCGATGAGAAGTCATAACATTCCAGAAAAATTGATAAAGCCTGTTGGAAGAATGATACAGAAGCGGGAAAAAGCAGTGTATGTTGCTTAATCTTTTTCGAAGCGGAGCTCCTGTATAAAAGCAGAGTTGCCGTTCAGCTTAATAAAGAAATAAGTACGGTAGCTGACTCCCTGTGAGGTGATGAGCGTTCCAATTGCATAACGTGAACCTTCTTTAGAAACCCCCTGGTGCAGTATGCTGAAAGATTTGGGAGCATTTTTCAGGAAGAATTCTTTAAGCACCATCTCAGCCTGTGCTTTGCTGTAAACTTCTTCCTGGTTGATAATGGTGAGATCAACATTGCTGTTGAAGTATTTTGAAAGCTCTTTCGAATCTCCTGATTTGATGGCATTACCAATATCATCGAAAATATCTTCAGCAGCCTGAATGTTCAGTGCAACAACACTTAAGAAAAGAAGGCGGACAATTATTTTTTTCATTGTAAAAAACCCTGCCGAAAAGATCAAATACTAAGCCAATAACAACACGTTCCGGGTTAAAATTAGAATAAAATGTCATAAATAAAAATGTTTATTTAAATATTTTTACCCGGTAATCAACAGTTAAATTCTAAGCCATTTTCAGATGACCATCACTCTCCTGTTTGCAGGGAAAATCAATAAGAACAGCCTGCATTCTTCACTGGAAGAATATACAAGCCGGTTGAAAAATTATGTCAATCTCAAGGTTCAGTTTCTTAAAACACCATCATTGCCTCAGGGTAGCAGTGACCTGGATAAGAAGAAGAGTGAGAGCAGCGTCATTTTAAAGGAATTTAAGCCCGGTGATTTTATTATATTGCTTGATGAGAAAGGGAAGGAGTTCAGCACCATGGACCTTAAAAATCTGGTTGAAAAAAAAATGATGGCAGGAAACAAAAATATTTTATTTGTTGTCGGGGCAGCCTATGGTTTCAGCCCTGGGTTATCCGAACGTGCAGATATGATCATTTCCCTGTCAAAACTTACATTTCCTCACCAGGTCGCCCGGCTCTTGATTGCTGAACAATTGTACAGGGCGTTTACCATCATCAGGAATGAATCTTATCACCATGAGTGATTTCCTTGAAAAGCTTTTTGTAAACGGAATCATATTTTTCAACTCCTTTCTCCAGGGAAAAGAATTCAGCTGCTGCATGTACGATCTGTGCCTTATCATCCTGGCTTTTTGAATCCAGCTGATCTATAACGGAAGAATAATTTTTATCTGTAAACTCACTGACTATCCATCCGGCTTTTGCAACGCGGATGATACGGTCGGTATCGCCTATTCCTCTATTGCAGATCACGGGCACACCCATAGCCATTATTTCACCCTGCTTGGTAGGAGAGGAAGCTTTCTTTGAAAAGGCAGGCTTTATAAAAAAAATTGATGCATCTGCTACCGATATCCAGGCAGGAACTTCCGTTCTTTCTGAACTCCTGACAATAATTTTTTCTACTGGAATTTTTTTTCCGGCTGCTTTTTCAAAAATTGTTTTTCCGCTTTCTGGTGTAATAAATAAAAATAGTGAATCCGGTTTTTGCTTGAGCAGGCAACTGAAGAAATCCAGCATTTCATCGAGTAGATACCATGTGCCAATCGCTCCCAGGTAAAGCAAAATAAATGAATGATCGCTTGCACCAGTTGCCTTTCTCAATTCATTCTTCTTTTCTGTATCGATATTTTTTTCCGAAAATAATTCGAGGTCAACGCAACATGGAATGATGGTAATTGGAAGCAGGCTGTTTTCTTTCAGCTTCAATTGCTGCAGGTAATCCGCGGCATTTTCAGTTAAGGAAATGATCTGATCACTTTCAATAAGCAGCCTTTTTTCGTTTCGTTTAAAAAAGCGATAGATTATCCTGAAAATGGGATTGGACAAGCTCCAGATATTCCCATCAATTCTTTCATCGGCCCAGAAACCACGCATATCAAAAATCAATTTTGTTCCCAACCGTTTTTTTAGCTGCAATCCTATTAAAGCAGTCAATTGGCTCCGGCAGTGAATGATTTCTGTTTTTTCCTTTCGTGCAATGCTGAATGCCTTACTGCGCATCCGGAGTACATCATACACTGTCGATAATACAGGCGGCTTCTTGGTATAGCGAAGGGGCACCCACCTGATGCCGGAATGATCCAGCAGATTTTTAATTTCAGAAGAAAGTTTTTTGTAATGATCTTTTTTCTCAAAGCTGATCAGTGTTATGATGTGACCTTTTGACGAAAGCCCGCGCAGGTAGGGAATCACCTGCGACTGACCCAGTGGATCCGTCATCCCATCATAAGAAAGATAAAGCACACGCATTGACTGATTGAATTGCCCTTTAAACAAAGTGTGCTAATTTAGCTCAATAAAATTATTCTGTGGCCATACGGTTTTACGAAGGCAATCAAAAGCTTCCCGTTTCTGCAATAGTGACCAGTCTGAATGAAGGGCATCTTCTGCAGGATTGCTTACGATCGATTTCTTTCTGTGATGAAATAATTGTAGCCGATTTAAACTCGAATGATAGCACGGAGGCAGTTGCCAAAGCATGCGGGGCAAAAGTCGTGAAGCATGACCTTGTCCCTGTGGTGGAAATGATTCATGGATGGCTTGCCCCACAGGCTAAGCATGAATGGCTATTGCTGATTGATCCTGATGAAAGAATCGACAAAGTGCTTGCCGATGAGTTGATCATATTATTTGGCACTCTTTCAAAAGATGTTGCTATCGTCAGAGTTCCGATTGTTTTTTATTTAGGCAGGCATCCATTAAATGGAACTGTTTGGGGAGGTGAGAATACAAGGCCTTTGTTCCTGAACAAATCGCGCGTTGATTTTCTCCCTGATGTTCATGCCGGTTTAAAGATCAGGGAAGGAAATAGAATATTAATAGTTCCTTTTAACAATGAGCGTACAAATATTGATCATCACCTGTGGTCTGAAGGATTCATGCAACTCATTAAAAAGCATCATCGCTATTTGCTTAAAGAAGGGGATGTCAGATTCAGGCGCGGGGAACGGTTTTCCTGGAAGAATTTTTTTATCGTTCCCCTGAAAAGTTTTTATTACTGCTTTTTCTTTAAGAAAGGATATCGGGATGGGATTACCGGACTGCTGCTGAGTTTTTTCTGGGGATATTACAATCTTCGAATTCAGTGGGCTATCCACAAAAGCGGTAAAGCATCAATGAAATCACACTAAGAGGCTTACCTTCCAAATACTTTTTTAAGAATATCATTGACCCGGGCTGCAGGATCTTTCCTGATTTTGCTTTCTTCCTGCGCAATCAATGTAAAGAGCCCTTCGATTGCTTTCTGTGTTACATAATCATCCAGGTTTGGATTTACTCTTTTAACAAAGGGCATCTTGTTGTAAGTTTTCATCAGAGGGTTCCAGTATTTGGTAATCTCCACCTTCTGCAATGATTGTTTGATAATGGGTTTGAATTCAGCAGCCAGCGCTGAGTTGGTATTCGTTTTTAAATATTGAGTCGCTGCATCATCACTTCCTTTTAAAATATTTACGCCATCATTAATGGTCATGTGTGTAATGGCATCTAAAAAAATGGGTGCCGCCTTTTTCGCTGCGTCCTCTGCTGCGCGGTTCAGCGTCATTACAAACTGGTCGACCTGCTTTTTCATTCCAAGACTTTCAACCGTGCTTTTAACATCCTTTGCTTCTTTTGGAAAAGGAATTTTTATAAGGGGATTTTTGTAATAGCCATCAAGCTTTGAAGCCGATGCCGTGGAATTATTGGTTCCAACCGATAATGCTTCCTTCAGCCCTTTGATGATATCATCATTCGAAAGGCTGTTATTACCGCTGACTATCCCGGTAATATCTTTTATCTTGATCTGCGCCTGGGCAGGTAAAGAAAATGCTGCAATTAAAATCGCCGGGAAAACTAATTTGTATTTCATACTGTTATTTTTGCAGCCGAAATTTACAAAGATTTTGCCATCAACCGGCAGAAGGTTTTTTTTAAAATACCATTCACACTAAAATCACATGGAAGTAACAGCGGAGTTAATAAGTATTGGCGATGAACTCTTAATTGGTCAGGTAGTGAATACCAATGCCGCCTGGATGGGAATTGAATTGAACAAAGCAGGAATCCGGGTCAGACAGGTTACTACTGTTTCCGATGAGCCAACACATATTACCTCTGCACTGGACGAGGCTCTTAAACATTCAGCTATTATTTTACTGACGGGTGGACTCGGTCCTACAAAAGATGATCTTACCAAGCATACATTGAGCAGCTATTTTAACTCGAAGCTGGTATTCAACGAACGTGCTTATGCAGATGTGGAACGGGTTTTTAAAATGAGAGGAAGAGATGTAACAGAGGTAAATCGCCGGCAGGCAGAGTTACCGGAAGCCTGCACTCCTGTTTACAATAAAGCAGGAACAGCACCGGGCATGTGGTTCGAGAAAGAAGGAAAAGTTATTGTGTCCATGCCGGGAGTTCCGCATGAAATGAAAGGAATGATGACTGACTTTGTCATTCCCGGATTGCTTAAGAAATTTAAAACTCCAACAATCTATCATAAAACAGTTTTGACGCAGGGAATTGGTGAGTCCATGCTTGCTGAATTGATCTCCGATTGGGAAGATAAGCTTCCTGGCAATTTAAAGCTGGCTTATCTGCCGTCAGCGGGAATGGTAAAGCTTCGGCTTTCTGCTTATGAGTCGGATGGAAGTGGATTAGTAGAAAAAGAAATTGAAAAAATACTTCCTTTTATCCAGGAGTATGTTTACGGTTATGATGATGACACGATTGAAAAGATTGCCGGAAGAATGTTGGCTGATAAAAAGCAGACCTTGTCTGTTGCAGAAAGTTGTACAGGCGGATATCTATCCCACCTTATCACTTCTGTTCCCGGAAGCTCGGCATATTTCCAGGGGTCGTTAATCCCCTATGCATGCGAAATTAAAACCGCGCTCCTTGATGTTTCAGCAGATACTCTTTCAAAACATGGTGCAGTCAGCGAAGAAACTGTTCTCGAAATGGCTGTAAACTGCCGCCGGAAATTCAAAACGGATTATGCACTTTCAACATCAGGAATTGCTGGGCCGGGAGGCGCAACTGCTGAAAAACAGGTCGGGCTGGTGTGGATAGGAGTGGCAACTCCGGAGAGAGCTTTTGCCAGGAAATTTCTTCTCGGGGATAACCGCCTGAGAACGATACAGGTGGCTTCTGATACTGCGCTGAACATGCTCAGGAAAGAGCTGATCAAAGACCATGGATAAAAACTTCAAAAAGGGCTTTTATTTTTGAATTCTTTTTCGGACTTTTGCGCCTCATTTTGAAAATCGGTAGCCATGTCAAAGATTTGTGATTTAACAGGAAAACGTTCGATTGTTGGACATAAGGTGTCACACTCGAACCGTAAAACCAAGCGCAGGTTCAACCCGAATCTGCAGATAAAGAAATTCTTTTTACCGGAAACCGGTGAATGGATCACCCTTAAGGTTTCAACTGCAGCACTGAAAACGATTAATAAAAAAGGGATTTCTGCCTGCATCAATGATGTTTTAAAGTACGGTAAAATTTAACTTTCACAACCATGGCAAAAAAAGGAAACAGGATACAGGTAATTTTGGAATGCACCGAGCATAAAACAAGCGGTTTGCCCGGCACATCGAGATATGTTACCACGAAAAATAAGAAGAACACACCTGACAGGATTGAATTAAAAAAATTCAACCCTATCATGAAAAAAATGACGGTTCATAAGGAAATTAAATAATTACTCCCGGCCGTAAAGCCAGGTAAATTTTAAAAAAATGGCAAAGAAAGTTGTAGCAACACTCAAATCAGGAAAGGGAAAAGAGTTTTCCAAAGTAATCAAGATGATTAAGAATCCTGAAACCGGTTCTTATTCTTTCAAGGAAGAAGTGGTCCATAACGATCATATCAAAGATTTCTTAAAGCAGAAGTAACATCATTTTCATAGTTTGTTTTCATGGTCTGGCTTCTTTCCCCTGAGGGAGAAGCCTTTTTAATTTTTGAAAGGACTGTGCCCGGAACGATTTTAACGGCAGCATTCTACTAATTTTGCAACATGGCATTTTTCGGATTATTCAGCAAGGAAAAAAAGGAAAGTCTTGATCATGGTTTGGCAAAAACCAAGGAAAGTGTTTTTTCAAAAATCACCAAAGCAATTGTTGGGAAATCAACAGTAGATGATGCAGTGCTGGATGGCCTTGAAGAAGTTTTGATATCCTCCGATGTAGGTGTTCAAACTACGTTAAAAATAATCACCCGTCTTCAGCAGCGTGTTTTAAAAGACAAATATGTAAACACCAACGAACTGAACAGCATCCTGCGTGATGAGGTAACCCTGCTGCTCACTGAAAATGAACTCACTGGAGTAAGCAGCGCTGATGAGAACAGTAAAAAGCCTTATGTGATCATGGTAGTTGGAGTGAATGGCGTTGGCAAAACCACTACTATCGGCAAGCTTGCTCACCAGCATAAAACTGCAGGAAAAAAAGTATTGCTCGGTGCTGCCGATACCTTTCGTGCAGCAGCCGTTGATCAACTTAACATCTGGGCTAGCAGGGTAGGCGTTCCTATTGTATCACAAGGAATGGGAGCAGATCCCGCTTCTGTTGCATTTGACACTGTTAAATCAGGAGTTGCGCAGCAGTCCGACATCATTATCATCGATACGGCAGGACGACTGCATAACAAGATCAACCTGATGAATGAGCTCAGCAAGATCAAACGTGTTATGCAGAAGGTAATTCCCGATGCGCCGCATGAGATTTTACTTGTTCTCGATGCTTCCACCGGGCAGAATGCCATTGAGCAGGCAAAACAGTTTATCGCTGCAACGGAAGTAAATGCTCTTGCCCTGACAAAGCTCGATGGTACTGCAAAAGGCGGAGTGGTGATCGGTATCTCTGACCAGTTCAGGATCCCGGTTAAATACATTGGAGTAGGAGAGAAGATGGAAGACCTGCAGCTGTTTAATAAAAAGGAATTTGTTGACTCACTGTTCTCGGCAAATTAAAAATGAAACATCAACGATTATTATTTACAGTTTTAATTGTGTTTTTTTTCAACCTTTCTTTTGGTCAGAAAAAAAATAAGATCAATTTTTTAAAGGAACCTTATTCCATTAAAATTTCTGATAACGTAAACAAGCAATACCAGAGCAATGATTATCATTTCTGGTCAGACAGCCTTACCATTTCAGGATTATCCGATTTCGGGAGGTCGCATGTGCAGTACCTGAACAGGAAGCTGGATAAGGAAGAACGCAGGAAAATTGCAATGTACATTTCAGAAATGCATGCAGATTCACTCGACACTATGTATTTCGACCAGTTCAGCTCCTTCGGATATATCAGCGCTGATCATTTTCCAAGAGTAATTACGCTGGAAGTAAGATGGAAGGGAAAAGTCACTTCAACGAAGATCACCAATTGCTATGTGCGGAGAGCGGCCGGCCTGTTCGATTTCCTGGACCAGTTTCTTCCCAAGGAAGTGATGATCCTTTACAGGGAAAATGATTTTAAAGCCTCGCATTAAAACAGTACCGTGAAGACCAGGCAGAAAAAAGTAAATGTGATTACGCTGGGTTGTTCCAAAAACCTGGTCGACTCTGAAGTTTTAATGGGGCAATTGCGTGCAAACAAATTTGATGTTTCGCATGAATCAAAAAAAAATAAACCAGACGATATCGTTATCATCAATACCTGCGGGTTTATCGATAATGCCAAGCAGGAATCCATTGATACTATTTTATATTATGCCCGCGAAAAGCAGCAGGGAAAAATTCAGCGGCTGATTGTCACCGGATGCCTCTCTGAGCGATACAAACCTGAGCTGGAAAAAGAAATTACCGGTGTCGATGATTATTTCGGCACGCGCGATCTTCCGAGATTATTAAAATCCATTGGTGCTGATTATAAGCATGAGCTGGTTGGAGAACGATTTCTTACCACACCTGTTCACTATGCGTATATGAAAATATCAGAAGGCTGTGATCGTCCCTGTTCTTTCTGTGCTATTCCGCTGATGCGCGGAAAACATATTTCAAAACCAATGGAAGAATTGGTTGCTGAAGCGAAAGTGCTTGCAAAAAACGGAACGAAGGAATTGCTTCTAATCGCACAGGATTCTACTTACTATGGTCTCGATATTTATAAGGAAAGAAAATTAGCAGAACTGTTAAGCAGGCTTTCCGATGTGGAAGGCATTGAATGGATCCGTTTGCATTATGCATTCCCTTCCGGGTTTCCGCTCGATGTGCTGGATGTAATCCGTGAAAGAAAAAATATCTGTAACTATCTCGATATGCCTTTGCAGCATATCAGTGATCCTTTGCTTAAATCCATGCGAAGGGGAACAACACGCCAGAAAACAACTGACCTCGTAAAAATGATCCGTGACCGCGTTCCGGGAATTGCCATACGTACAACTCTGATCTGCGGATATCCGGGAGAAACAGAAAAAGATCAGCAGGAGCTGTTGCAGTTTGTGGAAGAAAGCCGTTTCGACAGGCTGGGGGTTTTTACTTATTCGCATGAAGAGAATACACATGCTTTCGCTTTGACTGATGATGTACCGGCTGATGTGAAACAAAGCCGTGCTGATGAAGTAATGGAAGTGCAGCAGAAAATTTCGTCAGAAATAAATGCGGAGAAGATAGGAAAGACATTTAAAGTTTTATTCGATCGCAAAGAGGGTGATTATTTTATCGGTCGTACGGAGTTTGATTCCCCGGAAGTAGACAATGAAGTGCTTGTCAATGCAGCAGACAGCTATGTTCGTGTTGGTGATTTCACAGACGTGGAAATAATTTCAGCCGAAGATTTTGATTTGTTCGGAGTGGTAAAATAAAATGTATGGAGCAAAAAGGTGTTCCGTTTTCAAAGACCAATTCTTTTCCATCGTTAGTAATCGATTACCTTAACGGTGATGCGAAAACAAAAGATTTTGTCAATTATCCTCCTGTTATTAATTCCTTTAAACAGGTTATTGCTGATAAGCAAAAAGAAAGCACCGACCGTCCGTTGCTGGTCAGCACGCTGAATAAGCAATATGCTTTTTTGAAAAATGCAACTGCTCACCGGGAAGTCAGCAGTAATATTGCGGCATTAGCCGATCCAAAAACATTTACAGTTACTACCGGCCACCAGCTGGCGCTTTTTACAGGGCCGCTCTATTTTATTTACAAGATCATCAGCACGGTTGCTCTTGCAGAAGCTTTAAAGAAGCAATACGGAGAATTTAATTTTGTGCCTGTTTTCTGGATGGCCAGCGAAGACCATGATTTTGCTGAGATCAACCATGCGCATTTATTTGCAAAGAAGTTAGAATGGAAGGAAAATTTCTCACAGGCTGCAGGAACAATTTCAACAGCGACCTTGCCTGCAGTTCTTTCAGAATTAAAATCATTGCTTCCTGAAACAGAAAATGCAGCTAAGCTTATCCGCCTGTTTGAGAATGCTTATAACGACCATTCTAATGTCTCTGATGCCGCCCGCTTTTTTGTGAACGAACTATTCGGGAAATACGGTGTGGTTTGTATTGATGGGAATGACACTGCATTGAAAAAGATTTTTCACCCTGTTATTAAAGAGGAATTGCTTAACCAGGTAGCAGAGAAAAAAATTAATGGCACAATTGAGAAGCTGAAGGATCATTATAAGGTGCAGGTTAATCCACGAAACATAAACTTATTTTACCTCGGTGAAAATTTTCGTGAGCGAATTGTTTTAAATGAGGATGGACGATACGAAGTATTGAACCAGCATATTTATTTTACAAAAGAAGAAATTGTTAAAGAAGCAGAGAGTAACCCTGAACGTTTCAGCCCGAACGTGGTGCTTCGCCCTCTTTACGAGGAAATGGTTTTGCCTAATCTTGCTTACATAGGCGGACCCGGTGAGATCAGCTACTGGATGGAGCTGAAAGGAGTATTCGATCATTTCAAAGTTAATTTTCCAATGCTCGTTGCACGTAACCGTGTCATGCTGATCGAAAAATCGATAAAGGAAAAAATGGAGAAGCTTGGGTTGACACCGGAAGATATTTTTGAATCAGATGATATTTTGATAAAAAAAATCGTTCTCAAAAATTCGCCTGACGGAATTGTTCTCGATGCAGAAAAGAAAAAAATCACTGAAATACTGGATGTCATCGTTACCAAAGCTGCAGCTATTGATCCAACCCTCGGACCCAGTGGAGAAGGGGAGAAGCAGCGAATTCTTAATAGTATCAGCGCACTGGAAGCAAAACTGGTAAAGGCAGAAAAGAAAAAGCAGGAAGTAACAGTGAACCAGGTAAAGAAGCTGAAAGAAAAATTATTTCCGGGTGGAATACTGCAGGAACGCTACGAAAATTTTATTCCTTACTATCTTGAATATGGTGATGAGTTTATCTCTCTGGTAAAACAGAGCTTTGAGCCACTGACGAAGGATTTTACAATAATCTATCTTTAGATTTAATACTTCACAACCTTTTTTATTTCTTCTTTTCCATCTATCATCACTTTCACAAAATAAATCCCGGAAGGATAATCCGTTAAATTAATTTGAATTTCCCGGTCACTTATATTTTTTTGTGTAGTGAGAATTTGTCCGTAAAGATTGTACAGCGAAACTGTAACCTTCTTTGATGATGAATGGTTAAGCTGAATATTCAGCAAATTGTTGGTGGGGTTTGGGAAGATTTGAATAGTCGAATAAATAGGTGGAACATTTTGCACACCTGTGGGCTGGTAACAGATTACAGTTACTGAATCAGAGAATGGGGCAACATCCGGAGTTGAGATGGAATCATTTCGGGTTTCAATGGGAAACGTAAATGAACTATCGACTATAAGCGGAATAGGATGAATAGAAATGGTTGTATCTCTGAAGTTACAGGAGCTGTTTAAGTAAAGCTTTTCAAGGTAATCATGGCCATTGGTTGCTTTATAGCAAAGAAAAATCGCTCCGGTATTTTCGTTATAATATGGTTTAGGGTTACTATAGCTATTAGTAAATGATACTCCCGGAATATATTTGGCCTGAATTACGTTACATGATGTATCCATTTCGATGAATACAGGATTTGCATTATTATACAAGCGGCCAATAAGAAGTACCTTATTCGAATCAGACCGGTGAATGCTTAATATGTTTACTGAATCAAGGCGAATTGAAAAAAAGGGAACTCCGCTAGTATCAATTTTATGAATCCCGGAACCTAATACAGACCTATTATTAAGAAGAAAATAGCTATTGCCAACTTTGATTTGGTCTTCAATTTCCATATTATACATTTTACTCCAGATAATATTACCGGAAGGATTTATTTTAACTAAAAGCCCTGAATCGGCATTCAGTTCATTACCTCCATCGGCCAGGTATTCTGTAAGCGTGCCCTGAACATCATAATAACTTTTGCATTTATTCAAGTAGGACCAATGAAGTGGATTGCTTAATCGGTCAAACTGAGTAGAAAAAATTAATGCACCAGTGGAATCGTATTTATTTATATAACTCTTTAAATAATAAATATTTGAAAAAGTGCAATTAACAAAACGTTCCCCGCCCACTACAATAAAATTATCATCGTATGTATCTTTTTTTAAGTATACTGCTCCGGAAAAACCGCAAAAATAGGAAGAAGTAGTGGAATTAACTTTTGACCAAATAACATTCCCTGTTTTATCCAATCTGTATATAGCGTTCCAATACTGGTCAGTACAGTAGTCATACGGAACAACAATATAGTAACCGCTGTCTGAAGTTTCTTCAAATGTGATTCCCGCGACCCCCACTCCTTCGCAATCATTCCCATATACCTTGCCCCAGATAACATTGCCAGAGTCGTCTACTTTTGTTAAAGTTCTTCCCTGAAAGGATGGGCCCCATATTAATGATGAAATGGTATATTCCCCTTCGTATAATGAACTGATGTAAACCAGTGGATCCAAGATTGTATCCCTCGTCACATCATGCACAAAAACACTTTGCGAGAAGGACACAAGGCGGCTCAGCAGAAATAATGCTGTAAGGAAAGTTGATTGTCTGAGAAACCGTTTTGTCATTTACGTCAATTGCTTCCAAAGGTAAAAGAATAATTGGCAGCTTGTTTTCTTTCAATTCTTTTTTTTCCTTTAGTTAGATTTTACTCCGCCGAAGGCGGATAAGAATTATTAGTATTTAGTATTTAGTATTTCGTATTTATATACTTTGGTTCCCTATGCTTGAAATCTGTGCAACCAATATTGAAACCTGTATTAATGCAGAAAAGGGAGGAGCCAAACGCGTTGAGCTCTGCATTGATCTGAAGAACGGTGGTGTTACTCCTCCAATAGAATTAGTCAGGGAGGTTCGAAAAGAAATAACGATCGATCTTTTTGTCCTGGTACGTTGCCGTATTGGAGATTTCTTTTTTACTAAGGAGGAAGTGGATCTGATGGCCAGCCAGATTGAAAATATGCGCGAAGCTGGTGCTGACGGAATTGTTATGGGTTGCCTTAAGCGCGATTATTCCATGAATGTTATTCAATGCAAAAAACTGGTGGATGCTGCAGGTTCAATGAAAATAACTTTTCACCGTGCCTTTGATAAGGTCAGGAAACCCACGCAGGCATTGGAAGATATTATTGAATTAGGCTGCGGACGAATACTAACTTCAGGACAGCAGAAAACTGCTTTGGAAGGAGCGGAATTAATTTCTGATTTAATTTCACAGGCCGATGGAAGGATCATTATCATGCCCGGTGCAGGAATAAATGAAAGTACTATCAGGGAAGTGATGAAACAGACTGGAGCAAAAGAATTTCATGCATCGTTGAAAAAAAAGAAAACTGAAATGGATCTGGACCTGGAAATTGTTGATGAGAATACAATACGGAGAGTGGTGAATTTAATTGAAAATGAAAGGTAATTGTTGGATTGCTTTATTGCTTTATTGTTGTGTCTGCAATCATACACTTTTCGCGCAGCATTCAAAATTGGATTTATCTTCTTCTCTGTGGAAATTTAAAAAATCTGCTGACGGCTCTTGGTATACTGCCAGTGTTCCCGGCTGTATTCACACAGATCTTCTTAACAACAAGCTTATCGATGATCCATTTTACGGAAGCAACGAATCAACGCTTCAGTGGATTGAAAACGAAAACTGGGAGTATTCCGCTACTTTCTATGCCGACCAGCTTTTACTTTCCAAAGAGCATATCAATCTTGTTTTTGAGGGATTGGATACGTATGCTTCTGTTTTTTTAAACGGAAAAGAGATCGGTTCAGCAGATAATATGTTCCGCCAATGGAAATGGAATGTAAAACCTCTTTTGAAATCCGGAGAGAATAAGCTGACCGTAAAATTTATTTCTGCAGCCAATGAATCAAAACGGTTATACAGTTTGCTGCCTGCAAAGCTTCCAATGGATGAACGCGTGATGACACGCAAAGCCGCTTACCAGTTTGGGTGGGACTGGGCGCCACGATTTGTTTCCTGTGGAATCTGGAAACCGGTATATATTGAGTCATGGAAGGATGCCAGGTTGGGCAGAGCAGCACTATCGATAAATAAATTAGATTCTGCCAAAGCGAATCTTACTGCGAAAGTTAATTTCAATTTTACTGATGGTGCTAAAGATACTATGCATGCAGAGTTGGAGATCATCAATAAAAATACTTCTGAAACTTTTCGGTTTGCTGTTGCTGCCGGAATTTCAGCTCAATCATTCCCGATTGAAATTAAACAGCCAAAGTTATGGTGGTGTCGCCCGTTGGGAGATCCTTACCTCTATACTTTTTTATTCCGGTTGAAGCAAAACGGAAAAGTAGTTGATACATTATCTATCTCCTATGGAATCAGGACCATTGAGCTGGTTCAGGGGAAAGATAAAATTGGTCAATCGTTTTATTTTAAAATAAACGGTGTCCCCGTTTTTGCCAAAGGAGCCAATTATATTCCGCAGGATTGTTTTCCTTCACGGGTCGACAGCATGAAATACGTGCGTCTTATTTCCAATGCCGTTAAAATGAATATGAATATGCTGCGGGTGTGGGGAGGCGGCATCTATGAGAATGATTTATTTTATGATCTCTGCGACCGTAATGGAATTTTAGTATGGCAGGATTTTATGTTTGCCTGTTCGATGTATCCTGGTGATGATAAATTCCTGGAAAATGTGAAAGAAGAAGTAACGGAAAATATTTGCCGTCTCCGCACTCATGCTTGTATTGCGCTGTGGTGCGGCAACAACGAATCCGACGAAGGCTGGAAAAACTGGGGATGGCAGGAGCAGTTCCATTATTCCAAAGAAGATTCTGCAAGAATATGGACGGATTATAAAAAGCTCTTTCATGAGCTGATACCTGCATGCCTGCTTGCAAATGACAGCGGGCGTGTGTATTGGCCTTCTTCGCCATCTATCGGTTGGGGACATAAGGAAAGTCTTCAGCAGGGTGATTCCCATTACTGGGGAGTCTGGTGGGGAATGGAACCTTTTGAAAATTATAAAAAGAAAACAGGAAGGTTCATGAGCGAGTACGGTTTTCAATCCATGCCATCCTTTCAATCAATAGAAAAATTTATTCCTGATACGGAGCGCTATCTCTTTTCTCCTTCTTTAAAGGTTCATCAAAAACATTCAAAAGGTTTTGAAACCATCGATGAATACATGAATCGTGATTACACAGCTTCCGCAGACCTGGACCGCTATGTTTATCTCAGCCAATTGCTGCAGGCAGAAGGCATGCGCACAGCCATGGAAGCTCACCGCAGGGCTAAACCGTATTGCATGGGAACACTTTACTGGCAGCTGAACGACTGCTGGCCCGTTACTTCCTGGAGCGGAATGGATTATTACGGAAGCTGGAAGGCATTGAATTATTTTGCAGGAGAAACGTATGCACCATTGCTTGTTTCGATGGATGAAACCCGCGACAGTATTTCGGTGTACGCGGATTGGGACGGAATCGAAAAGATCATTCCTGTTTCCGCTGAAATAAAATTGATAAACTTCAGTGGAGTGGTTTTATGGTCGAAGAAGATTCAAAAAAAAGTATCCAGTCTCCACACAGAAAAAATAATTTCTTTTTCAAAGCAGGTGCTTCTGAAAAATCAATCTGGTAAAAGAGTTTTTCTCCATACAGAAATAGAAAAAGACACGCTCACCCGTTCAGAAAATAATTTTTATTTCGATAAGCCCAAGAACCTGGAGCTGATAGAGACAACGGTTCAAACATCGTTCTCTGTCAACCCGGATTTCAAGTCGTTCAACCTTCAGCTTTACAGCGATGTGCTGGCGAAAAATGTGTATCTCAGCTTTGAAAAAATGGATGTGGAATTTTCTGACAATTTTTTTGATCTCCTTGCCGGAGAAAAGAAAACGGTTAAGATAACTCCAAAGCAGGTGAGCGGCTTTTTTACAAACCAGATTAAAATCACATGTCTCAATTGCAAAGATTAACGCTGCTGGTTGCAATTGGGATTTTCGTTTCATTTTTTGCTGCTGAAGCAGGAAATGAAAACAGGATCATACCGAAGCCTTCTTCCATATCATTTACCGGTGGAGATTTCACGATCACAAAAGAAACCAGGATTTGCATCGGGCCGGTTGATCCCACTTTAGCCGATGCAGCCAAATGGTTTTCAGAAAAAATATTTGCCTGCAATGGTTTTCGATTGCATATCTCCAGCCAGGTTGTTCACCCGGTAGAAAAAAATTATATCCTGTTCCGTTATGCTAGTCAAATGGACTCGTTGGGTGATGAAGGTTATAGACTGGAAATTGAAAAGGAAAAAATTATTATTACAGCGCATCAATCGGCAGGAATATTTTATGCATTGCAAACAATCCGTCAGCTATTGCCCGCTGATTTTGAAAAGCAAAATGCACATTGCGAATTGATACTTCCCTGTGTTACGGTGACAGATAAACCTGCATTTCGCTGGCGCGGACTGATGCTCGATTGTTGCCGGCATTTCATGGAGAAAGATTTTGTGAAGCGTTACATTGATTTACTCGCTTATTATAAGATGAACCGGCTACACTGGCATTTAACGGACGACCAGGGATGGAGAATGGAGATTAAGAAGTATCCTTTACTTACTCAGGTTGGAGGGTGGAGAGAAGAAGCAGATAGCACGAGGTATGGCGGGTTTTATACCCAGGAAGACATCAGGGAAATAATTTCCTATGCAGCTGATCGCCATGTAATGGTTGTCCCTGAAATTGAAATGCCGGGTCACTGCATGGCTGCACTTGCTTCTTATTCTTACCTGTCATGCACGGGCGAAAAAAAACAGGTTCCTGCTACATGGGGAGTGTTCAAAGATGTTTATTGTGCGGGTAATGATTCTGTTTTTACTTTTTTGGAAAATGTATTAACGGAGGTGTGCGATCTTTTTCCATCGCCTTATATTCATGTCGGTGGTGATGAAGTGCCTAAATACCGCTGGGAAAATTGTCCTAAGTGTAAAATGCGGATGGATGTTGAACACCTGGGTAATGCAGAAGAACTGCAGAGCTATTTTTTTAAACGGATAGAAAAGTTCCTGGAAACAAAAAATAAAAAGATCATTGGCTGGGAAGAAATTGCTCATGGTGGTTTGCCAGTAACTGCAACGATACAATCATGGAAAGGAATGGAAGCAGCCGTTGAAGCCGCAAAAAACAGGCATGATGCCATTGTATCGCCAACCAGTCACGCTTATTTTGATTACTCTCTTACCGCTATCAATCTTGAAAAGGTATTTTCATTCAATCCAATTCCCGATGGGATAAATGGTGAAATGAAAAAATATATCCTTGGCGGAGAATGTAATATGTGGTCGGAATATGCTCCGCAGGAAGTTGTTGATTCAAAAATTTTCCCAAGGATGCTGGCAATGTCAGAAGTAGTATGGAGTGGTGCGGGCAATGACTTCAACGACTTTCAGAGGCGTGTGCAATTGCAATACCTTCCATTGAAAAACCTGGGTGTGAAGTATGGATATGAAAAGCTGCCGGTGGAGATCACTTCTGCATTTAATAACAAAAGCAAAATTTTTGACATAACGCTTTCAAAAGGCCAGGACAATCTTAAAATATATTATTCAACAAATGGTAGTGATCCCGATGCGCGATCATCAAAAATATATTCACGTCCATTTAAAATAAATTCAACCTGCGAGCTAAAAGCAATAGCCCTTCCCAACTTAAGCGGGTCGCCGGAAATTTTTTCAAGGAGATTTGCTATTCATAAAGCTATTGGAAAAAAAATAACTATTGCTGCAACGTATTCCCCTAACTATCCTGCCGCTGGTCCTTCAGCGGTGATCGATGGACTGAAAGGATCGTCAAAGGATTTTCGTGATGGCATCTGGCAGGGATACCAGGGAAAAGATATTGAAGCAGTTGTTGACCTGGGAAGGAAGATGCAGATCAACAAAATTTCTGCAGGATTTTTACAAAGTAATCCCTCCTGGATTTTTATGCCGGAATACGTTGACTACGCTGTTTCAGATGATGGAATTAATTTTACGGAGGTATCGAGGATAAGCAATAACATCCCGATGAAAGACGAAACTCTTCTCAGCAGGGATTTCCAGGTAACGTGCGGGAACTGCAAAGCGCGTTACGTTAAAGTCTTTGCAAAAAATGCTGGTAAGTGTCCGCCATGGCATAATGGAGCAGGTGAGGACTCCTGGCTTTTTATTGATGAAATTGCAATTGAGTAAGAAAAACCTATCGCAGAAATTTTTTCACAGCGAAGTTTTCTCCCTGTTGCGCCTTGAGCAGATAAATTCCTTTTTCAAAGCTGTTGAGTTGAATGACTATCGGAGTCTCGGGATCCGAAATATCAGAATAAACTTTTCTTCCAAGGTGATCAAAGATATCCACCTTTACTTTTTCATGAGAGGAGGAAGAAACATGTAGTATTACCTGGTTGCTGCTTTGCAAAGAAGCGAGTGTAACATTGAAATAATTGTTTCCGAAACGTACAGGCACCAATTCAGAAAAGAAAGTCTGTCCGTTAAAATCTGTTTGCATGAGCCGGTAAAAAGAAAGTCCGTCCAATGGATTATAATCTGTTGTGGAATAAGATTGCACCGTATTACTGTTTCCTTTTCCGCTGACTTTCGCAATGTTTTCAAAATTATTTCCGTCAGCTGTACGCTGCACAGTGAAAAAGTCATTGTTTATTTCAGAAGAGGTAACCCATTTAAGGTCTACTGATTTTTGCTTTTGGAATGCCTCAAAGCTGATGAGTTCAATCGGCAATGGATTTTGTGCATCACGTGATGCAAGGGTAAAAGGACCGAATACAGTCAAAGGATTGGAAGTAATGGTTCCGGCAGCAGTAGTTCCGGCACCGGGAGGATTTCCCGTATCATCCCAGGAGGAGCCATTAAAATTGGCAGTGGTCATGCTGGCCAGGTTGGTAACGCCACAGCTGTTTCCATCCCATGTTAATGTTACGTTCCTTGGAGAAGTCCCCGACTCTTTAGTAAGGTTCCAGTATTCGCACAGGCTGATATGATTCAGAGGAGCATTAAGGACATTATTGAATGTTGATTGCGGGTTATTGTGGAAATATTCTGCTACATAAGAATCAACCCCACCACCAGCAGTTGAAAGTGTAATATCATCAACAGCAATTGGAGGATCTTCTCCAACATTATCATCGTTATTGGTCCAGTTAAATCCTATTTTAATATTGGGATTATTGTTTGCGCTTGCCGGAAGTACTATTGAATATGCTGTCCACTGTCCCTGGCGCGAACCATTACAAGGGCCTCCACAACAAGGTGTTTTATTTAAATTAAAAAGCAACGACCAGGCACTTCCGTCAAAATACCATAACGTAGCATCATCAACAGCACCTGATCCCCATTCAATGTAGTTGAACGAGAGTGTAATATTTGAATAGCCTGTACAATTTATAGCAGGTGATTCGGCTCTGACATTTGTTTGAGGAAACCAAAACCCAAGTCCCCCGGCAAGATATGCGGCTCCGGCATCGCCAAGTACAGAGGCGTTTGAACCGATATGCAGAGAAGGGTCTGTTCCGCCACAAACAGATCCACAGGCAGAAGCTGCATTGCCACACTCAGCACCGCTCACGTACCAAACATTAGGATCACTTCCATTTACTCCGGTACTGGTAGTTGTCCATGCCCCATTTGGTCCAACGTAAGTATTCGCATTGCAATCTGATGCACAACCGTTCTGAAAAGCTTCTGTCCAGAAAATGCCGCCTGCTACTGCCCCGGCTGATATACCCAGGGCCTGGTAGTCCGTATTTTTTCCAACCGGGAATGTAAATGCTTCATCGCCTAATTTTCTTACGGGCCCTCTCACAAAACTTGCATTGGAAGTATTGGTAACAGTTGCATTATCTTCAATTACCATAAGGTTTACTGCAGTTGAATTGATTACACCATTTTGCAAATCAAGATTGTTATCCACTTTTACAGGACGGCTCAGGTTAATGTCATTTGAAGTTTTTGTTACCTGCATCTGGTAAATACCGAAAGTTGCCAGGCTTCCTGTTCCTGAAATGGTTTGTGTTGCCCCTCCGCTGAATTTATATTTGCGCGCAGCAACACCACTGTAAGAAGCCGAACCGTCTACCATCATATTGGCATAAAGTTCAAACCCTGTTCCGTTGTTCCGTAAATTATTTCCTGCGCGTATTTTCAGATCTCCCTGGACCTGGACGGGCAATGCATTGGTATTATCATCTAAAAAATCAACCGTTCCGAATGCTGAACCAAATACTCCTCCGATATCAAGCGTTCCTTTTACGGTAGCCGTACCAAGACTTCCTGTGAAAGTAGATCCAACGCTTGTTGCCCATGTCCCGCCCGAAGTATTCATGATAGTTAAATTCGGGTAAAACATATTAACGGTGGTTAATGTGGGAGCAGTAACTGTGGTAGGAGTTTTATGTATTACCCAATTGGCTGTTGCCGGAATGGTACTGATGCCGCCATTATAATTATTTTGCCAATTGGCTGCACTTGTTCCTTCTGTTTTAGTATACGTTCCGTTTGCGCCAAGTGCCCATCGTGGTGATGCGCCTGCCCATACCACGGAAGTTGCGCTGCCATCCGTAAAAAAACCGTCAACCTGGAGATCAACCCCGGCTCCATCGTTTATAGTAAGAGTTCCTGAATTGTAATTCACCGCACCGCTGGCTTGAATAGTAGTTTGATCGAGGCTGACGTTTGAATTAATCGTAACGATATGCGGGCTTCTGACGGTTATTGTTTTCGAATATTTTGAAGGAATAAATGCAGCCGGTGACCAGGTGATCAGGTCCGGTGACGATTCCCATGTTGTTAACTGGTTCCAGTTTCCGGTTGCGATGGAGCGATAGTGATTGTTTCCATCATTTGCTGAAATATTGATATTATCAATACGTGATGCTCCGCCAGCTGCCGTTACGGTGCCGTTAATAGCAGTTGTGCCCGTGGTTATCCAGTGAATGTAAACTGCAGGCTGATTTTCGCATGCGACAGGAAGGACGAAGCTTGTTGGTCCGTTCCATCCTCCTGTAGTCAGCACTACTGCAATTCCTAATGGTGTCCATGCACCTGCTGCACCGATTTTATATTCAATAGCAAAATCGCGGGGACCAGTAGCTGAGCCTTGCTGCTTGGATGAAAATTCAAGGTTGAAATATCCCGTTGTTGAAAATTGAATTTCCCATGTTTTGGTACCCGCTGCTCCATTCCATCCTGTTGCCCATGCAGCACGTGTAGTTACTCCGGCAACATTAAATGCAAGTGCAGAAGTTCCCCCGGTTGAATAAATTGTTTGCCCGGCATTTGCAGGAACTGCAATATCCACTATTGCATCATCAGGGTTATTCGGGAAATTCCATTCGGCAAGCGTCAGCTGGCCATAGGAAAATGTAGTCACCAGCAGGGCACTGATAAAGAGAAAAAATTTGGGAAAGTAATTTTTTTTTGTCAAGCTATTCGGCTGGTAAGGACTATCTTAAATTTATAAACAAATATAACAATAATTTATCCACTTTTCTCCTATGATTATTAAACTTTTAAACCAGTAAAAAGTTGGATGATTCCGTGAAAAATAATGTCAAAAGAAGGAATACTTTATTACGCGAAAGTTAGCGGAATAAGAAGAAAATGTGATTGCTGTAAGATGGCGGTAAAGGGATTGAAAAAAGAGTTGCAGGGAATGGCCTAGTATCGTTTCCTGCCACTGCTTCGTTTCCGGTCGAAATCTTTCCTGTTTCTGTTTTCTTTTTTATTTGGAGGTGCTCCCGATGACCCGGTCATTTCAATTCTAACAATACGGCCGCGAAATTCAATTCCGTTCAGGCTTTGCTGCACCTTTTCGGTGGATGCTTCGTCCACTTCAAAAAAGGAATAAGCGCCTTTCATCTCAATTCTTCCTACCTGTTTTCCGCTGATGCCTGATCTTTCACAAATGAGAGCCAGCAATTTTCCGGGCTCCAGTCCATCCATCTTACCGAGTGAAACAAATAAACGGTTGCCGCTCGCATAACGCTCCGGACGGCCTTTAGCGCTGTAATCATCCTTATCGCTTTTATTGAGATCGCGGGCACCACGATAGTAATCGAGAAAATGATTGAATTCGAGAGACGTAAAACGCTTGATGATTTCTTCTTTATCCAGATCCATAAGCTCCGCATATACAGAAGGGAGAAAACCGGCTATCTCTTCTTCGTTGATCTGTACACCGCGCAAACGGTGAACAAGAGCCAGTAATCTTTTCTCGCATACTTCAGCCCCTGTGGGGATCAGCTTTTTTTCAAACTGCTTATGCAGTGATTTTTCAATCTGCTTAAGGCGGAATAATTCTTTTCGCGAAACCAAAGCAATGGAAACACCTTCTTTACCGGCACGGGCTGTACGACCACTGCGATGCGTGTAATATTCCAGCTCATCGGGAAGATGATAATGAATAACGTGCGTGATGTTGCTCACGTCAATTCCTCTTGCCGCCACATCGGTGGCAACGAGGAGCTGCAATGTTTTTTCACGAAAGCTTTTCATTACGGTATCGCGCTGGCCCTGGCTTAGGTCGCCATGCAAGGCATCAGCATTGTATCCGTCACGGATCAGCTTTTCTGCAATATTCTGCGTATCGATTTTGGTACGGCAGAAGATCAGTCCAAAGATGTCTGTGCTGTAATCTACATATCTTTTCAAAGCCTCGTAGCGGTCACGGTCTTCTACCAGTGTATAATAATGGCTGATATTCTCATTGCCTTTATTCTTGGTGCCGATAGTGATCTCATGCGGCTGGAACATATATTTATTGGCAATCTGCCTTACTTCTGATGGCATGGTGGCAGAGAACAGCCAGATCTTTTTTTCTTTAGGGGTATGAGAGAGAATAAAATTGACATCTTCCTGGAATCCCATGTTCAGCATTTCATCAGCCTCGTCAAGGACAACATACCTGACCGTACCAATATTAACGGCTTTCCTGTCCATCAGGTCCATCAATCTTCCCGGGGTCGCCACCACGATATGGGCGCCACGTTTGATTTTTTTTATCTGTTCAGAAATACTGGCTCCGCCATAGACGGCAACAATATTCAGTGATTTTACTTTTTTGCAGTAATTAATCAGATCATTCGTGATCTGGACACACAGCTCACGGGTAGGAGCTACAATGAGTGCCTGTGCATGAAAATCTTTTTCATCAAGAAGTTCAATGAGCGGGAGCCCGAATGCTGCGGTTTTACCGGTACCGGTCTGAGCCAGTGCTATCAGGTCTTCTTCGCCATTCAGTAATACTGGAATTGCTTTTTCCTGAATAGGAGTGGGAGTTTCAAAACCGAGTGCGCTTACTGCATTCACAAGATCCCCCGAAAGGCCCAGGGATTTAAAAGAGGTCATTTGGTTTGTAATTGGGCCCAAAGATATGGAATAATAGGGTAGGAAAGGAGAAAAGGACGAATGCCTTCTTAGTTCAGCTGCTGCCTGTCATTGCTTCGGCAGGCTGTACTTTTTCGCCATGAATAAGCAAATGGATATAGTGCTTGTTGCGATGGATAAAATAAAGCATGACGATATAGTAGACAGCAACCACCAGGGAAACCCCTAAGCTGTAGATTGCCGAGCTGATATACGCTTTTAATCTCCTTTGCGGATAGGCTTTATTAAGCAGGTACATGTTCTGTAATGTTGAATCTTTTGAAACATCAGAAGTGATCTGGTACATGAGAATCTCTTTTTTGAGATCGAGCGAGCTGTTATTATATTGAGAAAAAACTTTCAGCAGATCGCTTTTCATGAACAGGATATCGTTTTGAGTAAGGTTGCGCGAAGTGGATACGTCTTCCAGCTTTGAAAGGGCACCGGTAAAAGTTTCCATATCCTTGCTGTTCTTCAGCTCCAGCTTGTTGATATTGGAATTGTAAATGCCCATTTTATAACGGAGGTTGGCATTTACAGTTTCGCGGTTAATCTCTTTGAGGTTTTCGAAAATAGCATTGGCGATAGAGGCTGCATATTCCATGTTATAATCAGATACCTGTATGGTGACGGTACTGAATTCCTGCTTCGAAAAATTAATTTTTTTACGCATCTTGGCGAGGATATCGCGGTAGAAATATTTATCCTTACGGTCGTACCCGTAATGTTTCCCGATCTGAATGCCGTTATCCAGCCGCTTCGCCATCTCATCTGAAAACATAAGCAGGAACATCCTGTTTTTTGTCAGGGAGTTCAGCTGGGCAAGCACCACGCGTTCTGTTTCTGATGTAGATATTTCAACAGGGTTTGATTCATCAATTATAAAGCTCAATTCTGATTTGAACTCCACCACGTACAGCTTGAATAAAACAATGCAGATAATAAAAGTAATGATGCCGATAGCCAATGCTCTAAAACGGTTTTTTCGTGCAAGCAGCAGCAGCTCTTCTGTAAATTCGTTGTACGTTCTTTTTGGAGCCATCTTCTTAAGGTATGCCGGTTACGTTTCTAATTGCCGCCCGAAATGTAAACAGATTTTTGCTTCCACAAAAAAAACAGGGTTAATTATTACGCGCCAAAGAAGAAGAATGATTTTATTATTGATACTTTTACGAGCGTGGCAAAGCAAAAATCCTACCAAGGTGCCAAAGAAAATATTTCAAGGCAGGATCAACCATCAGGTCGTTCACTGCTTTCCTTTTTTATAGTGCTCATTATTTGCGCTGCCGCTCTTACCTATTCACCTTACCTGCTCGATGTTGATCTTACTCCACGGATGATCTTTTACGGGATCGTTGTTCTTTTTTTCTCAGCGGTGCTGATGCTCCGTCTCTTTCAGAAAAAACTTTTCCCCCAGGCTGCCTATTTTAAACATCCCGTCAGCATCGGGTTGCTTGCTTTTTTTATTTCTTTTCTTCTTGCCTTTGCACGAAGCCTGAATAAAGATGATACTGATTTTGATGTGCTGAAAATGGCGTTGCTGCTGTTTGTTTTCTTCCTGATGCTGGTGATGCATGCTAAAAAATACGATCCCTTTCCTGTTATCGCGAAATGCATGGCTGTTTCTTCCTTTCTTTTTTTAGCCATTGCCATCCTGCAAATGAAAAATGAGTACGAGCATGATCTTAAAACAGGAGTGCCTTTTATTATCGACTACACCATCTATTCTTCCCACGCCAATAAAAATACATTCGCTGAATGCCTGGTGATACAGTTGCCGGCACTTGCCTTTGGAATGCTCTACTTAAAAAAGGGATGGAGATGGTTGTGTATTTCTGCCTTAGTTGTTTCCCTGGCCATGGTCATCCTGCTGAAATCCTCCGGTGCCTTGCTAGCCTTTGGCATCGCTGCAGCGGCTGCTGTACTGGTTTATTTCCTGACAGCTGCAACAAAAAAAAGTACACTCTTAAAATATGCCATGCTGCTGCTTATTATCGTCCCGGCAGTAGTTGTTTATACAAACAAGCCGCTGAAATCAAAAGCAGAACTGACGGGACGTTTTCTTTTTGGAAATCCCGATAGTGTTATCGGATCAACGCTTAAAGAGAACAGTGTTTACGAACGGCTGATTTTGTGGAAGAGCGCTATTGCAATGATTAAAGAAAATCCTGTTGCCGGTAAAGGTCTTGGTAACTGGAAAATACTTTTTCCGAAATACCATCCGTACGATGCCCGTTACCTGATGTATGATACTACCCGCTTTACCCGAACGCACTGCGATTACCTGTCTGTCTGGTGTGAAATGGGATTGATCGGGATCACCACCTTCCTTTTTCTTCTTTTTTATGGACTATACAGTGCTTTTAAAATTACGCGGAATGCAACGGATCAAAAGGAGAGAGTAAAAGGAATTATTATTTTTTCGGGCATCCTCATGTTTGCCGTTATTGCTCTTACCGGTTTTCCGCTTGAGCGGATTTACAATGTTATGCTCCTGCTTATTTATTTATACCTGGCAGTTATTCCTGGTTCAAAAAAAGAACCTGTTCCTGCTGCACCCAAAAATAATTGGGCATGGGCACTTTCTTTTCTCACGATCATACTCATTTCGGGGTATGCCGTCAGCTATGCAGCCAAAAGAATGGAAGCAGAAGAGCATCTCCGCAATGTTATAAACAGGCAGATCAAAGGCGATTACCCGCTTATGCTTAAGGAAGCTATGAAAATTGATGAGCGGCATTTCCTGATGGATTATACGGCCACTCCCATTACGTGGTATAAAGCTTCAGCACTTTTTTTGAATCATGATGTGAACGGAGCGCTCGGTTATTATAAAAAAGCAGTGGAAGAAAATCCGAACCATGTTCAGATCATAACGGATATCGGAACCTGCTACGACCAGCTTAACAGGAAAGAAGAAGCCCGGGCACAGTATCACCGTGCACTTAACATCAACCCGTATTTTCCTGATGCACTGCTTAACCTCGCTGCTATAGATTTCAATTCAGGGCGGATGCAGGATGCTTATGTCAACCTGAAAGCAATTCCGCGTGAAGTCAGCAACCTCAGGAAAAGCAAGTTTGAACAGGTAATATTTACAGCTTTGGCTGACAGTGTTTATAGAAGCCTGGACCCACGACTGCAAACCGCTTCCCTGGAAAAAAAGGTAAAGGATATCAACTGGCTTCGTTCGCTGGATCTCCGTGCAGAAAAAAAACATTCCGGCCTGGTGAAAGAATTGATTGAAGAACTGAAAAGTAGGCCTTAAAAAAATAATTTTAAAACGCAGGCAACTTTTTTTAAAGATTATACCTCTTATTGTTAATGATAACCAAACAGGATCTGGAATTTTCTTCTTCCGGTAAACGGCAGAGAAGAAAAAAAATAAGCTGAACGGGTAATAAAAGAGCCATGTCAGCTTGAAGGCACAACCGTTTGAATTAAATTTGGCTATCTTTAATCAGGAAATAAAAAATTCGTGATGGATTCAAATCATAAAACCTACGTATCATGAAAAAATATCTGCATGGTTTTGTTCTTTCCCTTATCTCTTTCAGTCTACATGGCCAGGCAGTGAGCCTCGTTTCGATGAGCCCGAATTCAGGTAGCCAGGGGCAGACTATTACTGCTACCATTACAGCCACCGGAACGCAGTTCGTTAATTCATCCCCGCAGGGCAACGTTAATAATGTTTATCTCTTTTATGGATCATATATTATCAATGCCGACTATAACTCACTTGCAGTGATCGATAATGAGCATTTCACGGTTGACTTTCCCATTCCTGGCAATGCGCTGGCAGGATCATATACATTACACGTGGATCAAGTGGATCCAATCATGCAATGGATAATCTACTCGATGACGCTGAATTCAGCATTCACCATTGGTTCGCCTGACGGTTATGCTGCAGGAGTTGTCTTTAACGATGCAAACAGCAATGGTATTAAAGATGGAGGAGAGACCGGAATTCCCAATGAACCCGTCTACATACAGCCTTATAATATTTATGTCCCGACAGATGCCGGCGGGGCGTATAGTTTTGGTGTTCCTAACGGAAGCTACACTGTTAATTGGGCCGGTAATCCCGCTGTTGATTATTTTTTCAATACAACACCTTCTTCGTTCAATGTAACGGTGAACAATAATACCATCACCAATGATATAGGATTAGAAAGAGCGTTGGTTTCCATGTCTCCGAATACGGCTATGTCAGGCACGACATTGTCTACAACTATTACAGCTGACCGTGGAGTATTTCTCATCAACTCTTCTGCCCAGGGTAATATCAATGGCATTTACCTGAAGTACGGATCGACTTCCATTTTAGGGGATTTCAGCTCGATCAATGTTCTTGATTCCCTCCATGCTACTGTGAATTTCAATCTTCCTGCCAATACTCCTCCCGGATCTTATGATCTCGAGGTTTTCCTTGGATCTCTCTATGCAGGATGTCATAAGCTGCTGAATGCATTTACTGTTTCTGCAGCACCTTCAAATATCAGCGGAACTATTTTTTATGATACGAATGGAAATGGAGTGTACGATTCCGGTGAAGCAACAATTCCTAATCAACCGCTGGTTCTTCAGCCTAACAGCATAACCACATTATCCGATGCAGGTGGTATTTATAATTTTAATGTGCTCAATGGAAATTATACTATTAATTGGGTGGGATATCCTTATTCAGATTATTTTTTCCCGACCACTAACACCACTTTCAGTGTATCGGTAAACAACAATACAGTCACCAATGATGTAGGGCTGAAGAGAACACTGGTTTCCATATCACCGAATGCATCCATGCCCGGATATATCATCTCCACGACTATATCAGCTGACCAGGGAATTTTCCTTACCAACTCCTCTTCACAGGGAAATATAAATTCAATTTATCTGCGGTATGCCGGAAGTACTATTTTTTCCGCTTACAGCTCCATAAATATTCTTGATTCAGCGCATGTGATGGCCGATTTTTATATTCCCGGCAATGCAACACCAGGATTATATGACCTGTATGTTCAGACAGATCTTCCCTACCAGGGCAGCCACAGATTGCTGAACGCATTTAACATTACTGTCGCACCTTCCAACATAGAAGGAATTGTGTATTACGATACGAATGGAAACGGAATCCAGGACATCGGCGAGCCCGGAATGCAGAACAGGAAAGTGTTCGTGACACCAGACAGCCTGATGGTGTTTACTGATAATGCCGGTCACTATGCAGCGGGTGTGCTCGACGGAACACATACTGTTGCATTGATACCTGATACCAATTTTAATTTGACCTCATTGAACTCTTCGTATACCGTTACGGTGAATAACAGCACGTCCTCCGGAAATGATTTCGGACTGCAGGCTGTATCGCCCAATTACTCTGTGTACCTCAGCGTTTACGGGACAACACACTGTGCCATCCCAGGAGATTATCATCTTGCCTATTCCAACTATTCCAGCATACCTTTTAATGGCGTTGTTTATTTTATTCCTGACTCAGCCATGTCGTTTTTATCTTCTGTACCGCCACCCGATGGCACCAGCGGAGATACACTTTTCTGGAATGTAAGCAACGTACAGCCTTTTACTGCGCATTATATCGATCTGCAATTCAACACACCGGTTGGAGGAATACCTATTGCATTTTATGGACAGGTGAATGTGATGAATGGATTGAATGTGGTGTATAGCGTTACAGATGTTTACGGAGCTACCGTCAATTGCTCCCTGGATCCCAATGAGAAAACAGTATTTCCTGTTGGAATTGGTCCGCAGCATTTCACTCTTGTAACCGATACGCTGGTGTATACACTTCACTTCCAGAATACAGGAACGGATACTGCTTATACTGTTACGCTGCTTGATGAGCTCGATCATGACCTGGAGTGGAATACATTTCAGTTTATAGGTTCGAGTCATCCTGTTATTACTGAATTGAATCTTTCTAGCGGCCTTTTGAAATTTACATTCAATAATATTCTTTTACCTGACAGCGCCACCAATGAGCCAGCCAGCAATGGATATGTAATTTATTCCATTATGCCTAAGCCCGGACTTCCTGATTACACGCAGATACTCAACCTGTGCAACAATTATTTCGATGGTAATTCGCCGGTTGCAACCAATATTACGCTCAATACACTTATGCATAGCCTGCCCGTTGGAATTCCATCCTTAACAGGTAAAGAAAATCCTCGGTCGCTGGTTATCCCTAATCCTTTTAACAGCGAGGCAATGCTTGTCTTTGACAATCCGGGTAAAAAGGAATACCATCTTTCCATTTACAATCTCACTGCAGAAAAGGTATTCGATGCAGATCTTCGCACCAATTCTATTACCATCAGGAGAGATGGTCTCGGAGCCGGAATTTATTTTTATCGTCTTTCTCCCGTGGATGGCGGTTCAGTAATAGCTGGAAAATTTGTGATTGAATAGCTGAAAACTATTTTTCTATGAAGAGGCAGGAGTACAGCAAGGCTCCTGCTTTTTTATTGAACTGGCCTGAAAAAAACAAAATCAATAAACAGGCCTCGGGTAAAACGGAACAATTCTTGTTGTGGGCAGCGCTTCGTTGTGGGCGATTGTTACCTTTGGATCGGGAAATTAATTCCTGGAAAGGTCACTTGACAAAATCACTTGTTCATTCACTTTATTATTTCAAACCATAAACACTTCAAGCATGAAAAAATCATTACTTGTATTTGCCTTTTGCTGCATTAGCATACTTGCAAAAAGCCAGCAGGGCAATTTAGTTTCCATTTCACCGAATACAGGCTTACCCGGACAGAACATCAGCACGGTCATAACAGGAAATAACACGCTGTTTCAGAATTCATCCCCGCAGGGAAATATTACAAACGTTTACTTACAGCTTGGAGCCAATACGGTTACTGGTGACTGGTTTAATATGACCGTCACCGATGATACGCATTGCAATGTTGATTTTCCAATACCGGGAGGCACACCCATTGGAATTTATGATCTGAATGTAACCATATTCGACCAGTTTACCTGGAACACTTATACGCTGACTTTACCGGCTGCTTTTACTATTGGCAACCCGGATGGATATATACAGGGACATGTCTTTAATGATGCGAATCAAAATGGTATACAGGATGGAGCGGAAACAGATGTGGTGGGATATGCCGTTACGATGACGCCCGGTTATTCAATGAATACCGATGCCAATGGTGATTACTCTTTTGCCGTGGTCAATGGCACTTATACAATAGCATACGCTGGATATTCCAGCAACCAGCTTATTGTTGTTCCCGGTCATCCCGCTTCGTATTCCGTTACTATTAACAGCAACAATTCAACTGGAAATGATTTTCCCCTGGTAGCAGGACTCGATGGTTTCTATCCCGACAGCGCATACCAGGGGCAGAATATTTCTGTTACCGTTTACAGCAAGGGAATCTTCAGTACGGCAGGCGGAGCAAATGGAAACATTGGTACTGCACGTTTCAGCAAAGGTTCAACAGTTATTAATGTTCCAATAAACAAGATAAATGTAATCGATACCAATACAGCGGTAGTGCAGTTTACTGTTCCTTCCAATGCCCAGCTGGGATATTACAATGTATTTCTCTATCTCAACCCGGCGGCTTTTCCCGGATATCATTATCTCAATAATGTTTTCAGGGTGACCACTCCGCCACTTTATATGACAGGAGTTGTTTTCCTCGATGCTGATTCCAATGGTGTGCAGGATCCAGGCGAACCCGGAATCCCCAATGAAAAAGTCCTTCTTTCACCTGACAGTACCTATGCAATCAGCGGCTCCAATGGTGCCTATGCAGTTGGGACTGGCCCGGGAACGCATACGGTGTCGTGGGTGCAGCAATCACCAACGCTTACACTGGCCCCCAATAACCCCGCTTCCTACACTGCCACTGTTGCAACAACCACAGGCGGATTTGATTTCGGGTTATCATCCATTTATTCGCCGTACACTTCCATCATTACCAATAGTCCATGCTGGTCAGGATGTGCGCATCCGAATTACATAGGATTTACAGTTGAAAATGTGGGCGTTGTTCCTTTCGATGGCTATGCTTATTTTATTCTCGATGCAAATATGTACTATGTGGCCAATCAATCCAATCCCCCGGCTGACTCTGTTATCGGGGATACGTTGTTCTGGAACATCACTAACCTGATGCCTTTCACTCCCCTTATTATTCGCCCTGCCATAAATACTCCTATCGGTGGTGTGACAATAAATTATTCTGCAACTATCGTTGCACTGAATGCACAGGGAACAGTTGCTTATGTTGCCACTGATTACGGCACGCACGTGGTGAGTTGTTCCATGGATCCGAATGAAAAGAGTGTAACACCGGAAGGAGTGCAGGCGCAACATTACACGCTCATGTCAGACACGCTGGTGTATACAATCATATTCCAGAACACAGGAACCGATACAGCGTACACTGTTGTGATCAGGGACACCATCGATGCGAATCTCGATCTGTCAACACTTCACGTGATAGAGTCCAGTCACACGATGAATACGGAAATCCCTATGCTGTCACGTGTAGTTAAATTTACTTTCAACAATATTCTTCTTCCCGACAGCAATGTGAATGAAACACAGAGCCATGGTTTTGTCCGTTACTGGATACTTCCAAAAACAGGATTGCCAAACAACACACCTGTTTTCAACGATGCTGATATTTATTTTGATTTCAATCAGCCTGTTATTACCGACCAGACCTTTAATACGCTGGTGTACACGATACCGGTTGGAATAGCGGATGTGAAACCGGATGTAAACAACGTTCGGGTAATTCCAAATCCGTTTACGAAAGAAGCGATGCTCGCTTTCGATAACCGCAACAACGAAGAATACCGCTTAAGCATTTTCAATATTGCAGGAGAAAAGGTGATGGAGCAGGTGGTATCATCAGGACTTGTAACACTAAAACGTGATCAGCTTAACAGCGGATTGTACCTGTACGAGCTTAAACAGGTCAGCGGAGGCAATGTATTACACGGAAAGTTTGTCATTGAATAAGTGAGTTTGTCAAAAATGAAAACGGGGGATCTGTGGTCCCCCGTTTTTTTTCAATTCATGCTTGACTCTTGCAAGGACAACGTCCGATGCGAGAGTCTTAGATGAATGAATCCCGATGACGAAGGAAATCGGGATAGTTCACTCCAAATTGCCCTTCCTTTATCAAAGAACAACTCGTATTTATACAACTTATCTGACTCAGAAAATATTTTTTGCTTTGTCGAGAGCAGCATCCAGTCCCTCCATTTTCTTTCCACCGGCTGTAGCATAGAAGGGCTGGCCACCGCCACCGCCCTGTATCTCGCGCGCCAATTCGCGGATGATCGTTGTTGCATTCAGCTTTTTTTCGGTGACAAGGTTGTCGGAAATGATCAGCGAAAGATGCGGTTTGCCTCCATCATCGGATGCAAGGAATAAGAAAAGATTATCGAGCTGGTTCTTCAGGTCGAAGGAAATATTTTTAATGGCTTCTGCAGGCAGTTGCACTTTTTCAGCGATCAGGTTAACACCTTTCACTTCTTTGATCTTACCGAGCAGCTCTTTCTTTACCTGCTGCGCTTTAATACGAATTATTTCTTCGCCCTGCTTTTTCAGCTCATCGTTTTCAGCCAGCAGAGCTTCCAGGCTTTTTACTACATCTGCCGGGTTCTTGAGCAGCTCTTTTACTTTCTTTAATTCTTCTCCCTGCTGACGGAAATAATTTTCTGCACGGATATTTGTAATCGCTTCTACACGCCTGACTCCGGCAGCAACAGAACTTTCTGCTGTTATTTTAAAAAGTCCGATCTCCCCGGTAGCTTTTACATGGGTGCCTCCGCAAAGCTCAACAGAAAATTTGGGATCGAAGGTGATCACGCGTACAAACTCTCCATACTTTTCCCCGAAAAGGGCCATGGCTCCCATGTTCATGGCTTCTTTGACAGGAACATTTCTCTTCTCATCCAGCAGAATATTTTCGCGGATCTTATTATTTACGATGGATTCGATCTTCTCTATTTCTTCTTCACTCACCTTTGTAAAATGCGAAAAATCGAAACGGGTATGCTCTTCGTTCACCAGCGAACCTTTCTGCGTAACATGTTTCCCCAGCACTTCGCGCAAAGCAGCATGCATAAGATGAGTGACGGAATGGTTTTTTGTAATAAGGATTCTCCTGCCGTTATTTATTTCTGCATGAAAGGTAGCCTCCGGATTTTCCGGCAGCTGATCAGTGAAATGGATAATGAGATTATTTTCTTTTTGCGTGTCAGTAATGGAGATTTTTTTCCCGTTGGCAGATATGGTTCCTGTATCACCAACCTGCCCGCCGCTCTCTGCATAAAAAGGAGTACGATCGAATACAAGCTGGAACTGTTCTTTATTTTTTGCTTTTACTTTCCTGTATTTAATGATATGAACATCACTCTCTGACTGATCATATCCTACAAACTCCGTCGGCTCCTCTTCTCTTACCATGATCCAGTCTTCCTTATCCACTGCTGAAGCCTGTCGTGAGCGCGACTTCTGCTTTTCCATTTCGCGGTTAAAGCCTTCCATGTCGACTTCCATATTTTTCTCACGCGCCATGAGTTGCGTCAGATCGACAGGGAAACCGAAGGTGTCGTATAATTCAAAAGCGAATTCGCCGGTAATATTTTTTTCCGTGTAAAGATCAAACCGTTTGATTCCTGTTTCAAGAGTTCGCAGGAAAGAAGTTTCTTCTTCCATCACTACTTTCTGAACAAAATCTTTCTGTGCATTCAATTCAGGAAAAACATCAGCAAACTGTTCTGCAAGAAGAGGAACGAGCCTGTTTAAAAAAGGATCTTTGAAATTTAAAAAAGTAAAAGCGTAGCGAACGGCCCTACGTAAAATTCTTCGTATCACATAACCCGCTTTGTTATTCGAAGGCAACTGACCATCAGCGATACAAAATGCTATGGCCCGTATATGATCAGCCATCACGCGCATGGCAATATCCGTTTCTTTTTTGGAGCCATAAGAAATCCCGCTGATGGAAGAAATATAATTGATCATCGGCTGGAATACATCAGTATCGTAATTGGATTGTTTTCCCTGCAGCGCCATGCACAGCCGTTCAAATCCCATTCCTGTATCCACATGTTTGGCGGGAAGAGGATCGAGCGAACCATCTGCTTTGCGGTTGAATTCCATGAATACATTATTCCATATCTCTATCACCTGCGGGTGCCCGGCATTGACCAGTGATTTTCCATCCACACTTTTTCTTTCTGCCTCACTTCTAAGGTCGATATGAATTTCAGAACAGGGTCCGCATGGGCCGGTATCACCCATTTCCCAGAAATTATCTTTTTTATTTCCTTTCAGGATGCAGTCTGCTGCAATCCATTTTTTCCATTCATTGTAGGCTTCCTGGTCAGGTTGAAGATTTTCTTTTGCATCCCCTTCAAAAAAAGTAACGTAGAGCCTGTCCTTCGGAAGTTTATAAACAACTGTTAAGAGCTCCCATGCCCAGGCAATAGCATCTTTTTTAAAATAATCGCCAAAGCTCCAGTTACCCAGCATCTCGAACATGGTATGATGATAGGTATCAACACCCACTTCTTCCAGGTCGTTATGCTTGCCTGAAACACGCAAACACTTTTGTGTATCAGCAACACGCGCATGCTTTGCAGGAAGATTTCCCAAAAAAATATCTTTGAACTGGTTCATCCCTGCATTGGTAAACATCAGGGTAGGATCATTTTTAATAACGATAGGAGCAGAGGGAACAATGACATGTCCTTTGCTCGCGAAAAAATTTAAAAATGCTTTTCTTATTTCTGCCGAAGTCATCATGACTTTTCCTGTGGAATCTTAACCTTTGATTAACTGCTTTTTGTTACGTGAATACATTATTTTTGCCCGAACACGATTAAGGCTGCGAATTTAGCGTACTTTACTCAAACAGGAATGGCAAGGTCAAAATATTACTTCAATACACAGTCGCTGAAATATGAGAAGGTAGTAGTGAGCCTCCGTAAAAAGCTGTTACGGCTGCTCGGTTGGCTGGCTACCAGTATTGTTTTCAGTGCAGTGGTACTGCTGATTGCATACAATTACCTGAGCTCTCCCAAGGAAAAACAGTTGAAACGCGAGCTGGGTGAAATGAGCCTGCAATATGAAATCCTGCAGCAGCGGATGGAAAGGGCTTCCCGTGTTCTGAAAGAGATCCAGGACAGGGATGATAATATTTACCGCGTTATTTTTGAAGCTGAACCGATTTCTTCCAGCATCCGCGAAGCTGGATACGGGGGAGTCGATAAATACCGGGAGCTGGAAGGATTCAATAACTCACAGCTTATTGTAGAGTCGACTAAAAAGCTGGATAAGCTGACACGCCAGTTGTATGTTCAATCAAAATCATTTGACGAAGTATTCGAGCTGGCCAAAAATAAAAAACAGCTGCTCGCATCTATCCCCGGAATACAACCTGTATCGAATAAAGATCTGACGAGGATTGCCTCCGGGTTCGGTTACCGTATCCATCCTATTTACAAAACATCCATGATGCATACGGGAATTGATTTTACCGCTCCTGTCGGAACGGATATTTATTCAACCGGTAATGGTGTTATCGAGAAAGTAGAATATGACGGAAGAGGCTATGGTAATAATGTGATCATCAACCATGGATATGGGTATGAAACATTGTACGGGCATTTAAGCAGGGTCAATGTCAGGGTTGGGCAGCATGTGAACCGCGGAGATGTTATCGGGCTGGTCGGCAGCAGCGGCTCCAGCACCGGCCCCCACTGCCATTACGAGGTTATAAAAAATGGTACAAAAATAGACCCGATCAATTATTTTTTCAACGACCTTTCTGCAGATCAGTATGAAAGGGTCATTGAAATTGCCTCCAGGCAGAACCAGTCGTTCGATTGATTATCCTGACTCACCGCATTATTATTCACTGTTCCAGGTTTATAAAGTTTGGCCGAAATCCCTGTTAAATTAATTAAAGAATGTATATTTGAAGGAAATATATTTTTGATTTACTGAACGACAATTTCCTTAACCGTTTTTTAAATATGCCAGTAAAAGAATTTGAACCTGAAAAAATTTACTACTCCATTGGAGAAGTTGCCGGTATGTTCAAAGTGAAAACTTCGTTGATCCGTTATTGGGAAAATGAATTTGATATCCTTCGACCAAAGAAAAATAAAAAGGGTAACCGGCTTTTCACACGCGAAGACCTTGAAAATCTCAAGATCATTTATCACCTGATAAAAGAGCGCGGTTTCACCCATGCCGGGGCAAAAGAAAAGCTTCGTAAAAACAAAACGGAAGTTTTTGAAACCGTTGAATTGAAAAACTCACTCCTGCGCGTCAGGGGTTTCCTTACGGAATTAAGAAACAGCCTTAAATCTCCCGGCGATAAAACCACTGGTACCGGTGACGGAATGAAGCAACAGGCTTTGTTCTCTGAAAAATCCGGAGTGGGCGAATTGAAAAAATAATTTTTTAAGTCTAAACTTTGATGGCATTGAAATCTTATGCTATCAATGATTATAACCCCAAGGTATTTTTTTTAACTGAAAGTTACCGGCAAGTTGGGATGTTAAAAAAATAACATTCGCACGTTCGTACAAATTCGTATTCGACAATTTATACTACTTCTTCCTTATTGCTTACGCGGAAGGAAAATGTTTTATGTATGATAAAGCTGAGCACGCCAATGGTTACGGCAGACACAGCACGCGCAATGGTGGGATACCATTCCATATGTTTGATGAGGAAGCTCATAAAAAAATAATTCAGAACCAGCACCAGTAATGCCACCATTGTGAACCGCGCAAACTGGTGATGCGTCCGCAGATCGGATTCTTTAAAAACATAATGCTTGCTGATATAAAAATTGGTCACCAGTCCGCAGGAGTACGACATGACCAGGGAAGCAGCATGCGCTGAAACAGAAACAAGATTGAAAAGATGGATCACCTGCTGGTGATAGATATAGTGGAGCGCAAAATAGAAAACGGAAACGTCCACTACTGTGGCAAAAGCCGCAGTGAAGAAATAACGTACCACTTTCAGCCGGAGGACCCTTTTGGTAAGGTGAATCATAGATTGCTGACGAAAATAGAAAAATTAATACCAGCGATCGGGTAGGAGATAGTTTTTAACATAATCCGCTATTCCTTCTTCCAGCGAATGAAAATTTTTGCTATAGCCTGCTGCTATCAGCTTTTGCATCGAAGCCTCGGTAAAATACTGGTATTTGTCGCGTATGTCAGAAGGGATGTCGATAAATTCAATGTTCACTGGTTTTTGAAGAGCATGAAATACGGAAGAGGCCAAATCATAAAAGGAGCGCGCTTTGCCTGTTCCTAAATTATAGATCCCTGGTTTTTTTCTCTGGTGCATCAGGAAGGAACAAACAGCGGTCACATCTTTTACATAAATAAAATCACGAAGCTGCATGCCGTCTTTATAATCCGGACGGTGAGAGCGGAACAGCTTCACTTTCCCCGTGGATTGAACCTGCCTGAAGGCATGAAAGATCACCGAAGCCATTCTTTCCTTATGGTATTCATTCGGACCGTAAACGTTGAAAAATTTTAATCCTGCCCAGAAGCCGGGACGTTTTTTTTGCTGCAGCACCCATTTGTCGAACTCGTTTTTTGAATCACCATAAGGGTTCAGCGGTTTCAATGATTGGATTATTTCTTCGTTATCGTCATAGCCGTGTTCACCGGCTCCATACGTTGCTGCAGAAGAGGCATACACCAGCGGTATCCCGAACTCCGTGCAAACGGACCATACCTCTTTTGAATAATTAAGGTTAAGCCGGTCAAAAATTTCTTTATTGAATTCAGTTGTATCCGTTCTTGCTCCAATGTGAAAAACGAACTGTACCAGCTGCTGGTTGGCCTTCAGCCAATTTATAAAATCATCGCGGTGAACTTTTGAAGAAAAGGTTTTTCCATCGAGATTTTTATTTTTTATGCTGTCAGAGAAATCGTCAACGAGAACAAGGTCATTGAAGTTCTCTTCGTTCAGTTGCCCGACAAGGCAGCTGCCGATAAAACCTGCAGCACCGGTAATTACAATCATAGCCGTCTCCTTTCAGGGAGCGGGAATAAAAATATCCCTGTTGATAGCAGGCAGGAGTCCTGCATGGTTTCCTTTTTCAAGAAGTAGTTCAATAGCTTTTTTTCCTTCAGCGCCCAAAGCTATTGAAAAATTATTCACGTAAAGTGCAATATGCTGTTCGATCACGTCATCGGCCAGTTCCTGAGAATGTTTTTTTACATATGCTGAGGAAGAAGACGGGTTTGAAAATGCAAATTCAATGCTTCGGCGGATGAGCGTGTTGATTTTTTGTTTCAGCGAAGGATCAAGTTCTCTTTTTACAACGATGCAACCCAGGGGAATCGATACGTGCATTTTTTCTTCCCACAGCTCTCCCATGTCTGCAATTTTCTGCAATCCTTTCTGCTGGTAGGTAAAACGATTCTCATGGATGATAAGCCCTGCATCAAACTCCCCGCTAAGGACAGCATCCTCAATCGCGGAAAAAATCATGGGTGTTTTATTTTTTGCACCCGGGGCAAAAATGCTCAGGAGCAGGTTGGCAGTAGTATGAATTCCGGGAATAGCAATGCGAAGAGAACCTGTATCAGCAAGAGAATATTTTTTTTTGCTGATCAGCAAAGGTCCGCAGCCTTTACCAAGCGCACTTCCGGCTTCCAGAATTTCATAGGTATCGGCAACGGATGCATAAGCGCTTACGCTGATCTTGGTGATGGGCAATGTTCCTTCCATTGCGAGGCTGTTCAGTTGCTCTACATCAGCAAGAAAAGGCTCAAAAGAAATTTCAGTATCCTGTATTTTTCCATTCACCAATGCATCGAACATAAACGTATCATTCGGACAGGGAGAAAAGCCGATTGAAAAAGAATGCATTTGAAATTTACGATTTACGAAGTACGATTTTCTTTACTCATAAAAAGAAACCTTGCCGGTATCGAGATCATACAGTCCACCGACAATCTTGATCTGCCCCGTATGTTCCATTTCAGATAATACCACGCTTCGTTCCCTGACCTTCTGAACGGTGAGAAAAACATTGTTCTTCGTCACGTTATTAACGAAGGTAAGATTGCCGGCATTTCTATCGGTGGTGGTCTTCGTCTCCATGGCAATGGCCGGTTTGATTTTATTCAGCAATAAAGTAATGTGTCCGAGCTCGATATTATTGCAGGCGCCTTCGATGGCTCCGCACTTGGTATGACCCAGCACGACAATCAGCTTTGACCCGGCAATTTTGCAGGCTAATTCCATGCTGCCCAGGATATCTTCGTTTAAAATGTTTCCTGCTATGCGGATGCTTAAGATATCGCCCAGTCCCTGGTCGAAGATGAGCTCTGCAGAGGTGCGCGAGTCAATGCAGCTAAGGATGGCTGCAAAAGGAAATTGCCCGGAAGAGGTTTCATTCACCTGCTGAAGTAAATTCCGGTGCGACTTAATATTATTTACAAACCGTTCATTTCCTTCTTTCAGAATTTCCAGTGCAAGAGCAGGAGTGAGCCGGTCGCGTGTTTCTTTAGTATGTCTTATCATAAATTATTATCGGTAGGAAGGATGCCGGCAAATTTAAATGAATTGCCTATACAAATTCCCGAAAGGAAATTAAAAAGGATTAAAAAAAACGCTACAAAGCTGGAGCGTAGAGGCCCACTTATTCTTTCACTAATTTTTTTACAATGCGTTCTCCGTCAACCAGCACATTGAGGAAATAAATTCCGGGCTGTATGTTTCGGAGATCAATTTTTTCAGTGGAAGAAACACCAGGGTTAAATTCACGATACGACAACACACACTGACCTAACAGGTCGGTAATATTGTAGGATGCCTGTTTAGTCTTTGATGCAGTAAGTGAAAGAAACAGTTCATCGCCGGCAGGATTAGGTGAAACGATAACGTTACCGATTGTTGATGTTACAGGTTTAACGGAAGTGGTTCCGGTATAAAAATAAATGTTGTCGATAACATAAGCAGTATTGGCTGAATCATCAAAGGTCATATACGCTGCATCGGAGGAGGAAAGATTAATGACAACGTGTTCAGGACTGGTGCTTAAGTAATGGTAAATGATTACACCGGTGCTGTCGTATACATCCACACTTATGTAATCCACTTCGGAATTGACAGGGTTATCAAATTCAATATGCTGAACAGGTACGTACTGCGTAGTATTGGCAGAGTCAACAAAATTCAGCCGGAGCGGGTTGTACCAGGTATCACTTTTTAATATTCTTCCATAGGCACTGGTTCCATAATCATATACCTCGGGATCGCCGGAACCGTTGAATCCAGTGAATATGGCGCCATCATAAGCATACTGGGTGTTGATGATGGTTGAGGTTGGATACGGTGTAAAATCAATCGTATCGCTTATCACAGCCAGTTTCATTTCATTGGAAAGAAACGGTACAGTTGTATTTGCTGATGGCGGAGTTGTTTGTGCATTTACCATCACAGCCAAAAAAAGAAAAGCAGAAAAGCAAGGAGTAAATTTTTTCATGTTGAGTTTTATTTAGAGCCTGCTTCTTATTATTTGAAAAACCGTGAAATGATTCAACAGGCTGTTACAAATATAGCAGTAAAGTTGAAAACTCAAAATTTAACTTTCAAAGGGTAGTGGGTCAGTTTGAATACATCCTCTTTATCTGTGGTTTCGACACCCTCAAGCTTTCGCTCAAGCTGGCTCAACCACCCTGAATCTCTCCTATAGAAAATGCAGAAGTGTGACCGAGTTGCACTGTGCTGAGCTTGCGTTACCTTGAGCTCTTGCAGTGAGCCGGTCGAACCGTGCCGAAAGGTCGAAGCTTTCCCAATCCTCGATTACTTCTGACTACTATGGCGAAGAATTTATGTGATATAGATAATGTATTTCCTGTAGCCTTAAGCCTGACAAAAAAACAGGCAGCTAACTTTACCAGCAACCCATCTTCCAGGCTTTTCTTAAATTTATTTCACACCTTCGTCTTTCCTAAGCTCTTTCTTTTCCTTGTGAATCTGGCTGTCGTCTTTTTTCACCTCATTCACCTTTTCATGAAACCTTTTGTTTGCTGCATTGAATGATGCTTCATCCTGTGCGAGTTGTGTGCGGTCGCGTTCAACAGCTTCATTGTTTTTGGCTGCCCTGTCTTTTTTCAGCTGCATTGCATCCTGGTTAACCTTTGCTGCAAGACGTTGCCTTTCCTGCCGGTAAGCAGCCATTGTTTTTTCATCCGATTTCAGTTCGCCACTTGAGTTCTTAATGGCATTTTGGTCCTGCTGTACTTCAGTTTGCTTGCTGTTTGAACCTACCTGACGCTGTTTCTGGCTTTGCTGAGCCTGGGTCGTGGTGAATGAAATAATCATCCCCATACATAGAATGAACCTGAATTTTTCCATTTTAATTATGTTTTTTTATTGGAATGGTAAAATAGTGTGCCACGCAGAAATTTTAACCAACCAGCCCGGTTTCCTCCTTTGCAATCACCTGTTTTGAAGTGAACTTTTTGGATTTGAAGTGATGTTGCATTAACTACTGCAGCTAAGTTAACTAATAAATTTTTTTTAAGTGAAAGGGTAGTGAAGGTCTGGATAGTGTAACAGTGACTAATGGCCAATGACCAATGACTGATGACCAATGACTAATGACTATTTCCCATCGTAAGCCTTCTGTAGCTTTTCAATATCGATCTTGTCCATCTCCAGCATAGCTTTCATTACTCTTCCTGCTTTAGCAGGATCTTTATCATTCATCAGCTCACCTAAAACGGATGGAATGATCTGCCAGGAAACTCCGAATTTATCTTTCAGCCATCCGCACTTTTGTTTTTCACCGCCTGCTGAGAGTTTTGTCCACAGGTCATCAACTTCCTCCTGTGTTTTGCAATCCACGAATAAGGAAATAGCTGGAGAAAAAGTGAACATCGGTCCGCCATTGAGTGCCATAAATTTTTGTCCTTCGAGCTGGAACACACAACTCATCACTGTACCTTTCGGCATAGGACCATGATCGCCCCAACGGGAGACATGGATCACTTTTGAATCTTTAAAAACAGAAGTATAAAGATTCATCGCTTCTTCGGCCTGTCCATTGAACCATAGGAAGGGAGTAATTTTTTGATTTTTGTTTTGATCGTTATTCATATCGCTTGATTTTTAATTACGCTGCAAACATATTCCCGAAAGGAGAAAGGAATACTGTGTAATAGCGACAATTAAAGGGGCGGTTTGCGACAATGTGTTCCTCTGGTAAATTAAAAAGCAGGAAGAAAAAATGTTCAAACAAATTTTCCTCCTGGGTTAAAAATAAGAATCACTTACTGCGCACTTATCTGCGCCATCAGCCCCTGCATATCGAGTATACCCCAGTGCTCGATAAATTTTCCATCACGCAGGCGGATGATATCGATCACTTCCATCACCACATTTTTATTGGTTGCGGGAATTCCGAAAAATTCACCACTGTGTTTTGCATGGAAAGATTTACGGGTAGTCACCCTGTCGCCTTCTGCAACCTGGTCGTGGATTACAACTTTTAAATCAGGGAAGGCTGGCCGCAGAATGTTATCAAAGAAATAAATGATTGCTTCCGGTCCGTGTGGTGACCCGGGAGGAGCCGTTTGATTGATAAAGTCAGGAGCGAAAAGCTCATACACTGTTTTCACATTTTTTCCTTCAATGTATTCCTTGTTCACGCGCGTTACAATTGCCTTGTTTTGTTCTGGTGTCATGTTGATTATATGTTTTGATTACGCAGCAAAGATCGGGCAGGAGGGAAGAGGCACTATGGTGTGAAACCGGCTTTATGTGGTTTTAATCCGATTGCTTGCGGAAGATCATAGGTGTAATACCGGCCAGCTTTTTAAAAAATTTATTAAAGTGAGAAGGGTCTGCGAACTCAAGCTGGTAAGCAATTTCAGCAATGGACATTTTGGAATGGAGCAGGTGAGCTTTTGCTTCCGTGAGCAGCATCTCATCGATCAATTCGCCGGCTGTTTTATCAGAATTCGATTTTATTACACGGTTGAGATGATCCGGTGAAACGTGCAGCATGTCGGCATACGCAGAAACTTTTCTCTCCGTAATAAAATGCTGGTTGACCAGCTTTACAAAACTGTTGAAAAGCCGCTGCCCGGGTGAATAACCAGGTTGCTTTGAAAGGAGCAGGTTACTGTAATCCCTGTTTGCATGCAGAAGAATAAGATAGATGTATGAACGAATCACTTCTGCATAACCGGTTTTACGCGCTTTAACTTCCTCATTCATTTTTAAAATGATGCTTTCTATTTCTTTGGCATTTTCTTCACCCAGCCCGAAACATTGCGTCCCTCCATACGTGAGGAATGGAAATTTTTCCCTGGTAATTTTTTTTACGAATACGTCAGAAATAAATTTTTCTGTGAACAGCATGTAGTAGGTAAAAAAATCAGCGCTGGCATTTCGAAGAGAAAAGAGCTGCCCGGGAAACCCAAAAAAAATACTGTCCCTTTTAGGTAAATGTTTTTCAAGACCGATATTCATTTCTACTGTGCCGCTCCGCGTAAGCGAAATCCTGAAAAATTCCGCTTTGACAGGACCAATATTTTTCCTGATGTTGACGGAAGAGTAAAGCCCGAATCCACCTTCCAGCAATTCGGCAGAATTATCCATGCCGAAATCATTTTTTGCCGGTCCTCTTTTATGCATCCTGTGCAGGGATGGCTCCAGCTTTATTTTTTTTATTCCCTGCGGAAGGCCTTTGTACATGTATATTCTGATTTTCGGTAGTTACGCAGTTTCGTACTTCTCTACATGGTGATTTCGACCCTTCGACAAGCTCAGGATGAACACGTCTGGTCGAATTAACATTCGCCCATCCTGCTCAATCACCCTGCTTTGCTTTTCTATAGATTAATAACAGGGTGGTTGAGCCGGCATGTGTGTTGGTTTGAGTGCGTCGAAACCACCATTCAGAAATTATTTTCAAACTGCCCATTACCTGATTTTGTATTCATAATTTCAATACTTATTTTTTCCGACTTTCATAATCATCCTCCAGGTCACCTCTTTTTTATTTTCTTCTGTTCCCCATTCTGATGATAATTCCCTGTGAATAGTTGAAACCGGGTCAATTCCATTTTCACGGATGTACCGTTGCACAGCCGACCAGCTGTTTAAATGGCCCAACAGTTCCTGCAGCGAAAGCTGCTTCTGAATTTTAAAAACGGGAGCATCCATTTCCTGGAACGGAAATGGGATGGTAGCGTAATCTTCGAGAATAAGTTTGTTTTCCGGTAACCAGTAATCGCCTAATACATCGAAATGCAAATGAGAAATAATCTTATCAATGGATTCATTGACCATAGGCAACTGGTAAGCCCATGCTGCAATGATTCCTTTTTTTTTGAGGACGCGTTTAGCTTCTGAATAAAATGCTGAAAAATCAAACCAATGCAATGCCTGTGCGATAGTGATAAGGTCAACAGAGTGGTCAGGCAGGCTGGTGTGCTCTGCCTTTTCAATTTTATACTCGATCCGTTCATGGGGCATTGCATTTTTTACCTGCTCTGCGCTGGGATCTGTAGCAACAACTTTTTTAAAATAATTTACCAGGCTGATGGCGGCCTGTCCATTTCCCGTTCCGCAATCCCAGGCAAGGTCATTATTTTCAGCAATGGAAGAAAGGTATTCGAATAATTCAGTTGGATAACCCGGCCGGTAACGGGCATACGATTCTGATTGATGAGAGAAATTATCTTTGAAAGGATGCAGCATTTCTTATATCAAACGGCGTTCTGATGGGATAATATTTCTTATTGCTTGACAACTTTTCCTTTTTCCTGCACTCCCTTTTTATTTCTTATCTCATAGAGGTAAATTCCTTTTTCAAGCCCTTCCGTGTTTAAGGAAACCGAATTGGTAAACTCCTGTTCAAGGATTTTCCTGGACGACATATCATAAAGACGGATCAACGAAAGATCAGAATTCCTCACTGTAATATTTATTTTACCTGAAAAAGGATTTGGAGAGAAGCTCAACTGTGTTTTCGGTACAATGCCATCGAGTCCTACCGACTGCGGACTGATAATATAAGCTCCCGCAAAATCTGCATCGCCGGAAGGAAAAGTAAAAATTATTTTAATTCCTGTCACTGTATCGGTTGCCGTTAATCCGAAATCAATTATAAAATCAAGTGGCAGGATGTAATGGACGTCTGTCTGTGAATCAGCATAACAGAAGGGTGCAAGATATTTCCATGTGATCGGGGTTGTTAATGCCCATTCTCCTACGGTTACATGACGGGTTGCTGAATACTGCCCGTTTGATTTTAACAGCTGAACGGAATATTCTGAAAGATTAAAACCCGTTTCCAGCAAGAGGTCATACCCGCTTTCATCCATACTTGGAGCAGAGAAATCTCCTGTCATCGTTGTAATCGATTGAAAATTTACCCAAATGGAATCATCCGGGAGATGCGTTACATAACCCATGTTGCAAATTGCCGGGTTCACTGCAGTGGTGAGATAACGGTAAACGGAATATCCTCCGAGGGTCTGTGATCTTGAAAAAAAAGTGCAGAGCAATAAGAACAGGGTAAAGATTGGTTTTCTCATTTTTAAGTTATGGTTTCTTCAGTAAGCAATAAAAAATTTATGCTCTAATGTAGTTATTTTTTCCAATGGGCAAATGATCGAACTGATCGGCAGGACACATGTAGGGCTTTTCTTTGAAAAGATCTTGCTGGTGAAAACATTGGAACGCGGATGACGCAGATGTAAGAGGATTTACGCGGATTTGATCTGTTTTTATCCTCATGATCCGCGTCACCCGCGTTCTGATTTTTGAAGTAACAAACTATGACATTCAAATTGATAAATTCCAACTGATGCACTTTCTATAGAGAAGGGCCAGGATGGTTGAGCCTGCCTGCTGCAGGCAGGCTGGAATGTGTGTTGGTTTGCGCATGCGGTGTCGTGAGCTTGTCGAACGATCGAGACCACCATTCAAGAACTATTTTCAGATTGACGCCAAGCGCTGTCATCATTTTGATGACAGGAGAATCCATTTTCTGACTATAAACTTCCATTATACGGGGGCGTTAAACGGGCTCATATTTACTAATCGATGCGACAATTTAAAATTACAGAACAAATAACCAGGTGTGATGCAGAATCCCTGAACAAATATTTCAGTGAAATAAAAGGAGAGAAATTAAATACTGCAGTGGAGGAAGCTTTGCTCATCAGAAAAGTTAAACAGGGAGACCCTTCTGCTATGGAAACGCTTATCAAAGCCAACCTGCGTTTCGTGGTTTCTGTTGCAAAGGCTTACCAGAACAGGGGACTGCCATTGACTGATCTTATCAGTGAAGGCAACATAGGACTTATTAAAGCTGCAAAAAAGTTTGATGAAACGCGCGGCTTTAAATTAATTTCCTATGCTGTTTGGTGGATCCGTCAATCCATAATAATGGCTTTGCAGGATAAGAGCAGGGTTGTGAGGATGCCCTCCAATCATTTCGGAATGGTTGGAAAGGTGCGGAGAACCACGGTAAGAATGGAACAGGAGCTTGAGCGCGAGCCCTCATCAGAAGAAGTGGGAGAAGAGATGTCTCTTTCAACACAGTTTATTGGAGAGGTGATGTACAATACCGTGCGCGAAGTTTCTCTCGATGCTTCAATAGGCTGGAATGATGAGCAAACAATTGGTGATATGCTGGAAGATCCCGACAGCGAAGAGGCCGTGCAGCAATACAATAATATTAAAATGCTGAAAGACGCTCTTGAAAAAGCGATTTCAACTTTAAGTGTAAGAGAGGCTAATATTTTACGTCTTTACTATGGTCTTGGAAACAGTGAACCGTTAACCTATAAAGCCATCGGTGATCAGCTTGGCTGCAGCATGGTAAGGGTACGACAGATAAAAGAAAAAGCGCTGTTGACTTTAAAGAACGACTCAAAGTTTAGTTACCTGAAAGAATATATGAGGTAAGGAAGCAAGCTAAACGTTTACACGCTCTTTCCACTTCTGCATATCAACTCCCTTTACGAGAAGCCATAAGCAAAATGATAATTCTCCAATAAAGCAGGGGACCATAATGGCCGGGAACAGCATATTCGAAACCTTTGGAGCAAGTACAAGTGCAAAACTGTTTGTAAGATAGCACAACCCCGCAATCTGCATCAGGACACCGATAGCTTTTGGAAAGTAACCGGATTTAAAAATCAGGTATCCTTCGACAAGACATACAAAAGCAAAAAATATCAGTCCAACTCCAAAACCATAATCATGCAGCTTTATCGACAGGTATGCTTGTGTGTAAAGCTGGTGGGCATCGAATGCTTTTAGATATTCCTCATTCCCCAATGGAAACAATGCAGTAATAAGATTTAACTTGTTTGCAACCAGCACAGCAGTCTGTACGAGGTTGAACAGTACGACAAGCGGTGCAAGATTTTTATTTACCGGTTTTAACAATACATAAATGATCAGCATTAAAGGAATATCGCAGATGTGCATGAGCAGGTCAGCAGCAATTCCGGTGCGCCAGAGCAAAGGCGAAGCGATAATGTTATAAGCAGTCGCTCCCGGATCTTTTGGAACAATGAGTTTTTCCCTGACGAACAACACAGAAAACATACCCGCAAGAATGATAACAAGGTAAAGGATTCCGCCGATGCGTGCATACGTTTGCGGGGAGATGTCAGGTGTTTTAGCAGTTGAATTCATTTTTTATTTTCAGTTTTGACTGATCACTAATTTTTTTATTATCACGATTTGTCCAAGATGGTAATGAATGTGTTCAATAATACCACTGATATTCCTGAAGTAAGATCCGTATTTATTATCTGAAAACGGTTCATTAAGTTTACTTCCAGGAAGCTGTTCAATAAGTTTGGCAAAGGTCTCTGCATCGCTCCAGGTTTTGTCTAATAATTTTCCCCAATCTTCCTGCGATTGAATGGGCGGCAGATCAAAGCTGAATTTATCATGCGCATCCAATGGTCCTCCCTGCAGGACTTTTGCCGCTACCACTACAAAATAATTCATATGATAGACGAGTGCTGCAATCGTATTAAAAGAATGGACATGAGTAGTTGCCTGTTGCCAGGTTACGTCAGCCAGGTTGTCTTTAAGGTTGGACACTGTCCAGTTGCCCCCGAAATGTACATCTCTTAAATGCTTTGCGATTTGTTCCGTCAGATTCATGTACACGTTTTTATTTTAAATATTTAATAACGAAATTATTTTTTCAGCTTAAGCTGATTTTTCAAAAGCGTATAATCTGAACCAGGGTTTTCTATAGCTGTGTCGTTTCAAAAAATCCCTGTGCATTTCCTTTATTGGAATCTTCCTGCAATTGCCTGACTATGCCGGCTGCCCTGTTCCCATGTTCATTTATTTTCTGAAGATTATAAATAAGCAGGTCAGCCTGTTGTTTTTTATCTTCTTCGTTGGTTGCTTTAATTACATCGATAACTACCTCCTGCGAAAGGTTGGAGAAATTGTTTACAAAATTCAAGGGGTTCAGTATTTCATGCGATACCCGCGAAGCCATTATTCCAAAGGCCGCCATCTTTTCGCTTTGGATCAATTGTTCCTGCGCTTCTTTTAGCTTTTGATTGGCTATGCGTTGCTTGTTATAATTCCGGTAAAGAAAAAATAACAGGACGATGGTTATCGCTACTCCTCCAAATCCGCCATAGGTAAGCACCTTTTGTTTTTGCAGCTTTACTTCTGTTATCTCTTTTTCCTTGGCAAATTTCAAACTGTCTGACTGCACTTTTTTATCAAAATCGAATTGCATGGCCTGCTGCGTCAGCTTCCTGTCGCTTTCAGCATTGAAAACAGAATCATACGCCTGCTTAAACAATACTTGGTTTTCATAAGCCGGTTTAAAGTTCTGCAACTTTGCATAAATGGAAGCCAAAGCCGAATAGCCATCACTGATTGCATTTTTATTTCCCGTTTCAACAGCCAGTGCAAGACCTTTCTGAGTCATTGCAATAGCATCCTTATGCTGGCCTTGCTTTTCATACATTTTTCCCATGCCCAGGAAAGAATTGCATAATCCATATTTATCACCAAGCTCTTCCTGCAGGTGTACGGAAGCAGTATAAACTTTTAACGCTTCGCTGAAGTTGCCTTCCTCTGTATGGATAGCGCCAATGTTGACCAATACATTTGCAATACCTTTCCTGTCGCCCATCTCTTCCTTTATTTTTTTTGATTCCTCATAGCTGCTTAACGCCTCTGCCAATTTTCCCTGGAGGGAATAAACAGTACCGATATTATTACAGGCCATTGCAATTCCCCGCTTGAAACCAATTTCTTTAAATGCCTTCAATGAAAGAAGATGGTTTTTTAAGGCCTCATCATAACTCAGCGTATTCGTATAAACATTTCCGATGTTCATATAGGTACCTGCTGCTGCTTTTTTATTACCCAGCTCTTCGTTTATTTTTATGGAAACAAAATAATTTTTTAATGCCTCTGAATTATTTCCCATGTAGTAATAACACAACCCCATTTCATTGTACGAATCGGCAATACCGGATTTATTATTGATCAGCTCGTAAATTTTCAGCGATTTTTCCTGGAGCAGCAAGGCTTCTGCATATTCTCCCCAGTCGGAATGAATGATGCCCATGCTGTAATACGCTTTAGCCATTCCTTTTTTATACCCAATTTGTTCCGAGATTGCCAATGATTGATTCGCATTGTCCATTGCCTTATCGGGATTATTGCCCCAGTATGCCCTGGAGAGCTGGTACAGAATATTAGCAGGAGTAGTATCACTGAGCGAGGGTGTAGAGATCTGCAACTCTTTTTTTGTGGTGTTATAGTTTTTAAGCTGGCTCTCCAATGAGTCAACCAACGGCTGTACCTGTGAGAACGAAAGGTGCTGAAAGGAAAAGAGCATTACAAGCAGTGAAAGAATTTTTTTCATAGTTGTTTATTTCTGAAGTTAGTTTTGACACACAACGCGACTCCTGCTGAAAGGGGATTCAATTACAGGCAACATACTGTCTTTTCAAAATTTTGCAACCAAGTTAATAAAATCTTTGCATCGGCATTCACGACTCCAGGTTACCTGTATGTTACTTAAATACGATAGCCTCGCGTGAAGCTGTAGCAGGAAAATAGACGTCTGTGTCCTTATAACTGCGGTTGGTCTACTTGCTGGTGAATGGATTTTCTTTAATTGTACTTTAGGCATGTTAAGCGGTAACTAGTACTCATCATTGTTCATATCATTATAAAAATAACGAATCATTATGTTCAACAATATCCGTATTTGCGTTGTTCTGTTTTCAATACTACTTCTTGCTAACTGCACCGGTAAAAAAGTGAAAGACTCAAACGTGTTAATCTCTGAAAATCCACTCCTGCAAAAGTGGAGCGGTCCCTACAATGGTGTTCCGCCATTTGATAAAATTAAAGTAGAACATTTTAAGCCCGCCCTGGAAGCTGCTATGGCATTGAAGAGGGAAGAAATCAAATCAATAGTTGATAACCCGGAACCTCCACAGTTTAAGAATACCATTGAAGCGATGGAAAGAGCAGGAACTGTTCTGACCAGGGTCATAAACCTATACGGTATATGGAAAGGAAACCTCAGCAGCCCTGACCTGGATACTGTACAGGAAATAATGGAACCGCGCATTACTGCATTCAATGATTCCATCACTCAGAATAATGCGCTTTTCAAAAAAATTGAAACCGTTTACAATGATCCTGCAAAAAAGGAGCTGAACCCGGAACAACAACATTTGCTTGAGCGGTACTATAAGAATTTTGTTCTTGCAGGAGCAAAGCTGGATGCAGAAAGCAAAACGAAGGTGACGGAGATCAACGGGAAACTGGCAGAACTTTTTACAAAGTTCAGCAAACACTTGCTGGCCGATGAAGGAGATAAGTTCCTGGAATTGACAAGTGAAAATGAGCTGGATGGATTACCTCCAGATGTGAAGGCTGCTGCACTGGAAGCTGCGAAGCAGAAGAATAAAAGCGGCTGGGTGATTTCGAATACGCGTTCTTCTGTATCACCTTTTCTTACCTATAGCAACCGGAGGGACCTTCGCGAAAAAGCATGGCGCATGTTTATCAACCGGGGCGATAATGGTGATGCGAATGATAACAATGCCATCATAACAGAAATTCTTCAGCTCAGGGCACAGCGCGCACTTTTATTAGGATATCCTACGCATGCACATTGGCGGCTTGCCGATAAGATGGCTAAAACTCCCGCCAAGGCAATGGAGCTGCTTGAATCAGTGTGGACACCTGCTGTTGAAAAAGTAAAAGAAGAAGTGAGCGATATGCAGAAGATTGCAGACAGGGAAGGAGCAGGAATAAAAATCGAGCCATGGGATTACCGGTACTATGCAGAGAAAGTCAGGAAAGAAAAGTATGACATCGACCAGGAAGAAGTGAAACAATATTTTCAGCTGGAGAAATTAAGAGAGGGAATGTTCTTTGTTGCCGGAGAATTATTTAATATGCAATTTACGCAGGTGATGGATGTCCCCGTTTACCATCCTGATATCCGTGTATTCAAAGTGACGGATAAAACCAGTGGTGATTTGATTGGGCTATGGTATTTCGATCCATATGCACGGAAAGGAAAACGATCCGGCGCATGGATGATTGCTTACAGGGAGCAGGAAAAGCTGAATGGAAATATCACAACCATCGTTTCCAATAATTGTAATTTTATTAAAGGAAAAGTAGGGGAGCCTGTATTGATTTCATTTGACGATGCTGAAACGCTTTTCCATGAGTTCGGTCATGCCCTGCATGGCTTGTGTTCCCGTGTTACGTATCCTTTGCTTTCCGGAACCAATGTTGCTTCCGATTATGTTGAGTTTCCTTCGCAGCTCCTTGAACGCTGGCTCACCACACCGGAAGTGCTGCAGAAATATGCATTGCATTATAAAACCGGTCAACCGATTCCGCAGGACCTGGTTGACAAGATCCATCATTCCGCTAAGTTCAACGAAGGTTTTGAAACAGTTGAATACCTTGCCAGTGCGCTTATTGATATGAAGCTTCACCTTGCGGGAAATATAAAAATTGATCCTGATTCTTTTGAGCGTGTAACCCTGGCTGCTTTAAAAATGCCTTCTGAAATTGTGATGCGTCACCGTACCCCGCAGTTCGGACATATTTTTTCTGATGATGGATATTCTGCCGGTTACTATAGTTACCTATGGTCGGATGTGTTGAGTGCAGATGCTTATGAAGCTTTTACAGAAGCAGGCGGGCCGTATGATAAAACAGTTGCCAAGCGGCTGTTCGATTATGTGTTCAGCGTAGGAGCTACTTTGAATGAAGCCGAAGGATACCGTAAGTTCAGGGGAAAAGATCCCAGCAGCGATGCCTTGATGCGTAACCGGGGGTTTAAAGTTTCCGGTTCAAAATAAATTTATTCAATAAGCCGGGATAGAATTAAGCTTCCAAAAGGATGTGCTTATCATAGCTGAATTGTTTGAGTTGTGATTTTTCTTTTCACTTCCGGTATTTAATCAAATATACAACAATGACAATTATCGGAACCATGGAGCTTGTCTTTGGATAAAATGTATTGTTTAATTATTTTTTTAAATCTTTATTTGGCTTATCAACAATTATAAAAAGTATGATAATGGAAATAAATGGCAGAATGCAGCCTATAAAAAACCATAGCCAAAAGCTTTTTCTATAAGATCGTGCAAACAGCCCTGAACAGACAGGAAAAATAAATATCGCGAAAAGAAAAAGCAGTGCTATGAGTATTTCAGGCATTGGTTTCCATCTTCAGACAGCAAATTAACAATACAATTAAAGTGTGCCAGCTATTATTTCCGGTTATGAGGTAACCAAAAATAACTTAAAAATGGAAATTAAAAAAGAGGATTGTAAGAGCAACTGTTGTTCAGCAAATCGAGCCAAGGCTTAACAGCCATCATTACCGATGCTGAACTCAAACAGCTGTTTCAGTTTTGCGCCTTTTGAATTTTCTGCAGGCTTCCATTTAGGCATTTTATTAATTGCATCAAGCATCAGCTGGTCTGTATTTGAATCGCCTGAGGATTTGGATATTTTAACATTAACCACTTCCCCTTCCTCATTAATAGTGAACATCACTTTTGCTCCCTGGAATTTTCCGGAAAGAGTTTTGGAAATTTTAACAACAACGTTTTCATTAAAATAGTCTTTCATTTTCTGTGATCCGCCGAAATATTCAGCTTCAACATCAGGAACTAACGTCATCGTTACATGCATCTCATTATTTTCAACTATATCATTTACCGGGTTAAGATATTTGTACCTTACATTTATTACAATATCAGCACCCATATCGCTGGTAGCTAAAATATTTTTTTGTTCAGCGCTCAATGCGTCATTTGGGCTAACCGCTTTCATGGCTTTACCATTGCAGGTCGACCAGATTTCTACTTCATCATAAGTGGTTATCCAGTTTACCGGGTAACCGGGAATAAAATCACGCAGTGACCTTGATGCATTCAGCTTTTCTTTTTTAACCGGCCGGGAATACATGCCACTAACAGTAAATCCCAGGTTGGCGGAAGAGCCGTTGTCTAAAGCATATTCACTCCTGTACCATTTTTTGCCAAATGTGCTGTCGCTGTTGTTTTCTTTTTGAGCGCCGTTCCCTTTGGTGTTTTTTGTGCTTTTACCATTGTCTTTCGCAAAAGGAGTAAGGCCTATACATAAAATTGTTGCTGCTGTTAAAATCAATTTTTTGCTCATGGTATTTTTTTATTTAAGGCATTCGATCCTCGATTTCCTGCCGGGATGATTTTAAATGGACGTGACAAAAGTAATCCGAATAAAACGGAATCCTGTTACTGAGTAGTTATCGGCTTGTTAATGACTTGTTAATGCAGATTATTACTCTTTAAAATGGCTAATTTTGGGACATGCAGTTGAAACGGAACCGGACCCACATATTTATTGCCATTTCCTCCATCGCTTTATTAATCGTGCTGATCATCCAGGTATACTGGATTTTTCAAACTGCAAAAGTCAAAGAAGAATTGTTTAATGAAAAGGCGAATATGGTTCTTGCGAGGACAACAGAAGCGCTTCGGTCAGATAAAGAGACCTGCAGGAATATGGAAGTTTCCATAGGCAGGAATGAAATCCATAAAATAGATTCGATGTTTAAGTACTATATGAATTTTTATAATTTTTATATTGATTACTCTTTTGAAGTAATAAAACCGAGTTCGTTCCAGCCGATTTCATTTCCGTATAAAAAAGGCGAAGGCTTCTTAATTAATTTTTATCCTGACGAGCCGGGCTGCTATAGAAAAAGCCTGGAAGAAGTTGCCAGTAATAATGGAATGGAATTAAAGCTGAACTTCCCTGGGAAAAAGCACTATATAATGGCAGAGATGGGAGCACAATTCATCACTTCTGTTATCCTGATACTTGTTGTACTGGTTATGTTCTGGCGAACCACTTTATCACTCATGATGGAGAAAAAAATATCAGAGCATACGACAGACTTTTTAAATAATATGACCCATCAATTTAAAACACCTCTGACAAGCATTGCTTTAGCAGGGAAGATGATCATAAAGGATTCGATGGGTAAGGAGGATGAAAAAATAAAACATTACTCAGGAATAATACTCGAAGAAAATGAACGGCTCCGGCTGCAGGTGGAGCAGGTGCTAAGCATGACGGCATTGGAGAGAGGAGAAATCCCCTTACAAAAAGCAGAATTGGATATTCGTACGCTGATTCATGATTGTGTAAAATCCATCGGCATCCAGATTGAAAGCAAACAAGGAAATTTAAAATTGCAGCTCGATGCTGCGAGGTCTGTGATAATGGGAGATAAAACCCATCTTACAAATGCGCTCTGCAACCTGGTTGATAACGCCATCAAATATTCCGGTGAAAAACCTGAAATAGAAATTCAAACATTTAGCAGTGATAAAAACTTAGTTGTCGTGATCGCTGATAAAGGCATTGGAATAGAAAAGGAATACCAGAAGAAAGTGTTCGATAAATTTTTCAGGGTACCGACAGGAGATGTGCATGATGTAAAGGGATTTGGACTCGGCCTGGCATACATTAAAAAGATCGTTGAATTGCATAAAGGAACGATTGATCTCCGCAGCGAAAAAGGAAAAGGAACCACATTTACCATTATCTTACCCAATGCCTAAAGAAAGGTTGAAAATATTATTGGCCGAGGATGATCTTAATTTAGGAGTTCTGCTGGTGGATTACCTCGAGGCGGAAGGTTTTGATGTAAAGCTGTGTAAGGATGGAGAGCTGGCATTAAAAGCATTTCAGAACAATCCATTTGATTTGTGCCTACTGGATGTCATGATGCCGAAAATGGATGGATTCTCATTGGCGAAAAGTATCCGGATACGAAATAAAAATATACCCATCATTTTTATTACTGCCCGGTCATTGAAAGAGGATAAATTAAAAGGATATGGTTTGGGTGCTGATGATTATATAACGAAACCATTTGATGAGGAAGAATTGCTCTGGAAGATCAAAGCTGTTGTACGGAGGATCCCTGAGAATAAAAATGAAAGCAGGATGGAAATTATTTCCATTGGGAAATATCACTTTGACAGTTCTAATCAATCCTTAACTATAGGTACCAAGACAAAGCGTATTACGGAAAAAGAAAGTGATATACTGCGGTTTTTATCAGCCCACCGGAATAAGATTGTAAAACGGGAAGAGCTGTTAAAGGACCTGTGGGGGGAGAACGATTATTTTTTTGGTAGAAGTCTCGATGTGTTTATCACTAAAATCCGGAAATACCTGAAAGAAGATCCGGATGTAAGCATTGAGAATGTTTTTGGAGTTGGATTCATCTTTAATGTTCCACAGGAATAGTGCAACGTGAGCTCCGCCCCCAGGTATGGGCTGCTCTTATTCTTTTTTCACCTTTGCCTTCCCTTCCTTAGTTTCCGGCTGGCCCTTACCTTTTGTAACTAGGTCGGATAAGCTTTTCTGAATATATTGGCCCCAGGCATTTGAACAGGCATCGAAACAATTAAATTCCGGAACCAAACCCAAATGAGTGAAGCGGATTTGCGTCCGATAGTCATCTGACTTGTTAGCCATTTCAGAGATTTCAAAACTGATTTTCGTACCTGTCCATTCGGTTTTATCCTTGTTCCAAGGCATATGGCAATCAGTAACCAGCCATTCTATTTTTTTATTGGGAACAACTTCCGTTATTTTGAAAGTTTTCCATGTGGTCCCGAACCGGACGGTGAATTCATCACCTGTCTTCTGCGAACTGCCTTCCACGTTTTCTGTCCACCATTTTGAAATGCTTTTAATGCTGTTGAATGCATCCTTTGCTGAAGCATTAACCGTAATGCTTGTACTATAATCCTGCTTTTTCATTTTTATAACTTTTATTTGAGTAACACGAATTGCCCGGTATGATAGGAGAGGTGAGTTGTTCTTGTAATCACGATATTTAATTTATTACGATGTGGTTCTTTAATAAAATCTTCGGCGGAAACCGCAGTATGTTTTTCGAACCATTCATCCGGCTGTAAGCTGTTAAATTTTTGAGCCAGCACTTCATTCATTTTACTCCAGGATGCCCGTAACTCTTCGGCAGAAGGTAATTCAGCAACTGATTTATCGGGTGACTTAATGAAAGGTTCGTTTAACTCCGGGAATAGTTTATTCCCAAAATTCAATAACGGTATCATGTCATCATGTACAGCTGTAAGATGCCCCAATACATATATTCCCCGGTTCTTATTTGGAGCAATCTCTTTTTGAAGTTGTTCATCGGTTAATGCGTTCAGGATAGTATCAAAATTATTTACCTGCGCATACCATCTGTCTAATATCATTTTAACAAGTAGTTGATTTGATTTCATTTTTTTTATTTTTTAATTGTTTTATTTTTATTTAGAAAATGTAATTAAGAAGACGCAAGTTTCTTTTCGTCTTCAGTTCGCGCGTTGCCGGTACTGTTCGGCTGGCCCTTACCTGTAATAATCAAGCTGCGCAGGCTGTTGTTTATATAATTGCTCCAGGCATTGGAACAGATATCGAAGCATTCATATTCCGGAACCAAACCCAGTTGAGTGAATTGAAGCTGTGTTCTAGTGTTCTTTTCACTTATTTCAAAAATAATTTTATTGCCTTTCCATTCGCTCTTGTCTTTAGTAAAATTGAAATAGTTCTCCATTACAAGCCAAACGATTTTTTTGTATGGAATAACTTCAATTAATTTCATTCTGCAGCTATGGACGTCTTTGAAATGATAAGTAAACTCATCATTGAGCTTGTCAGTGCTGCCTTCAATTTCTTCTGACCACCATCCTCGGACATTGGTTATGGCGTTGAATACCTCTATCGGAGATTGATCCACCTCGATGTTAGTTGTAAAACCTGGTTGTATCATTTGTATTTTTTCTTTATTGGTTTCTCTTTGAAATTTCATGCAACAAAAGTATTGTCTGAATTTGACTTCAGGGGGGTGTAAAATGGACATTGTAGCGGGTTGATATGGACATAGTAAATTTCTATCTTTGCGGCTGATATAATCAGATAAGCGAATGAAACATCTTACCATACTGGTTCCCGACGGACAGAATAATCTTAGCAGCATTGTTGGGGCATACAAAATATTTACAAGAGCCAATGACTATTGGAAGAAAAACGGCAAAAAGGAATTGTTTGCAATTCAGCTGGCAGGCCTATCGAAAAAAGTTGAGTTCTATGAGGGCCTGTTTACGGTAAAGCCTCATACAACTATTTCTGCGATCACCAAAACTCATCTCATTATTATTCCATCGTTAAATCATAATTATCAACAGGCCCTTAAGGGAAACAAGACCCTTGCTGACTGGATCACGAAGCAATACAAGACCGGTGCTGAAATTGCCAGTATTTGTACTGGAGCATTTATGCTTGCTTCCACAGGTTTGCTGGATGGAAAAAGCTGCTCTACGCATTGGTCGGCTGCAGATAATTTCAGAAGCATGTTTCCCAAAGTAAATTTAGAAACAGATAAATTGATTACCGATGAAAACGGAATTTATACAAACGGGGGTGCGTACTCTTTTCTAAACTTTATGATTTATCTTATTGAGAAATATTATGACAGGCAAACAGCCATTTTTTGCTCCAAGGTTTTCCAGATAGAAATGGACAGGAACAGTCAATCATCGTTTGCAATATTTACTGGACAGAAACAGCATGGGGATGAAATGGTGAAAAAGGCACAGGCATATATTGAAAGTAAGCTGCGTGAAAAAATTTCTGTTGAACACTTGTCTTCCAGGTTTGCTGTTGGCCGGCGGAACTTTGACAGGAGGTTTATCAAAGCAACCGGGAATACTCCGGTTGAATATTCGCAACGCGTGAAAATTGAATCGGCAAAAAAAGAGTTGGAGAACAGCCGCAAGACCATCAATGAAGTAATGTACGAGGTTGGATATTCCGATGTAAAAGCATTCCGGGAAGTGTTTAGAAAGATTACAGGGATGTCGCCGCTGGAATACAAAGGGAAATATAATAAGGAAGCTGTGGTTTGACAATGGGCGGACCTTATTCCTGCGGGATATATTTTCCCTATTAAAAGATAATTTGATAAATCCAGTAAGCAAACAGTTCCGTTCCAACTAATATCTGAGCAAGAATAAGGATACTATCACCTGGTAAATTCCAGGATATCTCCGGGTTGGCATTTCAACACTTTACAGATAGCCTCCAGCGTGCTGAAACGAATTGCTTTTGCTTTTCCGGTTTTTAATATGGAAAGATTAGACAAGGTTAAATCCACCTTTTCAGAGAGCTCATTCAATGACATTTTCCTTTTAGCCATCATCACATCCAGGTTTACAATTATCGGCATAGTCTATACGGTTAATTCGTTTTCAGATTGAATTTCTGCACCTCTTTTAAACATCTGGGCAAGCACATACACAATACCTGCTAGAAAAATGGCATCGGTTGATACATAAGATGGAACGATTGAATAGGTTTTTTGAAGTATGGCGACATGGGTATTGTGCATAATAGCAATCAACCAAATACATAAAATCGAATAGCTTATTCTTTGCGTCAGTTTTACAACATCTGAATTGAAAGGCTTTGAAATATTTAACCTGCTCAACAACCTTGTCATCAGAAAAGCAATATACGCCTGGATGACTAACAGGATTATTTTATAACCTGCCACGAAGGTGTAATTCATAAAGCTCTGTTCCCTGTAAGCTGACAAATCCAATCCATTGTATAGATTTTTTGCAGCCTGTGGATTACCGATGCTTACAATGTAGGAAGTGAGAATGGATCCGGCCACGATCAGTAACCCAATAAATACAATCCATGCAAGGACATTCATTACCGGAAGTAATTTTTCTGTTTTTGATTTCATCGTTGTGTTATTTTAAAATGATGGCGTAAATATCGATATATATTTATTGATAAACAATAAATATATAGGTTTATTTAGTAAATGCCTGTTTCTTAGAAGAAAAACTTATGGGTTTAAAAAGAAAGAATAATAGTAAGGCTGCCTGAAGTTAGTGATTGTCAAAATCAGGTGTATGGGAAAACCGAAAGCTATTTTTGCTAAACACTGAATATGTCCATATCAATCCCACCACAAATGGTAAATTTAAGAGCACCACGTAAATAAAATCACTGCCAAAAGTTTCACTATAGAGCAGCTTAAATTTTATCTCATGAATAAAAACCATCAGCATACAGGAGAATGGCAATAGAAACCAACTTAGTAAGGTCATAAGTCGACTTTTTCGGATTGTCTTTAGTTTTACAAGAAAAATTGTCAAGCAAAGGCCACTTAAAAAAAGAGAGTATATAACGGCTGTAATTACTGACATACCGATTGCAGATTCTGCAGTCAGCCATTCACTTTTATAACCTTTAGCATCAATTATAGAAAAAGTAATAGTCAGGAGTAGCGCGACCAATGACGGGTACAACGTTGCATTCCTATAATATTGGTTAAGTCTCATTCTTTATCATCACGAAACAAAGAAGAAAAAAGCCCGTCTTGATTTTAGTGAGGCAACTTCTCTCTTACATATCCATACACCCACGTGCCGGCTATGGCGCTTAGAAGAGTTACTGAAACAAATGTTGCTCCTGTTCCTATCTGGGCGAATAAGGGTCCGGGACAAGCACCCGTCATGGCCCATCCGAAACCAAATAACGTTCCTCCCCAAATTTGCCCCTTGTGAAATTTTTTCGGATGAAATACTATGGGTTGGCCCTGGATGGTTTTGATTTTATATTTTTTGATCAGCGACACCGAGATCATACCTACAACAACGGCACTTCCGATAACACCATACATGTGAAAAGATTGCAGCCGGAACATTTCCTGTATCCGGAACCAGCTTACCACTTCTGATTTTACCAGTACAATCCCGAAAATAATTCCTGCGGCAGCATATTTCAGGTTGTGCCACCATTTATTTTCACTCTCATTCTCTTTTACAGTCACAGTATCCAGCGAACTGACTTCAAAATCTGTATTTATTTCTGTTGTTTCCATAGTGAGAAATTTATAGCGATAATATATGCTGCAGAATTAAATTAGTCATTATAAATCCTCCTGCCATAAAGCAACAGGTTGCAATTAACGAAGGCAATTGCAGGTTGGATAATCCCATAATGGAATGACCGCTGGTGCAGCCACCTGCATACCTCGTCCCGAATCCTACAAAAAATCCGCCGACCACCATTAATAAAAAACCTTTTAATGAGAACAATGCATGCCAGTTCATCACATCAAGTGGAATCAATGCAGAGTAATCTGTAATTCCATACTGTGCTAATTGAGCCGATAGCCTGGGATCCACTGATACAGGATCAGGGTTTTTTAAGAACAGCGTGGTTAAAGCGCCACCCATAAGAATTCCGAACGCGAAAAATAAATTCCATGTTTCTTTTTTCCAATCATATTTGAAGAAACGGATATTGGCAGGAAAGCAGGCAGCGCAGATATGCCTCAAGGAGGATGAAAGCCCGAACGATTTATTTCCCATAATAAGCAAAGCAGGTACTGTCAACCCGATGATGGGTCCTGCTATGTACCATGGCCATGGATGCCGGAGAAGTTCTAACATAGTTTCAAAATTTGAATTTTATTATTTGACAGGTAAAGGTAAGGAGTGAAATGATGGAAGACACCTTTTGAATTTAAACTTATTGACTGCTTTAACGAAACTGGTAATCTACGCCATACACCTGCGTAAGCAATGTTTGGGGAGCATCCAGCACTTTAGCCGATAAGGGCAGGGCAGGAGTTACCGGTGAATTAGCGGCAAGATATTCTTTCATGACTGTGTGCAGGGAGTAAGGTGTGTTTTGTCCATTAGCCACTCCTTTTATCCGGCAAAGCATATCGGCCGGGTCACCATCTCGTTCGCAGGCAGATATTTTATAAATCTTATTAAAATTTATTTCTTCGTTGTTAACGGTAGCCTTTTTTACCCTGTTACCTTTTTCACCGTACGCATTAAATTCAATTTTCATTCCGTTGAATTTAATTACCCATCCTCCCATGCGTTGTGAAGCATCTTTTGCAAAAACATTGTTAAGCTCTGTTTCCAGCCAATCGTGCAATTGCGCTCCTGTTACTTCTGCAGTCCGCACTGTGCTATCCACCGGGAGCATATCATAAATAAATCCGTTCGTGATGGGAATATTCCCTGTGTGATCGGGCACGGTACGTGGTGGACAAAAACGAAAACCATTTGATAATACAATATCCACATCTTTAAGTTTCCACCGCAGCGCATCAAGAATAAGCGTATCGATGGTATTTTCAACTACGAAATAACGGTAGAGTGGAAGAGTGCTGTAGCCGGCCAGCTTGTAGATATCATTCTCAAAAGGGATTTCATTTGCTTTTATAAGGTCTGCAATTTTCTTTGATGGTTTAAATTTTTCAGGCGTCACTTCAGCCAGCTCATATTCATCTTTCACAACCTTTCCATTTTCTATGGTGAGGTTAAGCTTGCCGACAAACGAACCGAATGCTCCCGGCTCCACAATTTTTGCATGCCTGCCCTGTATGGGTTTGCGTACTCTTTCATGCGTGTCTCCTCCAAGAATATAATCAACGCCTTTACATTCTTCCCTGTTGGCTAAATTTATTTGTTGCGATAAACCCAGGTGTGATAAAATTAAAACATAAGCACATTGTTCGTTAGTACGCAACACATCTACGTAGTGCGCTAAATTTTCTTCCGGGTTCGAGTAGACAATGCCCTTGCTATAGTTAGGTGATTGACGAACAGGAACCAACGGATCGGTGTATCCAAGGAAACCGATTTTAACTCCTTTGATGTTCCAGATATAGTAAGGCGGAAAAATGAGCTCTCCTCTTTTGCCATCACCTGCATCGTGAAACATATTGGCACAAACCTTTGGAGCTTGTAATGCATTCATTAATGTTTGCATATTTTTTTTACCATACACCACTTCCCAGTTACCCGGTAAATACAAATCATACCCCATTGCATTTAAAATGGGAACCATGGCCTTTCCTGTTGTTTTAACAGAGAGCTCGCTTCCCTGGAACATATCGCCTGTGTCAACAATAAATGTATTGGGGTTTTTCTCTTTTTCCTTTTGCAGGAAGGTAGTGAGATGAGCATATCCGCCTGTCTTGCGAAATACAGCTTTGTCATTCTCCCAAAAGAGTTCATCATGCGGATGCACCTGGCAGTGCACATCCGTGGTTTGAAGTATAGAAATAACAAACGATTTTTCTTCAGAAGTCAGTTCATTCACATCACCCCGTACAAATGCTTTGGCAAGGGAAGCAACAGGACTGGCAGCAAGCAAACCTGCACCACCCACCGTGCTTAATCGTTTTATGAAATCTCTCCTGTTACTGCCCATGTACTATTGTTAATCGCGGTGAAGGACGTGAAAATTTCCTTTAATCTCATTGAGATCATTCATTTTGCTTTTGATAGGAATTGAGTCTTTCAAAATGAGCAATCCTATTCTTTATCATCAGGAAAAACTTCTTTCGTTCTTTTTTCCATCTCAGCAGCAATCGCCTGTCCGGATTCGCCCTGTTCTCTGAGCCGCTTTATTATATTCTCATAGCTTTTTTCATCTCTGTCCTGGCTTAATTTGAAAACAGTATCCATTTCCTTTACTTCAATTTCAAAAGCCACAATTGCCTTTATTAATTTTTGTGTACGCTCCTGCGGAAGGTTATCAAAAATAGTTTCAGACTGGTGGTTGTGATTTTCAAAATGCAGTGATATCATTCGAAGCGCATCGATTAATGCCGCATCATCCAGGAACCGGATAATTCCTTTAACGTGTACGCTCATGTAGTTCCATGTAGAGGGCTGGTACGGGTTACTGTACCATGTACCACTTACATAGGTGTGATGACCGGTGAACACTACAAGAACATTATTATTATGCAGAAAGGCTTTATGATGATCCGTATTTTTCATGAGATGCCCTCTTACTGTTTTTTTGCCATTCTTTTCTTCAATGAAAAGGGGAATTTGAGTGGCAACAGGATTGTTTTCTGAATCGCACCCGGTTAAAAAAGCGAAGGGATGCTGATCAATAAATTCTTTAATTGTCTTTTCATTTCTTTCTTTGTGATACGGGAGATCGTACATAATAAGTTTGTTGTAAATTTTAATTTAAGAATTATCTTGGTTTGTTATTTATTAATAGCCTTCCGGGATTTCTAATTTAAGATCGGCAAAAATTTTATCCATCAGGTTTTTGTTGAATTTGTTGTTTTTAAAAAATACAAAATCCGATTTTATCATATCCTGCCATTTAATATCGCCGGTGACAGTTTTATTCCAATATGATTTATAGATTTTTAACGCTGCGGCATAATCGTTTTTAAATAAATAAGCATGCGCCAGGTTCATTTCCATCATCAGTGAATTAGGATACAAATCCATTCCCCGCTTTAAATAGTTAATGGCTTCGTCATAATTTTTGTTTTCTAAAAAAGTCCAGCCTGCAGTTCCGAAAAGATCTTCGTTTCCTGTCAACGCAGCAGGATGTAAGACTTTTACTAAAGAAGATTGTGGAATACCGTTCAGCGTTCTTGAATAACCTGTGATATTACCTGATGCATCTTTCAGAAAGTGTTTTTCAGTGGGAAATGTCACATTAAAAAAATCAGTTTCATTCGTAAAATACATTTTATCGTAAGCCCCATCTGCGAAAAGAGAATATCCATCTTCTTTCTTAGTGATAATAGTAAATCGATCTTCTTCTGCCGTATAAACGCCCACATATTTTTGCAAAATGCTGTCGGGAAGTGTGATTGCTTTTTTAAATATGGGTTGATAGAAACCTTTCCAGTTATATACGGTTGCTACGCTGTTGATTATTTCCTGTATAAAAGCACTGGAATTCCCGGAGTTCACCATTACCACCACTCCGTTTCCGCCTTCCATGCTTGCATAATACTGGCTGTTAAAACCCGGGAGAGAGCCACTATGTTCAAAATAGCGGACTCCATTAAATTGCCTTAGAAATACACCTGGGGCAGTCGTACTATCTACATACGCAGTGAGCATTCTGGCAGCCATTTCCCGGGAAAGCACCTTATTGGATTTACCCAAATAAGATAATTGTAGTTCAGTAATAAATTTACCTAAATCAGTTGGAGTTGTCCATAAGCCACCAGCAGCAATTGTTGGAATGATAACATGCTTACCGGGAATTTCTGTTCCATTCAGATAACCAGTTGCCAGAACCTGATTCTGACTTTTTATTAAATCAGAACTGTAAGAGCTATGCATCATTCCTAACGGTTTAAACACCGTTTCAGAAATATATTGCTCGTAGGATTGTTTGGTAATATCGCTAACCATCAGCTGCGTGATGCCTATGCCGTTATTCGAATATTGAAATTTTACATTGGGCTCTGTAACAGACCGTGCAGCCACCACTGTCGAATACACAAACCGGGATGGTGATGCTTCTCCATTCAAAGTTTGTATTAAAGTCGGGATGCTATCCTTGTAAACATATTCTGGTCCGCTGCTGGTTATTCCGCCTGTATGAGTCAAAAGATTTAAAGTGGTTATTTTTTTTCCTTTGGAAACGGAGTCATAAGGAAATTTCCAGGAAGTAAGGTAGTGATTGATGTCGGTGTTTAAATCTACTTTTTTGTCCTGTACCAATTTTAAAACACCCATACTATTTATAGATTTGCTGACGGACGCAGCCTGGAACAATGTGTTTTCTGTTACGGGTCGTTTTTCATTGACATCAGCCCAGCCATACCCTCTTGCCCATATTACCTTATAGTTTTGAATCACTGCTATGCTTACCCCATTAAATTTATAATAAGTCATCCGGTTGGAAATATTCCAGTGTTCACCTTCAATTTTCACCCGGCCGGCAAGATTATTTTCAACTTGTTTTATTTGCTCTTCTACTTCTTTGGAATAAGCTGTTAGCGGATTGGTTTTGTTTTGCCCTTGACAGGAGGTGAAACAAAGTAATCCTGATACCAGCAAATAAATTGGGTGGTGTAAATTGTGCTTAGTCACAGGACAAAGGTAAATTTTTTGCCTGTGTCTTTACTCATTTATCAATGGTATTCGTAATGTGCTTCGCAATTCTTGAAGAAATCTTAAACTGTTACCTTACAGAATAAGCTTTTTGAATTTTTCCGTTTACAATTTGATAAATTATTGTTCCTTCCAATGGTTTACGTCCGGTGGCAGTTATATATTCTTTATCTATAATAACATTGCCCTGCACGATCCTTCCTTTAATCTCGCAATGTAAATCAGGGTATTTTTCAAATACGGGTGCGTACCTTTTTCGCATGGCGTCTTTGCCTTTGCTGGTCAGCGAATCCGGGAAAGAATATAATTCTGCGTCCTCAGCATACGTTTCTAAAAAAGCATCCAGGTTTCTTTCGTTGTAAGCATTAAGCTGGCGCTGGACTAATTGCAGCGAACTTTCATGAACCAGCGTATCCGGATTGATAACAATACCTTTGTTTATCACTAAGCTTATCTTTCTTAAATTTTCCAAATCATCCACGGGGCTTCCATCCAATAAAAGCATATCTGCTTTTTTCCCGACAGCAATACTTCCAAATTCATTTTCTTTACCTATTGCTTTTGCACCATTAATGGTTGATGCCTGTACAATCTGCCAGTTGCTCATTCCGCTTTGCTTCATTGCTTTCAACTCCTTTAAATAAGAAACAGCGTGGAGCGTGCCGATATTTCCTGCATCGGTCCCGCTTGCAATGGTGACGCCTGCATCTGCCATCTTTTTAAGATTTATCAACCTGATGGAATCTTCGTAGGCAAAGACGCCGGACATTACAGACATTCTGAATTTATATTTATTAGTCAAAACAGTATCGGGCAAATACTTCAATGATGACAACGAACCAGGAGGCTCAGGGCTGGCATGGGATAGTTCATAATTTGAAAAATTATTTTTTTGTGTAAATGTGTTAAGGTATCCACTCATCACTGTAAGCGTTGGGCAAAGAGTGACATTATTTTTTTTAAGCAGGCTAATAAAATCGTCAGTTACAATTTCGTCTTCCACATCATGTACCAGGTAATCGCACCCGCTCTCTGCGGCAAGCTGTGCAGTAATTCTTTCTGTAGCATGAACGGCAACCCGTAATTTGTTTTTATGTGCCTCATCGATTGCGGCTTTTACAATTGGAAGAAATTTCCTGGCACTGTCTTCAACCGCTTTTCCTGTGAGGTCGGTTATATACCATATTTTAATAAAGTCGGGATGGTAGGGCAGTTGTTTTTGAACGGCTGCCTTTGCATCTTCAGCACTGGTTACATAATTAAAGGGTTCGTCTTTTTTTAAATTTTTATATACTTCAGGCTCGTAAGTGGTAATTAACGGGCCTGCCATAAAAACAGCAGGGGCAAAGGTCTTACCAGCAAAGCTATCACGCTGCTGCAGGAAATTAATAGTAGCACCCGGGTCAATAACAGTAGTAATTCCTTCCCGGACGTAGCGCCTTAAAAAATCCTCCATGTTGCGGTGTCCCCATTCGATTTCTTTATCATAGGAAGAATATTTTCGTAAGTCGATGCCGTCGGGCCTGGTGTACAAACCACCGCTTTGAAAAAAATGAACGTGTGCATCAATAAGCCCCGGCATCAGGAACTTTCCTTTGCCTTCAATTATAGCAGCATTGACAGGGATTTTATGTTTCCCGGATGTTTCAATTGCTGAAATAAGATTGCCTGTAATAATTACTGTTTGTCCCGGAATTAATTTCTCACTGACGACATCCACAAGAGTAACATTGGTGATGTAGGTTTGACAAAATGCAGAAGGCATCAAAAGGAGGGAAGCAAGCAGGAAGCGAATAAATTTCATAGTTAAGTTTTTTAAGTATCTGTTTGTAAGCTACACTCATTTTGCTGACCTCTCAATGGTCTTTTTGTACTGTCCGAAATGCATAAGGCGTATTGCTCTCGCTTATTTTTCAAAGTCAAGATTAGTAGGCTCAGTTTGTATATTATTTAACTTACCTGGATCAAAAGTGCCAGTTGCCTTTTCTGAATTGCCAACGACTTCAAAACTGATATTGTCAAACCATATTTGACCCGTCCCACTTAACAATGCACCATAAGCAAGTATTGAAGCATTTAATGGAACATCAAGAACAATTTCGTATTTCTTCCATGCAGTAGTTCCTTTAACTGCCCTGTCATGCATATTGTCAAATGCAAGCGGTTGTTGCGATCCAGCCTGGTCAACACGAAGCCAAAGACCCGCCCAGTTATCCACATTCACTGATCTCACCATGCCGGTCATTTTAATTTTCTTACCTGCATATATTCCGGGTTTACATTCCTGCATAAGTGTTCCAAAACCGCTGATGCTTTTCTCAATTGATTTAATTGTTGCAGCATTTTTGCCGTCTTGCCCTGCACCCTTGTCAATACCCATTTCATATGACTTGGGCGTGTCGCCAGCAATTATCCAGCCTTTAGGAAGATCGAAAGACATCAGGGCGACTGTCATTGCAACAAGTAACATGCTTTTTAAAACATTTTTTGTAGTTAGCATTGTTCTTATTTTTTATTACTTTCTTTTTGCATAACTATTTCCCAATCCTCAATGTTGCCTTCAATTAGATTAAATAAGGGATGTATATCGAAAACGCGTTGATTTTTTAACTCCTTATATTTTTTCAAATCTCTTATCTTGAGTTTTTTAAGGAGATGAGTTACTTCATATTTTAATTGACCTTCTGTAACTGATATAGCAGTGGAACGGCTGTTCCAGTCTACTTTTTGTTCATCAAAATTATATTTCCTTCTTACAGCTTCCTGGTGTACAAATGAAAGGTAAATATTAATAGCATCGACAGGCTTTTTGGAATTTTTGAATCGGATAAGTTGTGGGTGGTTCTTATATCCTTTCGTTTTCCCTTCTAAAACGTGTTTCGCTAAAAGTGTTTCCCGCCACAAAGCGACAAGCCCTTTTGAGTCTAAATATTTCGGATGAAGCGACCATATTCTCATACTGCTATCAGTTACATCTTTCTTTGGTAGCATTCCTGATCACTTTTCTTTGCCTGAACATCTTTGGTAATCCTTCGGTGATTGATTGTTTGCATTTATCCTGTTGTATAAACTCATGATATGAAAATATAAATATAGAGGAATGAAATTAATCATTGGAATTGAAGAGCCGGAATTAATTAACCTGCATTTAGAAACAAATTAGCTGTCTTTCATTTTTTCTTTCCTAATTCTTCTCAGCTGGAAAAGTAAAAAGATTTCAAATAATGTCAACAGTGACAACACGGCAAAGCCTATCCACTGAATATATTTTATCAGTCCGAACAAGGGTGAGTTGAAATCACTGGCCTGTTTACTATTTACAACTGTTTGATAAAATCCACTATAAAATGATAGCCAGAAAAACTCATAGAGAAAATATCCGGTCATCAAAAGTGTCAAGGTGTTGTCAACAAGCAGAATAATTATTGAACTCTTTCTTTTAAACCTATACTTTATTTCTCTAAATCCAATGATAATTAATGTTAGCCAGAAAAAAGTTAATGCTAATGGTGCTGGAAATGGAATAATAAAATAATTGTCGTGCAGCACTACTGTAAAATCGCTAAAATTTAATCCGGTCAATCCACCGAAAAGAACAATAGTAATTATAAGGATAGCTCCTATCCAGGAAAGTTCATATTTACCGGTTGTCATCATTTTGGGATGGCAGCTAAAGTAAAAGCCGTTAAATATGTTTTAGAAAGGAGGGATTAAAAGTATCACTGTTCATTAGCGCGCCATGCAAATCGTGATCCACTTGTTATTTAGTTGTCTTGCTTCCCATTTGGTTTCCTAATTTTTCGTATTCAATGTCATTCGGTTGCCACAGTTCTATTTTGTTTCCTTCTATATCCATGATGTGCACAAACTTTCCGTAATCAGCTGTTTCAATGGTGTCTGTTACAGTCACTCCTTCTTTTTTCAGTTCTTCAACAAGTGCTCTTAAATTTTCAACCCGGTAGTTTATCATAAAGTCCTTTGTTGACGGTTCAAAATATTTTGTCTTTTCTGTAAACGGACTCCATTGCGAAAAACCTTTTTTAGAAGAGTCTGTGGCCTGTCGCCATTCAAACACTGCACCATATTGATTAGTATTTATTCCAAGGTGAGTTTGATACCATTCTCTTATTTTTTTTGGCTCTTTGCATTTGAAAAAAATTCCGCCAATACCTGTTACCCTTTTTATGGATGTATTGTCGGTTACATTCTTTGTTATGCTGGCTTTGAAAGCAAAACCAAAGCAGAATGATGTCGCTAGTGCTGTAATTAGTAAGGTTATTTTTTTCATATTTTTTTTATGCTTCAATTGGTTCCCACAATTCTATTTTGTTTCCTTCTGAGTCCATAATGTGAACAAACTTACCAAAATCAAAAGTTTCAATTTTATCAACAATTGTCACCCCGTTTTCTTTTAGTTTATTTACAAGCGCTTCAATATTTTGTACCCTGTAATTAATCATAAACTCCTTTTTTGAAGGTGCGAAATAGTCACTGCCTTTTTTAAAAAGACTCCATTGAAGCGTGTTTATCTCGTCAGGTTTGTTAATGTTCCTGGAGTCAAAACTGCAGGCACCCCATTCATTCATTTCAAGGCCTAAATTTTTGGTATACCATTCTTTCGTTTCTTTTGGGTTATCAGAAAAAAAGAAAACCCCACCAATTCCTGTTACCTTTGGTGTTGTGTCGCTAGTTGAAGGCGTGTTTGTCGTTTGATTTTTTTGTTCTTCCATATTTTTATTTATTTGTTGAATTGCAACTTGCCGGAATTATTACAATCGAAATTGTTAGTATTAGTTTATTTTGTTTTGCACGACTTATGTTGTTGCCGGCACTTTTTTCTTAAGGATAAAAGAGCTGATCAGCGTAATTAAAATTCCAACGGGAAGTATTTCCATGTATGTATACATGGCAAAGTAAAGCGGATTGTGTTTATAATTGTAACTCGCCGTTTCTATTTCTTTAAGAGCTTCCTCAAGTTTTGCACCCGTAAGGCCACTTTCATGCAGTTGTTTGATTTGCATGGCCGAGTACTTGTCCATAAAATCCGGCAAAAAGAAATGGTATTCTACCGCCCAGGTAATAACGTATAGGGTGGAGGCAACAAGGCTGATCATAAAGCCCAGTAAAAATGCATTGCCAAATGTTATGATTCCTCCATTTTGTTTGTCGCGGTAATTTTTAATTCCCACAAATACAAACGAAAATGCCACAGCCATGGCTGTAAATCCTATGATCATGCTGCCGGTACCGCCATCCATATCACCGCTGCCGCATCCCATAATTGCCATAGAAGCTGCCATGAACGTGGAAACAATTGCCCCGGAAATAATCCCGAATACTAAAATGGTTCTTTTCATACTAGTTGTTTTTTTAAGATTTATTTGCCGCGAAATTAGTCCCGGTCTAACGGTTTTCATTCATACTTTTGAGTGATTCTGATTTTTTTTCCTCTTTTCACTCCAAAGTATGAGCCCGGTCAAGGTATAATATTCAACCGTTTAGCTTTTTCGGTGGCCTGTGTCCGGCGTTTTACATCCAGTTTTGAAAAAATATTGGAAGAATGTGTTTTCACAGTGTTCAGACTTACAAATAATTTTTCCGCGATCTCCTCGTTGCTTAAACCCATGGCCATTAAGGTTAACACATCGAGTTCGCGTTTGCTTATACCCAGTTTTTCGATCTCTTTCTGGTTGATTTCCTTTTGGGTAGTAGACTGAATATAAACTTCCTTTTCTACAATCCGGGTCTCCACTTTTGGTTTTACAAGTTTAAGCGCTAACCAAATACCCAAAACGGTAAATAAAATGGCGATAGAGCCAATAAAAAAATCAAGACGATAATTAAACACAATGAAATACGCCTCCAGCCATTTGAGCAGCAATAATAAAATGGCCATGGAAACGCCGTAAACAAGAATTTCTTTATGCTTTGTACTTAATGACATAAACGACTAAGTTACACTTTTTCTATAAAATAATCTGCCGCTTCAGCAGTGTGTAGATAGTCTGGGCGCAGCAGGTTCATTCGATCTGCTCTCCCTTATTTTCCTCCAGTGTAGTATACTGTGGGATTATTTTTCGAGAATGTTTTTCAAATTTGACAAACTGCTATCCATATCCTTCGCAACCGATTTTTCCATCATGGGTATCATTATATTGATTGGATAGTTCAATGTACCGGCATTGCTCCAGGATACCCTGGTTTGATCAGCGGATAAAGATTCTGTCTCCATGATTATAGTGGCACGGACTGCCATTGGTTTTACAAAACGAATTTCTGTTTCAATTTTTTTCCCTTCTATAATATTCTTAATTTCCTTTTCCCCTACACCGGCATTTTTATCTCCGCTCCAGGCATAAATATATCCAACCGTTCCGTCTGTTCCTTTGAATTCTTTTTTCCTGTCGGGGCCAGCCATTGCATGTTTGTTGAACTCGTCCTGGTTTTTGAGCAGCTTTATAAAGTCAAATACTTTTTGTCGTGGCGCATGGATGATAATTTCACGCTGGACATAATGTTCCTTACTCATAAAAAGCCCAATGATTAACAGGAGGGCAATGATGCCTCCCACTACAAGTAGAATTGTAAATAGGATGTGCATTTTAATTTTTTATAAAGGGGTACCTTATTTTAGATTGTAAAGTTAATAATATGCCGGTCACTTGAATTTTTTCAATTTCGCTCAACAATAATTTTCCTGAAGTAATATTTTTCTCCATCGAACACTTTGACAAAATATATTCCTCGAGCAATATTTTTTAAATTAATTTCTTTTTTTGATTCATTGAAAATATCTTCAATAAAAACTCTTTCTCCTGGAATGTTTACTATTTCCACATGGCCTTTCCTGATCGGTCCCTCGAATGAAATAATGAAATCGCCATGCGATGGATTAGGGGAAATATCGAATAAATGGTCTTTGGTTAAATCATTTATGCCAATGCTCGTGCAAAGTGTTGTAACAATACTTCCGTTGCCGATCGTTATCGAGGGAGAGGTTACAATAGTGGCGGGACTTGTTACCTGTGTTGCAGGATTTGATACCAGTGCAGCGGGAGAATTTACCATGATGAGTGGAATAGTCTGATAGCAGCCGCTATTGCCAAGCGAATCGGTTTTGATTAAATACAGGTTATAATCTCCACTGGGGAAACTGCTTGTAAGACCAGCAATAATATATCCTCTATCAATGGTTTGTTGAACTGAAAATGCTTGATCATTAACCCCGCCACCATACGTCTTTGTCCAGAGCGTATTGCCAATAGTATCGGTTTTAATTAAATAATTATCCCAGTTACCCGATCCGAAACTGTTGGTATAGCCCGCAAGAATATATCCACCATCTGTTGTTTGCTGAACGGAGTATCCCTCATCAACAGAATTTCCACCGTAGGTTTTTGTCCAGAGAGTGCCGCCGTTGGCATCAGTTTTTATTAAATAAACATCATCATAACCTGCACCATAACTCCATGTAAGCCCCGTAACGATATATCCCCCATCGGAAGTTTGCTTCGCCGATTCTCCCTGATCAGCATCGGTTCCGCCATACGTTTTTGTCCAGAGGGCACTCCCCAAAGAATCAGTTTTAATTAAATAAACATCAAAATCGCCAGCGCCAAAACCCTGTGTCCATCCTGTCAGAAGATATCCCCCATCACTTGTTTGACTAACATATTCTCCAAAATCATAACTTATACCACCATAGGTTTTCGTCCAAAGAGTATCGCCATTCGAATCGGTTTTTATTAAATAAATATCTTCATAACCTGCACCGAAACTATTGGTGTTTCCTGCAACAATATATCCACCATCTGTTGTTTGCTGAACTGACCTTCCATCATCATCATTTGTACCTCCATATGTTTTTGCCCAGAGCGTATCACCATAGGCATTCTTTCCAGCACATTGGGATCCTAAGCTTAGAATTCCACGTGGACAAGTTGTCGCG